>Ga0105248_10002080_pt1 | contig 22129 bp, 19 predicted proteins | sample KBSS34metaG_FD_81524 | JGI IMG/M metagenome (GOLD analysis project Ga0105248, IMG submission 81524) | Switchgrass rhizosphere microbial communities from Kellogg Biological Station, Michigan, USA - KBS S3-4 metaG | ecosystem: Host-associated > Plants > Roots > Rhizosphere > Soil | place...
GAGGCTGCCGGCCGGGGCGCGGGTCTCGACTGGAAGACCTCCCTTCAGGAGCAGACGGCTCTGCTCGCGCTCGGCCCGCCCGAGTACGTCGTCGCGGAGGCCGGGCCCGATCACGCGAAGCGGTTCACCGCCTTCGCGAGGATCGCGGGCGAGTCGCTCGGTGAGGGTGAGGGCGGCAGCAAGAAGGAAGCCGAGCAGCGGGCTGCGGCCGCCGCCTTCGCCGTGCTGGAGCGCCGGAACGCGGCGGCGCGGGCTGGCTCGGCGGCGCTGGGCGCCGCGACGAACGGCTCGGCGTCATCCTCCGGCACGCCGTCATCCTCCGGCTCGGCGTCGTCCACCGGCACGGAGGGTGACGGCGGAGTCGAGCCGGGTCCCTGACCGGCGCCGACCATGCCTGAGCTGCCGGAGGTGGAGGTCGTCCGGCGGGGGCTGGAGCGTGGGGTCGTCGGGCGGGTGATCGCCTCGGTCGAGGTATGCCATCCGCGTGCCGTGCGCCGGCACCTTGCCGGCGCGGCCGACTTCCGCTCGCTGCTCGTGGGCCGCCGGATCACCGCGGCGAACCGCCGGGGCAAGTATCTCTGGCTTGCGGTGGGCGCGGAGGCGGAGCCGGTGGGTTCGCCAGCGAGGCCGGACGCGGCCGGCGAGGATGCGCTGATCGCGCATCTCGGCATGAGTGGCCAGCTCCTGGTGGTCCCCGCGGCGACTCCCGACCAGAAGCACCTGCGGGTGCGCTTCGTCTTCGCCGATCGCGGGCGCGAGCTGCGCTTCGTCGATCAGCGCACGTTCGGTGGGCTGGCGATCGCCGTCGGCGGCGGCGCACTGCCGGAGCCGATCGCCCATATCGCCCGGGATCCGCTCGACCCGGCCTTTGACGAGGACCTGGTGGTCCTGCGGCTGCGGCGCCGGCGGACCGGCATCAAACGGGCGCTGCTGGACCAGACGGTCGTCAGCGGCGTCGGGAACATCTACGCGGACGAGGCGCTCTGGGCGGCGCGCCTGCACTACGCGCGGCCAACCGAGACCATGACCGGGCCGGAGATCCGGCGGCTGCTGTCGGCCGTGCGCACGGTCATGGCGGCGGCGCTGACGGCGGGCGGAACATCCTTCGATCGCCTCTATGTCTCGGCCGAGGGGGTCAGCGGGATGTTCGAGCGGTCGCTCGAGGTCTACGGGCGCGCCGGCCAGGCCTGCAGGCGATGCGGTGCCATCATCCGGCGGGACGCCTTCATGAACCGCTCCAGCTTCACCTGCCCCACCTGCCAGCCAACCCCCCGTCGCGCCAGATGGTAGGATTCGACCACACGTTCGAAAGCCCCGCGTCGGGGGTCCGGGCGTTGCACACGTGGTGGCGGAGGGAGCCCGCTGACCACGGTGGTTGATGTCATCGCCTCGTCCGGGCCGAGCGTGGGATCCCTCCCGCTTGGTGAGGCATCGCCGAGAGTGTCGGGAGGGGCTGTGGCCGCCCGGCACCACAGGGTTGGAGGCGCCCATGAATCCGGACGCGTTGCTCGGCCGGGTGCGCAAGCTGCTCGCCATGGCGGAGGCCGAGGGGCTGACCGAAGCGGCCCGCGAGGCCTACAACGCCAAGGCGGCCGAGCTCATCGCCCAGTACGGGATCGACCGGGCGATGCTCGAGGAAGCCGAGCCGCAGCGGCTCGCAGCCGCGGATGTCGTCGTCACCGTCGAGCCGCCCTACGCCCGGGACAAGATCTCCCTGCTGGCGAGCGTGGCGGCGCCGCTGGGCTGCCGGCTCGTCCACCGCACCATGCGGCGGGCTCATGGGGTGGACCACTCGGCGCATCTGTTCGGCATGGCCGCCGACATCCACCGGGTGCAGGTGTTGTTCACCTCGCTGCTGGTGCAGCAGGCGCATGGGCTGGCGGTGGTGCGGCCGCCTCACTGGGAGGATCCGCGTGCGTACCGGCGGTCGTGGATGGCCGGCTTCGCGCTCGCGGTCGCCGAGCGCCTGACGAAGGCGGAGCGGGTGGCCCGGGAGCGGGCGGAGGCGCGGACTCGGTCGGCTCCTGTCGCGGAACCAGGCGGGCCGTCGGTGGCGGTCGTCCTGGCGGATCGCAGCCGCCGGGTGGATGCCCATCTGGCCACTGTCTATCCACGCCTGCGGACGCCGCGTTCCCGCGAGCTTTCGGGAAGCGGAGGCCGGGAGGGGTACCTCGCCGGCGAGCGAGCCGATCTCGGTTGTGGCAACCGGGTGTCCGGTCGGATCTCACCCGCGATCGGCTCGCGGGGATGATGGGCGGCCTGCCGGGCTTCTACTTTCCGCCCGGCAGGTTCGGAACGGCGGTCTGCGTGGGACCGGAGGTTCGCGGTGGGGCGTAGCCAGGGCCAATGATCTTTTCCTGGCCGTCGACGGGCGCCGGTGTCACGTGACGGTCGCCATTGCTGCTCGCATGAGGCTGCGGCAGTGATCCGCCGTCCTGATGAAAGTCCTGACCGCATCCGCTGAGAAGAAGCGCCGATCCGAGGGCGGCACCGACAAGTGCCACGGCGGTGGGCTTACGGCGAGGGCGTAGCCGGAACGGTCGCGGGCGCTCAAGGCCCACCGGCTGCCGGGACGTGTCCGGGTGGCCCGCCATGTCTGGGAATGATGAGGTGTCCACGATGGCCAGTACCCTACCTCTCTGATGAGTGAGGGACCGGGGATGCAGGCGCAGGGTGGCACGACCGTGGTCCGCTTCACCGCGGTCGTCGTCGGTCACGTTCAGCGGGTCGGTTTTCGTGACTACGTGCGTACTCGTGCCAGGCGGCGTGGTCTGGTCGGGTCGGCCACGAATATGCCTGATGGTGCGGTCGAGGTGATTGCGGAGGGTGCCGAGTCCGCCTGTCGGGATCTCGCGCACCTTCTGCTGAGCGGCCACACCCCGGGTTGGACGGACCACGTCCAGCTTGTGTGGCGCAGGGCACAGGGTGATCTCACCGAGTTTCGCCGCAGGTGACCGCTTGTGGACGGTGCGCGTGCGACCTTGTCATCAGGATGACGACCCGGCTTTTGTGTGTTCACCGGATCGGCCGGGGGGCATGTGGCATGCTCTTGACTTTCGGTCACCCGGCGTGGGACTCTAGAGCCATTGTTGGGGGCGCACTCTGATCTGTTCGGATCTTGTGTTGTCCGACGCCCACTAGGTCACTCATCGTGGAGGACCATCACCATGGCGAAGGCCCTTTTCGGCCACGTCGGTTCCGGCAGCGACTTGCGTCTCTCTTACGAGGTGCGCCGGCTCCGTGTCCGAGTTGCGGAGCTTGAGGCGGAACTGACCCGAGTACGCGAGGTCAACGAGGCGCTGGTCGGTGGCGTCGACGTCCCGGAGGATGTCCGGGCGCTCGACACCGAGCCGGCCTTCACCTGACCTCACGCACGGCGGGGCGTCGTCCGCTGCGGCGTGTCCCACAGGTTGGGTAGTGACGTAAAGATTTTCTACCATTTCACGTGCCCTACATCCCTTGCTCTGGGTAATCGCCAATTATCTTTGGGTGATACTCGGTTCTGAGCTGGTGGACGAAGTCTCACCAGGCGGGTGTCTTCACACCTGTCTGGTGAGGGTGAGTGGGGCAAACCTTCTAGTACCGGTTCACTTCTCCGGATGATGTTTGCCGGGGAAGCTCGTCTGGGTCGTGGCATTGGCGGAGTGTGGTCACTTGGCCGCGCTCCGCTGCTCGGTAGTATGCGGGTGTCCATCGTTGGCGGATCGCGCTGTCCGGCCGTCTGCCGTACGTCCCCTGCTGACCGCTGCTCCGGAGACCGGTGCACCTCAAGAACCTGACCCTGCGGGGCTTCAAATCGTTCGCCAGCTCGACCTCGATGCATCTCGAGCCGGGAATCACCTGTGTGGTCGGTCCGAACGGGTCCGGTAAGAGCAATGTGGTCGACGCCATAGCGTGGGTGCTCGGGGAACAGGGCGCCAAGGCGCTGCGCGGGGGCACCATGTCGGACGTCATCTTCGCGGGTACGCCCGCGCGTCCCGCACTCGGCCGCGCCGAGGTCCTGCTGACGATCGACAACTCCGACGGCGCGCTGCCGATCGAGTACACAGAGGTAACTGTCGGCCGCCTTCTGTTCCGCAGTGGCGAGAGCGAATACACGATCAATGGCACGAGTTGCCGGCTCCTGGACATTCAGGAGCTGATGAGCGATTCGGGAATCGGGCGTGAGCTTCACGTCATCGTCGGCCAGGGTCAGCTCGACGCCGTACTACACGCTCGTCCGGAGGACCGCCGGGCGTTCATCGAAGAGGCTGCCGGCGTCCTCAAGCATCGCAAGCGCAAGGAGAAGGCGCTGCGCAAGCTTGAGGCGATGGCGGCGAACCTCACGCGCCTCACCGATCTGTCCGCCGAGCTGCGTCGCCAGCTGGGCCCCCTGGGGCGCCAGGCGGAGATCGCCCGCAAGGCCGGAGTGATCCAGGCGTCCCTGCGCGACGCGCGGCTTCGCCTGCTCGCCGACGACCTGCACACCGCCCGCGAGGCCATGGCAACGGACGCGGCGGATGAGGCCCTCCTGAGCCGGCGGGTCGCCGAGACCGAGGCCGCCCACCAGACCGCTACGCAACGTGAGGAGCGGCTCCAGGCCGAGCTCGCCGAGATCGTTCCTCGCACCGCGGCCGCCCAGCAGACCTGGTATGCCCTCGCCTCGCTGCGCGAGCGGCTGCTCGGCACCCGCTCGCTGGCGACCGAGCGCGCCCGGCTCCTTCGGACCGGATCCGACGAGCTTCGGGGCCGGCGGGACCCCGAGGAGCTCGAGCAGGAGGCCACGGCCGTCCGGGAGCAGGAGGTGGCCCTCGGTGAGCGGCTGGAGATCGACCAGGAGCGGCTGGAGGAGGTCGTGGCGCGCCGCGCGGACCTGGAGGCGGAGCTGGCCCGCGAAGAGCGCGAACTGATCGCCGCCGCCCGGGCCGCGTCCTCCCGGCGGGAGGAGATCGCTCGGCTTGCCGGCCAGGTGGAGGCCGCGCGCTCCCGCGCGACCGCCGCTGAGCAGGAGATCGTCCGCGCGACGGAGGCGCTCGCGTCGGCCAGCGAACGGGCCACCGAGGCCGCCGAGTCCCGGTCCGCCCTGGACGCCGAGTTGGCGCGGATGGAAGGAGCCCGCTCGGAGCTCGCCGAGCGGCACAGCGCCGCTGTCGCGGTCCACGCGACGGCCACGGATCGGCTGGAGACCCTGCGGGCGCAGGAGCGCTCCGCCGAGCGGGACCGCGCCTCCTGGACCGCCCGCCGGGACGCGCTGGTGCAGTCATTGGCCCCCGCTGACGGCGTGGCGGCGCTGCTCGAGGCGGCGGACCGCGCCCGCCAGGAAGCCGCCACCGCCACCAGGGCTCCCGGTGGCGCGGCAGAGTCCCCGCCAGCGGCCCAGCCGTCAGCGGCTGAGGCCTCCTCGGCGGACCAGCGGTCCGGGCGCGACGGCGGTGGGCGGCGGCACGGGCGCAAGCAGCGAGCCTCCGACGGCCGGTCCGCCGCGTCCGTGCAGGCTCTGCCGCCGCTGGATGTCTCCCTTGTTCCGCTCGGAAGGCTCTCTGGCGTCCTGTCGGTGCGCGACGGTGCCCAGGGGGCGATCGCGGCCGCGCTCGGAGCGGCGGCTGACGCACTCCTGGTGGCATCGCCGGCGCAGGTGTTGGTCGCGTTCCAGTGGTTGCGCGAGGCCGACGCCGGCCGGGCAGCACTGGTCGTGGCGGACGACCCGACGGCGTCAGCCGGTGCCGTGGACGTCCTGGGCGGAGGTGGCTCCCTGCCCGAGGGCTGCGTGCCGGCGCTGGACCTGGTGGAGATCGTCGATGGACGGTTTCGCCTCGCGGTGACGTCGCTGCTCACGCGGACGGTTGTGGCGGACGACCTGCCCACGGCCGAGCAGGTCCTGAGCGCCCGGCCGGAGCTGCGGGTGGTCACCAGGGCCGGCGACGTGCTCGGGCCCGCGCTGTCGGTGGGGGGAAGCGCGAATCCACCGTCCGCCATCGAACTGCGTGCCGCCGCCGACGAGGCGGAGGCGGGCGTCGCCGAGTCGGAGCGGCGGGCGGAGGCAGCCCGGGAATCGTGGGAACCGGCGCGCGCCGAGGTGGACCGGACCCGGTCCGCGATCGACGCGGCGGCCGCCGCGCTACACGGCGCCGACGCGCGTCATCGAGCTCTGTCCGAGCAGGTCGCGCAGCTGGACCGGGCCGGCGGCAGCGCGGGAGCGGACGTGGCGCGGCTGGAGGCGGCGCGCGGCCGGGCGGAGAGCGCCCGCGACCGGGCCTACGGTGCGCTGACCGAGCTGGAGGGTTCGCTCGCCTCGATCTCCGCCGAGCCGGAGATCGACGAACGGTCCTCCGAGGAGCGGGATCGGCTGGTCAGCGCCACCTCGGCGGTACGGGCGGCCGAGGTCGAGGCACGGCTGGCCGTGCGCACCAGCGAGGAACGGGTCCGGGCCCTGCAGGGCCGGGCCGACGGCCTGATCCGTGCGGCGGCGAACGAACGCGCGGCCCGGGCGGCGGCGGCCCGGCGGCGTGAGGTGCGGGAGAGCCAGGCGGCGCTGGCCGCGGCCCTCGGCGACGTCGCCCAGCAGACCCTCGACCGACTCGACCGTTCTCTCGCCCGCGCCACCGCGGAGCGAGAGGAGGCCGACACGCTGCGGCGGACCACCGACGCGGAGCTGACCGCGGTCCGGGAGCAGGGCCGGACGCTCTCGACCGAGCTTGCCGGGCTGCGCGACGCGGCCCACCGGGATGAGCTGGCCCGCGCCGAGAAGCGCCTGCGGGTCGAGTCGCTCGAAGGCCGGGCCATGGAGGAGTTCGGGATCGGCGCGGACGACCTCGTCGCCGAGTTCGGCCCGCACACCCCCGTACCTCCGGACGACCCGGACGCCTCCCCGACGCCCTTCGACCGGGCCGAGCAGACGGCGCGGGCGGCGACCGCGGAGAAGCAGCTCAATCGTCTCGGTCGGGTCAACCCGCTGGCGCTCGAGGAGTTCGCGGCCCTGCAGGAGCGTGCCGCGTTCCTGTCCTCCCAGCTCGACGACATCCGCAGCACGCGGCGTGACCTGCTCCTGGTCGTCGAGGAGGTCGACGTGAGGGTCCGCGAGGTGTTCGCGGCCGCGTTCGCCGACACGGCTCGGGAGTTCGAGATCGTCTTCGCCACCCTGTTCCCCGGTGGCGAGGGACGGCTCGTCCTCACCGATCCCGACGACATGCTGGCCACCGGGATCGAGGTGGAGGCCCGCCCGCCGGGCAAGAAGGTCAAGCGGCTGTCGCTGCTCTCGGGTGGCGAGCGCTCGCTGACCGCGCTCGCGCTCCTGCTGGCGATCTTCCGCGCCCGCCCGTCGCCGTTCTATGTCCTGGACGAGGTCGAGGCCGCCCTTGACGACCGCAACCTCGGCCGGCTGCTGGAAGCGCTGGAGGGGCTGCGGCAGAAGTCCCAGCTCATCATCATCACTCATCAGAAGCGGACGATGGAGATCGCCGACGCGCTGTACGGCGTGGCGATGCGCGGCGACGGGGTCACGACGGTGATCAGTCAGCGGCTGCGGGAGCGCGCCGCGGTCTGAGCCGGCCCGAGGTACCCGGGTGGGTGCCCACCACGGGTGAGGGCGCTGTGTCGCCGCGACGATCTGTCAGGATCGGAGTGTGGAGCTCCTCATCCTGATCGTCGTCATCGCCGTCGTCGTGGTGGCCACCCTGGGCTTCGTCGTGGGCAGCGCCGTGCGGCGCCGTCCCGGTCGGAGCGTGGCCGGCCCCGGCGGGCCGCAGCCGCGGCTGCCCGTCGGCGACGACGCGGACGCGAGTGGTTCTGTGCCCGGCGGCGCCGGTCCACCGTCCGCGTCGCTTCCGCCAACGGCCACCGGCACCCTCGAGCCCGGCGCCCCCGGGTCCGGCACGCTCGAGTCCGGCACGCTCGAGTCCGGCACGCTCGAGTCCGGGTCTGTCGGCGCGCCGAGTGCCGGGGGTCCGGCGCCGACGGCGAGTGAGATTCCCACCGGGCCGGGTACCGAGGTCGCGCCGGCGCCGCCGCACCAGCGCCCGCCGGTGGAGACGCCGGCGCCCGCCGCGGGCAGGCTGGTCCGCCTTCGTCTTCGTCTGTCCCGCTCGCAGAACGCTCTCGGCCGCGGTCTGCTCTCGTTGCTGTCGGGAGACAAGCTCGACGAGGAGACCTGGGAGGACGTGGAGGCGACCCTGCTGGTCGCCGACGTCGGCGTGACGGCGACCGGTGAGCTCGTCGAGGCGTTGCGGGAGCGGACGAGGGTTCTCGGCGCCAGCAGCCCTGCCCAGGCCCGGGTGATGCTGCGGGACGAGCTGCTCGCCCAGGTAGGTACGACGACGGACCGGTCGCTGCGGACCACGGCGGCGGACCGGCCGGCGGTGGTGCTCGTCGTGGGCGTCAATGGCACCGGCAAGACGACGACCTGCGGGAAGATCGCTCGGCTGCTGGTGGCAGAGGGGCGCTCGGTGGTCCTGGGAGCGGCCGACACGTTCCGCGCCGCTGCCGCGGACCAGCTGGCCACCTGGGGTGAGCGGGTGGGCGCCGAGACCGTCCGCGGCGCCGAGGGGGGCGACCCGGCGTCCGTGGCGTTCGACGCGGTGAAGCGAGGCATCGAGGTGCAGGCCGACACCGTGCTGATCGACACGGCGGGCCGCCTGCACACCAAGACAGGCCTGATGGACGAGCTCTCGAAGATCAAGCGGGTGGTCGGCAAGCACGGCCCGGTGGACGAGGTGCTGTTGGTGCTGGACGCGACCACGGGCCAGAACGCGCTCGTCCAGGCCCGTGTGTTCACCGAGGCCGTCGAGCTGTCGGGCGTCGTGCTGACCAAGCTCGACGGGACGGCCAAGGGCGGCATCGTCATCGCTGTCCAGCGTGAACTGGGAGTCCCGGTCAAGCTGATCGGCCTTGGCGAGGGTCCGGACGACCTGGCGCCGTTCGAGCCGGAGGCGTTCGTCGACGCCCTGCTGGGCGAGCCTGCCTGACGGGCCGTCGCGGGACCACGAAGTGTCACGTGTCAAGGGCTTCACGTCTTCGGCTCTGTGATCTAGGCTGCATTGCTTGACGGAGCCGGCAGGCTTCCCGGCCCGCCGCGGCCACACGTCCTCGGCGCTTTCCCGGCTGGGGGGTGAGCGTCCGGCGAGGCGTCTCGCCGTCCTCAGCGCAGAGGGCGGATCCGGCCGGTCACAGACCAGGTCGGGATCCGTGCGGGAATGCCTCGCCGGGTCGCCGCTGCGTACCCGGGCGCGGGTGGGTGTTGTCCCCGTCGTCGGGTGCGTACGCTGGTGACTGCGGTCCGCCTGCGATCTCGGAGTGTGCGCGTGTTCGACACCCTTTCCAGCCGCCTCGACAAGGTCTTCACGTCGCTGCGTGGTCGAGGGCGCCTGACCGACGCGGACATCGACGCGACCGCCCGGGAGATCCGGGTGGCGCTGCTCGAGGCGGACGTCGCGCTACCCGTGGTGCGCGCGTTCGTCGCCGCGGTCAAGGAGCGGGCGCGGGGGGCCGACGTCAGCGCGTCGCTCAACCCGGCGCAGCAGGTCATCAAGATCGTCAACGAGGAGCTCGTCACCATCCTCGGTGGTGGGACGACGGAGCTGCGCCTCGCCAAGACCCCGCCGACCGTCATCCTGCTCGCGGGCCTGCAGGGCACCGGCAAGACGACCCTCGCCGGCAAGCTCGGCCGCTGGCTGAAGTCCCAGGGGCACACGCCGCTGCTGGTCGCCGCCGACCTGCAGCGGCCGAACGCGGTCAACCAGCTGCAGGTGGTCGGCGGCCGGGCCGGGGTCGAGGTCTTCGCTCCCGAACCCGGCAACGGCGTCGGGGATCCGGTCCAGGTCGCCCGGGAGGCGCTCGCGCACGCGCGTCGGCATGTGTTCGATGTCGTGGTCGTCGACACAGCCGGCCGGCTCGGCGTCGACGAGGAGCTGATGCGGCAGGCGGCCGACATCCGTGATGCCGTCTCGCCGGACGAGATCCTGTTCGTCCTCGACGCGATGATCGGTCAGGACGCGGTCGCGACGGCGGGTGCCTTCGCCGACGGTGTCGGGTTCACCGGCGTCGTCCTGACCAAGCTCGACGGTGACGCGCGCGGTGGCGCCGCGCTGTCGGTGCGGCAGGTCACCGGGCGTCCGATCATGTTCGCCTCGACCGGTGAGGCGCTCGACGACTTCGATGTCTTCCACCCTGAGCGGATGGCCTCGCGCATCCTCGGCATGGGTGATGTGCTCACTCTGATCGAGCAGGCCGAGAAGGCGTTCGAGGTCGAGCAGGCAGAACAGATGGCGGCCAAGATGGCCGCCTCGGAGTTCACCCTCGAGGACTTCCTCGACCAGATGCTCACGGTCCGCAAGATGGGGCCGATCGGCAACCTGCTCGGCATGCTGCCCGGGATGGGCCAGATGAAGGAGCAGCTCGCCCAGGTCGATGACCGCGACGTCGATCGGGTGGTCGCGATCATTCGGTCGATGACCCCGGGGGAGCGGCATGACCCCCGGATCCTGCAGGCGTCGCGCAAGGCCAGGGTCGCCCGGGGCTCGGGGGTGACCGTCACGGAGGTCAACCAGCTGCTCGACCGCTTCGCCGAGGCCCGCAAGGTGATGAAGCAGATGGCTGGCGGGATGGGGCTGCCAGGAGCCATGGGGCGGGGCAAGGCGGCCTCCGCCCGCAAGGCGGCGAAGAAGGGCAAGGGCGCCAGTCGCAAGGGGAATCCGGCGGCGCGCGCGGCGCAGGCGAAGGCGCAGAAGTCGGCTGCGCAGGACCGGCTCGCCAGGGGGCTCGGGCAGGAGCCGGGTGGCCTGCCCGACGGCATGCCGGACCTCGCCGCCCTGATGCGCCAGCACCAGGGCGGCCTGGGGGGCATGCCGCCCCGGGGGCCGCGCGGCGGTCGCTGAGGCCGCCGGTTTCCGGCTCTCCCGGGCCACCCGCATCGGGCACCGTCTGGCAGACTGTAAGCTCTAATGTAGGCCCTGCCTGCCAGCGTCGGTGTGGCTACCCTCTGAGGTTCGTGATCGGGGAGACCCGTGATCGGGTCATGCCGAGTGGTTGTTCCGGCGCTGGAGCTTCCCGCCGCCGATCCCTCCGCACCCACGCGGGGCCCGGCGGTCCCGATACGTCTGGAGCCGTTCGACCACCGTGGCAACCAAGATCAAACTGCAGCGTCTCGGCAAGATGCGCGAGCCGCACTACCGCATCGTCGTCGCCGACGCCCGCACCAAGCGGGACGGTCGGGTCATCGAGGCCATCGGGCAGTACCACCCGAAGTCCGACCCGAGCATCATCAAGGTCGACGCAGAGCGGGTCGGGCACTGGCTGTCGGTCGGTGCGCAGCCCACCGAGCCCGTCGTCGCCATCCTCAAGGTCACCGGTGACTGGCAGAAGTTCAAGAACCTGCCGGCGCCGCCGCCGATGAAGGTCGCCGAGCCGAAGCCGGACAAGCGCGAGGTCTTCCAGGCCGCGGCGCGCGCCGCGGCGGGTGCCGAGGACCGTCCGGCGACCACTCCGAAGAAGGCGAAGAAGTCCGCCTCGGCGGAGGGCGCCGAGGCGCCGGCCGAGGACGCGTCGACGACCGCGGGGCAGTAGGTGCTGGAGGCGGCCCTCGAGCATCTCGTGCGAGGCATCGTCGATCATCCTGACGATGTGCGCGTGGACCTGAACAACGGTCGGCGCGGCCGGACCCTCGAGGTCCGTGTCCACCCTGACGACCTCGGCAAGGTGATTGGCCGCCGCGGTCGCACGGCCCGCGCGCTGCGGACGGTCATGGGCGGCGTGGGCGGCCGTGGCCTGCGGATCGACGTCGTCGATGTGGATCGTTAGCAGCGCTCCCGTCGGCGGGCGCGCCGTCCGGTCGCGTGGCTGAGCCGGTCGCCATGGCCGAGCCGATTGTCGTCGGCCGTATCGGCCGCCCGCATGGCGTGCGCGGCGAGGTCACGATCGAGGTGCGGACGGATGTGCCGCGTCGTCGGTTCGCCGTGGACGCGGTGCTGGGCCGAGAGGGCGGTGGCCCCTCGCTGACCGTCACCGCGACCCGCTGGCATTCCGGTCGCCTCCTCGTGCGTTTCGCCGGGGTCGACGACCGGAACGCGGCCGAGAGCCTGCGGGACGTCCTGCTGACCATCGACCCAGCGCAGGCCGGCCCGCCGACGGACGACGACGAGACCGACGAGGCCGACGCGACCGACCTGTGGTGGGATCGCGACCTGGTCGGGCTGGAGGTCGTGACGGTCGCCGGGGAGACGCTTGGTCGGGTGACGGACGTCGTCCACGCGCCGGCGGGCGACCTGCTCGCGGTCGGGCGCCCGGGCGGCGGTGAGCACCTCATCCCCTTCGTCCGGGACATCGTGCCCACCGTGGAGCCGGCTGCCGGGCGCATTGTGGTCGATCCACCGCCGGGGCTGCTTGACCTCGACTGATCCGGGAGCAGCCGATGCGCGCCGACGTCGTCACCATTTTTCCCGCCTACCTTGAGCCGCTCGGGCTGTCCCTGGTGGGCCGGGCACGGGAGCGCGGGACGCTGGACGTTCGCACCCATGACCTGCGCACCTGGACGAGTGATGTCCACCGGACGGTCGACGACGCACCGTACGGCGGTGGGCCGGGCATGGTCATGCGCCCCGAGCCGTGGGATGCGGCGCTCACCGAGATCACCTCGTCGAACCCGGGTGCTCGGCCGTGGGTGATCGTGCCGACGCCGGCGGGTGCTCCGTTCACCCAGCGCCATGCCGAGCGGCTGGCACAGCAACCATGGCTGGTGTTCTGCTGTGGCCGCTACGAGGGCATCGATGCCCGGGTGGTAGAGACGTGGGCCGACGACGAGATCTCCATCGGCGACTACGTCCTGGCCGGCGGCGAGGTCGCGACCCTGGTCATCCTCGAGGCGGTGGCCCGGCTGCTGCCCGGGGTCCTGGGTAACAGCGACTCGGCCGCGCAGGACTCCTTCTCCGACGGGCTGCTCGAGGCCCCCGTGTACACACGCCCGCCGGTCTGGAAGGGCGCGGAGGTACCCGCGGTGCTGCGCTCAGGTGATCATGGGGCCGTTCGCCGTTGGCGCCGGTCCGAGTCGCTGCGCCGCACACTGCGTCATCGTCCCGATCTGCTGGCCGCTGCCGAGCTGTCCGCCGAGGAGCATGCCATCCTCGAGTCCGCCGCCCGCGAGTCCGCCACGCAGGAGGCCGGCGCGGGGCCGGAGGCGGGCTGACAGGCCGGGCGTCCGGGCCGCGCACGCGTGTGGCACAGTACAATGCAGTGTCCGCCGGTTCATGACCGGTTCGGTTGGCCTCGGCTCGAGCGCTTGCCACGGTGTTCCGTGGCGCAGCCCGCCGGTGTGCGGTCCGGGCCGGGCTCAACCAGGATTGTTCGCCGTCGGCCGCCGGCCGTGCACGCGGGCGATCCAACCCCGATCTCTTCAGGAAGCGACTGCCATGCACACCCTGGACAGCCTCGACGCCGAGTCGCTGAGGACCGACGTGCCCGAGTTCTGGCCGGGCGACACCCTCAAGGTCCATGTGCGGGTGGTCGAAGGTAACCGTCAGCGCATCCAGGTCTTCCAGGGTGCCGTCATCCGTCGCCAGGGCGGCGGCGTGCGGGAGACCTTCACCGTGCGCAAGGTGAGTTTCGGCGTCGGCGTCGAGCGCACGTTCCCCCTGCACAGCCCGATCGTCTCGAAGATCGAGGTGGTGACCCGGGGTGATGTCCGCCGGGCGAAGCTGTACTACCTCCGCCAGCTGCGGGGCAAGGCAGCCAAGATCAAGGAGAAGCGGGAGTCGGTCGCCCGCTGAGGTTCCCGTCACCCTGTGCCCACCAGAGGTTCCGATCGGCGACTTGCCGACTCTTCGTGCGCGTGTTGACCCCGTTCTTGGACGAAGATAGGCAGCACGGTCCGCAGGCGACGTCGCGAGGGCGGCTGGTGGCACGTCGGCCGGTCCGATGAGGTCTGACGGCCGAGCCAGCGAGGTGGCGGAGTGAACGCATCGAGTCCGGGTGGTCATCCTTCGTCCCCGGATGCCGGCGGCGACCGGCATGTGGACGAGCGGTGGGTGCAGCCACGGGCCGAGCAGTGGCCGCAGCGTCCTGCCGGTCAGGCGGGCCCGCCTGAGGACGACGCCGCCGACTGGGCGGATGGTCCAGGCGGGCAGGGTGCCCCGGGGAACGACTCCGGGGCGGGTGCGCGCCCGTCCGGAGATCCCGACGGCGGCTCCGCCCCGCCGCGGGCCGGCGGGCGAGGCCGGCGGGCCAGCCGGCCGGGGTCGGGAGCGCGTGGCCGCGGCTCGTTCCTGCGGGAGCTGCCGGTGCTGGTGCTGGTGGCGTTCCTGCTGGCGCTGCTGATCAAGGCGTTGCTGGTGCAGGCCTTCTGGATCCCGTCCGAGTCCATGGAGCGCACGCTGCTGGTCAACGACCGTGTGCTCGTCAACAAGGTCGTGTACCACTTCCGGGACGTGCACCGGGGCGAGGTCGTCGTCTTCAACGGCAAGGGCACCGGGTTCGACCACGCGGAGTCGATCGTCCCCAAGCCGACGAACGTCGTCGGCCGCTTCGTGCGGGACGCGCAGAACCTGCTGGGGCTGGGCGCCCCGAGCGAGACCGACTTCATCAAGCGGGTCATTGGCGTCGGCGGTGACACGGTGGCGTGCTGTGACGCGCAGGGTCGCGTCACGGTCAACGGTCATCCGCTCGACGAGTCCTACGTGTTCGAGAACGACTACCAGCGCTTTGGTCCGGTGAAGGTGCCCAAGGGCTACCTGTGGGTCATGGGTGACCACCGGGGTGCCTCGTCGGATGCACGGCAGAACGGCCCGATCCCGCAGAGCAAGGTGGTCGGGCGGGCGTTCGTCCGGGTGTGGCCGCTGAGCCGCTTCGGCTTCCTCGGCGTCCCGGGTACGTTCAGCGACGTTCCAGCCGCGTCGGCGGCGCCGCGAGCGAGCGGGGCGCAGCCGCAGCTCCGGCACTCCGGCCTGGTCGCGGAGCCCGGCGACGCGGGAGTGTCCGCGGACTCCGCGGCGCTGCTGGCGCTGCTGGCGCTCACCCCGCCCGCCTGGCGAGCGCGTCGGCGTGGCCCGGCGGTGGCCTGCGCCCGGCGTGGGGTCCGCGGCGTCGCGCGGCGACGCGGATGTCGATGACCTCGCGCAGTGTCGTGATCCGGCGGGATGCCGGCATGTTCGGCTATGAGCGGGCGCTGCACCGAGCCGGTCTGGGCCCCGTCGCCGGGGTTGACGAGGCTGGCCGAGGGGCCTGTGCGGGCCCACTGGTCGTCGCGGCGGTCGTGCTGTCCTCCCGGGGCCAGCGGCGGCTGTCGGGCCTCGCGGATTCGAAGCTGCTGACCGAACGGGTTCGTGAGGACCTGTATGGCGACGTCCTGGCCGCTGCGGCGGACTGGTCGGCGGTCGTGATTCCCGCGGCCGAGATCGACCGGACGGGCGTCCATGTGGCCAACATCAGCGGCATGCGGCGAGCCGTGGCGCGCCTGCGCGTCCGGCCAGGTTACGTCCTCACCGACGGGTTCCCGGTTGCCGGATTCGGCACGGAGTCGTTGGCGGTTGTGAAGGGGGATCGGGTGGCCGGCTGTGTCGCGGCCGCCTCGATCGTGGCGAAGGTGACGAGGGACCGGATCATGCGTGCGTTGCACACGCGCTATGCCGAGTACGATTTCGCGCAGCACAAGGGATACGTCACTGCGGCCCATGCGGCGGCGCTGGCGCGATACGGGCCGTGTGACGAGCACCGGATGTCGTACGTCAACGTGGCCGCGCACGCGGTGCCGACACGGGAAGCCCGATCATCGCGGCTGGAGGACAGAGTGCTTGCGACCAGCGTGCACGGCGTCACGGAGTCCGCATGAGCGCGGAGGACCTCGAGAAGTACGAGACCGAGATGGAGCTCCAGCTCTACCGCGAGTACCGGGACGTGGTGGGGCTGTTCTCGTACGTGATCGAGACGGAGCGCCGCTTCTACCTCGCGAACGAGTATCAGATCGAGGTCAGGAACAGTGCGGACGGCGAGGTCTTCTTCGAGCTGAGCCTGCGCGATGCCTGGGTGTGGGACATGTTTCGTCCCGCCCGGTTCGTGAAGAACGTCCGTGTTGTGACCTTCAAGGACATCAACGTGGAGGAGCTGACCAAGGCGGAGCTCTGAGCCGGTAGCCCATGCTCGCCCGTCCCCAGCCTGTGGATGACGGGCGACGGTCCACATGTCGATCTTGCCCTCTGGTGCGCACGCCGGGTTCCGCAGAACCTGATCCCGGCCGGCGGGCGCGCGTCCCCCGGCGGACGGGAGCGGCGCGATGCGGGCGAAGGACGAACTGGGTCGGTTCGGAGAGGAGGTCGCGAGCCGCCATCTGGCGGCTGGCGGCGCGGCGATCCTCGACCGCAACTGGCGTTGCCGGGAGGGTGAGCTCGACCTCGTCGTCCGCGATGGGGCCGCGTTGGTGTTCTGCGAGGTCAAGACCAGGTCCGGGGAGCGCTTCGGGAGCGCCGCAGAGGCGGTCGTCGGCCGCAAGGCCGCGCGGATCCGCAGGCTTGCCGCCCGCTGGCTCGCCGAGCATCCGCACGAGCCGTCGCCGGTCCGATTCGACGTCGTCCTCGTCCTCCGGCGGCCGGCGGGTCACGTCCGCGTCGAGCACCGACGGGCGGCCTTCTGATGGCGCTCGCACGAGTGCGGGCGGTGGCCGTCCTCGGGGTCGAGGGCCATCTCGTCGAGGTCGAGGCCGATCTCGCCAACGGCCTGCCCCGCATGACCCTGATCGGCCTGCCCGACGCCTCCCTGCACGAGGCGCGTGACCGGGTCCGCGCTGCCGTCGTCAACTCCGGGCACCGATGGCCCGATCGCCGGATCACGGTGGGGCTGTTCCCGGCGACGCTGCCGAAGGCCGGCAGCGGCTTCGACCTGGCGATGGCGGTCGCCGTGCTGTGCGCCGCCTCGGTGGTTCCGGCGCAGGCCGTGGCGCGGCGCGTGTTCATCGGCGAGCTCGCGCTCGATGGTCGCGTCCGGGCTGTTCCGGGGGTGCTGCCAGCGGTGCTCGCGGCCGCCGGGGCAGGCGTCGAGCGGGTCGTGGTGCCGGTTGACAACGCCGCCGAGGCGGCATTGGTTCCGGGCGCCCGGATCGAGCCGGCGGCCGATCTCGCCGGCGTGCTCGCGGTGCTGCGGGGGAAGGCGCAGGCGCCGGGCGTGCCGCCGGCCGCGTCCACCCCCGACGTGGGCGAGACAGCCGGTGATCTGGCGGAAGTCGCCGGCCAGAGCAGGGGGCGCCTCGCCGTCGAGGTGGCCGCCGCGGGTGGGCATCACCTGTTCATGCAGGGGCCGCCAGGCAGCGGCAAGACCATGCTTGCCGATCGGCTGCCGGGGCTGCTGCCTCCGCTGGACCACAGCGCCGCCCTGGAGGTGACGGCGATCCACTCGGTCGCGGGCATCCTTCCGGCGCGGTGCCCACTGCTGACCCGGCCGCCCTACCGCAGCCCCCACCACACCGCCACGCCAGCCGCGCTGGTCGGCTCGGGATCGGCGGCCGTCCGACCGGGCCTGGCGAGCCAGGCGCACTGCGGTGTCCTGTTCCTTGACGAGTCGTCCAATCTAAAGTACACCTATGGCGACCAGCGCGGATGGTAGGGCGGAAGAGATCGTGGTGGACCCCGAGACGGGGGAGCAGCGGCGTGTGCATCGTCGGCCTGGGCGTCAGACACGTGCTGTGACCTATCCGGCGTATGTGGCGTATGTGGATGTGGTGGTCCGGGAGGGGACGCGGCCGATCTGGCTGTATCTGCGGTTGAGCAAGTACCACCGTGATGGGGCGGACGCGATCGAGCGTCAGCGGTTGGATCTTCGTCGGAAGTTGGCTGCCGATGGCGGGTGGACGATCATCGGTGAGTTCGTGGACAACGATTCGGCGAGTAAGAGTGCGGTCCGGACCCGGAAGGGGTGGCATGCGTTGAACGCCGGTATCGAAGCCGGTGAGGTGACGGCGGTGGCGTTCTGGAAGTTGGATCGCACGAACCGGGTGGCGTCGCGCTGCCTGGAGTGGATCGCGGGGTGCCAGTCGCGGCGGGTGGAGCTGGTGTCGCATCAGGACGGGGCCGCGGAGCTGAACAGCGCCACCGCGGGAGCGAAGCTTGTCACTGGCATCAAGGCGCTCATGGCCGAGGTGGAGACCGACACGATGAGCGAGCGGCAGCGGACCGCCAAGCAGCATGCGGCCGAGGCGGGGTTCCATCACGGGGGGACACGGCCGTTCGGGTGGATGTCGGGGCCGAGGGAGACCGACGAGCACGGGCGTGTGGGGGTGCGGTTGGTGCCGCATCCGGTGGAGTTCCCGGCGTTGCAGGACGCGCCGCCGATGGTGCTGTCCGGTGCGAGTCTGAGCGAGGTGTCCAAGCACTGGTTCACGGCCCACGGGATCATGACGGCTGCCGGTCGGCCGATCCCGGAAGGCAACGTCTATCGCTATCTGACGTCGCCTCGGATGATCGGCTACCGGATGCGGAACGTCCCGGAGCATCAGCGCGGCGTGAAGATCAACCTGATGGACTACGTGGTGCGTGACGCGAGCGGAGAGCCGATCGTCGCGCATGCTCCGGTGTGCGAGAAGGCCGAGTGGTTGCGGATGGTGCGCAAGGTGCACGAGGCGTCGACGTCGGGCACGCGCCGGCCGTGGGGGAGCCATGAGTGGCTCCTGACGGGCCTTGTGCACTGCGAGGGCTGCGGGACGAGGCTGTACGGCGGGATGAAGACCCTTGAGCGGCGGGGGTGCGAGCCGGAGCAGCGGTACTGGTATCGCTGCCAGGCCAACCGGCGGGTAGCGCCGGGAACGTGTGAGGTGACGTGCTCACTGCGGGCGGAAGGCGCTGAGGCGTACGTGCAGGGATGGCTGTTCGCCTATGTGACCGACGAGCGGCTTGCGAAGGCCCGCGCCGAGATGGAAGCGGCACGGCGTGAGACGGCGCCGCACAGCCAGCTTGTGAGGGATCTCGACGAGGCCCGGCAGGAGCGGGACGCGTTGAAGGAGCAGCAGGGCAGCGGCCGGTTCAAGGGGGCGATGGTCGGCCAGCTTGTGGGGATGATCGCTGATGTTCAGGAGCGGATCGACCGCTATGAGGCGCAGCTTGAGTCTGTGATGGTGGAGGCGCTGCCCGTGGCCACACAGGCGGAGTTGATGACGAAGTGGCCTGCGTTGGATCTGACGCGCCGTCGCCGCCTACTCGCCCGGGTGATCGACAAGGTGATGGTGAGCCCGGGAAACTCCGGCCTTCCCGAGGACCGCATGACGATTATTCCCCGGTTCTAGCCGGGCGCTGGCGAAGTCTGGCCGGATGAGACGGAGTCGAGGACGCGAACGATGTCGTGGGCGATTTCGCCCGGCAGCGGTCGCGTCTTGGCCGTAAGGCTGCCCGCCTGCCAGCCGGCCAGGTAGGCCGCGCGCGCGGCGGGGGGTATGAAGTCTGGCACCTTCGGGCGGGATATGGCGGATGTCTCATGCGACGGGGCGCCGGTCGGCTGGGTAGCTGCCGGGCCCGGGGGGCGAGGTTTCACGGCCCGCTCGCCGGTCGAGCGTTGATGGTGCCCGATGGGCCACGACCGGCGTATGCCCACGATCTAATGATCACCGTCCGTGGGTCCCCGTCGGCACGACCGAACGCGTCCATCAGCCCGCCGCCGGACAGCGCCGCCGCCACGGTGCGGGCGTTCACCCGCCGCGCACCCCGCAACGCCCCGAACGTCGTGCTGTACTTCCTGCTCTTCGTGATCCAGTGGCCACCGAACCCGAAGCAGTGAGCCCAGCGCAGCAGTCCCGGGAGCCTGCCCGGTGCCCTCCCCGCGGCATCGTCGAGCGCCGCCGCGAATCCCTCGATGCTGCCGAGTCGCCAGCAGGTTTCGACCATCCGCCGCGCGTGGCCGTCCACCGCAAGCCGGGCGAGGTGCGCGAGGCTACGCACAGGCCGATCCAGCGCCCCCGAACCGGTCACACTCTTCGTCAGGTACTTCGCCAGATAGTTAGCGATCTTGCTACCGCTGTCGGGTCCGTCGACCGCGACCGCACGCACATCATGTTGGGTGCCCCAGCGCACCGCGAGGGTGCCGGCCGGGTTGGTCGCGTCGGGTGCGTCGACCGTCACGGAGGCCAGCACGTGGCGCAGGCAGTCCGCGACCAGCTCCACCGACGCCCAGCCGGGCGGAGCCTCCACGTCCTCGGGTGCCGGGCCGCGCCCGTCCAGACGGACGACCACGTGCAGGTGGACCAGCCCACGGGCCTGCATTTCCGCCGCTTTGACGAACGTGACGCGCAGCTCACGGCGCATCCGGGCCACCGTCAGCCCGGCCGCCGCCGCGATCGCCACCTCCAACCGGTCCCGCGTCGCCTTCCACAGCATCGGCAGCATCGCGTTCCAGATGACCGCGCCCGCGTAGTCGAAACAGTCCGCGCACAACGGTGTGCCGAGCTGCCGATCACCGTCCCCATGCTTCGCGTGGCAGCCCGCGGGGCGTCCATGGGGGCACAGTCCCCGCCGTGGCCGGCACGCCCGCGCCTCCCCATGCTTGCCTGCCGAGCGACGGGAGTGCACCGGCCCGAACGACGGCGCCGTCAACGTCACGAACAGGGCTGGATGGCCCCCGATGGCGTCGGGCAGCCCGTCGCCGCCGGTCAACCCCGCGAGCACCAACCGCCGGGCGTCACGCTTGTAGGTCTGCGAACAGGTCGGACACACCGTTTCCCGACGGTTGTTGCACCGCAGGTGCACCACGTTCCCGGGCTGCCCGGCCGAGGTGAACGCCCGCCGGACCCGACCGGTGTCCCGGTCGACGTGATCGGTATGACCCCGAAGGCGGATCGGTGACGAGCAGCCACCCGCCACCAGCCGATCATCTTTCTGTGTCGCTTCTGTCACTGTGTGTGCCCCACTTGGGTCATGGGTCAGCGCCCAGCAGCCGACGCGGCCCGGGGGTGACCAGAGGCAGAAAGGGAGTGCGGGGAGAAGCAGGTCCGGTCAGCGGTCCCGAAGGCGCGCTTCCCAGGCGCGCCACGCCGCCTCAGCCGCGGGGCTCCCGTCGTCCTGCCCAGCGGGAGGGGGCAGCGGGGGGAGTTCGCGGCGCCGTGGGGCGGGGGGAAGCGCGGGGGGTGGAGGCAGCGGCCAGCCACGCAGCGGGATAGTCGGGTCATCCGCCGCCGCATCCGGGTTCCAGGACGATCCGTGCCACCACGGCACGTCCGGGTCCGGGACGGGCGGAACATCGGGGGTCCAGCCGCCCGCGGACGGCGCGGGCCCGCCGGGGGTGGGACCGGTGGGTGCGGGCGACGGGGTCGGGTCGTCTGGTGGTGGTGGCTGGTGATCGGCGGCCATGGCGCGGATGTCGTCGTCCGTCAGCCAGCCGGCCCGGACCCGGACCGGCGTCGGGTCGCCGTCTTCCAGGACGTAGCCGACCCCCGGCAGGCCACGGGGGATGCGTTCACAGAGCGCGCCGCGGGCATGCGCGCCGCCGCCGAGCACCATGTCGGCCTGACCTACCTCGGTCATCCGTAGCGCGATCCGCACGGGGAACAGGTCCCGCATACTGATCACGTCCTTGCGGGGGTCCTGGACCGCGCCGACCACCACCACACCGGGTGCGCGGCCCTGGCTCAGCAGGAGGGACAGGTTCGCGCCGATCTGCTTTTTCCGGTCCGGGTCGGTGACATACGCCGTGAGCGACGCGATTTCGTCGACCAACACGACGATGAGCGGGTCCCCGGGCGATGGCCGGTGAAGACGGGTCACCCCACGCAGCCGGCTGGTGCGCCGGTTCATGGCGTGCACCGCGTCGGCGAGGAGCTCGTTGATGCTGTCGACGTCTGTGGCGAAGCGTGCGAACAACGGTTCACCGAAGCTCAACTCCATGCCCCCTTTGGGGTCGACCGCCCAGATTTCGACCAGCCCCCCGCGGATCGCCGGAGCGAGCGCCCTCACGATCGACCACAGCACCGAGCCCTTACCGGCACCCGTCGCGCCCGCCACCAGCACATGGGAACCGCGTAGCGGCAGCAGCCAGGCGGTCCCGTCCTCCCGCGCACCCACCGGAAGCCGGTCCAGGTCGCCGGGGTCACCGGCAGGAAGAAGACTTGCGCGCACCGGACGGCCGAGGACCTCGCGGCGGACCAGGACCAGCCCCAGCCGGTCAGCCCGCGCAAGGTCCGGACTGATCCGCAGCTCCCGCAACC
>Ga0105248_10002081_pt1 | contig 22128 bp, 22 predicted proteins | sample KBSS34metaG_FD_81524 | JGI IMG/M metagenome (GOLD analysis project Ga0105248, IMG submission 81524) | Switchgrass rhizosphere microbial communities from Kellogg Biological Station, Michigan, USA - KBS S3-4 metaG | ecosystem: Host-associated > Plants > Roots > Rhizosphere > Soil | place...
CCGGCAGCGCGAGCAGCACGTAGCCGGTGAAGCGGCCGTGCGCGGTGTGGACGCGGACCTGCCGCTTGATTTTGAAGCGCTCGCGCACGACGTGCGCGAGGTTGTCGAGAATCTCGGAAAGGTTGCCGCCGGTGTCCCGCTGGATGAGCACGGCGGTGACGAAGAAGCGCACGTCGAGAATCGCGACGCGGGCCGCCATCTCGTTCAGGGCGTCGCGCAGCGGAAGGCCGTAGTTCTGCTGATCGAACGTCTTCTTGAACTCCGGACCGACCGGGTCGCTGAGCTCGTCGGCGACCATGCCGAGCGCGGTCTGAAACGCGTGTCCCGCGCGGATGGCGCGCGCCAGCAGATCGAGCGCTTCAGGAAACTGCTCTTCGAAGCGCTTCTGCCTGGCGGACCGGCGGTGCTTGAGAAAGCCGAACGGCGCCGCGGCGACCACGAGTCCGGCGAGCGGCGCCGCGAACGGCTGATGCACGAACAGCGACACGAGCAAGGCGGCGACCGTCCCCGCGACAAGGCTCATGATGACGACGGCGCTCGGCGTCGTGGGCACGCCTGACTGGTCGATGAGCCGCGCCAGCCGCGAGCCCATGCCCGACTGCGCGAGCAGCCGATCGAGCTCCGGCAGCGGCCCCTTGCGCGTGTGCTTGACGACCGTCTCGTCGGTCGAGGGCGTGTCGGTGGTCGCCGCCGGCATCGAGATGTCGAGCAGCCGGCGGTCGAGGCGCCGCGCCGCCAGCACGCCCGGCACCCGCATCATCGCGGTGTAGCCACCCATGATGATGCCGACCACGAGCACGAAGACGATCAATGCCAGCAGCATCAGCGCACCTCCGTGACGCCTGAGAACATGTCCGCCGGCAGATGAATGCCTGATGCCTTCAGCCGCTCGCAGCATTTCGGGCGCACGCCGGTCGCCCGGAACCGGCCGATGACCTTGCCGTCCTGCGTGATCCCCATCTTCTCGAACACGAAGATCTCCTGCATGGTGATGGTGTCGCCTTCCATGCCGGTGATCTCGGAAATGCTCGTGATCTTGCGCGAGCCGTCGCTCAGCCGCGTCTGCTGCACGACGAACTGGATCGCCGACGCAATCTGCTGGCGCATCGCGCGCTCGGGTAGATTCGTCGCGCCCATGGCAATCATGGTTTCGATGCGGGTCAGCGCGTCGCGCGGCGTGTTGGCGTGGATCGTGGTGAGCGATCCGTCGTGCCCGGTGTTCATCGCCTGCAGCATGTCCAGGGCTTCCTCGCCGCGGACCTCTCCGACGACGATCCGATCGGGACGCATTCGCAGGGCGTTGATCATGAGCTGGCGCTGCCGGACCGCGCCTTTGCCCTCGATGTTGGGCGGACGGGTCTCGAGCCTCGCCACGTGGTCCTGGTGCAGCTGCAGCTCGGCGGCGTCTTCGATCGTGACGATCCGCTCGTGCTCGGAGATAAAACTCGACAACACGTTCAGGAGCGTCGTCTTGCCTGCGCCCGTGCCGCCGCTAATCAAGCCGTTGAGCCGCGCCTTCACGCAATGCGACAGGAATTCGAGCATCGGCCGCGTCAGCGCGCGCAGCGTGACGAGGTCGTCGGACTTGAGGCGCTCGGCCGGAAACCGCCGGATCGACAGCAGCGCACCGTCGACCGCCAGCGGCGGGATGATCGCGTTCACACGTGACCCGTCGGGCAGCCGCGCGTCGACCATCGGCGAGCTGTCGTCGATGCGGCGCCCGACAGCGCTGACGATGCGGTCGATGACGCGCAGCAGATGGCGATCGTCCTGAAAGCTGGCCGAGACCCGCTCGAGGACGCCGTGGCGCTCGACGAACACGTTCTTGTAGCTATTGACGAGGATGTCGCTGATCGTCGGATCGCGCAGCAGCGGCTCGAGCGGCCCCAGGCCGAATACGTCGTCGAGGACCTCGACGAAGAGGGTTTCACGCTCGCCGAGACTGAGCGGTGTCCCCTCCTCCGCGAGCAGCTCGCCGAGCAGCGTCCGGATCTCGCTCTCGGCGCGCGTGCGGTCCGACTGCGCGAGCGCCTCGAGGTTGAGGCGATTGAGCAGCTTCCTGTGGACCGCGCCCTTGAGCTCCAGGTACTGCTGGCGCGGCGGCGGCGTAGTCTTCAAGGGGGACGGTGACGGCGCATGACCGTTGATGGGTGTCTTGAAGGTGGACGTCGGTGGCGGCGCAATACTGTTCATGGGTGATTACCAGACTGAGGCGATGCCGGCCGTCAGCCGCTCGAGGCCGGGGAGTTTGCGGCGCGCCGACGCGGGCGCCGGCACCGCGGCGCCGTTCGCCTCGAGAATCTGCCGGGTGAAGTGATCGAACTGCGACGCGATGTCGGAGTTGCCGGTCAGCGCGAGCGGCACGCCCGAGTTGAGCGCCGTCGACACGGTCTTGTAGTCGCTCGGGAACGTGTGATGGATCGGGTGTCCGAGCGCGCCTTCAATCTGCTTCGGGGGAATCGGATACGGCTCCTGCGCGCGGTTCAGCAGCACGCGCACACGTTCGCCGCACGCCCCGAGCTGCCGTACGCGATCGAGCAGCCGCTGTGAGTTGCGGATCGACGGCACGTCCGGATTGGCGACCAGGAAGATCGTGTCGGCGGTGTACAGGGCCGCGACCGTGCACGAATTGATCTGGCTGCCGCAGTCCACGAGGATGTACTCGTACTGGCGCGCCAGCAGGCGGAACAGCTCCTCGAGCGCGCCGCCGTCGGCGCCGCCGGGCCGATCGAACTGATCCGATCCCGCGAGGATCTCGAGGCCCGACTTGTGCTTGACCACCAGCTCTTTCAGGAATTCGCGATCCAGCCGGTGGAGGTTGTCGATCGCGTCGAGCAGGCTGTAGCGAGGGCGCACGCCGAGAAACAGCGCGACCTCGCCGAGCCCCGGCTTGAGGTCCACGATCACCGTCGATTTCTTGCTCAGGCGCGCCAGCTCGACGCCGCAATTCACCGACACCGTCGTCGTGCCCGCGCCCCCCTTGGCGCCGAAGAAGACGAGCGTCGTCGCCGACGCCCTGGCGCCCTGCGCCGTTTCGCGCCGCGCCGCGGTGCGGCGGACGGCACCATGAAAGGTTTCTTCGTCCGGCGGCCAGGCGAAGAACTCGTTGGCGCCGGCTCGCATGGACTGGAGGATCAGATCGGGGTCGGCCACTGAGGCGACCGCAAACAGGCCCGCACCCGCTGCGGACGCCCGGAGCCGCTCGATGTTCGACATCGCCGATGAGGCATCGCCGCGCGCGTCGACGATCATCATGTCGGGCGTCGCCCCGTCGCGGCCGGCACGATCGTCGATGACGCTGATCGGGATCGCCCCTGCGCGCAGCAGGCGTCCGAAATGCTTCTTGAATGTGTCGTCTTCCGACACGATGAGCGCGACCAGTTGAGCCATGACTTATTGCACCAGCCGAATCGCTTTGGCGAACGAGTTCTCCGGCGCCGGGGCCCCGGTGTCGTCGACCAGGCCGACAATCTGTGTGATGCGCCCCGGAATCGAATTCCCGACCGGCTGCTCGGCGAAGAATCCGAGGAAGTTTGCGATCTGGAAGTCGGCGACGCGGCCGTTGGCCTGTCCCTTGGCGTAGTAGTCGGGGTCGTAGAGTGGAATCGGAAACACACGCGGACTGACGGCAAACGCGCTGCCCTTCACGCACATGCAGCTCGTGTCCCAATGCGCACCGGGATCCTTGTCGATCAGAGCCTGAATGCCCTGAATAGTCGGGCCGCTCATGTCGCCGGGCTCCTGAACGATCTTCGTGCCCCGGACGATGACGCTCTGGTTGCAGTTGGCGATGTTGTCACGATAGAAATTGCCGCCGGTATCGCCGGGCATCTTCCACGAATAGTAGAAGCTCGGATTGATGTTGCTGCCGGTCCCGGCACGGAGCGTCAGCATCGTGCCGACATCCTTGGCCGTGGTGTAGCCGGTGTAGCCGGTATTGGGATCCGGTGGCGGCTGGAGCGCGACGTAGCTGTCCGCGTCTGGCATCAGCACGCCCTTGTTGGTGAACTCGTCGAACGTGGCGTTCGGCGGCGTGTTGTTCTCTTTCCACCGGTCCGGAATCATGAATGGCTTCACGCAGGTCATCGCGTTGGCGGCCGAGGCCTCCGCCGTGGCCGTGGCCGAGATGTCGACATTCACGACGCCGAAGAACGTGCCCATCAAGGTGTCGACGGGGTTGCCGCGCAGGGCGGTGCGGTACACCACCACTTGCACACGGTTGGCGATGCCGTTCGCGTCGACCGGAAACGTGACATCGGAAGAGAGGACCGACACCGGACCGCCCATGACCGGATTGGCGAGCGCTGCGTTCATCGCGCTCATCACCGCCGGCCCGGTGGACGTGCGATTCGTGTCGCTGTTGAAGACGAGCGCGACGGCGCCCGCGTGCGCTCCGGCATCAGCGGCGTTCTGCGCCTGCGAGCGCGCGGTCATAAACATCCCGACGTCGATCGCGAGCGTCGTCGCCGAGAGCATCGCCATGAAGCCGAGGCAGACGAAGACGAGCGACATGCCGCGCTCGTCGTGGACGAGATGGCGAACACTATTCCGCATAAGGCACCCTTTAGTTCCGCTTCCTGGCGAGCTCGGCCTGGTACTTCGCCTCGGCTTCTTTGGCTTTGGCCGCGGCTTCATCGAGGGCCTTCTGATGGGTCTTCTCGATTTCAGCCGTCCGCTTCGCCTGCTCGCTGGCGATCCTGGCGGCCTCGGCATCCTTCTTGGCCTGGCGCTTCGCTTCTTCGGCCGCGACCTTCGCGGACTCGGCGTCTTTCCTGGCCTGCTCCCGCGCGGCTTTGGCCTGCAGTTCCTGCTGCGCCTTCTCCTGCCTGCTGTTCGCCTCTTCCTGTTTCTTCAACTGCTTCGCGCTCGGCTGCTTGACCGCCGCGTCCTGTTTGTTCGATCGATCGAACGTGTGCTGCTCGCTTGCGGTGAGCGGGCGCGCCGCCAGGGCGGCGGGCGCGACGGTGGCGGTCGCCGGCAGCGCTCCGGTGTTCGGCCCGACGACTACAACCGGCGGATGCGGCGGATTCAGGATGGCGGCGGCGGACGCCGGCGACAGCGCGGCGGACGGCGTCACCGCCGGCGCGGGCGATGGCGCGGGCACTGCCGCGGCGGCCGTCGCGGCTCCGATCGCGGCGCGGGCCGGGGTGAACGCGGGCGGCAGCGGCTCGATCAGCTTCTTCGCGGGGATCGGCGGCAGGAACGGCTCGGGCGTGCTCGGCAGCGTTGGCGTCACGCCGGACGACGACCGAGCGAGAATCTGTGGCGTGATCATCACGACCAGCTCGGTTTGCTCTTTGCTCGCCGCTTTGCTCTTGAACAGCAGGCCGAGGATCGGAATATCGCCGATGCCCGGGATCTTCTGCAGCGTGGAGTTCATCGAGTTGTTGATGAGGCCGGCGATCGCAAACGTCTGCCCGTCCATCAGGTCGACTTCGGTCTCGGTGCGGCGCGTGCTGAGCGCGGGGATCCGGAATCCCTGCAGCATGACGCCGTTCGCGAAGTCCAGCGTGCTCACCTCGGGCCGGACTTTCAGGTGGACGCGGTCGCCGTGAATCACCGGCGTGAAGTTCAGCCGCACGCCAAACTCCTTGTAGACAACCGAGATGGCGTTGCTCTGGCCCCCCTGCGCAATTGGCACCGGGAACTCGCCGCCGGCCAGGAAGCTCGCCTCCTTGCCGCTCTCCGCCACGAGATTCGGCTCGGCGAGACTCTGGAACTGCCCTTTCGTCTGCAGTGCCTTGATCACGGTGCCGAGCTGGTGCTTCGCGTCGAACAGGAACAGGTTGAGGAAGTCGCTGAAGACCAGCTTTTCGCGCGTGGGGTCCGAGTTGTCGAATACCGGCGCGACGGTTGACGTCGTCGAACGGGCGAGAACGTCCTTGTAGCCGTTCGGGCCGGTGAAGAGAGACGCCCCCAGGTCGGTAATCGCGCTGCGGCTGACCTCGGCGAAGCGGACGCGCAGCAGCACCTGGTTGCTGGCCGTGCTCTCCTGGATGCGCAGCATGTTGACGACTTCGTCGGCCTTGTCGACGTAGCCACCGGCGACGACGAAGGCCTTGTCGAAGGTCTCCTTGTTCGACACCAGGCCGGAGAGGACGATCCCCTTGCCGCTGCTCTGAGCGTCGATCGACTCACCCGGGAACAGCCGCTTCATCTGTTCGTTGAGGCGCGCCAGATCGCGCTGCACCACGACCTCGTAGCGATGGAGGCCGCCGCTGCGCTCCCAGACATACATGGAGATCGTCCCCGGCGTCTTGCCGTTGACGAGCAGCTGGTTCGCCGAGGTGACGACGGCGTCGGCCACGTCGGCGCTGGTGAGCGAGACGCGCGCGATCGCGCTGCCGACATCCACGACGATGGAACGGCCGACCAGCAGCCGCACGGCCGACACGTCGTCGGCATAGGCGGCGCGCGGCGCGGTTACCGCGATCAGGAGGAGGAGAACGAATTTGCGCATGTTCATTGTTCCTGGCGCACGACTTCGTGCGCGCGTTTGTCACCGCGGATGATCTCAACCGTCGGCAGCTCGGGTACGGCTGCGACGACGACAGGCTTGGAGCTCGACACCGACGCCATGCGTGTGCGAGCCACGGCGGTGCGCGTCGGCGCACCGAGTCCGAACAGCGCGGCGGGCCGGATGCCGTGTGTCTCCGGCATGGTCTTGTCGAGCGGGTTGCGAAGCGCGAGCTGAATCTTGCCTTCCGTGCTGGCAAGTGTCAGGCGCTCGGCCTCTTCCGGATCCACGAGCAGCGTGACGACGCTGACGGGCATCGGCTTGTTGCGGTCGGTGTCGCGCTCGATCTTGGTCCCGGCCGCGAGCACCTGCACGTTGGTCAGGATGACCTTCGACGTCATGTCGCCGCTCTGGCCGCTCGGGCTCACCGTGGCGACGACGTCCACGCGCGTGCCCGGCAGCACGTAGCCGGCGACGCCGATCACTTCGTTGACGCGAACCGATACCGCGCGCAGGCCGGGCGGAATTGCCGGCGGCAGTCCCGAGCCCGCTTCCTTCGACGCGAGTTTCATCGGCAGAATCGGCTCGTTCTGAATGAGCGGCAGGACGATGCCGCGGCCGATGGCGTCCTTCGGATCGGAAAGTGCGTTGGCCGGCGCGGCGTTGGCCGGCCAGTCGATGACGCGGATATCTTCACGCCGGAGCTCGGCGCCGATGTCGAGATCCGACGCGGCCACCACGACCGGGCGCGTCGGGATCGACACCGACCGGGCCGGCTGGCGCTGAACGTAGTTGTAGGTGGCAAAAGCCAGTGCGCCGCCGGCGGTCATCGCCAGCACGAACACCATGAACACTCGCATGCGAGCCATAAGTCAGGTACCCCTCGGTTTATTGCGATTCGTTGCGCATCGTCGCCGTCGCCGTCAGGGCGATCGGTGCGCCGGCTGTCGATCCGGCCACGAGCAGACTCGCGACCGGCTGGAGCACCATGAACTCGAACGGATAGGTGACCGTGACCAGCGACGCCGTCGCCGTGGCGCCGCCGCCGATATCGACGGTGGCGGCCGGGTTCACGATAACCGTCGCGTTGGCCACCGCGGTCGGGTCGAGCATTCCCGAGGTCAGGTAGCTTCGGACCCGCGTGTCGACGGCGCCGGCCACCGGACTCGGCATCACCGCGAGCCGCGCGCCCTCGCGGGCGGCATTGGTCAATATCTGCCAGGTCTGAAACGCACGGCCGAACTCGAAGATCCCGACCGACACGAGAAGAAGCAGCGGCAGGGTCAGCGCGGTTTCGAGAAGAGCGGTGCCTTGCTCGCCGCCCAGCCGTTTACATATCCGCCTCATCGCATCTCCTTCAGAATCCGAGAGCGGCCAGCGTGGCGCCGACGGCGATGGCCGGGGCGAACGCAAACCGGTTGTGCTCGAGCGGGCTTTCAATCGCCGCGGCGGCAGCCCGAGCTGAGACGATGAGGTGCGCCGTACCGCCGATGGTCTGCCGCAGACGGCGGCGCTGGACGGCGACGATCAGCGCGAGGACGCCGCCCGCGATTGCCGTGTAGACGAACGCGACGGCGATGTGCGTCGGTCCGATGACCGCGCCGATGGCCGCGAACAGCTTCACGTCGCCCGCGCCGGTGGCGCCGAACAGATGGCCCGGCAGCATCAGGACGAGTCCCAGCGCCAGTCCCACCAGCGATGCCGCGATCGTGAGATCGCTCAGGCCGAACACCGCGAAGGCGACGCCGCTGGCTGCGAGCAGCAGGGTCAGCGGGTTGGGCACGCGGCGCGTCGAGAGATCGATGCCGGCGGCGGCGCCGCAACCCCCGACGACCGTCGCGATCACCAGGAGATCAGATGGCTTGACCAATGTTTTGCCAGAACACCGCGTAGAGCGCGTCACCCAGAGCCGTGATTCCGGTCACGGCGACGACGGCGATCAACGCGGCGAGAAGTCCGTATTCGAGCAGGTCCTGACCTTCATCGCGAAGGATCAGACGGGCGATCGTCAGCACCACGGTCATGAGCCTTGCCTTTCGACAAAAGGGGGGGCGGAGCGATGCTCCGCCCCCGTTCCAGCTCCGCGTCCCGCGTTTAGGACGACGGCACCACCAGCTTGGCGGCGATCTGCGTGAAGATCGTGTTCACGTTGGAGCCGGCCGTCGTGATCGCGGCCACCGCGACGAGCGCGATCAACGCGACGAGCAGCGCGTACTCGAGCAGGTCCTGTCCTTCTTCGGCGTGCGCGAACTTCTTGAGACGAGCGATGAATTCCATGTCCGTTCCTCCAGCGCGTGAACTGACGCGCGCAGTAGCGAGTGCGAATTTCGGTCGCGGTGATGGCCGGCGACCGCGTGACGAACGGTGAAATCGCAACGGACGTGCCACACATGCTTTCAACACCACGCCGATCGCGCGCAAGTGATCGAACGGTGATGCGGTTAGCGCGGATTGCGAGGTGCGATGGGAGGGGTGTTCGAGTGCGCGGATCCAAATTCTGGTTCAGCACATTCGTAAGAACGCAACTGATTTCGTGGGAAGCGGCGTGCACCCGCAGGCGACACGAAGGACAACACGCGTTTTGCGCCTGATTCCTGAGGCCCAGCGTGCGGAACGGCAATTGCGATACCCACGTTATGCGACGCGCCTATCGCGAAGTGCTGATGTCGGTGGGCACCGTTGTGATCCTCCTGCTGACGCTGACGGCATTCGACGGCCGTGTCCGCGAACAGGTGTCGGGGCTCCTCAGGACGCATCCGCGAGTCGAAGCCGCGAGCGTCGGCTACCAGCTCCGCGATCTCACAAGTGTGATCGTGCAGGCCGCGCGCGATCAGAGTTTCGGACACGCACCGCTGCTGATCTTCGCGCTCGCATCCGCCGTACTCCTGTTGTTCATGCTGCGAACCTGAATGCCCATCGTCCTCGCCATCGAACCGGATCGCCGACAGGCCGCGCATTTGACGGCCATCCTGCGCCAGCAGGTGGGCGCCGAGTTGGTGCTCGCCGACACCACTGAGGGCGCGCTCGACGCGATCGGCAACCGCGTGCCCGATCTCGTGCTCGTTCCCGCGCTGCTTTCTCCCCAGGACGATGCCGCGCTGGCGGCGGCGCTGCGAGTGATCGCCGCGGCCGCGCACGTCCGCACGCTCACCATCCCGGTCCTCGCCAACCGTACAAGGCCGGTGGCGGCCCGCGGCATGCTCGCGAGATGGCGCCGGAGCCGCGAGGAGTCCCCCGAACCGGACGGCTGCGATCCGGCGGTGTTCGGCGAACAGATTTCGACCTATCTCAGGGAAGCGGCAGCGGAACGCGCGCAACTCGAACAGGAATTGCTCGAGGACGAGCCGTTTGTGGAAGCGCCCCCACCGGCGACCCGCGCCGCACTGATGGTCGTCGACCAGGCGCCGATCCAGCTGCACGCCTTCGAGCCGATCAGACGGTGGACGAACGACCCGGTCGTCGACGAACGCCCGATCGAGCTCGACGTCGTCGAACCGGTCCAACGGTGGACGACCGATCCGGTCCTCGACGAACGCCCGATCGAGCTAGACGTCGCGGAACCGGTCCAACCCTGGAGGGCCGATTCGGTCGATGAACTCCCGATCGAACTGAACGCCGTGGAACCGCTCCCACGGTGGACGGCCGATCCAATCGACTCCACCAGCGAGCTCGAGGATCCGCTGATCGATCTCTCCGAGGAGCTGGCGGGACTCTCCGACGAAGGCGATACCGAGCTATTCGACGGCGACCCGGTCGGCGTCTACACGATTGCGCTGGAGGCGGACGAATCCGCTGTCGAAGCTGTCGATCGTTCGCCGGCGATCCAGGAACCGGCCGCCATCGCGCACGTTCAACTCGAGCCGGCCGCGGCCGAAACGCTGGACGTCGAGCCGTTAGTCGAGACCGTGTTCGCCGAGCCGCCGGAACCGCCGCGGGCGGATATTGAAGAGTGGGTGCCGATGTACCTCTCGCCGGGCCGCATGTGGCCGGCGCTCGAGGGGATGCCGGCGGAAAGCCCGGCACCGCGAACCGAGCAGCCCGACTGGATCGAGCTCGTCGCCTCGCTCCGCCAGGACCTCGAACGGCGCGGGGCGCGGCCGTCCGATGGCGCCAGCGCCGAGACGCAGCCACGGGTCAGGAAACACCGGGCGCAACCGAAGCAGGAGAAGCCGGTGCAGGACGAGTGGGGGTTCTTCGATCCGGAACAATGCGGCTTCTCGACGCTGCTGGCGAAGCTGGAAGAGATTACCGAAGAAGTTAGAACTTAGAACTGAGAACTGAGAACTGAGGACTCAAGACTTAAAACTCAAGACTATCGGCAGTGCGACGAACGGGATGTGGCCGAAGAACTGGATCCACCAGCGGATATTGATCGCCGGTGGGCGGTGCGTGAGCAGCGGCACGATCCCGAGCGACATCACGACCCAGATGAGCGGGCCGTAGATCACCGCCACCGTCAGCGCGCCAGCGAGCGATGTCTCCGCGTCATGAATCCAGGATGACGACAGGACGAGCACGAGGAAGACGGCGGACCACGCGAACGCGACGCCGAAATGCATCAACAGACCGACTGCGGCCGTCCGCATGCCGCCGTCTAACGCCGAGGCGCCCAGCAGCGTGGACGCGACGCCTTGCCAGAGTCGCGTCACGGTCGACCCGTACGCGAACGCGGCCAGCGTGCTCGAGAACAGTCCATCCGCGACGCCGGTCACGAGCGCCGCGATCACCAGACGGGACAGCAGGTCGCTGGACACGGATTTCATCACTCGCTGAACCGGAACGCCCCGAATACGACGCTGGCGGTCATCGAACGCGTCAGTCTAGTGGACACCGCGGGACATCGTCAGCGTCGCGGGATCGGCGCCAAGGCGGCGGATCGCTGCTTCCCACAGGCGATCCGCTGGCGTGCTGAAAATCAGGTCGCGATCGATGTCGCTCATCAGCCACGAAGACTCCTCCAGCTCGGATTCAAGCTGGCCCGGTCCCCATCCGGAATAGCCGACGATGAGACGCGATTGCGCCGGCGGATTCGGTTCGAGCAGACGCCGCAGCAGGTCGGGCGACGTCGACAGGTAAAGACCGTCCGCGATCTTCATCCCGCGCAGCTCCTCCACTTCGTCCGGCTCTTCGCCGACGAGGACCCAGCTGCGATGCGGTTCGACCGGCCCGCCGACCCAGACCTGCAGCTCGCGATCGGTTGAGACCGGCGGATCGAGGTTCACGGTCACGCGCCCGGTCGTCACGAGCGGCCGGTTGACAACCAGCCCGAACGCGCCCTCCTCACTGTGCTTGCAGAGCAGCACGACGGTGCGGCTGAAGTTCGGATCCATCAGCTGAGGCATGGACAGAAGAAACGACGGCGCCAGCGACCGTGAGGAAGTCATCACTCAGATGATAACGCGCGCGCCACCGCGCGCAAGTCGTCGACGAAGCGTTGCATCTCTCTATGTCTGGCTGCCGCGTCCGGCGCTCGCAGAATCGACGATGGATGCACCGTGGCCAGAACGCGCGGCGCCAGCGGCGACGGCACGAACGCGCCGCGATGCCGGGTGACCTTGAACTGGCTTCCCAGCAGCGCCTGCGCGGCGGTCGCACCGAGGCAGACGACGACGCGCGGTTTCACGAGCGCGATCTCGGTGTCGAGCCACGGGCGGCACGCGGAAATCTCGCTCGCACGCGGTTTCTTGTGGATCCGCCGCTTCCCTCGAGGCTCCCATTTGAAGTGCTTCACCACATTGGTGACATACACGGCATCACGGTCGATGCCGGCGTCTGCCAGCGCCCGGTCCAGGAGGTTGCCCGCGGGGCCGACGAACGGATGGCCGCTGAGGTCCTCGGCATCGCCCGGCTGCTCGCCGACGAACATCACGGCCGCCTGGCGCGGCCCTTCGCCAAAGACCGTCTGCGTGGCGGTCTTCCACAGGTCGCAGCCGCGGCAGCCCTTCGCCGCGTCGCGCGCGCTCTTGAGGGTCGGGCGCGGAGGGATGAAGTCAGCGGCGCTTTTCGGCGGGCGTTTGGCCATCGGAGTGATCGTCGCAGGGCTGAAGCCCTGCGCCACTACTAGTCGGTGTGGCGCAGCCCTGGGCTGCGTTCTCCAGCGCGACCGCGACATTTCGACGCAAGCCTTGTACCTTCGTCCGTTTCATCGGGCTGCCGCGCAACGCCACCGTCAGCTCGTCGTCTGTTCGCTGCGCGAGCGTCAGCAGCTCGACGCGATCCCACGCCGGCCGCGGCTGCCACGCCGGATCGGCCGATAGCCGCGCCGACGCGTTCCACGGGCAGACCTCCTGACAGATATCACAACCGTAGACGTGCGACCCGATCCCGTCGCGGTAGGCTGCCGGCAGCTCACCGCGCAGCTCGATCGTCAGGTACGAGATGCAGCGCGTGGAGTCCAGCACGCCGGGGGCGACAATCGCCTGCGTCGGGCAGGCCTCGAGGCACAGCGTGCAGGTGCCGCATTGATCCAGCGACGGCGCATCCACCTCCAGCGGCAGGCTGCAGATGATCGTGCCGAGGAACATCCACGAGCCGATGTCGGGATTGATGACGCAGGTGTTCTTGCCGATCCAGCCGACGCCGGCATGCTGCGCGTAGACGCGCTCCTGCACCGGTCCGGTGTCGACGTACGCACGCGCCTCGAAGGGCTCCGGCGACTGCTCGCGCATCCACGAAAGCAGCGACTCGAGCCGGCCGCCGATCACGTCGTGGTAGTCGTCGCCCCACGCGTAGCGCGCGATCTGCGCGCGGCCGCGGTCGGCGCACTCCGTCGAGTACGGACGGTCGGTGTTGTACAGCGTGCCGGTGACGATGACGGTCTGCGCGGACGGGACGACCCGGCGGACGTCGGCGCGGCGATCGGCGGTGCGATGCAGGTACGCCATCTCGCCGGCGTAGCCGCGGTCGAGCCACTCGCGGTAGAACGTCAATTCCGGATGGTCCGCCGCCGGCGCGATACCGCACAGATCGAAACCGAGTGCGCGCGCCTTCGCCTTGACGTCGGACGCGGTCACGCGATCTTCCCTTTATACTGCCGACAAGGAGGCCGGATGACGGTACCACGTATCGGGTTGATGGCGGCGATCACGTTCATGTTCCTCGCGCACACCGCGTCGGGACAGGACACTCCCAAGGTTGGCGTCACGATGGGGTACCCGTCGTCGATCGGCGTCATCTGGCACCTGACAGACGGAGTCGCGATCCGCCCCGAGGTCAGCGTTGCGAAGTCGTCAGGCGAGTTCACGACCACCACCTCGTTCTCGTTCGGGGGCACCACCACCACCAACACGTCAGTGAGCACGACCGAGACCTGGCAGGTCGGCGCCGGCTTCAGCGCCCTCTTCTACGTGTCCACGCACGACGCACTGAGAACATATGTCAGCCCGCGTTGGACATACACGCGGCTGTCCAGTGACTCGAGCAGCAGTCTCCCGCAGACGGGAACCGCCGGCCACGCCAACTTCGTCTCCGGTTCGTTCGGCGCCCAGTACGCGCTCGGCCGGCGGTTCGGTGTCTTCGGCGAGATCGGGCTGGGATTCAGCCGCACCGTCACCACGCCGACGCCGAGCACTTCTTCGCTCTCCCCCGGCGTGTCCGGCTCCATCACCGGCAGGTCCAGCTCGTCCACGCTCGGCACGCGGAGCGCGGCAGGCGTGGTGTGGTATTTCTGATCGCGGCTACTTCTTGCCGACCAGCTGCCGCAGCACGTACGGCAGGATTCCGCCGTGGCGGAACGCGACCAGTTCCTCCGGCGTGTCGATGCGCGCGACGCCCTGAAACTCGATCACCTTGTCCAGCTCGCCCACCGCGCGGATGGTGATGAGCCCGCCAGGCCGCAGACCCTGCGCGATCCCGGTCAGCTCGTAGCGTTCCTTGCCGGTGAGGCCGAGCGACACCGCGGTGCAGCCGGCTTGGAACTGCAGCGGCAGGACGCCCATGTTCACGAGGTTGCTGCGATGGATGCGCTCGAAGCTTTCGGCGACGACCGCCTTCACGCCGAGCAGCAGCGTCCCCTTCGCCGCCCAATCGCGCGACGATCCCGATCCGTACTCCTTGCCGGCGATCACGAGGAGCGGCGTCCCCTGATCCTTGTACTTCATCGCCGCGTCGTAGATCGTCATCAGATCGCCGTCCGGCCGGTACGTCGTCCAGCCGCCTTCAGTGCCCGGCGCCATCTGGTTGCGCAGCCGCACGTTGGCGAACGTGCCGCGCATCATCACCTCGTGGTTGCCGCGGCGTGCGCCGTACGAATTGAAGTCGGTCGGCTGCACGCCGTGATCCATCAAGTACTTGCCGGCGGGGCTGTCGTGCTTGATCGAGCCGGCTGGTGAGATGTGATCGGTCGTGATGCTGTCGCCGAGCAGCGCGAGCACGCGCGCTCCGGTGATGTCGCGCACCGGCGTCGTCTCCATCGTGATCGATTCGAAGAACGGCGGGTTGCGGATGTAGGTCGAGTCGGGCTCCCAGGCGAAGCGGTCGCCGCCCGGCACCTGCAGGTTCTTCCAGCGATCGTCGCCGCTGAAGACGTCGGCATACTGCTCGCGGAACATCGTGGAGGTGACCGACGTGAGCATCGTCTCCTGAATCTCACGCTCGGTCGGCCACAGCTCGCGCAGGTACACCGGCACGCCCTTCTTGTCGATGCCGATCGGCTCGGCCGTCAAATCGATCGTCATCTTCCCCGCCAGCGCATAGGCGACGACGAGCGGCGGCGACGCCAGATAGTTCGCGCGCACCTGCTGCTGGATCCGGCCTTCGAAGTTGCGATTGCCGCTGAGCACCGAGGCGACGACGAGGTTGCGCGCCTCGACTTCCGCCGAGACGTCTTCCGGCAGTGGACCGCTGTTGCCGATGCAGGTCGTGCAACCGTAGCCGACGAGGTTGAAGCCGAGCGCGTCGAGATAGATGTCGAGACCGGATTTCCGCAGGTACTCGGTGACGACCTTCGACCCGGGCGCCAGGCTCGTCTTCACCCACGGCTTTCGCGTCAGGCCGCGTTCGAACGCCTTCTTCGCGACCAGGCCCGCGCCGATCATCACGCTCGGGTTCGAGGTGTTGGTGCAGCTCGTGATCGCGGCGATGACGACCGCGCCGTGCTCGAGCGTCGTCGTGACCGCCGGCGCCGCCACAGCTGTGGACGCGCCCGCCGAGGTCGCCGACACGTGCGACGATCCGCCCGCCTCGGCGCCCTTCTTCGACGACGAGACCATCATCGAACTGAGGCCCGCCTGGAATCCGCTCTTCGCCTGCTTCAGCGAGACCCGATCCTGGGGCCGCTTCGGCCCGGCGAGACACGGTTCCACCGTTTTGAGATCGAGCTCGACGACGTCGGTGTAGACCGGATCCGGATCGCCGCTGCGCCGGAACATCCCCTGGGCCTTCGCATACTCCTCGACCAGCGCCACCTGCTCGGGCTCGCGGCCGGTCAGCCTGAGGTAGTCGAGCGTCATGTCGTCGATCGGGAAGATGGCGATGGTCGCCCCGTACTCGGGACACATGTTGCCCAGCGTCGCGCGATCCGCGATCGTCAGATGCTCGAGTCCTGGTCCGAAGAACTCCACGAACTTGCCGACGACGCCGTGTTTGCGCAGCTTCTCGGTAATCGTGAGCACGAGGTCGGTGGCGGTGGCGCCCTCCAGCATCGTGCCGACGAGACGAAAACCGAGCACCTGCGGAATCAGCATCGAGATCGGCTGGCCGAGCATCGCCGCTTCCGCCTCGATCCCGCCGACCCCCCACCCCATCACGCCGAGTCCGTTGACCATCGTCGTGTGCGAGTCGGTGCCGACCAGCGTATCGGGAAAGCACAGCGGACCGTCGCTCGAGTCGTCGGACATGATCACGCGCGCGAGATACTCCAGGTTCACCTGGTGGACGATGCCGGTGTCGGGCGGGACGACGCGGAAGTTGTCGAACGCATCCTGGCCCCAGCGCAGGAACGCATAACGCTCCTTGTTGCGCGCGAATTCGAGCTCGGCGTTCAACTGAAACGCATTGGCCTGCCCGAAATAATCGACCTGCACCGAGTGATCGATGACGAGCTCGACCGGCTGCAGCGGGTTCACCTTGTTGGGATCGCCGCCGAGTCTCGCGATGCCGTCGCGCATCGCCGCAAGATCGACGACCGCAGGGACGCCGGTGAAATCCTGGAGCAGCACGCGCGCGGGCGCGAACGAAATCTCCTTCTGCACCGCGCTCTTCACGTCCCAGCGCGCCAGCGCCTCGACGTCCGCGGCCTTGACGAATCGGCCGTCCTCATGACGGAGCAGGTTCTCGAGCAGGATCTTCAGGGAAAACGGCAGCCTGGCGATTTCGGGGAACCCCTCGCGCTGGAGCGCCGGCAGGCTGAACATCTGATACGTGCGGCTCCCCACCGTCAGGGCGGTGCGGGTGCCGAAGCTGTTGACGGTCGACATCAGGTGAACCTCGACAACTGAGGCGAATGCTCAGGAAAACTTCATTGTACCCCGCGGCCTGCAATGGCTGAACTGACGCTGGAATCGTGCACTACTTGCACGTTTGGGCACTCACACAAACACGCTCTGCGCATCATGGCGCGTTCGTGATGTTAATTTTGTGCTCGAACGGCACAATTCTGATAACATTCCACGCTACGGAGGGGCTGGATCGATGACTTTGGCCGACGTCAGGAGCAAAACCGACAGGATTCGCGAGTACTCGGCGATTCCCTTTCTGCTGGTCGCGGCGGTGAGCGTCGCGGGGGCCTTCTTCCGCTCCGAGCCGCAGGCGGTCACCGGCGGTCCGATCAACGCCGGCGACACCGCGTGGATGCTGACCGCGACGGGGCTGGTGCTGCTGATGACGCCGGGGCTCTCGTTCTTCTACGGCGGCATGGTCCGTACGAAGAACGTCGTGTCGACGATGCTGCAGAGCTTCGTCGCGATGGGGGTCATCAGCCTGTTGTGGATCGTCGTCGGATTCAGCCTGGCGTTCGGCACCAGCTTTCACGGCGTGATCGGCGACCCGCGCACCTTCTTCATGTTCACGCGGGTCGGCGCGCTGACGCACCCCGATCTGGCGCCGACGATTCCGCTGATTGTGTTCGCGCTGTTCCAGCTGAAATTCGCGATCATCACGCCCGCGCTGATCACCGGATCGTTCGCCGAGCGCGTGCGCTTTTCCAGCTACCTGCTCTTCATGTGCCTGTTCAGCATCTTCATCTACTCGCCGCTGGCGCACATGACGTGGAGCCCGGACGGTTTCCTGCACAAGCTCGGCGTCCTCGACTTTGCCGGCGGCACCGTCGTGCACATGTCGGCGGGCTTCGCGGCGCTGGCCGGCGCGATGGTGCTCGGCCGCCGCACGACGCACAAGAACGGCGAAGCGACGACACCGGCGAACATCCCGTTCGTGATCCTCGGAACCGGCATGCTGTGGTTCGGATGGTTCGGGTTCAACGCCGGCTCGGCGCTGTCGGCGTCGGGGCAGGCGGCGATGGCGTTCGCGACCACGAACACCGCGTCGGCGTCGGCGGCTCTCGCGTGGATCTTCTTCGACCGCATGCGCGGCAACAAGCCGTCAGCGCTGGGCGCATGCGTCGGCGCGGTCGTCGGGCTCGTCGCGATCACGCCAGCGGCCGGCTACGTCAGCATCGGCGAGAGCATCTTCATCGGCACGTGCGCAAGCGTCGTGTCGAACCTGATGGTGCACTGGAAGAACGCCTCGACGCTCGACGACACGCTCGACGTCTTCCCGTGCCACGGTGTCGGCGGGATGGTGGGGATGCTGATGACCGGGCTGTTCGCCAAGGACGTCGGCCTGACGTCGGGACACGCCGCCACGTTCCTCGTGCACTGCGGCGCGCTGGTGTTCGTCGCCGCGTTCTCGTTCGGCGGATCGTGGATCCTCTACAAGTTCACCGACTTCATCATCCCGCTGCGCGTCTCGACGGAGCAGGAGGAGATCGGCCTGGACCTCAGCCAGCACGGCGAGATGATGCAGGCGGAGATGACGATCCCGGTGCAACCGCAGGTGTTCGCGAAGACGGCCTGACGAATCAGAAAAAACCGCCCGCACGCCGACGGTGTCCGCCTCAACCCGATCGTCTTACCAGCGATCTCTGAACGCGTCCCGCAGGGCGCGGCGGGTGTCGCGCATCGCCTGGCGGATGGCGTCGCGATACTCGTGACGATAGCGATCGCGGAACTCGTAACGGAATCCGCGCGCGTGCCGGCGGATCTCGTCCCGCAGGCGCAGCCGCTCGCGCGAGACCTCGGTCCGCGCTCGGGTCCGTTCCCGTGCCCGGTCGCGCATCTCGCGGCGGAACTCCGCCCGCTCGCGCAGCCGGTCCGATCGGTCCCATTGCCCCGCCAGCCCCACGGAGGGCGCCAGGAACAGCGCGGCGAGCGCCAGCGGCAGGATGATGCTCTTTTTCATAGGTCCTCGCGCCCGTTAGACGGACCTCTCCATCCGTTGGTTGCCTGAATTCGAGGGTCCGGAGTCAGCCGCGCCGGGTCTTGTGGGTCGCGAGGAACTCCGCGGGCGTTTCGACGCGAATCCCATACCGCAGCGCCGCCACGAAATGGCGGCGATTGTCGGTGACCACGACCGCTGCACCGGCGCTCCTGGCAACTTCCGCGATGTGCGCGTCGTAGATGCGCCCGCCTGCCGTGCCATCCCGGGCCACGGCCTTGATCATGGCCAGGCGCTCCGCCGCAGGCAGGTCGTGCACCGCCATCCGCGCGAAGATTTCATCTTCGACCAGGTGCGCCGCATCGGCTGGCGTCAGCCTGAATTCCGCCGGAAGCCGCGTCGACACCGAAAAGAACTCGAGACAGCAATGCCAGGCCGTGCCGGCGCCGGTCACCCGCTTCTCGGCCACGGCGTGCAGCAGCGACTGCGCCGGAGCGCTTTGGGGACCGAAATCGACCAGACCAGCGAGGAGCACGCTTGTATCGAGAAAGACCCCTACGGCCATCGGTTGCGCTCTTCCTCGACCAACGCCGCGACATCCACATTGGGACGTCCTTGCGACGAACCGGTCGGCCGCGCCACCGTTCGGCGTCCAACCTTCACGAGCCGCGGGCCAGCCGCGACACGCTCAAGGCGGACCCCCGTCTCGTCTACAGTGACGTCGAGCTCCGATCCGGCCGAGAGGCCGGCCCGCTCGCGAATGGTCGCGGGAATAACCACCCTGCCCGCCTTGTCGATGGAAGTCCTCACACCATCATCCTACCATTTCAGTGGCACATCGCTGCCCATCCGAGCCCGCACACATGCGAGGAATGGCGCCTCGCTTATCGCGTCCGGGCGAGAAATTCGCGGACGATGACCGGGACGTCGCGGTGCTCGACGTCGGCGGCGTAGTTCAGCGCGCGCATGTCGGCAGCTGACACGCGCCCGGACAGCCGCTCGAGCGCAGTGCGCACTTGCGGGTAGCGCAGCAGCGTCGCGGCGCGGGCAACCGCCGCTGCGTCGTACGGCGGGAAGTAGTGGCGGTTGTCCTCGAGCTGAAACAGATCGAGGCCCTTGATCAAGCCGGCAGTGGCGTCACCCGCGATCAGGTCGACCTGCCCGGCCGCCAGCGCGCGATAGCTGAGCGTCAGGTCCATCACGCGCGGCGCCTCCGGAAATCGCAGGCCGTACGTTGTGGCGAGCCCCGGATAGCCATCCGGCCGCTCGACGAACTCGTAGCCGAAGCCCGCATGCCACCGCGCCGACTCCGGCACGGCATCGTCAATGGTGCGAAGACCGCGGCCGCGCGCGTCGGCACCGCGGACGAGAATCGCGAAGGTGTTGTTGAAGCCGAGCGGCGGCAGCAGCGTGCGCCCGCTCTTCGCATATAGCGCGCGCACGGTTTCGAACACGGCGCTCGAATCGTTGCTCACGGGCTGATGGAAGACCGCCGTGAGCGCCGTCCCGGTGTACTCGACGTAGACATCGATGTCGCCGGAGATCAGCGCGCGATCGCAGATCAGCGTACCGCCGAGATTCAACCGGCGATCGACCGGCAGGCCGGCGTCCCGCTCGATCGTCTGCGCCAGCAGTTCGCCGAGCACGAGCTGTTCGGTGAAGTTCTTCGACCCGACGACGATCGCGCCGCTCGACCGTCGCGCCGCGGCCGCGCTCGACAGCATCACGACTGCCGCAGCGATCGCGGCCACCGTCACCGCGGCGCGGCGGGATCGCGATCGGCGGCGCGTCGACAGCTGTTTCTCCAGCCACAGCAGCGCGCCGTCCACGGCGAGGGCGAGCGCCGCCGCGGGAACGGCACCGGCGAGGATCACGGTGGTATCGACCATGGACAGGCCGCGGTAGATGTATTCGCCAAGCCCGCCGGCCCCGATCGCGGCGGCAATCGTCGCGGAACCCACGCCGACGACTGCAGCCACGCGCACGCCAGCGACGATCGACGGCAACGCCAGCGGCAGTTCGACCTGTCGAAGCAGTTCGCCCGGCGTCATCCCCATCGCGACGCCAGCCTCGCGGATCGCCGCGTCGATCCCGCGCAGACCCGAAATCGTCGTGCGGACGATCGGCAGGAGGCCATAGAGGATCAACACGACGAGCGCCGCGCGCGCGCCGACGCCGCCGACGAACGGCACCGGCAGCAGGAACCCGAACATGGCGAGGCTCGGAATGGTCTGGACGATGCTGGCGATCGCCATGAGCGGCGAGGCGAGGCGGGGACGCCGTGCCGAAAAGATGCCCAGCGGCACGCCAAGTGCGACCGCGACCAGCGTCGAGCCGGCCACGAGCAGCACGTGTTGGCCGACGAGGCTCGCGAGCCCGGCGCGGTGCGCGATCCAGAATGCGAACAGCCTGGTCATTCGAGCGTCATGCCCTCGGAATCACGGGGACCGCGTCCAGCAGACGACGAACCCGCGGATCCGTCGACGCCGCAACGGCGGCGGCGCGATCGTTGGCGATCAGTGTTCCTTCCTCGAGCACGCCGACGCGATCCGCGAGGGCGAACGCCTCGCCCATGTCGTGGGTGACGATGATGACGGTCTTGCGCAGGCGCGACTGGATGCGGCGGAACTCCGCGTGCAGTTCGGCGCGGGTCAGCGGATCGAGCGCGCCGAACGGCTCGTCCATCAGCAGCAGCGGCGGGTCGACCCCGAGCGCGCGCGCGACGCCAACCCTCTGCCGCTGCCCGCCCGACAACTCGTCGGGCCAGCGGGCCGCGAACTCCTGCGGGGGCAGTCCGACGAGCTCGAGAAGCTCGGCCACGCGCGGCTGAACCCGCTCCGCGCTCCATCGTTCCAGGCGCGGGACGACGGCGACGTTGTCGGCGACCGACATGTGCGGGAAGAGGCCGACGTCCTGAAGCACGTAGCCGACGTTCCGCCGCAACGCGATTGGCTGCCATTCGCGCGTGTCGCGGCCTTCGACGAAGACCGTGCCGGCATCGGGCACGAGCAGGCGATTGACCAGCTTCAGCAGCGTGCTCTTGCCGGCGCCGCTGCGTCCCACGAGGGCGAGGACCTCACCCGATGCCACCGTCAGGGTGAAATGGTCGAGCACACGGGCCTGTCCAGGCCGCGCGAACGACACGTCGCGAAATTCAATCGCCGGCGCGGGCATCGGAATGGGCGACGGTAACACACCGCCCGAGTAAGTCGCTTTTCTTCTCTTCAGTGGCGCAGCCCTTTAGGGCTGCGAAGCCCGCAGGGCTAAAGCCCTGCGCCACGGTTGTGAAAGCGCTCTAG
>Ga0105248_10002083_pt1 | contig 22124 bp, 19 predicted proteins | sample KBSS34metaG_FD_81524 | JGI IMG/M metagenome (GOLD analysis project Ga0105248, IMG submission 81524) | Switchgrass rhizosphere microbial communities from Kellogg Biological Station, Michigan, USA - KBS S3-4 metaG | ecosystem: Host-associated > Plants > Roots > Rhizosphere > Soil | place...
AGAAGGTGCTGGAAGAAGCCCCCTCGCCCGCCATCGACTCCGAGATGCGCGCCAAGATCGGCAAGGTGGTCGTCGATGCCGTGAAGGCCATCGGCTACCTGGGCGTCGGCACCATCGAGTTCCTGTACGAGAACGGCGAGTTCTTCTTCATCGAGATGAACACCCGCCTGCAGGTGGAGCACCCGGTCACCGAGGCGATCACCGGCATCGACCTGGTGCGCGAGCAGATCCGCATCGCCGCCGGCCTGCCGCTCAGCTTCACCCAGAAGGACGTGGTCTTCGAGGGGCACGCCATCGAGTGCCGGATCAACGCCGAGAACGCCAAGACCTTCGCCCCCTCGCCGGGCCTGGTCACCGATTTCCATGCCCCGGGCGGCCTGGGCGTGCGCCTCGATAGCGCCCTTTACGCCGGCTATACGATCCCGCCCTACTACGACAGCCTGATCGGCAAGCTGATCGTCCACGGCCGCGACCGCGACGAGTGCGTGGCGCGGATGATGCGCTGCCTCAACGAGATCGTGGTGGCGGGTGTCGAGACCAACATCGCGCTGTTCCAGGAACTGCTGATCCAGCCCGATATCATCGCCGGCGACTACGACATCCACTGGCTGGAACGCTGGATGAAGGCCCAGGCCGAGGCCGGCTGACGGACGCCTCGCGTCCCCTCGCGTAAGCTGTAAGCTCAAGTCCATGGCGCAGTTTGACGCCCGTGATCTGCTGTCCTGTTATGCCCGCGGCGTGTTTCCGATGGCCGACGCGCGCGAGGATGAGCGCGTCTTTCTGATCGACCCCGAGCGGCGCGGCGTGATCCCGCTGGATGGCTTCCATGTCTCGCACAGACTGGCGCGGACGGTGCGCGGCGACCCTTTCGAGGTGCGGATTGATACGGCCTTTCGCCGGGTCGTGCAGACGTGCGCGGAGGCGAAGCCCGGGCGACTGGAAACCTGGATCAACCACCCGATCGAGGACCTCTACGTGGACCTGCACGAGCGCGGGCACGCCCATTCCGTGGAATGCTGGCGGGGTGACGAGCTACTCGGCGGCCTCTACGGCGTGTCGCTCGGCGGGGCGTTCTTCGGGGAGAGCATGTTCTCCCGCGCCCGGGACGCCTCAAAGGTGGCGCTGGTCCATCTGGTGGCGCGGCTGGTGGCCGGTGGTTACCGGCTGCTCGACGCCCAGTTCATGACCGACCATCTCACCCAGTTCGGGGCGCAGGAGATTTCACGACTGGACTATCACCGCCGCCTGGCGCTGGCGCTCTCGGCCGAGGCGGACTTTCAGCGGGCCGGAGCGGCGCTGGCAGACGGCGCCGCAGCCACTGGCCCCGGGGCCGCAGCTCTGCAGGTGATCAGCCAGGCGTCGTAGACCGGGTGCTCCAGCGGGTGCAGGCCGGGCGAGGAGGCGTACATCCAGCCCTTGAACGCCTGCCGCGTCGCCAGCGCAGGCCGGCCGGGCTGCGAGCGCGGTTGGCTGTCGATGGTCACATAGGCGATGGAGTCGTCGATCGGCTCGCCCGGCGACGAGCGCTCGCAGGCCTTGACCGTGAAGACCAGGCTCTTGAAACGGATTGGCCGGCCCACCGGCGCCTCGAAGCGCAGGCTCTCGGCGGTGACCTTGTCGAGCGCCTCGAGGATGGCGATGTCGTAGCGGGCGCGCCGGACGATGACGGCCGGCTTGGTCTCGGTGGGCGGCGGCGGCGGGGCGGCGGTGACCTCCTTCTCGGAGATCGGCGGCACGGCGGTGGGCGTAGGCGTCGGCACCGTGACCGGCGGCGCTTCTTCGGTGACCGGAGCCTTTGGCGCGGTCTCTTGGGGTGGCGCGGCCGGCGGCGGCGGCGCGGGTTGAGCCACCGCGACGCCGGCGAGTGTGAGGCCGGCCAGGCTGGCAAGCCACGCCGCGCGCTTCAGGACTTTCGTGGCGGACGGGCGGGTCGGCACAGGCAACGGCCTATTTGGGGGTCCAGGCCTCGTAGTCGGCGGTGGCCTTCTGGCGCTCGCCGCCGCGGGACAGGGCGCCGGCCGGCTTGTAGGCGTTGATGGTGCCGGTGAGGTTCGGCAGGTGGGGCTTTTCCCACGACTTCACCAGGAACGGCTCGACGGTCGGCGGCTCAGCGAAGGTGTAGGCCAGCCAGCCGTGCCAGTCGGGCGAGACCTTCGAGGCGTCGGCATAGCCCTTGTAGATCACCCAGCGGCGCTTGCGGCCCTTGTCGTAGCTGTCGCGGTCGTCGCGGGCCTCGAAGTAGCGATTGCCCATCTCGTCCTGACCGATGAAGCGACCACGTCGTGCGATGTGGAAGCGCTGGCCCAGCGTCGCGCCATTCCACCAGGTGAAGATAGATCGCAGAAAATTCAGCACGGCGGCACGTCTCGGTAAGCGGGATGGGCGGGCGGACTATAGGCGGGCCGATTTGGAGCGTCCAGCGCGCCAACATCGCAAGATGTTGGGGATGAATGGCCCTGCGACCGCAACATCTATTGATCGTCGCCGCTGGAGCCGCCTACCCTCTCCGGAACGGAGTCGGCGAATGGTGCGCGAAGCGTCGCGGACGAGGATCGAAACGCGGGTCGTGGAGCTGGGCGGCCGCCTCGTCGAGGCGCAGGCGCCCGCCCACTGGTCCGCCGCACGCCTCGATGCCTGGATCGACTGGGCGGCCGGTTGGAGCGACCACGCTGCCGACATCCCCGCCGTCATCGCCGACTTCGTCGAAGACCTGACAAGCCGCGCCCAGGCCAAGGGGTTCGTGAAGGACGTCCGCGCCCGCACCCGTTTCCGCGACGCCCTGACCGAGGCCCTGCTCGCAGGGACCCTGGCGATCGGCGGGGCTGGCGACCAGGCCATCCCGGTGGTCGAAGCCGGCTCGGCCGACCTCGCGCCTGCGCTGGCCCGGTTGACCGCGGCGCACCGGGGTCGGGCGGCCGCCGCGGCGGCCACCGCTGAGCTGGGTCGGCGCCTGCAGGCGGTGATGGACGCAATCCTGCGCTGTGACGGTGACGCGGAAGCCTGCGCCGACCCGCAGGCCAATCCGAGCCTGGCGCGAGCCGCCGACGCCGCGCGCACCGCCGGCGCGCCGGACAGCCTGATCCTGGAGGCCATCGCGCTGGCCCGCGATGGCGAGAGCGCCTGGGAGGCCGAGGCACCCAGGGTCGCGGCGGGCGGACCGGAACTGATCGTGACGGGCGCGCTGGACACCAACGCCGCCGAAGTGGCGCGCGCCGCCTGGGCGACCGGCGCCGTGGTCGTCGCCGGCGACAGTCTGACCGGACAGCGGATCGCGGCCTGCGGCGGCGCGCGGCGCGCCGGGATCGACCTGATGGGCTTCTGGTCGGACGCCGGCTTCGACATCGAGGCTTTTGAAGCCGCCGTGGCTCTGCTGGCCGGGGCGCTGGCGGCGGCGACCGACGGGCCGGTGCTGATCGGCCTGGCGGCGCTCGGCGACTGGCTGGTGGCCAACGGCCTCGACTACGACAGCGACGCGGGCCGCGAGACCGCGCGCGAGCTCTATCTCGCCGCCGGACGCGCCATGGGCGGCGCGGCCCTGGACGGTGGCCTCGCCCTGTTCCGCGACCCCGAGTTGGAGCTTCGCCTGGGCGCCGGCCGGCTCTCCGGCGAGCCTTGGACCGGGCCGGCCACCTTCGCCGAGACCGCCGACGGCGAGGCGGTGCGGGCGCTCAGCGAAGCCGCGATCCGCGGCCTGACACTGGCCGGCGTCGACGCCGCCGAGGCTCACGCCCTGCTGCTCGGCCGCGCCGACCTGGCGGAGGCTCCGGGCGTCAATCATGCCGCCCTCGTCGCGCGCGGTTTCACCGACCACGAGATCGCCGCCGTGGAGGCCGCTCTGCCCCTGGTCGCGCACCTCCCGCAGGCCTTCACGCCGGCCGTGGTCGGCGAGGGCTTCCTGCGCGACGTTCTGGGCGTGACCGCTGAGCAGCTGGCCGACCCGCAGTTCGACCTGCTGGCGCTGATGGGCTTCACCGCCGCCGACGTAGCGGCCGCCGAGACCCATGCGCTGGGCCACGACAGCCTGGCGGAGGCCGAATTCCTGCCGCCCGCGGCCCGCACCGTGTTCCGGTCCGCCGAGGAATTGGGCGAGGCGCCGCGCCAGGCCATGCTGGCCGCCCTGGAGCCGGCCCTGGCGGTCCCAACGGTCGCTGAGGTCGAGCTGGAATGGCGATCGAGCCCCGCCGACGCCTTGGCCGCCATCGCCACGGCGAAGGGCGCCGTGCGGGTGCTGCGCGCGGACGCCCCAGCCGGCGTGAGGCTGGAGCTGCCCAACCTCACCGAAGCGCGTCCCGCGATCCGCGAGCCGCAGCCGGAGGAGCGCATCGTCGAGCGGGTGGTGGAGCGCGACCGCACCCGGCGCAAGCTGCCGGACCGCCGCAAGGGCTACATCCAGAAGGCCGCCGTGGGCGGCCACAAGGTCTATCTGCACACTGGCGAATACGACGACGGCGAGCTCGGTGAGATCTTCATCGACATGCACAAGGAAGGCGCCGCCTTCCGGTCGTTGATGAACAACTTCGCCATCGCGATCTCGATCGGCCTGCAGTACGGCGTGCCGCTGGACGAGTTCGTCGACGCCTTCGTCTTCACCCGCTTCGAGCCCGCGGGCCCGGTGACCGGCAACGACACGGTGCGGTCCGCCACCTCGATCCTCGACTACATCTTCCGCGAGCTGGGCGTCTCCTACCTGGGGCGCCGCGACCTGGCGACGGCGGACCCCGGCGAGTTGACCGCGGACGGCCTGGGGAACGCCAAGGCCGACGAAGCCGCCCTGCAGCCGGAGGGGCCGCAGCTGGCCTCGCACTTCATCTCCCGCGGCTTCTCGCGCGGGGCGGCGCCGGACAATCTGGTGTTCCTGCCCAGCGCCAACCGCGTGGGCGGTCCCGGCGCGCGCGACGCCGCCGATGTCTGCGCGGCCTGCGGCGATGTGTCCGTGGTGCGCAAGGGCTCGGCGCTGATCTGCGAAACCTGCGGCGCACGCGCAGGGCGTACAGGCGAAGATCACAGCGCCTAAGCGTAGGCGTAGATGCCTAAGCCCTTAACAATTACCGCGAATTAAGTGGCGCCCCAGGGAGGCTGAGCGCAGATGGGAACGGTAGTTTGAAGGACAGCGCCTAAGTGATCGCTCGACCCGCCCGCCTCCTGTTCGCCCTCGCCGCGATCGCCGCCGCCGCCCCCGGCGCGGCCGTCGCGGCGGCGTCCGGTGGCGACAAGGAAGTGCCGCGGATGAACAGCTTCGGCGGCTCCTGTCCCAAATGCGAATTGTCCGGTCGCCGGCTGGCGGGCGCCCACTTCACCGGCGCGGACTTCTCCGGCGCGGCCCTGGTGGGTTCGGACCTGCGCGAGGCGCGGTTCGTGGCCTCGAACTTCACCAACGCCGACCTGTCGCGCGCCGACCTGACGGACTCCGAGCTGATGGGCGCCAACTTCACCGGCGCGAACATGTCTCACGCCCGGCTGCGCTCCACCGAAGCCAAGGGCGTGACCTTCATCGGCGCCAACCTGACCAACGCCGATCTCTCTGACTCCGAGGTGGCGGCCGCCAACTTCACCAAGGCGATCATGAATGGCGCGATCCTGCGATCGGCCGAACTGCACTACGCCGTCATGGCGAACGCCGACGCCCGCGGCGCCGACTTCAAGGACGCCGAACTGAACGGCGCCGTGCTGGCCGGCGGCCACTTCGACAAGGCCTCCTTCCGCTCAGCCGAGCTGAACGGCGCGGTGCTGACCGGCGGCACCTTCGATGGCGCCGATTTCAAGGATGCTGAGCTGCATCGCACGGTGATCGCCGGGGCTGATCTCAGTCACGCCCGCGGCTTCACCCAGGAGCAACTCGATGAAGCCTGCGGCGACGCCAAGACCCGGCTCCCGAGCGGGCTGACCTCGCGAAGCTGCTCCAGCGTCCGCGTGATCGTCCAGCATGCCGGCGCCGCCATGTGGGGCGCGCACGCCTACCCGATGCCACCCATGCCGCCGAGCCCGCCGGCGATCCCGGCGCCGCCCGCTCCGCCTGCGCCGCCCCCGACCCCGACCCGCTATCTGATCGAGATGCTGTCGGACTAGGCCTTGCCCAACCTAAGCCTTGAGCGGCGGCGCGAGCCGGATATTGAGTTCTTTCAGCTGCTTGTCGCTGACTTCTGACGGCGCATTCATCATCAGATCCTGCCCCTGCTGGTTCAGCGGGAAGGCGATCACCTCGCGGATGGCGGTCTCGCCGGCCAGCAGCATGACAATGCGGTCGATGCCGGGCGCCAGGCCCCCGTGCGGCGGCGCGCCATGGCGGAAGGCGTTGAGCATGCCGCCGAACTGCTCCTCGACGACGCTCTCGTTGTAGCCCGCGATCTCGAAGGCCTTGACCATGATCTCCGGCAGATGGTTCCGCACCGCGCCGGAGCACAACTCATAGCCGTTGCAGACGATGTCATACTGGTAGGCCAGCACGTCGAGCGGATCCTTGGTGTTCAACGCCTCCAGCTCGCCTTGCGGCATCGAGAACGGGTTGTGGCTGAAGTCGACGTGGTTGGTCTCTTCGTTCATCTCGAACATCGGGAAGTCGACGATCCAGACGAATTCGAAGCGGTTCTCGTCCACCAGGCTGAGGTCGGTTCCGACCTTGGTCCGCGCGGTCCCGGCGAACTTGGCGAAGGTCTTGGGATCCCCGGCCGAGAAGAAGGCGGCGTCGCCCTGCCCCAGCCCGAGCTGGCCCATGACCGCGTCGGTCTTCTCCGGGCCCAGGTTCTTGGCGATCGGGCCGCCCCAGCCGCCCTGGTCCTCGCTCCAGAAGATGTAGCCCAGGCCCGCCTGGCCCTCACCCTGCGCCCAGCTGTTCATGCGGTCGCAGAAGGCGCGGCTGCCGCCCTTGGGCGCGGGGATGCCCCACACCGCGTTCTTGGCGTCCTCCAGGATGCGCGCGAAGAGGCCGAAGCCGCCGCCGCGGAAGTGCTCGGAGACGTCCTGCATGACGATCGGGTTGCGCAGGTCCGGCTTGTCGGTGCCGTACTTGGCCATGCACTCGCGGTAAGGAATGCGCGGGAATGGGTATGGCGTCACCGGCTTGCCGTCGGCGAACTCCTCGAAGACGCCGTGCATCACCGGCTCGATGGCCGCGAACACGTCTTCCTGGGTGACGAAGCTCATCTCGACGTCGAGCTGGTAGAACTCGAGCGAGCGGTCGGCGCGCAGGTCCTCGTCGCGGAAGCAGGGCGCGATCTGGAAATAGCGGTCGAAGCCCGAGACCATCAGCAGCTGCTTGAACTGCTGCGGCGCCTGCGGAAGCGCGTAGAACTTGGTCGGATGCAGGCGCGACGGCACCAGGAAGTCGCGCGCGCCCTCGGGGCTGGAGGCCGTCAGGATCGGCGTCTGGTACTCCAGGAAGCCCTGGTCGATCATCCGGTTGCGGATCGAGTGGATGACCTTGGAGCGCAGCACGATGTTCCGGTGCAGCGTCTCGCGCCGCAGGTCCAGGTGGCGGTTCTTCAGCCGGATCTCTTCAGGGTAGTCCGGCTCGCCGAACACCGGCAGGGGCAGCTCGGCGGCCTCCGAGAGCACGTCGACCTTCTTCACCCGGATCTCGACCTCGCCGGTGGGCAGATTCGGGTTCACCGTCTCGGGCGAGCGGGCCACCACCTCGCCATCGATGCGGATCACGCTTTCGGCGCGCAGGTGCTCGACGGTGGAGAACCCCGGCGTTTCCGGGTGCAGGACCAGCTGGGTCAGGCCGTAGTGGTCGCGCAGGTCCACGAACATCAGCCCGCCGTGGTCGCGCTTGCGGTGGATCCACCCGGAAAGGCGGACCGTCTGGCCGGTGTCGGCGGCGCGGAGCGCGCCGCAGGTGTGGGTGCGGTAGGCGTGCATTTACCTGGAAAATTCGGCTGTTTTACGAGGCGCGGAAGGGCGCATGTGGGGGGCTGAAAGTCAAGGCGTGGGCCGCTTTGCGCCCGGCGCCGCCAGCAGACCCACGCCGAGCCAGAAACCCAGGATCGGGCTGGTGGCCATCCCGACCAGCGGGACCGGGAAGGCGCCGAGCGCCGGCGTGATCGCCGACAGCAGGAGGTAGACGCTCAGGCCCACGGCGGCTGACCCTGCCGCTTGCCCGCCTTGGGACAGCGAAAACCACGGCGCGAGCGCTGACGCCGCCAGCAAGGCCCCCGCTGCGATCGCGGCGGCCGGCGAAAGCGCCCAGGCCAGTTGCAGGATGTGTTCGACCTCAGGAACCGGCGCCAGCGGGTCTGGCCGAAGCCAGGCGACGCCGATCGCCAGGCTCGCCAAGGCCGTCACGCCCCACCGAACCGAGCGCGGCGAAGCGGCGAGCCTGGCGATGACGATCATCGCGCCACCAAAGGCGGTGGCTTGCGACGCGTCGGGCTGTGCGATCAGCAAGGCCAGGATCACAGCCGTGATCAGCCACGGCCACTGCCGCACTGCTGTTAGCGGAGCAAGGGCGACCACGGCGAGCGGCAGCAGGACCTGCGCCATGTTGATCTGGAGCCGCCCTAGATGCGTCCAGCGGTGGACCCCCTGCATACCGGCGCTGATCACAGTCGCCGCCAAGCCCAACGGCGCGCCCAAGAGACATGCCACGTAGACGATCGGGTTCGATACCCTTGTCAGGAGCGCCGCCGCGCCGAGGCCCAGGCCCCACGCCGCGAGGTCGCGCGCCCACACCCCGGCAGGAACGCCCTGCGTGGCCGCAACCGCACACCCGGCGCCCACCGCGGCTAGGGACAGCGCGCCGTAGGCCCAAAGCAAGCGTCGCCCGGGTGACATTAGAACCAGGGGCCAGCGCGCGGCGTCGATTACTTCTCCGGATGCAACAGCGCCTGGTAGGTGAGCGTCCGGGCCATGGTGCCCAGGTCGTCGCCGCCGGTGCCGCCCATACGCTGGATCATGCCCACGAACAGCACGTCGTTGGTCGGGTCGATCCAGAACCAGGTGCCGGCCGCGCCGCCCCAGCTCATGGTGTTCTTGCCTTCCAGAGAACCTGCCCGGCGCGGATCGTTGTCCACCTGGAAGTCGAGGCCGAAGCCCACGGCCTCGTTGAAGCGGACCACGCTGGTGCCGTTGGAGTTCACCAGCACGTTGTGCGGGATGACGTTGGTGTCCATCAACTCGACCGAGGCCGGGGACAGGATGCGCACGCCGTCCAGCACGCCCTTGTTGAGGATCATCTGGCAGAAGCGGGCGTAGTCCATGGTGGTCGAGACCAGGCCGCCGCCGCCGGATTCCATCGCCGGGGGCACGGAATAGTCGGGCATCTTGTTGCCGAACAGGTCGTCGGCCTGGACGATCTTGCCGGTGGGCTTCTCGTTGACCACCTCGCCCACATAGACCGCGGCCAGGCGCTTGGCCTTTTCCGGTCCAGTGTAGAAGCCGGTGTCCTTCATCTTCATCGGCCCGAAGACGTTCTCAGCCATGAACTGGCCGAACGGCTTCCCGCTGAGCTTCTCGATGATGTACCCCTGGATATCGACGACGCTGGAATAGGACCAGTCGGTGCCGGGCTGGTACATCAAGGGGATGGTCGCCGTGCGTTCGATCATCTCGTGCAGGCCGTTGGCGGCCAGCACCTTCTTCTCGCGATAGAGCTTGTCGACCGGGTGCTTGTCGCCCAGGCCGTAACCGAAGCCGGCCGTGTGGCTCATGATTTCGCGCATGGTCGGCGGGCGCTTCATGTCCTCGACCTTGGTGATCTTGCCGTCCTTGTCGGCCTCGACCATCACCTTGAGGTTCTTGAACTCCGGCACATAGCGGGTGACCGGATCGTCGAGGCGCCATTTGCCCTGTTCGAACAGGATCATCATGCCGACGCCGGTCAGCGGCTTGGTCATGGAATAGATGCGGAAGATCTCGTCCTTGGGCATGGCCTGGCCGGAGGCGAGGCTGGTCTTCCCGTAGGTCTTGAACTCCACGACCTTGCCATGGCGGGCCAGCAGCGTGGTCATGCCGGCCACGCGGCCGTCGCTGACCGTCTTGGCCATGTAGTCGTCGAGCTTCTTCAGGCGGGCGGTATCGAAGCCCACGGCCTCCGGCGTGGTGGTCGCCGAAAGCGCCGTCGCCGACGCCTTGGCGGCGGCAGGCTTGGCGGCCGCCGCGGCGTCAGCCGGCTTGGCCGGATCGGCGGCATAGGCGCTCGAAGCCAACAGCGCGGCGCCCAGGGCCGCAGCGAAATACGCGCGACGATGCATGGTCTAGTCCCCCCTTGGTTATCGCCGGTAGCTTAAGGGCGGCCGGCGGGTTCGCAAGCGGGGTTAGGTTTCGCCTCAGCAATGCAATCGGCGCTGCGGCGACGTTAGCCGGCCGCGGTCTCCAGGTCGGACCGGGCGGCCGGCTTCTCACCGCCGTCGTAGACGAACGCCGCGTCTTCAAGATCGATCGTCGGCAGCTCGTCCTTTTCGGCCCAGTAGTCCTGGCTGTGCTGCCACTCGGGCTTATCGCCGCGCTGCGGCAGCAGGTGCATGGCCCGCATCAGGTAGCCGGGATTGAAGTTTTCGGGGTCCATCCACGAGGACAGCGGCATGTCGCGATCCTCCGGCCGGAGCTTAACCTGGACCGCTCGTGAGCCTCTGGCCTTCATGTGGTTGAGCAGGCGGCAGACGAAGTCGCCGATCAGGTCGGCCCGCAGCGTCCAGCTCGCCCGGAAGTAGCCGAAAACCCACACCATGTTGGGCACGCCGGTGAACATCATGCCGCGATAGGTCACGGTCTTGGCGAAATCGAGCGGTTGGCCATCGATCACGAAGTCGATGTCGCCCAGCACATTGAGGTCGAACCCTGTCGCCGTGACGACGATGTCGGCATCCAGGGTTTCGCCGGACTTGAGCGCAATGCCGGTCTCGGTGAACCGGTCGATCTCGTCGGTGACGATGGAGGCCTTGCCGGACTTCACCGCCTGGAAGATGTCGCCGTCGGGCACGAAGGCGATGCGCTGACGCCAGGGGCGATAGCGCGGGGTGAAGTGCTTGGCGACCACTTCGTCGCCTACGAAGGCGCTGACGCCGGCCAGTAGCTCCTGCTTCACGGCGTCCGGGTGCTCGATGGCCATCTTCGTGAACGCGGCCTGATCGTGCAGAATCCTGCGGCGGACGATCTCGTGGATCCAGGCCTCGTCGATCTGCAGCTGGCGGAGGGTGTCGGCCAGGTCGTTGGCGTTGCGGCCCGGGATGAAATAGGTCGGCGACCGCTGCAGAACAGTGACGTGGCCACACTTGTCGGCGATAGCCGGCACGAGGGTCGCCGCCGTCGCGCCGGAACCGATGACCACGACCTTCTTGCCGGCGAGATCGATGTCCTGTGGCCAGGTCTGCGGGTGAACGACCTGACCCTTGAAGTCACTCATTCCCGGCCACTCCGGCGTGTGCCCCACGGACTGGCGATAGTAGCCCTGGCACATCCAGAGGAAGGTGCAGGTGATCCTCCGCCGGTCGCCGTTTGCCGTGTTCTCGACCTCCAGCGTCCATAGACTGGCCTGGCTGGACCAGGTCGCACTCACGATCCGCTGCCGGTAGCGGATATGCCGCGCCAGGTCGTTCTCCTCGATCACCTCGCCCATGTAGGCGAGGATTTCCGCGGCGGTCGCGATCGGCGGACCGACCCAGGGCTTGAAGCGATAGCCGAAGGTGTAGAGGTCGCTGTCCGACCGGATGCCCGGGTATTTGTGGGTCAGCCAGGTGCCACCGAAGCTCTCCAGCGTCTCCAGCACCTCGAAGGTACGATCCGGGCATTGATGGCGGAGGTGCCAGGCGGCGCCCACGCCGGAAATTCCGGCGCCCACGATCACGACGTCCAGATGTTCCGTGGCGACGTCGGGCCTTGGGGTGATGGCGTTCATGTGCGGACTCCTGGATGGGGATCAGACGCCGAGCATCCGCCTAAGCAGTGAGGGTTCCTTGATCGGGGTCAAGAAAACTGATCATCGATAACTTGCCGCGGCCGCTGCGCCGATTGAGACGTGCGATTGCCAGCCTGTCCCTCGGACCACAGAGTGGCGTCGGCCGACGCAGTTCGGCGGCGGAGGGAAACGCACATGCTGAGCTGGCGCATCGGCGAGGTGACGGTCACCCGCATCCTTGAACTGGAAGCCACTGGCGGCAGCCGGTTCATCCTGCCTCAGGCCACCCGCGAGGTGATCCAGGAGATCCCCTGGCTTATCCCGCACTTCGCCGATCCCGACGGACGGCTGAAGATGAGCGTCCACGCCCTGGTGGTGGAGGCGCCCGGCCGGCGGATCATCGTCGACACCTGCATCGGCAACGACAAGCAGCGCGACATCCCGGCCTGGAGCGGCCTGCAGACCAGTTTTCTGGCCGACCTGGCGGCCGCCGGCTTCGCGCCCGACAGCATCGACACCGTGCTCTGCACCCACCTTCACGTGGACCACGTGGGCTGGAACACCATGCTGGTGGACGGTCGCTGGATCCCGACCTTCCCGAAGGCGCGCTATCTGATCGGCCGGGCGGAATACGACTACTGGAGCGCCGAAGAAGCCGACAGCCCGGCTCCCGAACGCTCGCCCTTCCACGACTCGGTGAAGCCGATCTGGGAAGCCGGCCTCGTGGACCTCGTGGAGACCGACCATCAGGTCTGTCCGGAGGTCTCCCTGACGCCGACGCTCGGCCACACGCCGGGGCACGTGAGCATCCGCATCCGCTCGCACGGCGAGGAAGCGCTGATCACCGGCGACTTCCTGCACCACCCCTGCCAGTTCGCCCGACCTGAATGGGCCAGCAATGCGGATTTCGATCCCAAGGCCTCGACCGCGACGCGGGAGCGGATGTTCGCCGGCCTGGCCGACGGGCCGCCGGTTCTGGTGATCGGCACGCACTTCGCCGCGCCCACGGCCGGCCATGTGGTTCGCAACGGAGACGCCTTCCGGTTGGCGGTCTGATCGCGCGCCCATGAAGACGCTGCTGATCGTCTGGCATTCGCGGACCGGCGGCGCACAGGCGATGGCCGAGGCGGCGGCCGAGGCCGCGCGGGCGGGGGCCGAGGCGATCGTGCGCTCCCTCCCTGCCGCCGAGACCGAGCCCGCAGACCTGTTGGCGGCGGACGGCTACCTGTTCGTCTGCCCGGAGAACCTCGCCTCCATGTCGGGTGCGATGAAGGAGGTCTTCGACCGCTGCTACTACCCCTGCCTGGACCGGCTGAACGGGCGTCCCTACGCGGCGATGATCTGCGCCGGCAGCGACGGCGAAGGCGCAGCGCGGCAACTTGCCCGCATCGCCACCGGATGGCGGCTTAAGCCCATCGCCGAGCCCAAGATCGTCAACGTCGCGGCACAGACGCCCGATGCGATCCTGGCGCCCAAGCGCCTGACGGATGCGCAGCTCGCATCCTGCCGAGAGCTCGGCGCCACCCTGGCGGCCGGCCTGGCGATGGGCGTGTTCTGAGCGCTGGACGAGGGCCCGCTTCGCGCCATTATGCAACCGGAAGGCGGCCCGCGACGAGGCTGCGCCTCGGGGGAGACGCCGGATGCCAAAGGCCAGGAAGCCCAACATTTTGCCATGGGTGGTGTTCGCCGCCCTGGCCGCGATCGTGGTCGGCGGCGGAGCGTGGTGGATGGCTCATCAGTCGGCGCCCGCGGCGGCCGCGGCCAGCGCCAACGCCGTCCCGCCCCTGCCCGCTGGTCCGCAGCAATATGCCGGCTCCAATATCACCGAGGGCCATTATCTCGATCCGGCCGGCGTCAAGCGCAGCGGCGCGATCGCCCAGGCCAACGTCCTGGTGGTCGGCAAGACCGCCACGGCGATCGCGCACACCTACGCCATGGTCGCCAAGCGCGAGACCATCGACTGCGGGGCCAGGACCATCTCGCAGGAGATGGCCGGGGAATACGATGCGACGGGCAAGCTGGTGAACAACGAGATCCTCACGGGCTCGATCGGGCGCGCCGCCGAGTCCAGCGACTTCGAGGTCCCGGTCATCTGCGCGGCCAAGGCGACCCCCAAGTGGCGCGCGGCCCCGGACTGGCGCAGCGCTCAGCGCGAGATGCAGATGCCGGCCGACGCCTACGCGGGTGTCGCCGAGGCCGCGCCAAAGGACGCCGACGCCTGGGCCTGGCTCTGCCGGGCGGGTGCGCGCGGTCATTGGCGCAAGGCGAGCGGCCAGGACTGCGACCACGCCGTGAAGCTGGCGCCGGACGCGGCGGCGGTGCGTCTGAATCGCGGCTATCTGGATGTGGCCGTGGGCAAGAATGCGCTGGCCGTCGCCGACTTCCGCGAAATCCTCGCCCACGACCCGGACAATGCCGCGGCGCTGTTCGGCAAGAGCCTGGTGGCGGCGCTGGGCGGCGACAAGGCGGGCTCCAAGAAGGACCGCGACCGCGCCCTAGATCTCGACCCTGGCGTGCCGGACTGGATCGAGTCCAACTTCCGCATCCTGATCAGCGACCCCTACCGCAACAAATAACAAATAGAGCCCGCGGCCCCGGGGGAAATCAAACGCCCCCCGGGGCTGCGAGCCGCCCGCCGGCTGATTTGGGGAAACCAGCGGACCCTAGGCCGTGACCCGGCCTAGCGGGATGCGAGGCGCGCTTCGGAGTTCGCGCGCGCCTCGGTCAGCTGAGCAGTCGCCGCGGCCTGCATGGCCTTGCGGCAGGCGGTCCGGTCCCCGTTGATCGGATAGGCGGGCAGACGGTCGCAGAACCTGTGGGTCGACTGCTCGATCCGGGACTGGGCGGTAGCGACATCGGTCGGCCGGCTGAGGTCGAGATCGGCGACGCGAACCCGCATGTCAGGCGACGACGCCTGCGCCGAACCCGCCGCAAGCACGGCCATGGCGGCCAGGGTGGAGAAAAACACACGCATAGTTGAAACCTTTGATTTTATTGAATGAGATGCTCTCTGGTGCGCCGGCGAAAGCCGGCGGCCAGCTAGTGGGAGAGCTTCGCCTTGATGGCGGCGAGGCCGGACTCATAGATCCCGGTGAGAGCCGCCTCAGCGGCTTCGGCCTTTCCGGCGTCCGGCGTGTAGACGCTGCTCCAGGTGATCGTGGAGCCGCCGTCGCCCTTGCCGGTCACCCGGAAGGTCGAGAGGTAATGGCTCACCGGCACCGGGCTGGAGAGGAAGGTGTAGGCGTACTGCCGCGCGCTGCGACCGGTGCGCAGTTCGACGAACTTCGCGCCGTCCTTGGTGATCAGCGTCCGCGTCGACGGGGTCTTGCCGTCCTCACGGCATGACGCGATCGCCGGGTGCCACTCGGCGATGGCGCAGAAGCCGCCCACCGCCGCCCACACCTTGTCGGGCGAGGCCGCCACGTCGACGCTGCGGCTGAGCGTGGTGGCCGATGCCGGCGCCGCGATGCACGCGGCCACGACGGCGATGGCGGCCATGACCGCCTGGTTGATGTTCATCGTCTGATATTGCGGCACGGCCGCCTCCTTCACATCGCAACGGGCCAAACGCCCGCCGTGGGGGCGGTGATGTGTCGTGGTGCGGCGCGGGCATCCAGTTCAGGAACTGAATCGCCGGCGATACAGAAACTGAACTGGAGAACGCCGTTCTGAGCGCCTAAGGGTCGCGCCAGCAACGGAGGAAGCGATGACTCAAGGCAGTTATAAGCAGTTCTGCCCCGTCGCGATGGCGGCGGAACTTCTGTGCACGCGATGGACGATCGTGCTGCTGCGCGAGCTCCTGGCCGGCTCGACCCGGTTCAACGAACTGCGTCGCGGCGTGCCGCGGATGTCGCCGGCCCTGCTCTCGCAAAGGCTCAAGGACCTGGAGGCGGCGGGGGTCGTCAGCCGCAACGCCCAGGTCGGCGACGCCGGCGCCGGGGAGTATCGCCTGACCGAGGCGGGGCTCGAGTTGAGGCCGATCATCGAGGGCTTCGGCATGTGGGGCCAACGGCGGATCGATGCAGAGGTCTCGCTGCAGCACCTCGATGTGCAGCTTCTGATGTGGGACATGCGTCGCGGGCTGAATGTCGAGCCGATGCCCAAGCACCGCAGCGTGATCCAGTTCGTCTACCCCGAACTTCCGGCCAGCCAGCGCTCCTGGTGGCTGGTGGTCGAGCCGACCGGCGAGGTCGACCTCTGTTCGGTCGACCCGGGCTTCGACGTCGATCTGTACGTTTCGGTCGATCTGCGGACCATGACAGCCATCTGGATGGGACACGACACGGTGCGCGCGGCGACCGCGAGCCAGCGCATGCTGCTGACCGGCGACCGGACGCTGGCCCGGGACATGCAGACCTGGCTCGGCCTCAGCCCGTTCGCGACCCAGTTGAAGCTGGCGAGCTAGGCGACGCGGCTGGCCGGGGCGTCGGCCTCGTGGCCGCCGACGCACTCGGCAATGGCGGCGAACAGCTCGGTGATGGCGATCGGCTTGGCGACGAAGGCGTCCATGCCGGCGGCGGCGTAGTCGTCCACCTGATGGCGCATGACGTTGGCGGTGAGTGCAATAATCGGCGTGCGCCGCTTGCCGGCAGCCGCCTCGCGCTCCCGGATCGCGCGCGTGGCGGTCGGGCCGTCCATGCGCGGCATCTGGATATCCATCAGGACCAGGTCGAAGTCGCCCTCCTCCCAGGCGGCCACGGCCTCGGCGCCGTCGGCGACGATCACCGCCTCGATGCCGATCTGGTCGAGCAGGGTGCGCAGCACCAGCTGGTTGACCGCGTTGTCCTCGGCGGCGAGCGCGCGCAGCGGACGGTTTTCCGGCGGGGTGTCCTGGCTTGCGGTCGGGCCTACCGAAAGCGCCGCGGGCGCCGCCTGCTGGCTGCGGGCCAGCGGCAGGTCGACGACGAAGGTCGCGCCGCGTTCGGCGCCGTTCGAGACGGTGATGCAGCCGCCCATCGCCTCGCAGAGCTCGCGGCAGATGGCCAGGCCCAGGCCCGTCCCGCCGAACCGGCGGGTGGTGGAGGCGTCGGCCTGGGTGAATTTCTCGAACAGCCGCTCGGCAAAGCCCTCGGGCACGCCGGGGCCGGTGTCGCGGACGCTGATCCGCACGCCCAGCGCATGGGCGGTGACGCCGACGCGCACCGATCCGGATTCGGTGAACTTCACGGCGTTGGAGATCAGGTTGCACAGCACCTGGCGCAGACGCGCCGCATCGCCCTCGAAAGCGCCGCGCGCGCCGTCGTCGAAATCGAGGCCGAACTCCAGGCCCTTGGCCAGCGCGCTGGCGCTGAAGGCGCCCACGGCGCTGCGGGTCACCGCTTCCAGGTCGAAGGGCGCGGATTCCAGGTCGAGCTTACCGGCCTCGATCTTCGACAGGTCGAGGATGTCATTGAGGATGTCGAGCAGCGCATGGCCGGCCTGGCTGATCACGCCGACCCGCTCACGCTGGACGTCGGACAGGTCGTCGTTGGCCATGGCCTGAGCCATGCCGAGCACGCCGTTCAGCGGGGTTCGGATCTCGTGGCTGGTCACGGCCAGGAAGGAGCTCTTGGCGCGACTGGCGGCCTGGGCGGCGCCGAGCGCGTTGCGCAACGCCTGGCTCTCGCGAGCCAGGGACTGGGCCAGGCGGCCGATGAACACCGTGTAGGCGCCCGCGCCAGCGGTCAGGACCAGGGCGGCGGTCAGGTTCAGCGGATGACCGCTCCACCAGGCCACGAGCGGCAGGGTGATCAGCACGATCGAGGTCGGGGTGACCAGGCTCCAGACAAAGCGCCGGGCGCCCGCGGTCATGACCGCATTGTTCAGGTTCATGGCGCAGGCCACCAGCATGGCCGCCGCCAGGCCGAAGCCGGAACGATCAATCAGCACCACAAAGCAGATGGCGGCGAAGATTCCCACGGAGACCGCGCGACTGGCGAACGTCAGGGCCCCCAGCCGCCGGTCGTCGAGGTTCGCGAGGTTGCGCTGGGAGAGCAGGGCGTCGACCGCCGCCGCGCCGCACGCCAGCGCCAGCCAGATGATGGTCAGGGCCGAGCGGGTCTGGAACCAGACCAGGGCGCCGATCAGCACGCACTGCCCCAGGCGCGCGAGCAAGCCCTCGGCCCGCCAGCGCAGCGCCCGAAGGCTCGCCTGGTCCAAAACGTCCATTCCACCATCCTTTTTCCGGGATCCCGCCCCGGTGAGCGGCCAGGGTGGCACGGCGACGCTTGTCAATTCGTAAGCGACGCGGGATTCATCGCCGGCGCACTCCTGGAGGCCGCCCCATGGCCGCTGAAACACCGTTCCGCGTGGAGCCCCTGCCCGCCTCGTTCGGAGCCGTGGTCACGGGGCTGAAGTGCGCCGAATTGGACGAAACCGCCTTCGCGGCCCTCTACGCCGCCTGGCTAGACTACGCCCTGCTGATTTTCCCGGGCCAGCACCTCTCCAGGACCGAACAGGTGGCTTTCGCCCGCCGGTTCGGCGATCTGGAGTTCGATCTCGCGCCGATCTCCAATGTGCGCGCCGATGGCTCGATCCGCCCCGACGACGGCTCCGACGACGCGGTCAAGGTGCTGCGCGGCAACATGGGCTGGCACTGCGACAGCACCTACATGCCAGTCCAGGCCAAGGGCGCCGTGTTCACCGCCCACGTGGTGCCTGACGAAGGCGGCGAGACCGATTGGGCGGACATGCGGGCCGCCTATGACGCCCTCTCGCCTGAGACGCAGGCGGAGATCGCCCCACTCAGCGCCTTTCACTCGCTGCGCTACAGCCAGGGCAAGCTTGGCCACGCCCACAAGGACGGCAGCGCCTACTCCGGCTACGGGATGACGGTGGAGGACCCGCCGCTGCGGCCCCTGGTCAAGGTCCACCCCGAGACCGGCCGCAAGGTGCTGATGGTCGGGCGCCACGCCTACGGCGTCCCAGGCCTCGCGCCGACAGCCTCCGAGGCCCTGCTGGAGCGCCTCTGCGCCGAGGCCTGCCAGCCGCCCCGGACCTGGCGGCACCGCTGGACGCCGGGCGACGCCGTGATCTGGGACAACCGCGCCCTCATGCACCGGGCCGTCCCCTGGGACATGACCATCCCCAGGGTGATGTACCATTCGCGGATCGCCGGCGACGCCCTCACCGAGGGTGTGGTCGCCTAACGCTTGGCCGCCGCCTGCTCGATCGCCTTGGCCTTGTTCGCCTGGCTGACGATGTAGTGGTAGATCGCCTCCGCCTGTCCTTCGGCCAAGACTTTTTTGAACGAAACCATGCCCTTGTCGGCGCGAGCTCCGTCCAGGACGATGGAATTCCAGGGCCGCAGGCTGCTGATGGCCGGCGAGTAGCGCAGGTCGGGAATCGACTTGTCGGCGGCGCCGCCGGCGCCATGGCAGCCTGCGCAGAAGCGGCCATAGGCGCCCTCCCCGTCGATCACCTGCTCGTTGGTGCCGGTCAGCAGCGGCGGATCCAGCACTTTGCCTGCGGCCGAGCCCTTGATCGGTGTCGAGGGTAACGTCAGGCCGGCGTTCAGCTTGTAGACCAGCAGGCGCGAGTTGTTGGCGCTGAGCGGGTTGGTGCGCACCTGGCCGGGCGGCAGGCCCCGCGCGCCCACCAAGATGGCTACGTACTGCTCGCCGTCTATCACATAGGTCGAGGGCGCGGCGACCACGTCGGCCTGGGTCGGCGCCGACCAGAGTCTCTCGCCGGTCTTGGCGTCGAAGGCGTTGAAATAGCCGCTCCAATCACCGGAGAAGACCAGGTTCGAGGCGGTGACCATCACGCCATGTGGGCCGAAGGTCTTGTCCGGCGCGCGCCAAACCTCCTTCTGCGCCACAGGATCATAGGCTTGCAGGTAGGAGCGGACATCGCCTCGCGGCCGCGCGCCGGGCCTGCCGTAGAGCTCGGTGATCTTGTCCGAGAAGCCCAGCGTGCCGGTGTTGTAGACGCGGTCCTTGACCACGAAGGTGTCCGGCTTGACCGACTGGAAGCCCGTCGTGCGCTCGGTGACCGGGATATAGACCAGGCCGGTCTTGGGGCTGTAGGCCATCGGGTGCCAGTTGTGCGCCCCCAGCGGCGCGGGCTCGATGACCGCGGCCTTCTCGTCGGTGTAGCGCGCGTCGGGGTTCTCCACCGGCCGACCGGTCTTCAGGTCGATCTTCGTGGCCCAGTTGAGCGGTGCGAATTTGTCGGCCGAGATCAGTTTACCGGTGGCTGCATCCCAGACGTAGAAAAAGCCGGTCTTGGGGGCCTGCATCAGGACGTGGCGACTGACGCCCCTGATCTTCAGGTCAGCGGTCATCAGCGGGTTGGTGACGTCGTAGTCCCACTCGTCGCCCGGCACCTCCTGGAAGTGCCAGGCGTACCTGCCGGTCGAGGCGTGCACCGCGATAACTGAGGAAACGAACAGGTTGTCACCGCCCTTGGGGCTGCGGATCTGCTGGCTCCAGGAGAGCCCGTTGCCAGTGCCGAAGTAGATCAGGTCGGTCTTGGGATCGTAGAGGATGGTGTCCCAGGCCGTGCCGCCGCCGCCGTATTTCCAGAAGCCTGCGTCCCAGGTGTTGAGCGCGTTCTTCAGCAGCGGTGTGTTGGTCGGATCGCCGGGGGCGGCAGGCACAGTGTAGAAGCGCCACTTCAGCTTGCCGGTGACCGCATCATAGGCCGAGACGTAGCCGCGGCAGGTGTATTCAGCCCCGCCGTTCCCGATGATCACCAGGCCTTTCACGATCCGCGGGACCTGCGTGATCGTGTAGGGCTGCTTGAGGTCGGTGGTCTGCACCTCCCAGGCCTTCTTGCCGGTCTTGGCGTCGATCGCGATCAGCCGGCCATCCAGTGCGCCCAGGTAGAGCTTGCCCTTCCAGGCGGCGACCCCCCGATTGACCACGTCGCAGCAGGCGATGGCGCCATTCGACGGGTCGACCTTCGGGTCGTAGTCCCAGAGCTTGGCGCCGGTCTTGGCGTCATAGGCCTTTACCTTGCTCCAGGCGGTGGTGATGTAGAGCGCACCGTCAACCACCACCGGCGTCGATTCCTGGCCACGTTCGGTATCGATGTCGCCGTACCAGGCCAGGCCCAGTTTACTGACGTTGGCCTTGTTGATCCCGGTGAGGGGGCTGTAGCGCTGCTCCGAATAGGTGCGGCCGGCGGACATCCATGTCCCCGGCTCCTGGTCTGCGGCGAGTTGGCGGGCCGCATCGACCGCCGCCGCGCCCTGCGGATGGGCCGGCTTGGGTGCAGCCGTGGCCATTCCGCTGAACGTCAGCGAAGCCGCCAGGCCAGCCGTCAGCAGGCTCCGGCCCAGAATCATTTGTCCACGCACTGTTTCGCTCCCCGATTGCCGCTTTTCTCCCATCCGTTCCGAGGCGGCGCAAGTTCAGGCCTTGCCCAGAACGTGCGCCCGCTCGGCGTGCGGCGTTGACCGGCGGCGGCAAACGGGTTTCGGTGGGTCCCGGGAGGCGTCCGCCTCACCCAGCGGGGGTCGAGAAGAGATGGCGTTTCCGAGGTCCAAAGCGCTCACGTCTGCGATCCTCAGCGGCGCCGTGCTCCTCGCGGCGGCCGCGCCGGGCCTGGCCTTGGCGCAGGACCGCGACGCCGACGACAGCGCCGAGCATGTCGACACGCGGGTGCGCTTCACCTGCCAGGACGGCGGCGACATCGTCGCCAAATTCGCCGTGGAGCGCGGAGAGCTGGTGGCGATCGTCGACGCCTTCGATGGCGACGGTCCCCATACCCTGGCCTCGCAGCCCTACGGCGTCGCGCCAGTGCGGCTGATCTGGAGCGATGGCCGGCGCACGCTGACCTGGAGCGCGGGCGTGCAGATCATGTGGATGGACGCCTCGGTGCATCGCATGTGCGGCCGGGCCGGCGGCCACCACCACTAGCCAGAAATCCACCCGAGACGTAACGCTCAAGCCGTGGCTTCGCCGGCGCGGCGCGGCAAATCGCATGCGTTGGGCAGAGACGGCGCGGCCCTCGACGTTGGGTGACGCCGAGGGCCGCGTTCGGCGGGCGGCGCGCGGTTTGGGCTAAGACGCGCGAGCCTGCCTTTGACCAGCTCGCTTCAGGGGGCGAGTGGTCACGGCATAGACGGTACGGCTGAGCTCGATCCCTAGGTCAGGCTGCAAAAAATCAGTAGGCCGCGAAAAGCGTCAGGCCGATGGTCCGCGGCCGCTGCGGCGTGACCTGCTGGATCTGGGCGGGATTGAACGGATTGCCGAAGGCGAAGGTATCGCTGAAGGCGTTCGTCGGATTGGTCACGTAGAGCTGCAGCCCCAGCGCGCGGCGGCGGATTTCCGCCAGCAGCTTAGTGCGAACGTAGCCGCCCATCGTCTGG
>Ga0105248_10002084_pt1 | contig 22124 bp, 14 predicted proteins | sample KBSS34metaG_FD_81524 | JGI IMG/M metagenome (GOLD analysis project Ga0105248, IMG submission 81524) | Switchgrass rhizosphere microbial communities from Kellogg Biological Station, Michigan, USA - KBS S3-4 metaG | ecosystem: Host-associated > Plants > Roots > Rhizosphere > Soil | place...
CGACTGGAAGGCCCCGGGCGGCCAGGGCGCCAAGGGCAGCGACGGTGTCACCTCCACGGTGAAGTCCACCGAGAACTCCATCGGCTACGCCGAGCTGTCCTACGCCGAGAACGCGGGCCTGTCCACCGTCAAGGTCAAGAACGCCGCCGGCGAGTACGTCGCGCCCAGCACCGACGGTGCCTCCCTCGGCCTGTCCACCGCGAAGATCGCCGACGGTGACGACCTGAAGCTGACCTTCGACCACACCACGCCCGTGCGCGGTGCCTATCCCCTCTACCTGGTGACCTACGAGATCGCCTGCACCAAGGGCCTGCCCGCCGACCAGGCCGCCCTGGTCAAGTCCTTCCTGACCTACACCGCCTCCGACGCCGCCCAGAAAGCCATCAGCGACCTCGGCTACGCCCCGCTGCCCGACCCGGTCGCCACCAGAGTCCGCTCGGTCGTCTCGAACCTGTCCTGACCCTCCGCCGGCTTACTGTCCGTTCCGCTCCGCCTGGCAGCCACGCCTCACGCTGGACGGCGGGCAGGCCATCACGCCTTCCGGACGGCGACGGCCACCCGTCGCATCCTGATCACGTCACCCGCCTCGCGCCTGAGCCATGGCCCCCCGGCGCGGCAGCACCCGACGCGGCGTGCGTTCCGCGGAACGCGTACCGACAGCGCCAGCCCGGGGATCCCCTCCCGCCACCGTGGCCATTTCGTTACGATCCGCACCAATGAGCATCGAGCGGCCCCATGCGGACATCGAGTCACCGCCGGATGCCCCGCGCCCTGCCCGCCCCGCCGATGCCCCCACCCAGGCCGAACTGAAGGCCCAGCTCCTCGACCGCGCCGCCTCCCAACGCGCCGCAGCGGACGACTCCCCCGAGCCGGACGCCCGCCCAGGCACCGAACGAGCGGCCGACCCCCCTTCCCACGCGCCCGAACCATCGCGCGGACCCGAGCGTCGGGCCCTCGCACCCGACCGCCCGTCACCCGCACCAGACCGACCACCGACTTCACCCGAACGACCCAACCGCCCATCCGACTCGCGACCGTCCTCAGACATCGACCCACCCCTCTCCCCGCTGGAGCGCAAACTCGCCCTTCTCGAACGACGTTTACCGCCGGCAGCATCGCCGGAGGGCGCCGAGGCCCCGGATCGCGCGGAAACACCAGGCGACAGCGACGATGTGGCGCGTGCCCGCGGCGACGGAGATCGTCTGGGGTGGCGCCTGAACCGCATCTGGAAGGAGAGCCGACCGACCGCCGACGGCCGCGGCTTCTACGAGAAGAACGACGACAAGATGTGGGCAGCGGCGGACTCCGTCGTGCCCTACCCCGGCAGGTACACCGCTGATCTGCACGGCAACGCCCACGCCTTCCGCGTCGGCCGCCACAATCTTGACGCCGGCCAGCTCGCAGCTCTCGTTCGCAGGGACGACAACTGGCAGGGCCGCCCCGTCCTGCTCGTGTCCTGCGAGACCGGCCAGGGCGACAACCCCATCGCCCAGGACCTCGCCGACGAACTCGGCGTCACGGTAACAGCGCCCACCGAACTCGCCTTCTCCAGCCCCGATGGCAGGGTATACACCACTTCGGAATACGAGGACGAACACGGTAACATAGTCCAGACAATTCCCTACGACGGCGTTTGGCGCAATTTCGAGCCACGGCAAGAAGGAGAGGACCATGCCTGATATCAAGGGCGACTTCAAAATTGCACATGTCTTCGATGGAAGAACCGATGGGGAGTACTACGTCGTCGACAGAGAATCACTGCCGCCCGAGCAGCAAAAGAACATCCTATCGTACCTCGACCAGGGCGCAGGTCTCTTTATCGCCAGAAGTCTGGGGGAGGACAGGCTTGACCCGTCCCGTGGTAAACAGGTTCCGCGCGGCGCCTCCACCGACGGAACCTGGATCTGGGACCTCTCCGTTGCCTACTACCTGAAGGTGCACAACCTGGCGCCCGAGCCCGCCTTCATCGAGCATCTCCGCGCGCGGAACTTCCACTATGAGGCTCCGACACCGGAACAAGTCAACGCAGCACTGGCCGCTCTGCAGGGCAGATAAGAAGAGGCCCCCTTGCCACAATACGCAGCGATCTGGGCGGCATCGGTCGCCTACTACCTGAGAGAGCATGACCTGCCACCCGAGCCTGAGTTCCTCGACCATCCACTGGGTCGAGATTTCGAGTACCCCCCGCCCCCCTGAGGACCGAGTCGATGCCGCGTTAGCCGCCTTGCGAGCCAGACAGGAGGCATCCCGGCAGCACTCGAACACCACTCCGCCAGCCTCGTCCGGTCAGGTCGAGCGCGTGGAGGCGAGCCCCACGAACCAAACCGTCGGAGTACTCCAGTAGCGTGGATCAGTTGTCGAGCAGGGGGGCGCATCGTGTTGCTGGAGGACCTCAAGGCAGGGTTGCGCATCGCCGGGGTCATCCCCGGCCAGGTCATCACGGTTCTTGCTGCTCAGGCGCACGGTCCCGACGCTCTCGAACTGACCTACAAGACAGCCGCCGGCGCGCTCGGCCAGCAGGTTGTGTTCCGTCAGGACCAAGACACGATCAGCGTCGCCGAGACCGGCAGCCGCCCCTTCGATGCCAATGCCAGCGACTTCAAGCTGGTCGCCGAGGCTCAGCGCATTTCGCTCGCCGGGCTCTTCGACCCGATGCTCGCCGTCGCCACCAGCGACGTGCAGCCTCTCCCGCACCAGATCCGCGCGGTGTACGGCGAGCTGCTCCCCCGCACCCCGCTGCGCTTCCTGCTCGCCGACGACCCTGGCGCCGGTAAGACGATCATGGCTGGCCTCTACATCAAGGAGCTGCTCCTGCGCGACGACGTGAAACGGTGCCTCGTCGTCGCCCCCGGCGGGCTCGTGGAGCAGTGGCAGGACGAACTCTTCTTCAAGTTCGGCCTGCGCTTCGACCTGCTGACCAACCAGCTCGTCGACTCCCAGGTCAACCTCAACGTCTTCGAGACGAATCCGCTCGTCATCGCGCGGATGGACCAGCTCTCCCGCAACGATCAGCTCCAGGCCCAGCTACGGGACACCGAATGGGACCTGATCATCGTCGACGAGGCACACCGGATGGGCGCTCACTACTTCGGCGGCAAGCTGCAGAAGACCAAGCGCTTCCAGCTCGGGGAACTCCTGGGAGAGATCACCCGTCACCTTCTGCTGATGACCGCCACCCCGCACTCGGGGAAGGAGGAGGACTTCCAGCTCTTCCTCACCCTGCTCGACCGTGACCGGTTCGAGGGCCGGCAGAAGAAGGCCACCGACACCAGCGGGATCATGCGCCGCATGGTCAAGGAGGATCTGCGTACCTTCGACGGGAAGAACCTCTTCCCCGACCGCGTCGCGGAGACCGTCCCCTACGAGCTGACCGCGCTGGAGTACGCCCTCTACGAGGACGTCACCCACTACGTCCGCGAGGGAATGAACCGGGCCGACCGCCTCGGGGGCACACGCAAGAACACCATCGGCTTCGCTCTCACCGTCCTCCAGCGGCGCCTCGCCTCCAGCCCGGCGGCGATCTACAAGAGCCTCGTCCGCCGTTCCGAGCGCCTCGAGCGCAAACGGCAGCAGATCCTCGACGGCACCTACCGCGAGCCCGACACGACCGTCGAGTGGAGCGCGATCGACGACGACGAGTTCAACGCCGAGGAGATCGAGACGCTGGAGGAAGACCTGCTCGACGCCGCCACCGCGGCGCAGACTGTCGAGGAGCTCAACGCCGAGCTGATCGAGCTGGCCGAGCTGGTGAAGACCGCCAGACGGGTCCGCGACGCCGGTACCGACCGCAAGTGGACCGAGCTGTCGACCATCCTCCAGGACAACGTGCTGACCACTGACGTGAATGGCTGGCCGCGAAAGCTCATCATCTTCACCGAGCATCGGGACACCCTCGACTACCTCCAGGGCAGGATCGCCTCGCTGCTCGGCAAGCCCGACGCCGTGAAGGCGATCCACGGCGGCGTGCGCCGCGGCGAACGTCGCCAGATCACCGAGGAGTTCACCAAGAACCGCGACGTCCAGATCCTCGTTGCCACCGACGCCGCCGGCGAGGGCCTCAACCTCCAGGCGGCCCACCTGATGGTCAACTACGACCTGCCCTGGAACCCCAACCGCATCGAGCAGCGCTTCGGCCGCATCCACCGCATCGGCCAGGCCGAGATCTGCCGGCTGTGGAACCTCGTCGCGTCCAATACCCGTGAGGGTGAGGTCTTCACGCGCCTTCTGACGAAGCTCGACCAGATGCGCGAGGACCTCGACGGCAGGGTCTTCGACGTCCTCGGCGAAGCCTTCGCCGAGACTCCGCTGCGCACGCTCCTGCTCGACGCCATCCAGTACGGCGAACGCCCCGATGTGAGGGCGAGGATGCACGAGGTCATCGACGCTACCGTCGGCGACGGGCTCAGGGAGCTGCTCGCCGAACGAGCGCTCGCGTCCGACCAGCTCGCCGAGGCTGATCTCCAGCGGCTCCGCGCGGCCATGGACGAGGCTCGCGCCCGGCGCCTGCAGCCGCACTACATCGAGCTGGCGTTCAGGGCGGCCTTCACCCGCCTCGGCGGCCGGATCGCCCGACGGGAGCAGGGGCGCTACGAGATCGCGAACGTGCCCCAACGCATTCGCTCAGCAGGCAAGGGACCCATCGCGACGAAGTACGACCGTGTGACCTTCGACCTGGCCCGCGTCCAGCCCGACGGACTCGCCCGCGCCGACCTGCTCGCGCCCGGCCACCCGCTCCACGACGCCGTCATGGACGAGACCGTTCGGCAGTTCGGGGACGCGCTGAATCGCGGCACGGTGCTCGTATCCGCGACCCTCGACGAACCGCACCTGCTCGTGGGCGTGATCGAGGAGGTCACCGATGCCACCGGCGAGTCTGTGGCTCGCCGTTTCGGCTATGCCTACGTCGGCAGCGACGGCACCGTGAGCCCCGCCGGTCCCGCGCCGTACCTGGACTGCGTCTCCGCTCCACCGGGCCAGGCGACTGAGGAGGCCCGTACCGTCCCGTGGCTCGCGGATGCCGAGGACAGGGCCACAAGCTGGATCATCGCGAACCGGCTGCCCGAGTACCTCGCCGAGGTCCAGCCCCGCCGGCTGGCGGAACTCACGAAGGCGCGCGACCTGGTCACGAAGCGCCTCGCGTCGGAGAGCGATCGCCTCCTGCTCGAGGCGGCGATCGCCTCGGAGGACGAGCAGAAGGGTGAGAAGCCACGGGAGTCTTCGGACAGTCTCAACCGCAAGGCGGTGGAGCTCGACCTCCGGCTCCGCAGGCGCCTGGAGCTGCTCGACCGGCAGCAGCTGATGTCCACCAAACCACCCCGACTCATCACAGCCGCTCTCGTACTGCCTGTCAGCATGTTCGAGGACGAGCTGCCGGTGTCCGCGCCGATGCACGCCAGGGAGACCAAGGAGGTCGAGCGCCGCGGCGTCGACCTCGTGCTGGAACGCGAGCGGGAACTCGGCCGCCAGCCCGTCGAGCAGGCGTTCAGTAACAAGGGCTTCGACATCCTGTCAACCGACGCCGACGGCGACACCTACCGCATCGAGGTCAAGGCCCGCCTCGACGGCGCCGCCGACTTCTTCATCACCCACAACGAGGTGATGACCGGCAAGAACGCCACCCCGCGCTACCGCCTCGCCCTCGTCCGCGTCGACCCACGTAGCGCGCAGTACGACGACGTCCGCTACCTCGACGACCCCTTCGCCACGACCGACCTCGGCACCTTCGACTCCGACGGCATCCTCGGCAACTGGCCCAAGACCTGGACCAAGGGACGACCACCCTTCTGAGGGCAATTCCCACCGCCGCGACTCCCGTCGCAGACCCGGCCAGTCCGACCCTAACCGACTGTACTGATCATAGTAGATCGCACTAGGGGCCGCACCGCAGGTCCGCGCAGCGATCTTCCAGTCCATCCACCATGATCATATCGGCCTTGAGCAGCACCATCACGATTTCATCGAAGCCATTTCTCCTCCCAGACCTCGATGCGCATCCGCGCTGCATGCTTACCCTGCACCAGATACCGACGGTAACGTCGGAGCCATCCCCGACAGAAGATCAAATCAAGACACGCTGGGCGACTTCGTGCTTCTTTTTCTCGATCGATAGGTTTCGGTGTGCATGTCGCGATATAAGGGGTGAGCCTGGTTGCGCCCACCCCGGGGGCTCAGAGGGTCGGGGGAAGTACGTGCAGAAGCGCAAGCTGATCGAGGTCGCGCTGCCGTTGGAGGCGATCAACCGGGAATCCGCTCGGGAGAAGTCCATCCGGCATGGACATCCCTCCACGCTCCATCTGTGGTGGGCGCGGCGCCCACTCGCGGCGGCGCGAGCGGTCCTGTTCGCACAACTGGTCGACGACCCGAGTGCACGGCCGGAGGAGTTCCCCACCGAGGAGCTGCAGCGCAAGGAGCGCGAGCGGCTGCATGACCTCATCGAGCGACTCGTGGTGTGGGAGAACATCCGGGACGAGAATCTCCTACGGGAGGCGCACGAGGAGATCCTCAAATCCACAAACGGCAACCCGCCGCCGATCCTGGACCCCTTCGCAGGTGGGGGCACCATCCCCTTGGAGGCTCAGCGGCTCGGCTTGGTGGCCCACGCCTCCGATCTCAACCCCGTCGCCGTCCTTATCAACAAGGCGCTCATCGAGATCCCGCCGAAGTTCCGCGACCAGCCGCCGGTCTTCCCCGGCCTTGCCGACTCCGAGATCCGCACCTGGAAGGGCGCCGAGGGCCTGGCCGCCGACGTGCGCGCCTACGGCGCCTGGATGCGCGATGAGGCGGAAAAGCGCATCGGCCACCTCTACCCCAAAGCCACCCTCCCCGACGGCACCAAGGCCACAATCATCGCCTGGATCTGGGCCCGCACCGCCACCTGCCCCAACCCCGCCTGCGGCATCGAGATGCCCCTGGTCCGCTCCAGGTGGTTGGGTAAGAAGGCGGGCAAGGAGGCTTACATCGTCCTCGACGTCATCCCCGAACCCAAGCATCCTTCGGGCCAACGGGTCACGTTCACCGTCGGCCACGGACTCTCCGATGCGCCAAGTAAGGACGATGACGGGACCGTCTCGGGCCGCACTGGCGCAGTCTGCCCTGCCTGCGACGCGATCGCCACTGTCTCTTACCTCCGCAGCGAGGGCAAGGCTGGGCGCACCGGCCAGCAGTTGATGGCAGTTGTAGCCGAGGGCAAGCGTCAGCGGATGTATCTCGCGTCGAACGTGGAGCATGCCGCCGCAGCCAGAGTCGATAAGCCGGAGGACCTGGTCGGCGGCACGATAGCGGACAACCCGCGATGGTTCTCCCCGCCGGCATACGGCCTCACTAACTTTTCCGACCTGTTTACCAACCGCCAACTTCTGACGCTGACCGTCTTCAGCGACCTGGTCTCCCAAGTCCGCGAACAGGTTCTCCTCGACGGCTACACCATGGCATACGCCGATGCCGTCGCCACCTATCTCGGCATTTCCCTAACACGAGGAATCGACCGTCAGACGTCCGTTTCATCTTGGGACTCAAGCCCCAGCAAAGAGCAAGTGCGTGGCGTCTTTGCGCGGCAAGCAATCCCTATGACCTGGGATTTTGCGGAGATGAACCCGTTCGCAAAATCCAGTGGAACCTGGACCGAAAGCGTCGAATGGGTTGCGAAGGTTCTTGAGCGCCTACCTAATGCAGGACCATCAGGGAAGTGCACGCAGGTCGATGCGGCAAGTCGGCAGTACTCCTCATTCGTCATCAGTACGGACCCCCCATACTACGACAACATCGGCTACTCAGACCTCTCTGACTTTTTTTACGTCTGGCTACGACGCACGCTGCGTGTTATCCATCCAGATCTTCTCGGGACAATGCTCGTACCTAAAGCGGAGGAGCTCGTCGCGAATCCATACCGTCACGGCGGAAAGGAGGGTGCGCGGAAGTTTTTTGAGGACGGCTTTCGGAGTGTCTTCGCCGGGGCGCGCGAAGCTGCACACCCCGACATCCCGATCACCGTCTGGTACGCATTCAAGCAGAGTGAAGCCGACGACCGCGGCGAGGCCTCCACTGGCTGGGAAACTCTACTCGAAGGCATGATTCGGTCGGGGTGGGAGATTACCTCGACATGGCCGAATCGCAGCGAGCTCGGCAATAGAATGATCGCCAGCGAGACCAACGCACTGGCATCGTCGATCATATTGTCGCTACGCCCTCGGCCGCAGGGAGCATTGACGACGGACAGACGTGGATTCATTGCAGCCTTGGAGGCGGAACCTCCCGGAGGCGTTGCGGAAGCTGCAGCAGGGGAGAATTGCGCCGGTGGACTTGCCGCAGGCAGCGATCGGGCCGGGGATGGCGGTGTTTAGCCGGTACAGTGCGGTTCTTGAACCCGACGGTAAGAAGATGACCGTGCGCTCGGCGCTGACGCGGATCAACGAGATCCTGGATGCGGTGCTGGCCGAGCAGGAGGGTGACTTCGACTCGGCCTCGCGGTTCGCGATCGCATGGTACCGGCAGCACGGCTATGGCGTCGGAAGGTTCGGCGACGCCGACAATCTCGCCCGGGCGCGCAACACCAGCGTTGATGCCATGGATCGGGAGGGGATCCTGACCAGTCGTGCTGGCAACGTGCAGCTCCTCAAGCCCACCGATCTGTCGTGGGACTACGACATACGCAAGGACAGCCACACCAGCAACTGGGAGGTGCTCCACCATCTGATCAGGGTGCTGGAGTCCGAAGGAGTCAGCCCGGCGGGTGACTTCCTCCAAGCGGCGTTGAGCCGTCCTGATGGCGCCGTCGATGCCGATCTTGTCAAGGAGCTCGCGCACCTTCTGTTCCGCATCGCGGAGACCAATGGGTGGACGAAGGATGCTTTGAGCTTCAACAGTCTCGTCACGAGCTGGCCTGAGATTCTGGAGGTCGCGCGCACCCAGAAGAAGCCCACCGAGACGCAGGCCGCGATCGACTTCGACGAGGACGAGTGAGATGGCGCTGAGCAACCGTGACCGCATCGACCGGATGTTCCAGATCCTCGCCCCGGCGCTGGACGACTTCATCTCCTCGGTCATCGGGCAGGTCGACCCGGCCCTGGGCGCTGGGTGGACAAAGCTCGTCCAGGCGAAGGATGCCAAGAACGGCGTGCCCGCCGATAAGACCTACGACCCGCTTGACCCGCAGGTCCAGTTCCGCATGCTCACCGAAGGCAACATCACCGGCAGCTACAAGAAGGGCTGGTACCCGTTCACCCAGGCCGTCGGCCGCGCCGGCGAGACCTACGCCAGCGAGCTGCGCGAGGTGCGCAACAGCTGGGCCCACAACGGCACGTTCACCGACGACGACGCCTACCGCGCGCTCGACACGGGCGAACGCCTGCTCAAGCTCATCGGCGCCAACGCCGCGTTCGACGAGGTGCGTGGCATCCGGCAGAACCTGCGGCGAGTGACCGCCGACAAGGATGACCGGAGGGTTCTCAAAGCCGCGGTCGACAGCCCCGAGTCCACCGGACTCCGGCCATGGCGCGAAGTGCTTCAGCCCCACGATGACGTCGCCACCGGCAACTTCCACGCCTCCGAGTTCGCGGCTGACCTCTACAAGGTCGCCACCGGCGGCGAGGTCGACTCCGACTATGCCGACCCGGTCGAGTTCTTCCGGCGCACCTACCTCACCGAGGGCCTCCGCGACCTGATCGGCCGCGCCGTGCGGCGCCTCGCCGGCGACGACAACGCCTCGCCAGTCATCAACCTGCAGACGAACTTCGGTGGCGGCAAGACCCATTCGATGCTGTCGCTGTGGCACGTGGCCGCCGGCCTTCCTGTCGGTGAGTTCCCGCAGGAGACCCAGGAACTGCTCACCGCCAGCGGATACACGGGAAAGGCGGTGAACCGGGTCGCGATCGTGGGCAACCACGTCAGCCCGTCCGGGATCACCAAGGCTGACGGCACCCATGTCAACACGATTTGGGGCGAGCTCGCCTGGCAGCTCGGCGGCCCCGACGCGTACGGCTTGGTCGCTGCCGCGGACCGCAGCCGCACCCACCCCGGCGAGGCTCTGCACGCGCTGCTGGCGACCTACGCGCCCGCCGTCATTCTGATCGACGAGTGGGTTGCCTACGCCCGCTCCCTCGTCGGCCGTGACGATCTCGCCGGCGGCACGTTCGACGACCAGTTCACCTTCGCCCAGTCCCTGACCGAGGCCGCCAAGGGCACCTCGGGCGTCCTGCTCGCCGTCTCGATCCCGGCTTCGGAGACCGGGGACGACGACAAGATCGTGGTCGGCAGCGCCGAGGAGGTCGGCGGCTCCAACGGCCTTGAGGCCCTGAAGCGGCTCCAGAACGTCGTGCGCCGGGTGGCCGACCAGTGGCGGCCCGCCTCGCCGACCGAGGCGTACCACATCGTCAAGCAGCGGCTGTTCAAGCAGCCGGACGCCGCCGCCCTCGCCGCCATCGGAGCGACGGCCAAGGCGTATGTCGAGATGTACCGCAAGTACACCGACGACTTCCCGCGCGAGGCCCGCGACAACGCCTACGAGCAGCGCATCCGGCGGACCTACCCCATTCACCCTGAGCTGTTCGACACCCTCTACGAGGAATGGTCCTCACTGGAGCGCTTCCAGCGCACCCGTGGTGTCCTGCGACTGATGAGCACGGTGATCCATACGCTCTGGACGGGTGAGGACGCCTCACCGCTGATCATGCCCGGTTCGATCCCGCTCGCCACCGCGAGCGTGAACGCCGAGCTGACCCAGTACCTCCAGGACTCCTGGAAAGCGATCATCGACGCCGATGTCGACGGCCCGAACTCCGAACCGGCCCGCATCGACGTCCTGAAGCCGCTGTTCGGCCAGCGGGCGCTGACGAAGCGGCTCGCCCGCACGGTGTTCTTCGGCGCCGCCCCCACCGTTGCGCCCGGCTCGGTGCACAAGGGCATCGCCACCCAGCGGGTCTTCCTCGGCACCGCGATCCCCGGCGACGTGCCGGGCAACTTCCACGCCGCGCTCACCCAGCTCGTCGACCGGGCGACGTACTTCTACTCCGGCTCCGGCAGGTACTGGTACGACGTACAGCCAAACATCACCCGCGAGGCAAAGGACCAGGCCGAGCGCCTCCACAAGGAGGACGTGTGGAAGGAGATCGTCAGCCGGCTGCGCGGCCAGGCTCGGCAGAAGGGCGACTTCACGGGCGTCCACGTCTGCCCGGAGACCAACGCCGACATCCCCGATATGGGTGAGGCACGCCTCGTCATCCTCCACCCGAAGGTCGCCCACAAGCGGGGCGCCGAGTCGGCAGCCAAGGACTTCGCCCAGAAGGCGACCGAGCAACGCGGCAGCTCCAACCGGACCAACCGCAACATGCTCGTCTATCTCGCCGCCGACGAGGCCCGACTGGAGGAGCTTGATACCGCCACCCGCGACTACCTCGGCTGGTCGCACGTCCTCGACAACGAGGTCGACCTCGACCTGACCCAGAACCAGAAGAACCAGGCCGCCCAGCGCCGAGCCCAGGCTGATCAGACCGTCACAGCCAGGCTCCTGCAGACCTTCACGTGGGCACTCGTCCCGGTCCAGCCGACGTCGAACGCGCCGTTCCTCATCCGCGAGACCAAGGTCGAAGGGCAGGCCGCCTCGCTTGCGGAACGCGTCTCCCGCCGCCTCGGCAACGACGGCGACCTCTCCACGCGGCAGGCCGCGGCGACGATCCGCCTCACGCTCAACAATCTTCCGCAGATCTGGAAGGACGGCCATGTCTCGCTCGGCACCCTGTGGGGGCTCTACGCCCAGTACCCCTACATGCCACGCCTGCGCGACCGGACGGTCCTCAACACGGGCATCACTGACCTGCCGCTGATCTGGCAGAACGATGCCTTCGCCCTCGCCACCGGCTACGACGAGGCAGCCGGCCGCTACATCGGGCTGTGGATACCCGATGACAAGGGCCTCGCACCGGCGCCCACCGACTCGCTGCTCCTGGTACGGCCCGACACCGCCGTCCAACAGCGCGAGGACGAAGTCGCGGAGAAGGCGTCGAAAACGCGGGACCAGAAGGAACTCCGGGACGAGGACGACGAGGGCCGCGACGGCGAGAACGATCGCGACGGGAAGGGGCGCTTCAAGCCGGAGCCTGACCGCACCGGCGGCATCCGTCGCAAGGTCAGGACACGGTTCTTCGCCGTGAAGACCCTGAACTCCGACAAGATCGCCCTTGACTTCAAGAACGTCGCTGAGGAGGTCATCGCCAATCTCCGGCAGGACGGGGTCGAGCTCGTCGTGAAGATCGAGATTGAGGCCACGAAGAGCACCGGCTTCGAGGAAGGCCAGATCCGCACCGTCTCCGAGAACGCCCAGACCCTGAAGTTCGACCAGTCGAACTTCGAGGAGAGCTGAACCGCCTCGCAGGATGTGCTTCCCAGAACATCGACTGATCGGGGACTATCGCGACGGCCCACCTGAAACACCCCAGGTGAGACGACCCGCCCGAAGAACCGACACGCGCTCGGGCACCGCGGCCTCAGTACTCGCGGCCGCCGACGCCGCGGCCGTCGAGGTGGCGCCTGGGCTTGGGGAGGGTGAACAGCTCGTCGGGCGACGGGCCTGGGCCTTTTGTGTCGCTGCCCACCACCCAGCGAATGGCCGCTGTCATGGCGCATGCGAGGAATCCGAACCAGATCGCCAGCCACATGCTTCCATGCGCCGCCAGCATGGCAACCGCGACGACGGTTCCCATGGCGAAGACCACCATCGCCACCCGCGGCAGCCAGCGGGCGAAGAACTCGGAAATCCGCACGTCCTTCCCCCTTTGCGCTGAAGCGAGGGCTGAGCGGACTCGCTCGGGCCAGAATACACAGGGCAGGGGAAGATCCGGGTCGTCAATAGCACCGACCGGCCGCAGCTCAACAGGGCTCGTCGCCGCGCTCAAAGCACGCCGGCAGGCCTGGACCCCAGGTGATGGACGCGCCCCGGCCGCGGCCGGCCCCCTCATCCGGGGTGACAGTGTTCCAGGCCACGGTGCCACGGTCGGGAGAGGCGCAGTCGTCGTCGGCGACAAACCGGGCGATCAAGGCAAGGCGAACAAGGCCGGACTTGTAGTAACTCATCGTCGGCCGGATCCGCGCACACAGGCCCACCCCGGCCCAGCAGGTGACTGCGGTAGCCGCACCATCCGTACCACGTTGTCTCCTTATCTCTCCAGGATGTGGTCATTCCCGTCGAACGACGACGTGAATCGATCTGGCCCGCCGTACGATCAGTGCCATCTCGAACCAGGACTTCGGATCCTGCACCTCATCCGCACAGTGGCATAATCCGCTACCCGATGCGGGAATCCCTCCTCTTACGTCCACAATCACCACCACAGGCAGAGGTGAACCGATCGTGCCCGTGACCTTTCCGTTTCGGCGCAGTGGCGCCGTCTTCGTACTCCTGCTCCTCGCGGTCGGTTTCACCGCCGCCTTCGCCGTCACCACGGCGGCGCCAGCACACGCCCTCTGCGTCAGCTCCCCGCTCGCGGGATCCTGGCGTAACGTCAATCCCAACACCCGGTCGATCACCCGTGTGACGGTCACCCAGGGCTGCGGTGACCAGGTCCTCTGCGATACGGACGGGCACTGTTCCAGCAGCGGCGGGGGCTATGGCGTCCGGGTGTGGGGAAAGTGCCACCCGACGGACTGCGACTGGGGAACCCGGTCCGCCGTCAGCAAGGGAAACGGCTGGATCCTGGCCATCTGGCGGCGCAGCTACGCGACGGACTACGTCTGGCTGAAGGCCTATAGGCGTGGTGCGACGACCCAGCTCGAGGTGCGGACCCTCACCGACTTCACGGCCGCGGACGGCCGCAAGGACTACACCACCGACGAATGGTTCCGGCACTGACGCGTAGCGCGGAACGAGTCAGATCGCCCCGCCGCCCAGCAGCGAGCTACAGGCTCGCCGGCTGGGCGGCGGGGTGAATGCGGATGGTGCCTTTCTGGGTGCGGGCGCGGACCTCGGCGGTCTTCTCGGTGGGACTCGGCGGGGCGTCGCGCGGGGGGGCATCGTTGTGGACGGCGCCGTGGCTGCTGCGGGCGTCGACCCAGGCGGCGGTGCCGGTGGGGATGCCGATCTCGATGTCGCCCTCCGCGTTTGCAAGGTCGATGGTGCCGCGGCTGATCTCGCCGAGGCGAATGGCCCCATGGGCCGTCCTGACCCGTAGGTTCCCGTCCATGTGGTCAATGGCGATCTCCCCGCCACCGGCCGCGACGATCGCATCCCCGACGGCACGGCCGATCCGGATGTCGCCATAGCCGTTCCTGACCTCGACGGCTCCCTCGACCACGCCGAGGCTCACGGCGCTCCGGCTGCCGCGCACCGACACCGCCCCCGCCACCTGCCCGACCGCGACGGAGCCTCGCGAAAGATGCACGACGAGGGGGCCCGTACGGTCAAGCTCGATCTCGCCGGTCTCGCTGTCCACCCTGCACTCGGCGAGCACGCCCTTCGCCCGGACCTCCGCGTTCTCCATGCGTACCCGGAGGATGGAGTGGCTGGGCAGCTCGATGGTGACGTCCGCGGCCCCGGCCCCGCCGATCAGTCCGCCGAGCATCCCGGACCTGATCGTCAGCGTTCGGCCGGACAGGTCGACCCGTACCCGGTCGGACGCCCCGGCCCGCGAGCCCTGATGCACCTCGACGACCGTGTCGGTACGGTCGCTCGCGACGAGCTGCACGCGGCCGCTTCCCAGCTGCAGGTCGACGACGATCGGGTCGGGCGTGTCGAAGGTAGGCATAGCGAACTCCTTCAGATCATCTGATGCGAACACAACACGGCACGGGCACGGCTTCGAGCCAGGCGCCGTCGCATGACGCGGAACGCCTGACGGGACAGGGGCATCGGGGCCAGGACGGCGGGGGGCTCCAGGACAGCGGGGGCTGAGGGTGCGTTCCGCGGAACGCACCGGGACATCCGATCGTGGAGCCCGTCTCAATGCGCTCCGCGGAACGCCTGGCTGGAAGGCTCGGGCTCCGAGACGCGTTCCGCGGAACGCAGCCCGGCGGCATAGGCGCGGCCTCGGCTTGGAGGATCACGGCGATGGCGGTCGGCTGACCGGAGTGGTCAGCCGACCCAGCCGACGAAACGGCCGCCGCCACCGCTGTCCCGGCGGCCCCTGCGGTGCGATCCGCTCCCGCCGTTGGGCGGTGGAGCGGAGACGGCAGCGCTGGTCACGCGGACGAGCCAGGCGTTGACGGACAGGCCCTCGGCTGCTGCGGCCGCCTCGATGCGCTGCTTGAGCTGCTCCGGCGGGCGGAAGTTGATCCGGGCCACAGGCCCCTCTCCAGCCTCCGCGGCCAGCGCGGGCGCCACCACCTCCGAACCCGACGCCATCTCGGCGCCATACCCGTCAAACGTGGCGCCGCCCTGCGCCCGCCCGCCGAAGGTAGCGCCATCACGCGTCGGCCCACCAATGGTGGCGCCATCACGGGTCGGTCCACCGAAGGTAGCGCCATCGCGGGTGGGTCCACCGATGGCGGTGCCGCCCTCGGGCGAACCGCCGCCAGGCTCCGGCCGGCGCCCGACCTGCGGTGAAGTGCCCGTGCCCGCGCGGTCCTCCTGGACGTCAGGCGCCGTGACCACGAAGTACGGGTCGCGGCCGCGCAGCCGGATCTCCACCGATCCGGGCGCGAGATCGCGGGTGACCTCGTCCGCGGCGGCGGACAGAACCTCGAGCATGGTCAGCCGGCTCGCGGACGCCACCGCGGCGGTCAGCCGCTCGGCCAGCGCCCGAGCCTCCCCCGAGTCGGCCACCGCCAGCAGCTCGGCGCGCAGACTCTCCACATACGGCGTGAGCTCCATGGCGCCATGATGGCGCCGTTATGGCGTCGCGTCAACCCCCATTGTGGCGCTAGATGGCGTCCAGAATGGCGTCACGGCTGGGGCAGCGAGCGCCCCAGGCATCGAGCTCGCGCGGCTACTCCGCTCAGCAGGCCGCCACACACCTCGCCGACGCTGGCGCCGACCGGCACACCGAGACAGGCGGCCGACACAACACCAAGATCATTACCTGTGGCAGGCGCAGCGGCACAGAAGGCGAGACTGCCACGATCCGTTGTCGAGGCTCTGGAACGTGCCGAGGGACAAGCATGCTCCGGGGCCGCCAAACCGTGCTTATCCCTCGGCATGGCGCCGGCGCCCGGCGTGTCGCGCGAGGCGTGTCTCCGGACAAAGCTCCCCACCGCGCTCCATGGCCTCTGGCAGTCGATCCTCCGGCAGAACGTCACTCGCCGGCGGTGGTGAGGTGGGCGGCGTGGTGGGTGTCGTTGAAGCCACGCAGGACGGCGGGGCCGTCGGAGTACCAGTCGATCGTCGACAGCGAGACGAGGTCCAGGTGCAGGCGGTACAGGACGCTCGGCTCGGCGGCGAGGGCCAGCTGGGTCAGCGCCTTGATCGGGGTGACGTGGGAGACGACGAGGATCCGCTGGCCGGGATGCTCGGCGAGCAGGCGGTTGCGGACCAGGGCGACACGGGTCACCGTGGCGATCAGGCTCTCGCCGCCCGGCGGCGGGACGTGCGGGTCGGCGAGCCAGGCGTTCAGTTCCTCGGGGAAGCGCTCACGCACCTCGCCGAACGTCATCCCCTCCCAGGCACCGAAGCTGGTCTCGCGCAGGTCGTCGTCGACGACGTAGTCGCGGCCCAGCGCCTCGGCGGTCTGCCGGGCGCGCTTGAGCGGGGAGCTGACGATCAGGTCGAACGGCTCGTCGCGCAGCCGGGCGGCCGCGGCGGCGGCCTGGGCGTGGCCGAGGTCGGTGAGGGAGGCCTCGACGGTCCCGCTGAACCGCTTCTCCACCGACAGCGGCGTCTGGCCGTGGCGGAGCAGGAAGGTCGTCGTCGGTGGCGCCGGTGGCGCCATCCAGCCGGAGAGGCGGTTGGTGGTCGGCGCACGGTGCGGCACCGGGTCCGGTGACTGCGGGACGGACGGCTCCCAGGTGCGCCCGGCCGCGGCGGCGTCCATCGCCTCGTTGGCGAGACGGTCGGCGTCGGCGTTGCGGGCGCGGGGAATCCACTGGTATCGGACGCCGGGGAACTCCCGCGCCAGGGCACCGGCCTCCTCGGCCAGGGGGCGCATCGCCGGATGCTTGATCTTCCAGCGGCCGCTCATCTGCTCGACGACGAGCTTGGAGTCCATCCGGACCTCGATCTCGGCGCCCGGGTCGATCTCGGCGGCGGCCTGAAGACCCGCGACGAGCCCGGAGTACTCGGCGACGTTGTTCGTCGCCCGCCCGATCGACGCGGCACGTTCCGCGAGCACCTCGCCGCTGGCGGCGTCGCGCACCACGGCGCCGTAGCCGGCCGGGCCGGGGTTGCCCCGCGAACCGCCGTCCGCCTCGATGATCAGCCTGCGCCCGCCGCCCATCTCGCCGCTCCCCTCGACTCGCCTGCCCTCGACTGGCCATCGACTGCCCTCGTCGTCGTTACAGCCCGGACTCGGGAGTACGGACCAGGATGCGCCGGCATTCCTCACAGCGCACCACCTCGTCGACCGGCGCGGCCGCGACAGCCCGCAGATCGCCGCCCGACAGCTCCAGGTGGCAGCCCTCGCAGCGCCGCCGCACCAGCGCCGCGGCGCCGACACCGCTGGAGGACGCCCGGATCCGCTCATACAGGGTGATCAGCGCCTCGGGGAGCTGCGGGGCGAGGGCGTCACGGCGCTCGCGCAGCCGGGCCGCCTCGGCGTCGATCTCGGCGAAGGCCTTGTCACGGGAGGTGGTCGCCGCGTCGATCTCGGCGGTGAGGTCGGCGCGCCGCGCGGTGAACTCGGCGATGCGGGCCTCCAGTGCCTCCACCGCCTCCATCCGCTCCAGGGCCTCGTCCTCGAGGACGCCCTGGCGCCGGGCCAGCGACGCCAGCTCCGACTGCAGGTTCTCCAGCTCGCGGGAGTTCGTCACCGCCCCGGACTCCAGGCGCTGCGTGTCCCGCGCCGAGCGGGTGCGCACGACGTCGATCTCGTTCTCCAGCCGGCGCTGGACGCGGGTGACGTCACCGAGCTCCGTCTGGACGCCGACGATCTCGTCGTCCAGGGCGGACAGGGCCTCGCCGCGCTCGGTCAGGACGGCGAGCTCGGGCAGCCCACGGCGGCGCACGGCCAGCCGGTCGATGCCGCTGTCGAGGGCCTGCAGGTCGAGCAGGCGGCGCTGGATTGCTGGGTCGGCCTTCATGGACTCCTCACCGGTCTGCCCTGTTCACGATCTGTGCCCCGCTAGCCGCATCCGCAGTCTCCGCCGCGTCAGCCGCCTCCGCGCCCGGGGCGGCCGTCGGCGGCGGGGACGGGCACGACCGGCCCCGGCGCGGGCCTACCGGGACGGAACGTGCAACCGCCAGGGATCGGTCACGATAGCGGACACCGACGTACTCACCGTACGTCCCCGGGCCGCGAGGCCCTCCCGCAGACGCGCGGCCGCCTGCCCGAGCCATGGCCACTCACTCGCCCAGTGGGCGACGTCGACGACGGTGACCGGGTTCGGGCCGACGCCATGGGCGCCCACCGCGTCCAGAACATGGTGGTGACGCCCGTCCGCCGTGACGAACGCGTCCGCGCCGGCGGCCCTGGCCGCGCCGACCAGCTCGCCGCCCGCGCCCCCGCACACCGCGACCCGGTGCACGAGACGGTCCGCCGCGCCGGTCGCCCGCACGCCCGCTGCCGTCGCGGGCAGGGCCCGGGCGACCCGGGCGAGGAAGTCACCGAGCGGCTCCGGCGCCGGCAGCTCCCCGATCCGGCCGAGGCCTCGGCACGCAGTCGCCCCCGTGTCCACGTCCACGCTCCCGGCCTCTTCGCCACTCCCGGCATCGTCGACATCCGCGACATCCGCGGCGTCCGGGGCGTCCAGGGCGTCCGGGGCGTCCGGGGCGTCCGCAGAAGCGTCGACATGCGCGGCGTCGTCGGCGTCCTCGGAGGCGGCGGGCGGTGGCGCGTCGAGTGGGGTGACGCGGCGTAGTCCGATCGCGGCGGCGAGGGCGTCGCTCACGCCGGGCTTGGCGACGTCGGCGTTGGTGTGCGCGGTGAACAGCGCGGCTCCGGCGCGGATGAGGGTGGCCACGACCTGGCCGCCGGCGCTCGTCTCCGCGACGCCGTGCACGCCACGCAGGAACAGGGGATGGTGCGTGACCAGCAGCTGGGCACCACGGGCCGCCTCGGCAGCCACCTCGGGTGTGGGATCGACCGCGAACAGCACCGACGAGACCAGCGCCTCCGGATCGCCGACGGCGAGGCCGACCGCATCCCACGACTGCGCCCAGGCGGGCGGGAAGGCCGCCTCCAACACCGCGACACAGTCACGGACCGTCGCCGTCCCAGCCTTCACCATGGAGACCCTACCCGCACCGTCGCGGCCACCTGCCACCCGGTCACACTCACCCGGCCGACACCGAGGCCCCGCGCGCGGCACCCGCCGCCCCCCGTAACGTGCCCGATGGCAACGTACCCACACAGAGGTGGCGAGTCACCGTCGTGCTGGGTGGCGAGCCATGAGGAAGGGGGAACCCGTCATGGCGGACGTATCGGTGCGATTCCAGGTCGCCGGTGATTCCGAGATCGTGCTCAACCTCGCGACGGCCGACGCCGTGCGGCTGGTGCAGGCGATCATGGGCAAGGTCGCCGAGGCGATGGGCACCGGGTCGATGAACGGCGCGCCGGCGAACGGTGCGTCGATGGGCACCGGCGCGATCAGCACCACACAGCGGGCACCGATCGGGGCGGGCTGGCCGGACGTACCCGCGAACGGCTCCGGCTTTCCGCCGGGACGGTGAGCCGGCCCGACCTGCCTGCCGATCGCGACATCTAGGGCATCCTGCACATCGCGGCATCACGGACGACGCGCCGCCGATCGCGGCATCGCAACATCCCCGACATGCTGGATCGCGAAATCCCGAACATTCCGGACAGCGCCGCATCGTGCCGAGGGATAGTCACGGTTCGGTCGCCCGAATCGTGACTATCCCTCGGCACCCTCGCTCGCGCCGGGGCGCCGGGGCGCCGGAGGCCGGCTGCGGGCGGCAGTGGCGGCACGTCCAGAATGGGCAGGCGGCCAAGATGGCACATAGCGGACTATCCGGTCGGACCCATCGTGGAAGCGGCTGCTTCCGCAGAAGTCGACACAACGAGCCCGCAACGCGATACAACTCCGCACAGCCACCCCCATCGAAAGGACAATGATCACGCATGGCGGGGGACGTACCGGTCGACGAACGCGCTCTGATCACCCCGACCGTCGCGGCGCCGGGCGGGACACCGCGCACCGTGCTCGCGGGCGTCGACCCCGCAGCGCCGGCCACCGACCTGACCGCCGTCGCAGCCGGCATCGACGTGTCCGGTGCCGAGCCGGGCGCCGACGGGAGCGCCGGGACGGGCGCCGGCGTGCGCACCGGGCCAGCGGACCTCGGGCCCTCGACACCCCCCGGCGGCGAGCGGGCCCTGCACCACTACGGCCGGGTCCAGGTGCTGGGCCGGCCGCGCGACACCTCCGCCGCAGGCCCGGCGTCGACGCCCAGCCTGATCGGCGTCCGCACGGCCGCCGCGCTGCTCCCGCCGGTCGATGGCAGCGTCGTGTCCGCCGCCGGCCTGTCCCCGGGTCTCAACCGGGCCGAGACGCTCGGCCTGGACGCCTTCCGTCTGCGTGCCAGTTCGGCCTACCGTCGGCTCAAGGAGCAGCGCCCCCGCGACGGCCACGGCTGGGACATGGACCGCCCCTGCACGGACATCCCCCCGCCCCGCGGCGCAAGCTCCGACCTCGGCTCACGCGGCGCCGGCTCAGGCAGCCCGGGCTCGGGTGTCCCGGCCGCGGTCGCGGGTGACGCCGCCATCACCGGCCCGGCGCAGGCGCACGTCAACGGCCACTCCCCGGCCGCCGCCACCCTGGCCGCCCCGGGCAGCGCCGACGCCACCGCGGCAGCCGCAGGAGCGACGCCCGGGGCAACGCCGACGGCCAGTTCCGCGTCCGCGTCCGCGCCGACCAGCGCGAAGCTCGAGGGCCCGGTCGCCATCGGCCTGATCATCGTCGAGGGGCCCACCACCGACCTGCAGTTCTCCGCCGCCGAGCGAACCAAGGTCGTCGCCGAGGTGCAGAACGGCCTGTCCTGGTACGCCACCACCAACCCGGCCGCGGGCCTGGAGTTCCACTACGACATCCAGATCGTGCGCCTGTCCGTCGCCGCCGACCCGCACGCCACCGACCTGGAGGCGCTCTGGCGGGACCCGACGATGGACCGGCTCGGCTTCGCCGCGAACTTCGACGGCGTCTACGCCTACGTCGACGCGCTGCGCAACCGTCAGCACACGAACTGGGCGTACTGCGCGTTCTTCACCAAGTATCCGCTGGGCTACTTCGCATACTCGTCGATCGGTGGCCCGCGGATCGTCATGTCCTACGCCAACGACGGCTGGGGCCCGGACAACATCGACCGCGTCTTCACCCACGAGACCGGGCACATCTTCGGCGCCCCGGACGAGTACGGCGGCGCGAACTGCGACTGTGGCGGTCAGTGGGGCGTGTTCGACACCCCCAACGGCAACTGCGACAGCTGCGCCCCGGCGCCGGTCGACTGCCTGATGCGCTCGAACGCCTTCACGCTGTGCCGCTACACGCCCAGCCAGATCGGCTGGGGCCACGGCGTGGCCGGCAACCCGGCGCTCATCCAGTCCAGGGGCCTCGGCAAGGTCGGCAACTTCGAGGTCGTGGTCCCGTCCGCGTTCTCCGGGCTGACGCACGTCTGGCGGGACAACGACGCCGCCGGCTACCCGTGGCGGGACCCGTGGCGCACCCTGCAGTCCGTCGGCACGATCGACGCCGTCGCCATGATCCAGAGCACCCTGGCGAACCCCGGCCCGCTCGAGGTCGCCGTCCGGGTCGGGTCGACGCTGTCGTTCCTGTGGCGCGACAGCACCGGCGCCTTCGCCTGGCACAGCCCCACCCAGCTCACCCAGGGGGTCGGCGGCGTCCCGTCGCTGGTGCAGAGCCGGCTGGGGACGAAGGGCAACTTCGAGCTGCTCGTCCCGTCCGCGAGCGCCGGCATCCTGCACCTGTGGCGCAACAACGACGTCTACGGCTACCCGTGGAGCGCTCCGAAGCTGTTCGGCGCCAACCTGGGCAAGGTGGACGCGGTCAGCCTCATCCACGGCACCCTCGGCGGCGGC
>Ga0105248_10002087_pt1 | contig 22111 bp, 17 predicted proteins | sample KBSS34metaG_FD_81524 | JGI IMG/M metagenome (GOLD analysis project Ga0105248, IMG submission 81524) | Switchgrass rhizosphere microbial communities from Kellogg Biological Station, Michigan, USA - KBS S3-4 metaG | ecosystem: Host-associated > Plants > Roots > Rhizosphere > Soil | place...
GGTTCCATCTTGTGGCAACCGGGGTAGAAGTATCGCCTCGCGATTATGTTCTCAGCGTGCAGTAGGTATACCAACTCATCACGGCTGATACCCGCTGTTCCCGCGTCAACTTCTGCCACGATGTACTGATAGTTGCATTTTTCGCTTTCGGCAAAACTAAGCAGGTGTAAACCTGGGATTCCACTCAGTTCGTCCTGGTACTGTTGATAATTCCTCTGGTTGGTTCTGATGAAATCGTCCAAACTTTCCAAAGACGTCAATCCCATCGCGGCCGAGACTTCACTCATTTTGCCGTTAGTACCAAGGTAGATGACTTGATCATATCCAGCGAAACCGAAATTCTTCATTAGTCGAATCTTCTCCGCCAAATCATCATCATTGGTGGTGACTGCGCCACCCTCGAACGTATTGAAAAATTTGGTCGCGTGGAAACTGAAAACCTCAGCGTCTCCAAAACCTCCTATCATTCGTCCTTCATACGAACAGCCAAAGGCATGAGCCGCATCAAATAGGAGTTTGAGACCGTTGCTCCTCGCGATCTCCGACAACGATCCAATATCACATCCACGACCCCATAGGTGAACGCCGATGATGCCGGTTGTTCGCGGCGTGATCATCTTTTCTACTGAACGTGGATTGAGGCAGTGGGTTTCTGGATCGACATCGCAAAACACCGGAATGATTTGTTGCCATTGCAACGCGTGGGCCGTTGCAATAAACGTAAATGAAGGCACTAGCACTTCACCAGTCAATCCCAGGGCGCGAATCGTGATTTCCAAAGCGACAGTCGCATTGCACATCGCTATGCAGTGCCTGACCCCGAGCATTTTCGCCACGCGTTGCTCAAACTCGCGTTCCATCGGACCCATGTTAGAGAGTCGCTTCGTATCGAGAATTTTATTGAAGAGATCCAGCAAGCGAGCGCGGTCGCCAATGTTTGGACGGCCAACGTGCAACTGTTCGGCAAACGCAGGAGTCCCACCGAAGATTGCAAATTTGTCCAATGTCACTTTTGCGCTGTTCAAAATCATTGCGTCACTGTCTATAGGAGGTGCAAAGGTAATAGAAGTGATAAGCCTGACGCACTGTCACGTCACGCAAGCTGGGCGGCATCAATTCAACTGGGCAGTGATGAATGACGTTGTGGCTCGATAATACTCGTTGGAAATATATCTTCTCAACCAACGAAGCAGATTCGTATAACTGCTCATCAAGAAACAGGACCAAGCCTCCTCGCTTCGCTACCCTGGCCATTTCCTCGAGGGCATGTTTCGAGTCCGTGTACCCGTTGAGTGCACCGTAATTCAAAACTACATCGAACGTCTCAGACGCAAACGGCAAGCGCATGGCGTCTCCAAGCACTAAGTCCAGCGGGACTTGTTTCTCCGTCATGAAATCCAGGCCCTGCAGGAGCATCGTTTCCGAGAGATCAAGACCTGTGTAATCCGCATTGAGTTTCATCCAACCGTGGCGATACAACGAATTGCAACTTCCTGTTGAGACGTCCAGTACCTGAAGTCTGTCCTTTCGGGGCAGCAGTTCACTGATATGCCTGGTGTGAATATCAGCGAAGGACTCAGTTGGTTTGAAACGAGTGAACCGCAGCGAAATTTTAACCGGTATCGCTAACAGCAGAAGGTAAAGTACGTATCGGTGCTTGAGCAGGAAATAGCCGATGCCGAGGAAAAGAATTACGGCAATAACATCAAGCAGGTTCGGAGAACGCCAGCGGCCGGAAAAAAAAAAGAAGTTCCCAACATAACCAAACAACGCTAGCAGGGCTGACACTATTAGCCCATAGGCGATCCAGCCATTCCAGTATCCGGGGCGAACGGGGAGGGCGAGGAAGGGCATGACATGCTGGTAGTATTTCCCCAGAAAGCCGTTGTAAAAAAAATCGCGCAACACCCTGTCTCGTTGACCCACGTCTTTCTCGAGATAGAGCTTTGGGATTCCATTGACGGTGGGATATTTCTCTCCACAGTGCTCGCACTCCCAAAAGGTGGAGTAAGCACGCATGCGGCTTTGGTCACAGACAGGACACTTGTATTTCGACAAGTTCATAAAACGCTCAATAGCATTAGAGTCGTTGTTCTCGCACTCCGCGTCGTACAAATGTTTCCCTGAAAGAGCCGGCATATTCAGTCATTACCCTTTTGACTTGTGTGAGAGACTCCGAATTTCGTCGCTGCGAAAACCTGCTGGCTGACCGCCGGCAGCCTTATATACCTCAAACTCCTTCGTATCTTTCAAGATACTCACACCCATGCCGACAAGAGATTCCCTGGCAATAACGGTCTCGTCACGCACTGTTGCGTTGACACCCAGGAAAGAAAATTCTTCGACCGTGCAGCAACCCGAAATAACAACATGTGAGGTTATCATAACGTGGTCCTTAATTATGCTGCTATGGCCGATGTGATTGCCGCTCCATAACACAACGTCGCTGCCGATCTTCACAAATGGTTGAATGGTATTGTCTTCAAGGATGAAGCAGTTATCGCCGCACTCAAACCCGGGAAAAGTAGTGGCCTTCGAACTGACGTAGCTGATCAATTCATACCCTTTTTCTTTAGCAGCGTAATACTTGTCAGCCCGGGCGTGGTTCATCCTTTTGAAGCTCATCGGGATGAACATCTTAAACTCGCCGGGCGGATAGTGCCGCTCAACTTCGTCAAAAGGAATGACAGGCAATTCTTTGTATTGAGGTGCTTCAACGTAGTCGCGATCTAATGTAAACGCCACCACCTCGTGCGGGGAATCATTTGTTAAGTAGAAGTGGGCCAATTCAGCCCATTGACTGATGCCAAAAACCACAACCTTAGCCATTCTCGTCCTCCGTCGCTTTTCGCGAATTATTCTGTCAAACCTCAAACTCGCTGGCTTCAGTTCAATTCTGAAAAAGTGCTTATGAAAACTCACCTGCACGGTACGCCGGAAAGTATTTCGTGGGGCTCACGTTTTGCGACTGCATGATTTCCTCGTATCTCTCATGATCAAAGATGCGGCCACAGAAATATGCTGTACGCGTACCAGTTGACCAGCCTTGCTTGAAACGGCTCAAACCGGTCTCCGCACCCGTAGTGCTGCCTGCACCTGCACCTAGATCGAGCCATTCAAGTCCCCGATCCGCGAAGTGTTTTGCGGCATGATAAAAAAGCGCAAACGACGCACCCAGTGAGTAACCCGTCGAACTATAAGCACCCAAATGGTAATAAGCTCGATTCTCTTGTACGTACCACAGCAGCATGCCGACGGTAACATCGTCCTTCACAGCGCGAAATGCTACAAGTCCTGGCACTGTTAGCTGCTTCGCGAAGGAGCTCTTAGAAAAAGCAGCGATTCCTTTGATGTTATGTCTCGTCACCAGTGTTTGATAAAGCTCTATCCAATCATCAACAAAGTCCATTGAGTTAACGCATTCCTCAACTTGCACTTGCGCGAGGGCCTTTCGGGCGTTGCGTCGATGATGAGAGTTCGCGAAGGAGTCGATAGGTCGACTCAGATCGACAATGAAGTGTTGTTTAAATGGTATCAGCACGTCCGGAAAGCATCGACTGAGGAATGTTTCATCATAATCACCAAAAGGATCAGTGACTAATGCAAGGCTTACTAAATCGTTTCCGATGCCTTGAAGATCGCTTTCGAGTTTCGACCAGTCAGGACATGAGAAGAGTGGATAGCAGCCCATCCCATCGGAGTAAAACGAGTAGGGAATAGCTCGTTGTAGTATCCATGCGCCGCTGCCGGGCAAAGGGAACGGCGATCCATATTCGGAAAGCGAATCCACATAGCTAAAATGCGAATAACCGCTTGCCACTTTTGGGTTCACTACGGGGGACACGAACGAATGCCTAATCTGTTTTAAGCGCAGCAAAAAGGACGGTTTCTTCACCGTAGATTGTGAAATGATCGAGGAAGAATTCGTATCCCAGATCTAAGTTGTTCAAGTAAGTTGAAATGTTGATAAAATCGTCCTGCCTATGATAGACCGCAATTGCCAATCGGGGTTTGTACGCGCAAATTGTCTTTTCTGCCCCTTTGAGCGCACTTAATTCCGCTCCTTCAATATCCATCTTAATGAAATCGACCTTGGGCAGTTTTCTCTCTGCCACAAAGTCGTCGATAGACATGGTCGTTACCTGGAGAGAATCGTGATTGCTTTCCTCTTGTGGCCCTCGGGCCATTGATGTACCTGGACCAATTGGCACGTACCTTATCGTTTCTCCCGACTTGTCCCATAAGGCTCTTGGAACTACTTCTATATTCGGCGAAAGCTGAGGATTAAGATCCAGATTGCGTTGGAATATTTCCAAATTCTCAGGAGTAAACTCAAATGTAAAGACCCGCCCTTCTTTTCCCGCTGCATGCGCAAAGTAAAGAGCCGTGTCCCCCCAGCAGCCGCCACCGTCGATTACACAGTCTCCCTCTTTTACTTTAATCGCCGGCGTTCTTTTCCCATATTCATATTGCTTCAGGATAAAAGTCACCATCACCCCGCTGGGAGCAAAAAACAATTCGATGGGATAGCCAAGACTTTCGAGTGAAAAATGATTCAGGAGCAGATCTGGATATCGTACCTTGATGGCTTCTGTGCTTTTTATAAGAGACCGCGTTCCCTCTCTTTTTGACCAATACGAACTTGTGTTGAGTGGTAACTTTACGTGCTTATCTCCCATTAGCCTGTAAGCCAGTACTTTAACCAAAGTCGATTTTGAGTTTTCATCGGCAAGGAGATCGTACAGCGAGGCAAATCCATCCAGGGAGCTCTCAAGGCCCGCCAAGTTTTGCACCACGACACGATTAATGTCGGTTGGCACGATTGCTAATCTTCCAGAGAACAGTTCATTAAGCCTGGTAACAGCCTCCCTCTTAAAAGATGATTTATAAGTACCGAATCTCTCATAGTCCCAATTCTCTGAACCGTACCAGTTATTCATGCTGGTCATTAGCTCTTGCATTAAAGCGATCAGGAACCTTGAATTACTTCTATCCATGATCGCTTCCTTCTCCAGTGTTTTCGGAAATCCATTCGAGTTTGGGCCTAATCACGCCTGGCCATTTTCCAAACCAGTTACCATCTCGCACAGAGTCCAAGACTTCAAAAATGAGAATCTCTCGATGAATGAACAGGGTGTTTGTTCCGTCTCGAACCACTTGGATTGTTACGGTATAAATGCCATCGTTTAAGAAATTTGCCGGTATCTTTATAGTCTCCGTCAGTAACCCTCGCTCTCTGGGTTTTGCTTCTGAAGATGCGGCGAATACATAGGTTCCCTCGATTGTTAACAAATGAATCGTAAAATTCAGAACAATACCTGGCTCGTGAATCCAAAAATCGAATTCAATCTCGATGGCGGACTCCACACTGATCGGCTCGGTGTGACGCGGTTCTGATGGTGCCAACCGTGCGCGGCGAATTTTTACCCTTTCATTGCCGGGAGCGGTTGCCGGGTCGGTCCACACCTGTTCCAGGGTAGCGACCGTACCTTTCTGTAAATAGTCCAGGACCACTTGTCCGGTCTCTCCAAGTTCTGCAACCTCACCGCCGTCCATCCAGACTGCCCTGCCGCATAAGCTTCGCACCGCTGCCAAATTGTGGCTTACAAATACAACTGTCCGCCCTTCTCTTGCGACCTCGCCCATTTTCCCCAAACACTTTTTCTGAAAGGCGGCATCGCCGACCGCAAGCACTTCATCAACTAGCAATATCTCTGGTTCCAGATGCGACGCGACTGCAAACGCGAGCCTCATATACATGCCGCTCGAATAACGTTTCACCGGAGTATCGAGAAACTTCTCCAGCTCGGCAAAGGCTACGATCTCATCAAACTTGCGATCAATCTCAGTCTTTCGCATTCCCAAAATTGCGCCGTTCAAGTAAATATTTTCTCTTCCAGTTAATTCAGGGTGAAAACCAGTACCGACCTCCAGCAAACTAGCCACACGTCCATAGAGTTCAACTCTTCCTGAAGTCGGCTCAGTGATTCGTGAAAGCACCTTGAGTAGTGTTGACTTCCCCGCGCCGTTCCGACCAATGACACCTACGACTTCACCTTCACCTACGTTGAATGTAACGTCCTTGAGTGCCCAGATCGTCTCAGGCTTCGACTTGTCATTTCGCCGGCGCAACCGTTGGAGTGGTGCCTTGAAAGAATGGACAAGAGATTCTCGCAGAGTGTCATATCCATTTTCCCGCGCCCCAATGCAGTACTGTTTGCTTAAGTCTTCGATGCGAACGATTGGATTCATGGATTAAACGATATCCGCAAAGCTTCTTTCCATGCGCCGGAAAACGAACACTGCGTAAATGAGCAAAGCCACTGTCATAGCCGTCGCAGCCAACAAAGCGGTCCAGTTAAAAGGGAGACCAAACAGGGAAGAACGATAACCTTCGATTATTCCGGTTAGAGGATTCAGCGAGAGAACCCAGCGTAGTTTCCGGGGTAAAAAGCTCGCGGGGTAGATGACAGGCGATACGAACAACCACAACTGAATCAAGAAGGGTAAGGCGAAACGAATATCGCGGTACTTCACATTCAGTGCAGACATCCACAGGCCCACCCCAAGTGCAAGTAGAGCTGTAATGAACACAACGATGGGAAACAGCAAGAGGCCCCAACCGATGCCGACTCGATAATAAATCATCAAAAGGATCAGGATGACAAAAGCGAACGCAAAATCAACCAACCCGGCGGCAACTGCGGCGCCGGGAATAATCATTCGCGGAAAGTAAACTTTGGTAATCAGATTTGCGTTGCCTACCAGACTATTCCCACTGTTGCCAACAGCGTTAGAAAAGAAAGTCCAGGGCAGCAGGCCGGCGTACGCGAAAAGAGGATAGGGAATATTGTCGGAAGGAACACCGGCCAACCTGCCGAAAAAGATTGTAAAAATCACCATTGTTAGAAGAGGTTGGAGAATGGCCCAAGCGACCCCGAGCGAGGTCTGCTTATAACGCACCTTAATGTCACGCCAGGTCAGAAAATAGAGTAGTTCACGGAAGGCCCACAAATCGTGAAGTTCAGTCAAGCTCCGCCGTTTATTCGCTTCAATTATGACGACAGGCTTGTCCAGTAATCTGGTGGAAGGTGAATGCAGGTTTTCAGAATGAGGAGTCTTGATCGTTTGAGTAGTGGAATTGAGACCGTCTGCCCTCTCGGAAGTGGAAATACCCATCAGATTTTCACAAGTGTCTTTGGGAAATCCTCCGCGTCAACCAGGATTTCGCTCTTCGCGCGAAAAGGATTTGAAAGTGTCGAACTGTCTAGCAGTCTAGCTACCCGCTTTAGTAGCGTCAAGCACTCGATCTTGAAGGCAAGACAGTTTGAAATCTCAACAATCGAATCGACACGAAACTGTCGCATCAAAACCTGGGGAGGCGAAATGTCAATTGAGGAGGAGCGAAACTGCACTCAACCGGATCAGGTCTGTTCACTTTCTTAGTCTCAGTTCATCACTGCTTCTTGTCATCTGGGATGCGCGTCGCAGCGAAAACACCTACCCATGAGTGGAAGCCGTAGGGACTCTCTTCCTCGCTGGTGTTAGTGATAAATATCAATTTACCGGAGATGGAACTACTTGAAATGAATCTACCCTTAAAGATTAGTGTTCCTATCTCTCTACAGCATGTGCCCAACGGTAGTTCCGTTTCGCCAGAAATGCTCACGCGCTCATTGGACAACTCGGACCAGGCTGCCGGCAGTGGCGTTAGCGTGGGCTTGTCATCAGGAGCGGTATCCAACAGAAGAAAAGAGGCTATTCCCCCGGGCTGAGCGACTAGTATCAAGTTCTTTTCAACTCCCGCTATCGTAAATTTTATTCGCCAGCGACCTGCAAGATGCGCAGAAGCGCCCAAGTGTTTGGCTTCAAGCGCCAACGGATCGATAGCCAGTGCTTGAACGAAAATGACTGAGATGAATAATGAAGCTAGCAAGCGGCCCATGGCTATTCCTAAGTTTAAGGATTCAATTCGAAAGCTTGGTCTACGCAAGGCTAACGAGCGAACTCGTCGCCCGTTGAACTCCCAGACAAAAGATCCCGCCCGACTCGAAAGAATCGGACGAGATCTTTAAGTAAGGACTCTTCCTTAGTTTGTTGTCTTGGGAGTGCAGCTTACGCAGCCGTCTGTAGCGTTTGCGAAGATGCGGTTATTGCCATAGGTATCAACTTCACCACCAGAGACTAAAGCTCCAGTGCCATTGTTATTGTGGATGTCGCAACTGTTAATACTAACAACTCCGCCAGCGCCGGCAATCACACCGTTGGTGGCATTGTTGAAAATCGAGGAGTTACTAATCCTGATTACTCCCGTACCTCCATCCGCCAAGACTCCGTTGCCGGTATTGCCGGAGAAGTTGCAGTTTTCTGCACCCCAGCGCGAGTTGATCTTGGCGTGGACACCGTTACCGTTGCCGCTAAAGGAGCTGTTGACGAGTGCCACCTTGACCTGGTTGGGGCCGCCGGCGCCGGAGGAGGAGGCACCGATCCCATCGCCGGTATTGTCTCTGATTACACTGTTTCGGACGTTTAACTCCAGGCCGTTGTTATCTTGGGCGAGAATACCTTCATTCACAAACCTGAAGATTACACAGTCTTCGATGTTTACGGTTTTTGCCTGAAGGATATTTATGCCGCGAATGCCATTACAGAATCCGTTAATTGACAGGCCGCGGATCGTTATCACGTCCGTCGCTGCGGCGTTGATAATGATGCCTGTGGTTAACGAAGCGAGGATCGAAGCAAACGTTCCCGTACCATCGAGGGTGATCGACTTGGTGATCGTGACGGCGCCAAAACCGCCTGGATCGAGGGCATCGATCTCACCGCAAGCAGCGGTCTTCGAGATGGCGCCTGCCCACGTCTTGCACGGCGCAGTACGACTGCAAGGATTAGCGTCGTCACCGACGCCGGAAACCCATGTACGCGAAGCTTGCGCCTGGGCCACTGACGCAAACGCGAACATGATGGTCCCCATTATCAAAACTTTGATAGTGAAACGAAACTTGTTCATTGGAGTCTCCTTATAGTTTGAAGTTCTGGGGGGGCGCCAGTCGAACCCGGATGCGTTCCGTTCACTGATGAGCCGATTCTCCCCGTTACTAGTAAGCGGTACATGGTTTCCACCACACCTTGAAAGTTCTTGACGCGCTGGCCTGCTCTTAGAACTGCGTTGGCTTGAGTTACTTCATTACTTATGAGCAGCCAAGATTTGTACAACCAATCGTGTTCCGCACGTGGTTCGCTGAATTGATCCATGACGTGCCCTGGGCAGACGTAATGTCTCCGTGGCTCACGAGTGTCTGAACGTTGTTCACAAAGTCACTCAACTTATTACACGCCACGGTGGTCTTTCCCTGGTTAATACCATCGAGAGCAGCGGTGAGCTTAGCCAGCAATCCATTTTTCTGAGTGCCTGTCAGCGAAGAGTTACTGACGCTCGTTATCAGATTCTGGATGACGGCCTGCGGTGTCAGCACGGTCACGTTAAAGCTGCACGAAGCTGTATTACCCGATGCGTCGGTAACTCTATGCGTAACCGTTGTTGTCCCTATCGGGAACGTGGATCCACTTGCCAACCCTGCAGTGCGTGTCGTCGTGGCTCCAGGACAGTTATCCGTGCCGACTGGAGTTGTATAGACTGCGTTGGCCCCAAGCGGACAGGTTGCTTCTAAGACAATATTAGTTGGGCAACTAATTACAGGATTTTCGGTGTCGTTGACAGTTACTGTTTGAGAAGCAGAGGAACTGTTGTTCGAAGCATCCGTTGCGGTCCAGGTAATAGTTGTTACACCTTTCGGATAAGGAGCGCTCAACGCCTGACTGTCGCTGCGCACTCCCACGATTGAGGGATTGTTGTCGCAGTTGTCGGTGGCAGTGGCTGTCCCTGGGTTAACGACTGCAGAACACTGACCAGCATCGTTACTAGTGGTAATGGAAGCGGGCGCATGAACCACTGGTGAGGTCGTATCTCTAACCGTAACAGTGAACTGCGAAGTAGCCGTATTACCAGCACCGTTGTTATTGCTGGATCCATCATTCGCCGTCAGCGTGATTGTGTGTGTGCCTAAAGGCAGCAGTGTGCCAGGTGCCGGGTCTTGCGTTATGGTAATTGGTGAACGATCATCGCACGCCTCACTCGTATCCGAGCTTGAACACGCGCAGTTGTCAGAAACCGTGGCACTTGTCGTGTAGTCCGGCAACGCAAATAAACAATTCGCATCAGCAGAGGCTGTTTGGTTCGACGGTGGGGTAATGGTCGGAGGCGTGACGTCGTTAACAGTTATAGATTGCGTACATGACGCAGCACCAGTCCGGTGAGCCTCTTCATCATCAGCATCCGTATAAGGCCCAGGCGTGTCGTGCGTATGGGCTATCCAGGTAATGGTGGTGGTTCCAGGAGGGAAAGGATCATCGGAACTTCGACGCACGCAGTTTGTGCCATTTGCGTCGCAGGTGTACATCGGCTTGCCGTCGCTGCGGGTGGCAAAGATTGTTACGTTATTCCCCGACGCACTTGCGGTTCCTACAGTCACTGGGGCGAAGCAGCTTGACTGATCAGCATTTACTTCCTGGCTGGCTGGACAAGAAATAGTGGGTGGATTGCTGCCAGTGTCCTCAACCGTAACGGTAAAGCTACAGCTACCGCCTCCGGTCTCTGAGGTGACAGAAACGGTCGTGGTACCAACGGGGAAAAACGATCCAGATGCCGGTGCGGCGGTCACGGCACCACAAGAACCCGAGGGTTCTGCAGAATCAAATGTTATGTGAGTTCCGCGCTGGCCACCTTCAGTGGTATCGGCAACCGCATTAATGTCTTCCGGGCAATTGAGAGTACAGTCTCCGCCTCCGCCTCCGGCGCTAACGGTGGTGCTGGCACTTATGGAGTCGTTCAAGCTGTTTTCGTCGGGGGTCGCAGGACCCGGTGAAACCGGAGAAGCAACATTCGCCGTGTTGGTAATTGCGGTACCCGTCGCGACGCCCGGGTTGACATCAAAAGTAGCAATGAAGGTCGCGCTATCGCCACTAGCTAGACTAGCGATGGTACATGTACTTGTGCCGGGACCACCTGATATCGGGTTATCACAGGAGAAGGCTGGGCCGGAAACTTGAACAAACGAAACAAACGATGCGTTGTCAGGCACTGCGTCAGTCAGCGTAACGTTATTCGAACTGTCTGGTCCATAGTTGTTTACTTGAAAACCGAATACGGCTTGTGACCCAGCCTGAACGGAATCGGAAACTGAAGTCGACGCTACTGCAAGATCGGCAGTCGGATTGGCAGCATCGACAACCGTAAACCTCGCAACTGCCTCCGGAAAGAAGAAGAACGGATTGCCAACAATAACCTGCCATGTCCCGCGACTATCTGCTACAGAGTTACCGATAGTGTAAGTTGCCGCCAGTGCGAGAGAGCCAGTTTGTGGATCTGTCGTGATATCGGCTGACTGAACAATTGTTGAGTTGGGACATGCCCAGAGCAAACGTCGCGGGAAAAAATCATTCAAAGGAACGCCGGGTGCTTTGACGCAAACTGTGTCACCCACGGTGAAAACTGTCTGTGGCGTCAGGCAATCGCTGGCATAAGTCTGGACCATCTCGTCCGATGCCTGGGGAGATGCCAGAAGGAACGGCTTAATAGGCTCCCTCAAGGATCGGGAATCACCTCGGAAAATTTTCACGAATGCCTCGCTGGTTTGCATCCTGGGCTCCGAAACTAGATTCTTCTTGTTCACCTTATGTGTAATCGCAACAGAGGATGCCGAATAAAACGTACTGACCAACAAGCAAGCCAAACCCAATATGGTCCCCACACGCACCAATAATCTAATTGAGAGAATTTGGCTTTTGCGATTTGCAGTAGCTGGATGAGCAGGGTCCAAAGTCGACGTTACGTTTGCTGCACTCATTTGGGTTCCTCTTTTCGATCGAACGCGGGCTTTCCGCAAGACAGTCAAAGCAATCAAGAAGACGACTCAGAGACGGGAATGAACCTTGAGAAGGCGCGATCAGATTCATAAAAGGCGGGGTTCAATATGAAGATGCGACGGTGCAAAATGCAGCCAACGCAGGGGGATTTCATTAAGAACCCGTAGGTTGAAGCTCAAGAATTGCTGTGAGCCCGGTCTTTTTATCTGCGGCGAGGCAACGTTAAATTACACGTTGATTTAATGGTTTAGAGTATTCGAAACCTTTCGTTATGGCTTCGGGTTGAAGAAAGCGACGAGGTCTGGTCTTCGGCTCGAATTACCAGGTGAGCGCTTGTTCGAAGATCTCTCAAGAACGAAAGCTTCAAACCACGCGAACGCCGGAAACGAGACGCTTATTAGTTCATTTCGAATTGGATGTCAATAAAAAATGCAAGGATTCTTGCTTCATCCATTATGATGCTTTAAGCACTCAGTCAATTCAACGACACATTTGATCATGAACTTCTCTATTCTTCTAAGACAGAGGCTTGCATAGATTGACAAAACATACACGTGAAATTTTTGTGACGGGTGGTGCTGGGTTTATCGGTTCGGCATTTGTTCGCTTGTTGCTCGATGAAATTCCTGACTGCCATATAGTGAACTTTGATGCTCTAACGTATGCAGGAAATCTGGATAATCTGGAAGGCTTAGATGAGCACCGTCATCAATTTGTCCATGGAAACATTATTGACCCAAACGTGGTATTGAACGCGTTAGTCGATGGATGCGATGCGATCATTAATTTTGCAGCCGAGTCTCATGTGGATCGCAGTATTGCGAACGCTGCCGAGTTTTTGCAAACAAATGTCTTAGGTACGCAGGTCCTGCTCGACGCTGCGCGTGCGCGCTCGGTAAAACGTTTCATCCAGATCTCAACTGACGAGGTGATGGGCAGTTTACCTGAAAACGAACATGCATTCTTTACTGAAGATTCACCCTTCGCCCCAAACAGTCCATATGCTGCCTCAAAGGCTGCCGCTGAACATCTCGTTCGAGCAGCGCACCACACTTTTGGTCTTGACGTCGTGATAACACGATGCGGGAATAATTATGGGCCAAGGCAGTTTCCTGAGAAATTCCTTCCCCTTGCACTCTCGAACGCGCTCACAGACGAACCAATCCCTGTTTATGGCGACGGTCAAAACGTACGCGACTGGATTTATGTGGAGGACCACTGCCGGGCAATATTCCTGGCCATGACAAAAGGTAGTTCGGGTTCGGTTTACAACATAGGCGCACGAAACGAACAACATAATATTGATGTCGTCGAATCGCTGCTCGATGCTGTTGGCAAGCCTCGTTCACTCATTCGCTTTGTAAAAGATCGACCAGGGCATGATCGCCGGTATGCAATCGATCCATCTGTGATTGAATCGGAATTGGGCTGGAGTCCCCGTGAGACTTGGGCCACTGGTTTGGAAAAGACCATTCAGTGGTACCAAGAAAATGTTCGTTGGCTCGAACGCACTCGTAGTGGCGCTTACAAGGATTACTATCGCAAACAGTATGGCACGGAGGTTCAAGTCAGTTGAGGGTGCTCGTGACAGGCGCCGGTGGAATGGTCGGACGTGCAGTCAGCGAGTATTGCCGCTTAAATGACGATCTCGTTTTTGCCTATGATCATCGTGGTCTTGATATTGGGGATCTCGACCGCGTTTTGGAAGCGGTGAAGACCGACAAGCCTGACGTCATCATTAATTGTGCCGCATGGACCGACGTTGATGGTTGTGAACGAGATAAAGAGAGAGCTTTTGCGGCCAATGCTTACGGACCTGAAAACCTTGCCACAGCAAGTCATGCATTGGGTGCGACGCTGGTGACGATTTCTACGGACTACGTATTCGATGGAACAAAGCCAGGCTTTTACACTCAAAACGATCAACCAAATCCGAAGAGTATTTATGGAAAGTCAAAGCTTGAAGGAGAGCGCCGTGCTATTGGCTCAGGTTCCCGTACCGTCGTTGTGCGCACCGGTTTTATCTTTGGTCCGGGTGGAAAGAACTTTCTGAGCACGATTGTTCAGCGCGCACTCAGGGGTGAGCAGATCAAGGCGATTAGCGACGCCTTCGGTACTCCAACATATGCACTTGATCTGGCACCCCGGCTTCGAGAATTGGCGGCTGGCAATTTTTCTGGAATATTCCACGTAGCAAACGAAGGCGATGGGGTTAGTTATGAGGAGTTTGCGCGCGAGGCTCTGCGCTTGGCGGGTTGCGCTGATATCGACGTCGAAGGAGTACTCATGGATTCACTCAAACGTCCTGCTCCAAGACCCCAGAATTCTCGTTTACGCTGTTTGTACTCTGAAGAGTTAGGTCTCGCTCCGCTTCCTGACTGGCGTGATTCGCTTGCTGACTTCGTACAAAACCCTAATGAAGATTGAACTAGTCTGACTCGAACATTTTCCCGTTATTCTGTATCTTTCTCGGGCGCGTTCTTAAATGAAAGTCCTTAACACAATGATGTCTTCCACTGGTTACCTAAAGGTCTTGCAAGCCCCCTATTCTTTTTCATAAATCATTTACTCTATCCAGAAAATCAAAATGAAAGTCCCGCTCATCGATTTGCGAGGCCAGCACCTATCGCTGCGAACTCAACTCATCAAGGCCGTCGAGCGTGTCATCGATTCACAGCAGTTTGTACTTGGCTCCGAAGTGGAAGCCTTTGAAAACAAAGTTGCTGAGTACTGCACGACTGAATTCGCGGTTGGGTGCGCCTCCGGCTCAGACGCTTTGTTACTTGCTCTCATGGCGTTAGATCTTAAGGCAGGCGACGAGGTCATTACTACGCCGTTTACATTTTTTGCGACGGCTGCGGCCATCGCTCGACTCGGAGCCCGGCCTAAGTTTGTAGATATTGAGCCACAGACTTACAACCTTGATCCCGGCAGAGTGGAAGCGGCAATTACACCACATACGCGTGTATTGTTGCCGGTTCACATGTATGGGCAGTGCACCGACATGGGCAGGATTTTGGAAATTAGTAATCATCACGGGTTGCCAATAGTTGAAGACGCTGCGCAAGCTATTGGCGCTGTGAGTGAAGGGCGTCGAGCTGGCTCAATGGGCCAAATGGGTTGCCTCAGTTTCTACCCCACGAAGAATCTTGGGGGTGCTGGTGACGGTGGTATGGTCGTAACCAGTAATCAAACATTTCGAGATCGCTTGCGGAGACTGCGAGTTCATGGTGGCGTAACTGAATACGAGCATGACGAAATAGGCATAAATAGCCGGCTGGACGCGCTGCAAGCTGTGGTCTTAAAAGTAAAGATGGATCATTTGGATGAGTGGTCCGAAGCGCGACGTCAGAAATCGCTTTTTTACAACAGACTCTTTCTTGAGGCGGGTCTCGATCAGAAGATCACACTCCCGTTTGTCGCACCTGGAAACCAACACATCTTTCACCAATACGTAATTCGCATTCCGAAGCACAGGGATAGTTTGCTTAAGTATCTATTCGAAAATGGGATCGGGAGCAAAGTTTATTATCCGGTACCCTTACATCTTCAAAAGTGCTTTGATTATCTGGGCCATAAGAATGGCGATTTTCCGGAAGCTGAACGTGCGTCACTGGAGACTCTGGCATTGCCCTGTTTCCCTGAGCTCACTGAAGAACAACAGCTATATGTTGTCGAAGTTCTCGGAAAGTTTCCGTTTGGTGACTAACGAAGCGTGGCACACAAGCCCAATTCTCATCATCACTAGTCTTGATTAAAATTAGCGATAGTTGAAACGGAGCGAATCAAGCATGACATGGAAGGACAAGGTCGAGAAGGAGTCGACAAGTTCTGCGTCTGAAATATGAAGGTCATTGCTTTTGCATCCTACCCGATAGAAGCAGCCGCCACTCGCTATCGTTTGCAGCAGTTCGTCGAGCCGCTTTTGAAACGGGGAATTTCGTTAACGATAAAGCCTTTCTTGAATTCCAAACAGTTTGCAGCCCTGTATAAGCCCCGATCGTTAACCTCCACAGCAGTCGGTCTGACCAAAGCTGGATTGCTTAGAATTGCAGATGGACTCGGAGCGCGTCGGGCTGACGTGATTCTGGTACAGCGTGAAGCCATGAACTTTGGTCCGCCCTTGATTGAATGGATGGCTGCACGACTTTTCAAACGTCCAATGGTGCTCGATTTGGATGATGCCACTTACATTTCTTATACGAGTCCGACGTACGGAAAGCTTGGACAGGCACTTAAGTGGTTTAGTAAGACCGATGACTTGATACGATGGTCCAGTGTAGTTACTTGTGGTAATCGCGCGATTGCAGATTATGCGGAGAGCAAAGGAGCAGCCACTCGTATAATACCGACGGTTGTTGATACCAATACTTTTACGCCTGTGCGCCGAATGCCAAAGGGCACGTTGGTATTAGGATGGATTGGAACACACTCAACCTTCCCCTACCTAAAGACTCTTTTTCCAATATTGCAGAAATTAGCCACAACGCATTCCTTTAAGCTAAGGATCATCGGAGCAGGAGAGGACTCGGTGAGTATTCCCGGCGTGGAAGTCGAGAACCTCACATGGAAGCTCGAACGCGAAGTAGAGGATTTTCAGTCGTTTGATATTGGACTGTATCCGATTGATCCCACGTTGTATGCTAAAGACTGGGCAGCAGGAAAATCAGGATTCAAGGCGATTCAATACATGGCTGTAGGAATTCCCTTTGTAGCTTCACCCGTTGGCGCGATAGCCGAGATCGGAGATCCGGGTTTGACTCATCTCACCGCCATGACCAGTGATGAGTGGATTGCAGCGCTAACACTTTTGCTGACGAATGGTGAAAAGCGCAGCGTAATGGGTGACGCCGGGCGTCGTCACGTCATGGAGCATTATTCATTGATGGACCAAGCGGAGAAACTGGCGCGGGCTCTGCAAGCGGCAGCAAATGGAGAGGCGGCCTAACCGATTAAATGGATCGCTCCAGCAAATTTCGGTTGGCTATGCTCGCGTTCGTAGCATTGCTACCGGGCTTTCTAAAACGACCGTGTTATCGTCTCTTCTTTGGCTACGAAATTGGTAAGCGAGTTCGTATCGGATTGAGCATTATCGATGCCAGTCAATGTCAAATAGGTGACGATGTTTCTATAGGCCATCTCAATCTTGTTCTCGGCGTCAAAAAAATCGTCATCGGTGATCATGTACGTATTGGACACGTAAACATCATTCGTGGTGGACAGGAGGTATTGCTTGGTCGTTATGCGGAAATAATTCGCATGAATGAAATCAATTCCATACCCAATCCAGACGTAGTCAATCCAACTGATCCTCGATTTCTGCTCGGCGAGGGCAGCATTATAACCGCCGGCCACAAGATAGACTTTACTGACCGCGTTACGATTGGCCGTCGATCGATTCTCGGTGGACGCAACTCTTCACTGTGGACCCATAATCGGCAACGGACCAAACCGATCGATATTGGTTCCTTCGCGTATATTGGATCAGAGATTCGCATGGCCCCCGGATCGCGTGTTCCATCGCGCTGTATAGTTGGCATTGGGTCTGTAATAACTAGTGAACTGACTGCTGAGAGTCATCTCATTGTTGGTGTTCCAGCAAAGGCTGTAAAAGAGTTGAGTGAGGAAGACCAATTCCTGATTCAGCGCAAAACCCGACTGGATTTGCCCGATGATGTCTAACCAAACTGGCCATTGGATTCGATCGGTGGCAGACTAAATACGACTATCCCGAATTGGTTACAGGGCTTGCCTGATGTAGGGTGTTTGCTATTATTCGTTGGTTTAGACTTGTCTTGAATCTCTGAGGTTTTCGATATGCAAATGTCGCAAGATGATCGCCTTTTGCCTGTGAGCGCGCTAGACCGTGTTATCGATCGACCATTGCTTGATGTAAATCAGGGCAAGCCGTACGGGATTTCCGGGTTAGAGCCGAGTACTTTTCGCGACTATCTATTCGTCGTTTTGAAAAGGAAATGGTTGATATTGAGCATGGTCCTGGTGATTACCTCGCTGGTAACCATTCAGGCATTCCGGTCCCCCTCGATATTTGCAGGGGAGGCGACTATTAGAATTGAACAGAAAGCGCCAAATGTTCTACAGACTGAAAAGATCGTAATCGCCGGTCAGAACGATCCAAACTTCTGGGGTACTCAGATCAAACTACTGGAAAACCCGGCACTGGCGCGGCAGGTTGTGCTTACGCTCGATCTGCAGCACAACTCTGCTTTTTTGGGTGGTCAATCGCAGGCTGGCATCTTTACGTCCCTTCGTCGGATCTTCGTGAAGCCGAAGAAGGTGAACGATTCGCCTGCCGTCTCAACTGGCCTGTCAATTGTATCCGAAAGCCAGGTATCCGGCAGCGCACTGAGCTCTGAAGAGTTGGCCCAGCTCGAGCCATACGAAGACGCCATTATCGGCGGAGAAGTGGTGGAATCTGTCCCTGCCACGAACCTTGTCAGAATCAGGTTTATTCATTCTAATCCTGAGTTGGCGCAGAAGGTCGCAAACACCCTTGCGGATGTTTTTGTAAACAACAATTACGAGCGCGCGCACATCGGGTCGACCAACGCTGAAGTGCTCCTCGCCAAAGAAATTGCCAATCTGCAAACCAAGATCAAGCACGACCAGGAAGTCAAATTCAATTACGCCAAGAACAAGAATTTACCTTTAGTAAATGATACGGCCGGTAATTTGGAAGCAACACGCCTGGGAACATTGAGTGCGCAGTTGCTGACTGCTGAGAACGAACGCAAAAATCTTCAGGCGCAGCTTGAGGCTGCAAGGAAGGAACAGAACCCCTTTTCCATACCTGACGTCAATACTTCGGCCCGTGTTGAAAAGTTACGCGATCGCATTTCCGCGCTGAAAGAAAGGCGCGATTCACTGCTGGTTGTGTATAAGCCTGAATGGCCCGAAGTAAAGAAGATTGATGCGGAAATAAAAGGACTGCAAGCGGAACTCGACGCGCCTCCGGCTGAAATCGTAACTTCAATCCAGCGTCGTTACGAAGCGGCTGTCGCACGAGAAAATCTCCTGCGGCGCTCATACGAACAACAAAAGGCGACGACCACCCAGCAGACCAGAGACCAGATCGATCTACTGGCGATGACTCAGGAACTTGAAACTAACAAGCAGATTCTGAACACGTTATTGCAGCGGCAACGCGAGTTTTCTGTAAGTAATGGTGATCGATCGAATGAGGTTACGGTATCGACCTATAGTCGTCTTCCGAAGGAACCAATCGGCCCTCAACGGTTTCGCAATATTTTGGTCGCGGCGATTCTTTCTCTAGGTGCGGGTATAGGTCTCGCCTTTCTTCTCGATTTTCTCGACGACACGGTTAAGTCCGTTGATGACGTAGATCGCTACATCCACCTGCCAGCGTTGGCATTGATTCCGGCTGGGAAAGGTGGTCGCCTGGCGAGCCTTGCCGCACCAGTGCAAGGTCAGCCTCCATCTGCGTCGGACACAACGGCGCTTGCAATGGTTCGCGACGTTCGGTCTCCCATTGCCGAATCATATCGCCACCTACGCACGTCCCTCTTGCTGTCTTCTGCAGGTCAGCCGCCGAAGACGATCTTAGTTACATCAAGTCAACCTTCAGAAGGGAAAACGACGACGGCTATCAATACTGCTTTCATGCTTGCGCAAACGGGAGCGGAAGTCGTGATCATAGACTGTGATCTACGTCGACCACGACTACACGCCGAATTTAATTTGGCAAATTCTGGGGGCCTTACAACCCTGCTTTCCGGCGAACGCGACGCCGACCGTTTCCTGCAGCCTCTTCCCGGAACTGCAAATCTGAAAGTGCTTACCTCAGGTCCGGTCCCTCCGAATCCTGCTGAATTGATCGGTTCGGAAGAAATGCGGAAACTCCTGGGTGAACTTGGTAAGCGCTTCGCGCACATTATTATTGACTCTCCTCCGGCAATCTCGTTCACAGATGCTTCAATCCTATCTACCATGGTGGATGGAGTTGTGCTGGTTGTGCACGCCGGCAGAAGTTCACGTGCTGTCGTCAGACGAGCCAAACAACAATTGCTCGACGTAGGCGCTCACATTTTCGGCGTGGTGCTTAATAACGTGAAGAAGTTCGACACTCAGGAATACTACTACTCCGGGTACTACTCGAAGTACTATTCAGATGCTGACGCTGACCCAAATAGTGCAACAGGCGAGCACGCTTAAATTGGTTCGCCCTTAAGTGAAGTCATTCACAGCAAGTCAGCACGACGCAATGATTGCAACGTGACGTTTCCCTCCCTGTGCCGTGAACTGTAGGCAGTAGATTACCGAAATCCTCCAGCACTGCGATCTCGAAAGCCCTAATAGCCATTCGAGATCTTCGTACAGTTTTTGAGAACAATCTGATTAAGAACTTAGATTCAAATAACCAGCGAAGGCAACCGTTTTATGACCTCGGGGCAGGTCGGCGGGCCGGGCAATACAAACATAGATGTTGAGCTAAATGAGTCAACGGATCGATCTCAGAACATAGTAATTCGTAACAATCTAATCGACGCGCGAAACTCCGAGGTGTCTCCCGCGGGCAACGGTATTATCGTCCAGGCGACAACAGGCGCGCCTGATGTTGGTCCAATACTGATTGAAGGCAACACAATAATCGGAGGATTCATTGAGGGTACCATTACTAATCTTTTGAGCAATGGTGTCTACGTTTTTGGTGGAACTATGCGAGACGTCACAATACGAAACAATGCAATTACTCGCACAGGACAGTCCGGGTATCAACGTACAGGGTTCACATTTTGTTGTAACGAATAACAGTCTGAAGGATGTCGGTGGAGGTGGAACACCGGGATTTGTTGTTGAGTTGACTGACAGCCATATTACTGACAATACGTTTAGCTATACTGGTCGCGGGCCTGTGGATGCACAGATTGTCGAACAACCGGCTTCGCAGCGTAATCTTTTTAAAAACAATCGCGGATTTACCATGACTGGAAACGTTCGTTAATCCACGTGCAGTCACATCTTTCACTCGTCCTGAGTCGAAGAAAGCTACCCATGAAAAGAGATTTGGCGAATACTGCCCCAATGCGTTGGTCCGTTTTATTGTATGCATCGTCGGCGGCTTTCAAGCGATAACTGGCACATGAAAATCAGTGTTGTCATTCCTGTACGCGATGAAGAGAGGTCTATTCGCCCTTTACTGGATAATCTGCTCGCTCAAACGCAAAGGCCGGATGAGATCGTTATCACTGACGGCGGGTCGACGGATGCTACTCGAGACATTATTTTTGAATACATCCAAACAGGCGCACCTATTAAGTTGATTGAAGTTGACCATGCACTTCCAGGACGTGGCCGAAACCTCGCTGTCCAGGCTTCGCAGTTTGATTGGATCGCACTCATTGATGCAGGTATCCGACCCGACCAAACCTGGCTGCTTCGTCTCGCTGAGAAAGCTGAGGGAGACAACTCCGTAGACGTGGTCTATGGCTCATGGGCTCCGATTACTGATTCATTCTTTAAAGAGTGCGCTGCAATTGCTTACGTTCCTCCGGCGATTCCTACCGATGGCGGATATTTACGTCCTCGATCGATTGCTTCAGCGCTAATGAGGAAAACTGTGTGGCAGGCAGTAGGAGGCTTTCCTGAACATTTGAGATCAGGTGAAGATCTCGTGTTCATGAATAATATCGAATCAGCGGGTTATAGGTGTGTCTCTGAGCCTCTTGCGTTAGTTCATTGGGAGCTTAAGCCTTCTTTGAGCACGACCTTCAGCCGGTTTGTTTCTTACTCGCGCAACAATATTCGCGCTGGATTATGGCGACAGTGGCAGTTCGCCATTCTTAGCAGGTATGCTGTTTTATTGATCTTAACGTTACCTGTGTTCCTCGTTGGTCCATGGTGGCTCCTTTTGCCGTTTACTGCATGCGTGGCGATGTGGTTTGCGCGAGCGCTTGTCGCTATCAGACGCAATCGACTTTGTTATCCTGCGACACTAACGCGTAATCTCAGCCGACTATTTGGCATAACGTCTGTAATAGTGGTACTCGATGCTGCGGCGATCATCGGTACATTCGAATGGCTACTAAAGGATAGCTTTCGCGGAAACGCTCAGGCGACGGTGGAGGCTGACGATGGGGCTTGAAGGTCGGCGTGCACTGTTTATTTCTTACAATGGCATGCTCGATCCCCTGGGACAGACTCA
>Ga0105248_10002088_pt1 | contig 22111 bp, 21 predicted proteins | sample KBSS34metaG_FD_81524 | JGI IMG/M metagenome (GOLD analysis project Ga0105248, IMG submission 81524) | Switchgrass rhizosphere microbial communities from Kellogg Biological Station, Michigan, USA - KBS S3-4 metaG | ecosystem: Host-associated > Plants > Roots > Rhizosphere > Soil | place...
CGGCCGCGCGCAGACCGGGATCTCCGCGTTCTGATTCGCGTTTGTCGGCCAGCGACGCCAACGGAAATCCCGCATGAAGCTCTATGACTACTTCCGCTCGTCCGCGGCGTACCGCGTGCGCATCGCGCTCAACCTGAAGGCCGTCGAGCCGGACGAGCGCACCTTCGTTCACCTGCGCATGGGCAACCAGCGCGCGCAGGACTACCTGGCGCTGAACCCGCAGGGGCTGGTGCCGGCGCTCGCGCTCGACGACGGACACGTCCTCACGCAATCGCTCGCGATCATCGAGTATCTCGACGAGACGTTTCGCGAGCCGCCGCTGCTGCCGGCGGACGCTATCGCGCGCGCGCGCGTTCGTGCGATCGCGCTGCAAATTGCGTGCGAGATTCACCCGCTCAACAACCTGCGCGTCCTCAACTATCTGATCGGCACGCTCGGCGTCGCCAAGGAGCAGAAGGACGGCTGGTATCGGTACTGGATCGATGTCGGCTTCGAGGCGCTCGAGCGGCAACTGACGCGGGATCGCGAAACGGGGCGGTTCTGTCATGGCGATGCGCCTACGCTCGCCGACATCTGCCTCGTGCCGCAGATCGCCAATGCGCGCCGATTCAACATCGACATGTCACCGTACCCGACGCTCACCCGCATCGAAACCGCGTGCAACGCGCTTGCCGCGTTTGCCGAAGCAGCACCTTCCCGTCAACCCGACGCCGAGTAGGAGCATCGACGATGCAGTACGTGATACCCGCGTGGGAGCTGCCTTCGGTCCCGGTCGTCGGCACGCGCGACCGCTTCCCGGTTCGACACATCTACTGCGTCGGACGAAACTATGCCGAGCATGCGAAGGAGATGGGCGGCGACGCGTCCAGGGAACCGCCGTTCTTCTTCACCAAGCCCGCGGATTCGGTCGTTCCGGTCGTTCCGCCCGAGGTTGGACAGGTGCCCTATCCGCTGTCCACGAAGAACTTCCATCACGAGCTCGAGCTGGTCGTCGCCATCGGGCGAAGCGGTGTGCGCATCGCACCCGGCGATGCGCAGGGGCTGATCTACGGCTACGCGGTCGGCCTCGACATGACGCGCCGCGACCTGCAAAACGAGATGCGCGAAAAGAAGCGGCCGTGGGACATCGGCAAGTCGTTCGCGCACGCCGCGCCGATCGCGCCGATTCACCCCGCATCGAAGACCGGTGCGCTCACTCACGGCGAGATCGCGCTCGACGTGAATGGCGAGAAGCGTCAGCGCGGTGACCTCCGCGACATGGTGTGGGCCGTTCCGGACATGCTGGCGTTCCTGTCGCAGATGTACCGTCTCGAACCTGGCGACCTCATATTCACGGGCACACCGGCGGGCGTCGGACCCGTTGTCGTCGGCGATCGCCTCGACGGACGCATCGAGGGGTTGACGCCGCTTTCGATCGAGATCGTTCCCGCCCGCGATTGATGCCGGCGATCCGACTGACGCCCGAGGAAGTCGAGCGCGGCTACAACAACCGCGCGGCCGTTCCGGAGCATCCGTATTGGCTCGACCAGTTCCTCGTGCGTTCCGCATCGGCGCTCGAGGCGTTGCGCCCCGTCGACGTTCGCTACGGTCCGAATCCGAAAGAAACGCTCGATCTTTACGTGCCGCCCACGCCCGTGCGCGGCACGCTGATGTTCATTCACGGCGGTTACTGGCGCGCATTCGACAAGTCGGATCACGCATTCGTCGCGCCGGCCTTCGTTGCTGCCGGTTTTGCCGTCGCAATCATCAACTACGATCTTTGTCCACAGGTGACGATTGCGGCGATCGTCGACGAATGCCGGCGCGCCGTCGAATGGATGTCGCGCGAAGGTGCGTCGCACGGTGCGCCGGCGCCGCTCGTTATCGCCGGCCATTCGGCGGGCGGTCATCTGGTGGCGATGATGTATGCAACCGATTGGGCCGCGCGCGGATTGGCGGCCGCTCCATTCGTTGGCGGCGTGACGCTTTCGGGTGTCCATGATCTCTCGCCACTCGTGCTGTTCACGCACAACGCCGACTTGCGGCTCGACGACGCGGAGGCCGCGCGGGTGTCGCCGGTGAACCACGCACCGAGCGTCGACGCTCCGCTCGTCGTTGCAGTCGGCGCGAATGAGACGTCGGAGTTCATTCGGCAGTCGGCGCTCCTGTGGAATGCGTGGCCGAGCACGCACCCGGCGGGGATGCGCGAGTTCCTTGCGATTCGCGACCGGCATCACTTCAACGTCGTCCTCGATTACACGGACGCGGAAAGCGCACTCGCGAAAGCGACCACTGCGCTTTTCGCCACACCGGACGCCACCGCTTCGGACGATCGTCCAATCGCTCCGCGCGCATAACGTTTCCCAAGCGACGTTGCGGTAAAATGCACGACGCTTCATCTTAGGAACGTCGCGGATGCCCATCGCACCGATTGTCGAGATCATCGCGGAGATCAAGGCCGGCCGGATGGTCGTCCTCGTCGACGAAGAGGATCGCGAGAACGAGGGCGACCTCGTGCTCGCCGCCGATTGCGTGTCGGCGGAAGCGATCAACTTCATGGCGCGCTACGGCCGCGGTCTCGTGTGCATGCCCATCACGGAGGTGCGCGCGCGCCAGCTGAATCTCGCGCCGATGACGCCCGTCAATCGCTCCGTGCATGGCACGAACTTCACGGTGTCGATAGAAGCGGCGCATGGCGTGACTACCGGCATTTCCGCTGCTGATCGCGCCCACACGATTCGCATCGCCGCGGCGCCCAAGGCGTCGCCGGACGACATCGTCCAGCCTGGCCACGTGTTCCCGCTGATCGCGCAGCCCGGCGGCGTTCTCGCGCGCGCCGGACACACGGAGGCATGCTGCGACCTCGCGGCGCTTGCGGGCCATTCATCGTCGGCCGTGTTGTGCGAAATCATGAACGACGACGGCACGATGGCGCGCCTTCCCGATCTCGAGCTGTTCGCGCAGCGCCATTCGCTGAAGATCGGATCCATCGTCGACCTGATTCATCACCGGAGCCGGACCGAACGACTGATCGAGCGCGTCGCGGAACGTCCGCTGATGACCTCCGTCGGGGCATTCCGCCTCGTCGTTTATCGCGACAAGCTGTCCGACGCGACGCATCTAGCGCTGACGCGCGGCCCGATCTCCCCCGAGACGGAAACGCTGGTCCGCGTGCACGAACCGCTCTCCGTGATGGACCTGCTCGATGCGGAAAGCGAATCACATTCGTGGAGCGTTCTCGAAGCCCAGCGCGCCATCGCCGCGGCCGGCCGAGGCGTGATCGTGCTTCTGCATCGCACCGAGAGTGCCCAGGAGTTGCGACGCCGGGCCATCGCGGGCGAGGTGCCCACGGGTGCCAAGATGGATTTGCGCAACTACGGCATCGGTGCGCAGATCCTGCGTGACCTGCATGTCGGCAAGATGCGGCTGCTTGCGCGGCAACGGAAGATGCCGAGCATGGCAGGCTTCAATCTGGAAGTGACGGGCTACGAGGAAGTGCCGCCCGCACGGGCGGCGTCATGAACCGGCAACCTTCGTCCGGGTCGGCCCCGGTCCGCCGGCTGATGGACGCGCCCGTCGATCGCGCCTAGAGCATGGTGATCCGTCGCATCCAGGCCTCGTCGGAAGCGGCCGCGCGCAGCGTGGCCATCGTGTGCTCCCGGTTCAATCCGGACATCGGCAAGGGCCTGCTCGCAGGCGCGTTGCGGGCGCTGAAGGAGGCACGCGTGAGCGAGGACCGCATCACGGTGGTCACCGTTCCCGGCGCGCTCGAAACGCCGCTCGCGCTGCAACGCCTCGCGCAAAGCGAACGCTTCGATGCACTCGTTGCGCTCGGCGCCGTCATACGCGGCGACACGTATCACTTCGACATCGTGGCGAACGAGTCCGCCGCCGGCATCACTAGCGTGGCGCTCGAGTTCGGCATACCGATAGGGAATGGCATCCTGACTTGCGACAACGATGCGCAGGCCGTGGCGCGGATGGATGCCAAGGGTTACGAGGCAGCGATGGCGGCCCTCGAGCTCGCCAATCTCATCGACGCGATCGACGCACGATGAGCTCGGGTTCATGAGTGCCGTCACGCCGCGCAGGCGCGCGCGCGAGCTCGTCCTGCGAGGCCTTTACGAGCGACAACTCTCCGGGGGCGCGGACGATTCGATCGCCGCCGCGCTGACGGCGAGTCCGGGCCACGCGCGCGCCGACGTCGACTATTTCAGCGAGCTGTGGCGGGGCGTAAGCAGCGAATACGACGCGCTGCTGCAAACGGTTGCGCCAAAGGTCGATCGCCGCATGAAGGATCTCGCACCGATCGAGCGTGCACTTCTCGTCATCGGCACGTGGGAATTGAAGCACCGCCCGGACATTCCTTATCGGGTCGTCATCGACGAAGCCGTCGAGCTCGCGAAGTCGTACGGAGGCACCGACGGTCACAAGTTCGTCAACGGCGTGCTCGACAAGCTCGCACCCGAGTTGCGGACCAGCGAGGCCCGTGCGCCGAAGCATGAATGAGTTCGAGCTGATCGACCGCTATTTTCGTCGCGCTCCGCGCAATGCGGACGTGCGGGTCGGCATCGGCGACGACGGCGCGGTGATCGCGCCCACCCCGGGAATGGAATATGTGCTGACCGTCGACATGCTCGTCGAGGGGCGCCACTTCGTCCCTGGCTGCGATGCGCGGGCGCTCGGGCACAAGACGCTCGCCGTGAATTTGTCCGATCTTGCCGCGATGGGGGCGCTGCCGCGCTTCGTGCTCCTTGCCGGCGCTTTGCCTGCGCCCGATACCGCCTGGCTCGCTTCGTTCATGCAAGGGTTCGATGCGCTCGCGGCCGAGTACGACGTCGAGCTGATCGGCGGCGACACGACGCGCGGTCCCCGTACGCTTTGCGTCACGGCCATCGGCGAGCTGCCGGCCGGCAGCGCGTTGACGCGCGGCGACGCCAACCCGGGCGATGACATCTACGTGTCGGGCTGGCTCGGCGATGCGGCATTGGCGCTCGCCGCATCGACCGGTCGCACGAAGCTCGACGGCGCGCGGCTCGCCGCGCTCGAGAAGCGGCTCCACGAGCCGCAACCGCGCGTTGCGCTTGGCGTCGCGCTGCGTGGCGTCGCGTCGTCGGCACTCGACGTGTCCGACGGGCTGACCGGCGATCTCGGGCACATTCTCGAAGCTTCTCGCGTCGGCGCGTCGGTGGAACTTGCCGCAATCCCCTGCGCGGACGAGTTGCGGATGAAGCTCGGCAGTCCCGAGCGCGAGCTGGCGCTCGGATTGCTGCTTGCCGGCGGCGACGATTACGAATTGTGTTTCACCGCGTCGCCCGCGATGCGCGAGCGGATCGCCGGCATCGGCAGTGCGCTCTCGCTCCCACTGACGCCGATCGGCTCGATCACCGTCGATTCGACGCTCGTGATCACGACCGAGGACGGCACTCCGCTCGCCGCGCTGCCGCCTGCGTTCGATCATTTCCACTAAGGCCTCCCGCATGCAGCGGCAGGCAGCTCGGGGTAGACCGGTCGCAATGCGCATCGCCGCTCCATCGCCCGCCTTCCTGGTCGCCCATCCCGCGCATTTCATCGCGCTGGGGTTCGGCGCCGGTCTCGCCCCCATCATGCCTGGGACGGCCGGCACGCTCGTCGCGTTTCCGATCGCGTGGGCGCTGCGTGCATACGGCGGAGACCTTGCCTGGATCGTCGCGGTCGCCGTCCTCGTTGGCGCAGGGATCTGGGCCGCGCAGGTGACGGGTCGTGACCTCGGCGCGCCCGACCACGGCGCGATCGTGATCGACGAGGTTGCCGCATTCCTGCTCGTGCTGTTCTTTGCGCGCGAGCCCGCGCAGCAGGTGATCGCTTTCCTGCTGTTCCGCTTCTTCGACATCGTGAAGCCGCCGCCCATTCGCCAGGTCGACGCGGCGTTGAAGAACGGCGCGGGCGTCATGGCGGACGATTTCGTCGCCGCCTTCTACACGCTGCTCGTGCTCGCGATCGGGCAGCGTCTGTTTGCTGCCTGAAAAGAACGATTCGTGGATCCAGTGCGCATCGAGGAAGCGGGGTTGAATGCGCTCCAGACGCAGCGGCAGCTGTTCTTCGACGGCTGGCTGCTTCGCATCTCGCCCGGCAAGGCAAAGCGCGCGCGGAGCGTCAATCCGCACTTCGGCTCATCGCTGCCGCTCGACATGAAGATTGCGCGCTGCGAAAGCGTTTATACGGCGAACGAGCTGCCGACACTCTTTCGGATGACGCCCTTTGTGCACCCGCCGGATCTCCGATCGGCGCTCGAGCGTCGCGGCTACGTCTGCTTCGATCCCACGCTCGTGCAGGTCCTCCCACTGGATGACCTGCGCAACGTCGAACCGCGGCGTGACATAGAGCTCGTCGCACCTTCCGCGAACGAATTCGTCGAGGCGATCGGTGAATTGCGCGCGTCCTCGCCGACTGAGCGCGCTGCGCATGTCGAGCGACTCGCGTGCACACCCCTTCCGATGCACGCCATCCTCGCGCGCATCGCCGGCCGCACGGTCGCCTGCGGCCAGGCGAGCATCGACGATCGCGTCGTGGGCATCTACGACATGATGACGGCCGGCGACTGCTGCGGTCGGGGCATCGCGACGACGATCGTCGGCGCGTTGCTGAAGTGGGCGCAGGACCGGGGCGCGACGCACGCGTTCCTGCAGGTCAACGCCGACAACGCGCCCGCGCTTCGCGTCTATCGACGCTTCGGCTTCGCCACCACGTATACGTACTACTACCTCGGGAGACGCGGCGAATGTCGGTAGCGGACTCACACGTCACGCTCGGCACTGTGCTGGGACAGACGCTGCTCGAGACCGGCTACCGCATCGTGACTGCGGAATCGTGCACGGGAGGACTCGTCGCGGCGGCGATCACGGCGATCGCCGGAAGCTCCGACTGGTTCGAGCGCGGATTCGTCACGTACTCGAACGAGGCCAAGTGCGAGCTCCTCGGCGTGCCGCGTGCGCTGATCGACGAGCACGGCGCCGTCTCCGAACCGGTCGCGCGCGTCATGGCGGAGGGCGCACTCGCGCGTACGCCTGCGGATTGCGCACTGTCCGTGACGGGCGTCGCGGGACCGGGTGGCGGGACGCCCGCGAAGCCTGTGGGCACCGTCTGCTTCGGCTGGTGCGTGCGCGGATCACCTGCAGTTTCGGTCACGCAGCACCTGCCAGGCGATCGCGGCGCCGTCCGAATCGCCTCTGTCGAAATCGCGCTTCGCGGCATGATTCGGTTGCTGAACCAGGCGCGGATCGGCAGCGCGACACCCGATTGACGGCGCTCGTATCGCTCGATGAAAAGACAGGGCTATCTCGGCCATTTGGTTGCTTCCATCGAACGATCGTTCGTGACATAATCCCCCGCGTTTTGCACCAATCACCAGGATGAATTCATGCTGACGATGGACGACAACAAGGGCAAGGCACTCGCCGCCGCGCTTGCGCAGATCGAGAAGCAGTTCGGCAAGGGCTCCATCATGAAGATGGGCGAGTCGCAGATCCAGAACGACCTGCAGGTCGTGTCCACAGGATCGCTTGGCCTCGACATCGCGTTGGGTGTCGGCGGCCTGCCACGGGGGCGCGTCGTCGAGATCTACGGGCCCGAATCGTCGGGCAAGACAACGCTGTGCCTGCAAGTGGTCGCGCAGGTCCAGAAGGCGGGCGGCACCGCCGCGTACATCGATGCCGAGAATGCGCTTGACCCGGTCTATGCCGGCAAGCTCGGGGTGAACGTGGGCGAGCTGCTGATCTCGCAGCCTGACACCGGCGAGCAGGGACTCGAGATCGCCGACATGCTGGTCCGGTCCGGCGGCGTCGACATCATCGTGATCGATTCGGTCGCAGCGCTCGTCCCCAAGGCTGAAATCGAAGGCGAGATGGGCGACCAGCTGCCCGGATTACAGGCCCGCCTGATGAGCCAGGCGTTGCGCAAGCTCACGTCGAACATCAAGCGCGCGAACGTGCTCGTGATCTTCATCAACCAGATCCGGATGAAGATCGGCGTGATGTTCGGCAACCCGGAAACGACGACGGGCGGCAACGCACTCAAGTTCTATGCGTCGGTGCGCCTCGACATCCGCAGGATCGGCGCGATCAAGCGCGGCGACGAAGTGATCGGCAGCGAGACGCGCGTGAAGGTCGTGAAGAACAAGGTTTCCCCGCCGTTTCGCGAAGCGCTGTTCGACATCCTCTACGGCGAAGGCATCAGCCGGGAAGGCGAGATCATCGAGCTCGGCGTGAACCACCGGATCATCGAAAAGTCGGGCGCGTGGTACGCGTACGCCGGAGACAAGATCGGGCAGGGCAAGGACAACGCGCGCGAATTCCTGCGCGAGCACGCGGACACGGCGGCGGAAATCGAGGCGAAGATCCGCGAAACGGTCGGCGTCCCGGCGCCGACGCGCATCAAGGGTGACGGCAACGGCGCGGACGGCTGACGCGAAACGCAGGGCGGTCTTGACCGGCGCATCACGGCTGGCGCGATGCAGCGTGCGCGTGTGCGGGTGACCCGGAGTACACGAAGGCATCATCCCGTACTCGGGCGCCACGTACTTTCTGCCGGACGCGCAGGCGCGATGCAGCGTGAGCGTGTGCGGGTGGGCCGGACCCGGCGCGATGCAGCGTGAGCGTGGGGCCGAAAAGGCTCGCACCCTCGTCCCGCTTCGAACGCGAGCGCTCGATCGTGCGTCCGGCTCGCAGTAAGACGCACACACCCGCTTCCGCCCGCGCGCTCGCGTTGCGGATGCTCGCGCGTCGCGACTACAGCCGTCTCGAGCTGGCAACGCGCCTGGGTGCGCGCGGTATATCCGCGACGGAGATCGCAGCGATGCTCGTTGATTTCGAGCGCCTCGGTTATTTGTCGGATCAACGATACGCCAACGCGCTCGTCGCGCAACGCATCGGGCGCGTCGGCAAGCGAAAGATCGAACGCGATCTGCATGGGAAGGGCATCGCGGGCGATGCCGCCAGGGAGGCCTTGTCGGGGCTCGCGGCTCGCGACGAGCTCGCCGATGCGCTCGCGCTGTGGCAGCGCCGCTTCGGGCATGCGCCGCTCGACGAGCGCGACAAGGCGCGCCAGGTCCGCTACCTCGTATCACGCGGATTCAGCGCGTCCATCGCGTTTCGCGTGTTGCGCGCCGCGGGGGCTCGCACGGACGACGACTCGCCCATATCCTGAAGCAGCGCGTTTGAATCACACCGCCCGAAACTTCGGCGCGCCGCGATAGAATATTGGGTTGTCATCGATCGAGTCGCACGACGCTCGCTTTGCTCGCCGCACCATGAAGGTCGCCGATATCCGCCGCCAGTTCATCGACTATTTCGTCGCGAACGGGCACACGCACGTTCCGAGCTCCTCGCTCGTCCCCGCGAACGATCCGACGCTCCTCTTCACGAACTCGGGCATGGTGCAGTTCAAGGACGTCTTCACCGGCGCGGAAAAGCGACCCTACACGCGCGCGACGACGTCGCAGCGCTCGGTCCGCGCGGGGGGCAAGCACAACGACCTCGAGAACGTCGGCTACACGGCGCGGCACCATACGTTCTTCGAGATGCTCGGCAACTTCAGCTTCGGCGACTATTTCAAGCGCGACGCGATCCGTTACGCGTGGGAGCTTTTGACGAAGCACTACAAGCTGCCCGCGGACCGCCTCTGGGCCACCGTCTACGTCGACGACGACGAGGCGTACGACATCTGGACGCGCGACATCGGCATCCCGAACGAGCGCTGCATCCGCATCGGCGATAACAAGGGTGCCAAGTACGCGAGCGACAACTTCTGGCAGATGGCCGATACCGGACCATGCGGGCCCTGCTCGGAAATCTTCTACGACCACGGCCCCGACGTGTTCGGCGGTCCGCCCGGCTCGCCCGATGCCGAGGGCGATCGCTACATCGAGATCTGGAACCTCGTGTTCATGCAGTTCGATCGGCAGAAGAGCGGCGACGGATTCACGATGACGCCGCTGCCCAAGCCGTGCGTGGATACGGGCATGGGACTCGAACGGCTCGCCGCGGTGCTGCAGCGCGTGCATTCGAACTACGAGATCGATCTTTTCGTCGCGCTCATCGCCGCGGCCGCGCGCGAGACCGGAACCACCGACCTCGACAACCCTTCGCTCAAGGTCATCGCCGATCATATCCGCGCGTGCGCGTTCCTGATCGTCGATGGCGTGCTGCCCGGCAGCGAAGGGCGCGGCTATGTCCTGCGGCGCATCGTCAGGCGCGCCATTCGCCACGGGTACCAGCTCGGGCGCAAGCAGCCGTTCTTCTATCGGCTGGTGGAGGACCTCGATCGCCAGATGGGCGAGGCGTATCCGGAGCTCACGCGGGAAAAGGCGCGCGTTGCGCAAGTGCTGAAGGCGGAGGAGGAGCGCTTCGGCGAAACGCTCGAGAATGGGATGCGCATCCTGGAAAGCGCGCTCAATGTGATCGTTCCATTGAAGGGCCAGTCTGCCTCCGCGTCGTCGGGGTCGTTATCGCCAACCACGCCTTCTTCAACCGGTAAAATCCTCGACGGCGCCACCGCCTTTACGCTCTACGACACGTTCGGCTTCCCGCTCGATCTCACCGCGGATATCGCTCGCGAGCGTGGCATAGCGGTCGACGAGGCGGGCTTCGATCGTGCGATGGACGCACAGCGCGAGCGTGCGCGAGCCGCGTCGCAATTTAAGAGCGGTGAGGCGATCGCCTTCAGCGGACCGAAGACGGTCTTTCGCGGCTACGAATCGCTGTCGGAGGAAGCGCGTGTCATCGCGTTGTACAAGGATGGCGCACGCGTCGAGACGTTGACGACCGGCGATCGCGGCACGGTCGTGCTCGATCGAACGCCGTTCTACGCCGAGTCCGGCGGCCAGGTGGGCGATCGTGGCGAGCTCTCCAAAGGCGGCGCGTGTCTCACGCTCTTCGCGGTCGAGGATACGCAAAAGATCCAGCCCGACGTCGTTGGACACGTCGGTGAAGTGAAGACAGGCGAAATGCGCGAGGGAATGACGGTCGCGGCCACTGTCGACCACGACGCGCGTGCACGCACGATGCGCAACCACTCGGCGACGCACCTGATGCACAAGGCGTTGCGTGAAGTCCTCGGCGAGCACGTGCAACAGAAGGGTTCGCTCGTCGACCCCGACAAGACGCGCTTCGACTTCGCGCATGAGGGACCGCTGACCGACGAGCAGATCCGGCGCGTGGAGTCGATCGTCAATGCCGAGATTCTCGAGAACGAAGGCGTCAACGCGCGCACGATGCCGATCGCCGAAGCCCAGAAGTCCGGCGCGATGATGCTCTTCGGCGAGAAATACGGAGACGAGGTGCGGGTGCTCGACATCGGCACGTCGCGCGAGCTCTGCGGCGGAACCCATGTCTCGCGCACCGGGGACATCGGGCTCTTCAAGATCGTGTCCGAGAGCGGTGTCGCGGCGGGCGTTCGCCGGATCGAAGCGGTCACCGGCAAGGGCGCGCTTGAATACGTGCAGGCGCAGGAAGCGAGGCTCGCCGGCGCCGCGCAGTTGCTGAAGGCGCCGATCGCCGAGATCGAGGCGCGCATTACACAGCTCCAGGAAAGCGCCCGCGTGGCCGAGCGCGAGCTCGCGCGTCTCAAGGCGAAGGCCGCGTCCAGCGCCGGCGACGATCTCGCGGGGAATGCGATCGACGTGAAAGGCGCCAAGGTCGTGGCGGCCGCGCTCGACGGCAGCGACGTCAAGACGCTGCGCGAGACGATGGACAAGCTGAAGGACAAGCTCAAGAGTGCCGCGATCGTTCTCGCGAGCGTGAACGACGGCAAGGTCACGCTCATCGCCGGCGTCACGAGCGATCTGACGGGAAAGGTCAAGGCGGGCGAGCTCGTCAACCATGTGGCCCAGCAGGTCGGCGGCAAGGGCGGCGGACGTCCGGACATGGCCCAGGCGGGCGGGACGAACGCGGCCGCGCTGCCCGGCGCATTGAAATCGGTCGAGCGCTGGGTGGGCGAGCGCTTGTGAGCATTGCGCTCCAACTCGTTCACTGCGTTCGATGGTCGGCGAGACAAGTTCCTTGAGCGGCGAGGGGCCGCGCGGAGTCGCGAGCTCCGCCCCCTCCGCCGGCAGCGCAATCGCTGCTGAGCCACACCGCTTCCACTTCGCGAGCGACAACAACGCGGGCATATGTCCCGAGGCCTGGCGTGCGCTCGCTCGCGCAAACGCCGGACACGCGCCGGCCTACGGCGCGGACGATTGGACGGCGGCTGCATCCGCTGCGATCGCGCGCCTGTTCGAAACGGAATGCGACGTCTTCTTCGTGTTCAACGGCACCGCGGCGAACTCGCTCGCGCTTGCCGCGATCTGCCGCAATACCGACGCGATCGTGTGCCACGCCAACGCGCACATCAACGTCGACGAATGCGGTGGGCCCGAGTTCATGAGCGGCGGCGCAAAGCTTTTGACGATCGAGAGCGCCGACGCGAAGGTCACACCGGAAAGCGTCGTTGCGATCGCCGTCACGCCGCATGACGAGCACTCCTCGCGTCCCCGCGCCCTCGCGCTCACGCAGGCGACCGAATTCGGCACCGTGTACACGCCGGCCGAGATCGCCGCGCTCTGCGAGGTCGCGCATCGGCGGAAGATGAAAGTGCAGATGGACGGCGCGCGATTCGCGAACGCCGTCGTGTCGCTCGGCTGCGCGCCGGCGGAGATCACGTGGCGCGCGGGCGTCGACGTCCTGTGCCTCGGCGGCACGAAGAACGGCCTGCCGGCCGGCGAAGCCATCGTGTTCTTCGATCGCGCGCTTGCGGACGAATTTGCCCGGCGGCGCAAGCAGGCCGGGCAACTCGCGTCGAAGATGCGCTTCCTGACCGCCCCCTGGCTCGGCGTGCTCGAGGAGGGGGCGTGGTTGCGACATGCGGCGCACGCGAACGCGATGGCGCAACGGCTTGCACAGGCGCTGTCGGCGATGCCCAAGGCGCGGCTGCTCGCGCCGGTGCAGGCGAACGGCGTGTTCGTCGACTTGCCGGCGCCCGTCATCGAAGCACTGCACGTGCGTGGGTGGCACTTCTATGCGTTCATAGGCGCAACGGGCGTGCGGCTCATGTGTGCATGGGATACGCCCGTCGAAGCCGTCGATGCGTTCGTCCGCGACATGCGGGAGGTCTCCTAGGCCATGGCGCTTCGTACCGAGTTCACGCTGGACGCGGCAAATGCCCGCGGCGCGGGTTACCTGCCGGGCCTCTTCGGCTTTCGCGTCGTCGCGATCAGCGATGAACGACTGGAAGCGGAGATCGACGTTCGCGCCGACATTCGCGCGCCGAACGGTTACCTGCATGCGGCCGCGGTCGTCGCGCTCGCCGATACTTCGTGCGGCTATGGTTGCCTCGCGCACTTGCCACCCGATGCGTCGAACTTCACGACGATCGAACTGAAGACGAACTTCCTCGGGACGGCGCGCGAAGGAACGATCGCGTGCACCGCACGCCCCGTGCATCTTGGACGGACGACGCAAGTGTGGGACGCAACCGTATTCCGGCGCAGCGACCAGCGGACGATCGCGCTCTTTCGCTGCACGCAAATGATTCTCTACGGAGCGTCCTGATCCCGTAGGAAGCCATTTCGGTCGGAGCGCAGCACGCTTGCTCGCTACGCGTTCGCCCTTCCGCTTCGGCCGAACGGACGATGGCGACTGATCCCGTCGCCACCGACAATCGTTGCACCATGACCTCGGCTGCGCCTTCTGGTGAAGGGCTCGATCGCCGCGCCGCTCGCCGCGTTCGCAGCGGGCGTAACCACCCTGCAAACATCTGCTCGGCTGCCGCCCATGGCGGGCCTGCTGTTGGCAGGTACCGCAGCGGTATTGATTGGAACCATCGCGCTCGGCTCGCAGCGCCGGGTCGAGCGCGGGGGACCGCTTCGCGCCCGGCTGGTGACCGCAGCCGCCGCTTGCGCTTCCACGGTTGCAGCGGTCCTCGTCGGGTTCTTCTATGCCGCGTGGCGTGCGGAGGTTCGCCTTGCCGACGAACTGCCACCCGCGTGGGAGGAGCGCGATGTCTCGATCGCAGGAATCGTCGACGACCTGCCCCAGCAATTCGAGACGGGCGTGCGCTTCGCGTTTGCCGTCGTGCACATCGACACGCCAGGCGCGCGCGTTCCCTCCCGGCTATCACTGGCCTGGTTCGCACCGCGGGTGGACAGGGAGCGAGGTCCCGCAAGCGGCGCCGAAGCGTCCGCCGTCCCTTCCGTGCATGCCGGCGAGTGCTGGTCCCTCACCGTTCGTCTCAAGCGTCCGCATGGCAACGTCAATCCGGATGGATTCGACCTGGAGGCGTGGCTGCTCGAGCACGACCTCCGCGCGACCGGCTATGTCCGGGAGGCGCCGGGCAACCTGCGGCGATGCACATTCGCCGGACACTTCAGCGACCATGTGCAACGAACCCGCGAGAACATTCGCGCGCGCATTTCCGCCGCCTTGCCTGCTGCCCCGTACGCGGGAGTGCTGACGGCGCTGACGATCGGCGACCAGCGAGCGATCCCCGAGTCGCAGTGGAGCGTGTTCAACCGGACAGGCGTGACGCACCTCGTCTCGATTTCCGGATTGCACGTCACGGTCTTCGCGAGCCTCGCCGGCTTGTGCGCATTCGCAGCGCTGCGACGCATGACGCGGCTTACGTCGCACGTGCCCGCCCGCAAGCTCGCGGCCGTGATCGGCGCGATATTCGCGTTCGGCTACGTGCTGCTGGCCGGCGCGGAAGTCCCGGCTGTACGCACGCTCCTGATGCTCCTGGTCGCGGCTGTCGGGTTATGCTTCGGGCGCCCGGGGACGGCGGTGCTCGTGTGGCTATGGTCGCTCGCGGTCGTGGTCGCGTGGGATCCATGGGCGAGCTTCGCGCCCGGCTTCTGGCTCTCCTTCGGCGCGGTGGGCTTGTTGCTCTACGCCGGCAGCGGTCGCCTTCGCGTGGAGACGCCCAAAACGCTGCGCCATCGATGTCTCGCAATGCTCCGCGAATCCGCTCGTGCACAGTGGGTCGTGACGATCGGCCTCGTGCCCGGAACGCTTGCGCTCTTCCAGCAGGTGTCGCTCGTGTCGGCGCTCGCGAACGCCGTCGCCATTCCCGTGATCACGCTGGGCGTCGTCCCCCTCGCGCTGCTGCCGATCGTCGTTCCGATCGACGCACCCTGGCGCCTCGCCCATGCAGTCCTCGAATGGCTGATGCATTACCTCGAGTGGGCGGCGGCCTTGCCCGCAGCGACATGGGCGTCGCATGCGCCGCGCCCGTGGACGGTCGCCGTCGCCATCGGAGGAGTCGCATGGCTGATGGCGCCACGCGGAATGCCCGGCCGTGCACTCGGGTGCATCCTGCTGTGCCCGCTTGCGCTCGTAACGCCGCCATCGGTACCGGACAACGGGGTGCGCGTCGTCGTGCTGGATGTCGGGCAGGGACTCGCGGTCTTCGTCGCAACCGCGCATCACGCGCTTCTCTACGACACGGGTCCGCGCGTGAACGACACGGTCGATGCCGGCGGAAGGATCATCCTGCCGTTCCTGCGGGCCGCGGGTATCCGCCGGCTGGACGTGCTCGTCATAAGCCATGCGGACAGCGATCACGCCGGGGGTGCTGCATCCATCCTCGAAGGCGTGCCCGTTGCCCGGATGGCGTCCTCGCTGCCCGCGAACCACGCGCTCATCACGCGGGCCCGCGTCCACGGCCAGTCGATCCGGTGCGTCGAGGGTGCAAGCTGGACCTGGGACGGTGTCCTGTTCACGATGCTCCATCCCACGCGCCGCGATTACGACGACGCCGCCCGAAAGAGCAACGACCTTTCGTGCGTGTTGAAAGTCGATGCGATGGGCGGAAGCGTGCTGCTCACCGGCGACATCGAGGCCCCGTCGGAGCAGGCACTCCTACAACGCGATCGGCGCGTGGTCCGCGCCGATGTACTCGTCGTTCCGCATCACGGCTCGCGCACGTCTTCGACAACGGAGTTTCTCGACGCAGTGGCACCGAAGGTCGCGATCATCGCGGCCGGGTATCGAAACCGGTTCGGACATCCACGTGCCGAAGTGCTCGCCCGTTACCGCGAACGCGGCGCATCACGGCCGCGCACTGATTTGCAGGGCGCGATCACCGTGTCCATACCGCCGGAAGGCGACGTGGCGACGTACGCGGAGCGCGAGCGGCGACGGCGCTATTGGTACGACGTCCCGCCGCTTGTCGATGGCGCGTGGTAGTCGTGCGTGGACTCGCGCGTCCGCGACACCGCAGCGCTTCGACCACACCACAGCGCGTCGGCGACCCCACGGCGCGTCGCTTGCGCCACGCGCGCCCGCGGCTCGTGCATTGGTGCGCTCGTGAAAGCGTTCGCACCGCGCAGGCCGTTTTCGCGAAGGTTCTAGTCGATGTAACGGCCGAGCCGCACGGCCGTTTCTCCCTTGCGCGGGCGACGCGTAGGCATGATCAGCACGCAATCATCGTACGGCGTAGTGATCTCGCGGTGCCCATCCCGTGCGAGCAGCGTACCCGCGCCGCGGATCGTCATCATCGCGGAGACGGGTCCTGCGAATGCGAACGCGTCCGTTTCGATCGTCACGACATCCGTCACCGTGATCGTACGCTGGGGAGGCAATTCCGCGTGATCGAGATGCGCGCGGGTGAACGCCGGCTCGACCATGTCGAAGTGGCGCAGGAAGCGCAGCATCACCTGTTGCGCGATGATCGGTGCCGCCGCCTCCCAGTGCTGGCCGCACTCCACGAGCAGCGCGCTCCGCGTGTCGACGGGATCGTCGAATTGCGCATAGTCGCGCAGTCGCCGTCCTGCCTGATGTCCGGCGTCTACGACGACGAATTCCGGTATTCCGAGAGCATGCGCAAGCGCGATGCCCTTGCGCTGCCTTCCGGACAACGCGAGCGCCGGACAAGCATCGGTCATCAAATGCAGATCGAGGAGGTAATCGGTGGCATCGTAACAGGGCCGCAACTCGCGGGCGCGCGTCAGCTCGCGCGAAGTCCGGGAACTGTCCAGCACGCCCGGATCCCACAGCCGGTTGAAGTCCTCGTCCAGGCATCGCGCGGCGAAAGGGTCGCTTGCATCGAACGTCTGATATGCAGCGGCATTGGCGAAGATCAGCGTCAACGTTCCACGGGTCGGACGGAAATCCGAACGGAGCAGCCAGTCGAGCGCGATTGCCCCGCAGACCTCGTTGCCGTGGGTCAGCGCCTGAACGGTGACGTGCGGACCGCTCTCGTGGCCGGTGAAGCGCCACACGTACGATATGCCGGTGTTGCCTGCCGCCCATCTGGCGAGGTCCGGGAGCGCGACGTCGACCTGCGGCGCCGCCGGCGATGCGGAGCTCACGCCACGCAGACGTGCTCCGCAAGCCTTCGCATGAAGGCCTCGCAGCGCGCGAGCTGCTCGAGACTCACCCACTCGTTCGGCTGGTGAGCCTGCTGGATGTGGCCGGGGCCGCAGATCACGGCGGGCATCCCCGCGTTGTGGAAAAGCGCCGCCTCGGCGCCGAACGACACCTTGTGCATGTCGTGCGACTCGTTGCATGCACGGCCGATGTCGGCGATCTGGCTTTCGCCGTCGTCATCGAATCCGGGCAGCGTCGAAAGATGATCGAACTCGATGAAAGTCGCGGGGTCGACGGCCTGCATCGCCGGCAGCAGCGAGTGCGCGTGACGCTCGACGTCCGCGAAGAAGGCGTCGGGATCGTCGAAGGGCAGATGGCGGATCTCGAATTCGAACACGCAATCGCGCGGAACGATGTTGAGCGCGGTTCCGCCGCGGATCACGCCGACGTGAGGCGTCGTGAACGGGACGTCGTACGCCGGATCCTGATGGCGCGCACCCCGATATGCGCGAGCGCGCTCGCCGATCCAGGCGACGATATCGCAGGCGATCTGCACGGCGTTGACGCCTTGCGGCGTGAGCGACGAATGGGCTTCGTGACCGCGCACGCGACAGCGCCACGCCTTCTTGCCCTTGTGCGCGACGACCAGCTGCATTCCGGTCGGCTCGCCGATGATGCAGCCCGTTGGAGCGATGCCTTTCCCGACGACGTCCGCAATCAACCGGTGCACGCCGATGCAGCCGATCTCCTCGTCATAGGACAGCGCGAAGTGCAGCGGTCGCGCGAGGCCGCGACGCAGGAACTCGGGCACGAACGCGAGGCCGATCGCCGAGAAGCTTTTCATGTCGGTCACGCCTCGTCCGTGCAGCCGCTGCCCGACGATCGACGCCTCGAAGGGATTGGAATCCCACGGCTGCCCGTCGACCGGCACGACGTCGGTATGGCCGGACAGGACGATGCCACCGCGCGTCGCGTTCCCGTCCTGCGCGGCGAAGGTCACGAACAGATTGGCCTTGCGGCGATCGTCGTTGAATGTCAGCGCCGTCGTCGCGCCGAGGCCCTCCACGTACTCGAGCACCCACTCGATGAGCTCGAGATTGGAGTCCCGGCTCACGGTGGGAAAGGCAACCAGGCGCCGGATGAGCTCGAAGCCCACCAGGTCTTCGAAACAAGTTGGGGAGGGGGACAGGTTGCGGACGCAGTCGGGGGCGTTCATCGGCAAGCCTGGCGATCATCGCGATTCCGCCGGACGTGACGAGGATAGCACCGCGGCGTCGCGCTGCGGCTCACCTGCAATCGATAGCAACCCGCAGCGAGACTTGGCTGGCACGCCGGCCCCCACCGCGCGCCGCAAAGCTCGGGCATCCCGAGGCGCATCGTGCAAGCCGCGTGCTGGTCGAGCAGCTTCTCGAGAGCCGAGCGCCGATCACGCGCACGCCGTGGCAGAGGCCGCAGGCCGCGCGGGTGCCACCGTAGCGCGTCTTTGCGAACGACCTTCGGGCCCGCCATCCGCGCGCACAATCTTGAACCCCGGGGCACGGGCGTGGCTCAAACCTGCAAGGAACAGGCGAAGGAATCACCGATGCTGAAGCGGCCGCTCGCGACGTTGGTCATGTTTGCTGCGCTGTTGGCATCCTGCGGCCGAACGCACGCGCAACCCCTTCCACTCGAGCGCATTAAGCTGCCGCCCGGCTTCACGATCGAGCTGCTCGCGCGCGTTCCCGGGGCGCGCGAAATGACATTCGGCGCGAACGGGACGCTGTTCGTCGGCTCGACGCAGGGGCAGGTCTATGCCGTCGAGGACGCTCTCGCCGGCTATGCAGCCCGCTCGCCGGTCGTGCGGACGATCGCTTCGGGCCTGCGTGAGCCGGCTGGCGTCGCGTTCCGCAACGGCGCTCTTTATGTCTCGGCCGTGAGTCGCATCCTGCGCTTCGACGACATCGAGCGCCGGCTCCTGAATCCGCCCGAGCCCGTCGTGGTCTCCGCCGCCTTCCCCACCGAGGGCAGCCACGGGCGCAAGTTCATCGCGTTCGGACCCGACGGGAAGCTGTACGTGCCCGTAGGCGCTCCGTGCAACATCTGCGAGCCCGACCCCGATCGTTACGCGAACATCATGCGGATGAACGCCGACGGCTCGAGCCTTGAAACGTTTGCGCGCGGCATACGCAACACCGTCGGGTTCGACTGGGACCCGCGAAGCGGCGAGCTCTGGTTCACGAACAATGGCCGCGACCTGCTGGGCGACGACATGCCGCCCGACACGCTGAATCACGCCGCGCGCGCGGGGCAGGACTTCGGCTACCCTTATTGCCACGCGGGCACGATCGCGGATCCGCAATTCGGCGCGAGGAAACCTTGCAGCGGATTTACGCCACCCGCGCAGCGATTGGGGCCGCACGTGGCCGCACTGGGGATGCGGTTCTATACGGGCTCGCAGTTTCCCGCGCAGTACCGCGATCAGATCTTCATCGCCGAGCACGGGTCGTGGAACCGCAGCCGCAAGATCGGCTATCGAGTCACGCTCGTACGGCTCGACGCGTCGCGCAAAGCGGTGTCCTACGAGCCCTTCGCCGAGGGATGGCTCCAGGACGAGAGCGCATGGGGCCGTCCGTCCGACGTGCAGGTGGCGCCCGACGGCTCGCTGCTGATCGCAGACGATGCCGCCGGCGCCGTCTATCGCGTTCGCTATCGCCGCTAGAGGCTCCGTTGCACGCCGCTTTCGATGCGCGTATTGTCCGCGCAGTTGCATGCACGTGCATGCGTCTGCAGATACCTTACGCCCTATCGCTGATGCCCGATCGCCGCGCCCCCTCTGGCCGGAGCCGCCCGCGTCACGCCCTCGCGAAGGTGGGGGAGGCCGCGCAATTGGCGGACAGCGTGGCGGACGTCGTCGCGCACTTCGCGCCACTCGGCCGGCAATGCGCGTTCGCGAACGCGCGCTTGATGGGGCGGGTGGTGACCGGCTTGTACGATGAAGCGCTGAAGGCCGTCGATCTCCGCGCGAGTCAGCTCGCGCTGATGTGGGCGATCGTCGCTTGCGAGCCGGTCGAGATGAGCAGGCTGGGAGAAGTCACCGCTACAGACCAGACCACGCTGTCACGCACGGTCGACAAGCTGCGTCAAAGCGGCCTGGTGGACGTCGAGACGGGAGAGGATCGACGCGTGCGTTTCCTGCGGTTGAGCGAGCACGGCCGCCGGCAGTTCGCGCGTGCGATGCCTCACTGGGAGCGTGCTCAACGCGAGATCGACCGCTGGCTGTCGCTCGCGGCGCTGCAAGAGCTTGGCAGGCATGCCCGACGACTGGCTCGCGACCGTCCGATCGGGGGCGGTCGCAAACCGGCTTAAGCGCGTTGGCAGTCGTTCAGGCGCAAACGTGAGGGCGGTGGAGTCGCCCGATAGTCCGCTCAGTAGCCGTAGTCGACGACTACGGGCCGCCGGACGACGTACGGGGCGCGGTAGACGACGCGCGGCGCGCGGTAGACGGGACGCGGCGCGTAGACAACGGCCGGCTCCGCGTACACGACCGGCGGTGCATAGACGACGGGAGGGGCCACGTACGAGGCCACCCAGCGGGGCGCGTAATGGCGATGCCCGTAGCCGTAATACGGCGCATTGCCCACCGAGATTCCGTACCCGGGACCACCGATCGAAACGTTGAAGCCGACGCCGCCAGCCTGCGCAGCAGGCGCAAACGTGGCGGCGGCGGCAACGAGCGCCGTTCCCAGAGCGATGTGCGAAGTTCGACGAAGCATGTCGGGTTCTCCTTGCAAGACGTTATATGACCGCTGCAGCTCCCGCGGGGTTCCGCGGGGCTCGGGGCTTACTCCATGAACGTCGCCCGCCTGGCGAGCGTTGACTCTGTGCCGCCCATCGAAGCGATTTGTTACAGTCTCTCCTGACGTTGCGGGGGACCCTGTCATCCGCTCGTGCGACCCCGCATTTCCCTTCCAGGCCGGAGTCCCTCGATGCGTCTTCTTGTGCGCGTGTTCATTGCCACGTTGGTCTTCGTCGCCGTCGCGAGCACGCACGCTGCGAACCTCACGATCGGGCTCAGCACGGATGTGACCTCGCTCGATCCGCACTATCACAACCTGACGCCGAACATCAACGTCGCGCAGCACGTGTACGGGAACCTCGTGCAGCGGAACGAGAAGGAACAGTTGGAACCCGGCCTCGCGACACAGTGGAAGACGATTGCGCCGACGGTATGGGAATTCACGCTGCGCAAGGGCGTGAAGTTTCACGACGGCAGCGACTTCACCGCGGCGGACGTCGTGGCGTCGATCAATCGCATCCCGAAGGTGCCGAACAGCCCGTCTCCGTACACCGCGTACACCAAGCAGATCACGCGAATCGAGGTCGTGGATCCGTACACAGTCCGGTTTCACACCGCGACGCCCTATCCGCTGATGCCGTCCGACCTGACGCAGGTCACCATCATCTCCAAAGCAGCGGAGTCCGCATCGACCGACGATTTCAATTCGGGCAAGGCGGCGATCGGAACCGGGCCCTACAAGCTGGTTCGTTTCGCGAAAGGCGACCGCATCGAGCTCTCTCGCTTCGACGGCTGGTGGGGTGGCAAGACGCCTTGGGAGCGCGTCACGCTGCGCCTGCTTCCGCAGAACGCGTCGCGCGTCGCCGCGCTGCTTGCGGGCGACGTCGATGTGATCGAATCCGTGCCGACCGCCGATGTCGCTCGCCTTCGCCAGGACAAGCGCTTCGGCATGTTCCGTGAAGTCGTCGACCGGTTGATCTACATCCATCTCGACAGCAATCGCGATGCGTCGCCGTTCGTCACCGACAAGGACGGGCAC
>Ga0105248_10002095_pt1 | contig 22091 bp, 18 predicted proteins | sample KBSS34metaG_FD_81524 | JGI IMG/M metagenome (GOLD analysis project Ga0105248, IMG submission 81524) | Switchgrass rhizosphere microbial communities from Kellogg Biological Station, Michigan, USA - KBS S3-4 metaG | ecosystem: Host-associated > Plants > Roots > Rhizosphere > Soil | place...
ACAGCCGCTGCAGGTGCGCGAAGGTCCGCACCCGCAGGCCGAAGAGCATCCGCTCGGCGGTGTGCTGCGAGCGGTAGGTCATCGCCCGCGCGTTGGTCCAGACGATCACCTGGACCGCCAGCAGCGCCGCGCAGACGGCCGCGAGCACCCGCGCGGACCCCCGCGAGACCCCGTGGTCGACGCCGAACCGGATCAGGGCCGGGACACCCACGCCTGCGGCGGCGTCCACGACCACCAGCGCCGCGACCAGCAGCAACGGCAGCCGGAACCGGCGGAACTCGCTGCCGAGGGAGAAGCCGTCCTGGGGTGCCATCGCCTCGGCCAGGTCGATGTCGGGCTCACCGGCAAGCTCCGGCAGCGTCGCCACGGCGGCGAGCAGCTCCCGCGACTGGGTCGCGAGCCCCGCCAGCCGTGCGGTGTCGCCGCCGGGGCCGGCGCCCGGCCCCCCGACCGCTGCCACGGCCTCACTGCCGTAGCTGCTGACCTTCGGCGCGCCGGCCCGGTCGGCGTCCTGCGGCCACGCCGCCGGGTCGATCGCGTCCACCGGGTCGGTCCCCCCAGCCGCGGCGATCGCGTCGGGGTCTGCCGCCGCGGATGGCCTGGCGTCCGGGTCCGGGCCGGTGAGCAGCTCGCGGAACAGCGCGGAACGCGCCAGCAGTTCGTCGGTCGTGCCCTCGTCGACGATGCGTCCGCCGTCCAGAACGACGACGCGGTCGGCGAGCGCCAGCGTCGAGAACCGTTTGGCGACCAGCACGGTGGTGCGGGTGCCGAGGACCTCGGTCAGGGAGTCGTGAATGGCGTGCTCGGTGCGGGCGTCGATGGCCGAGGTGGCGTCGTCGAGGACGAGTACCCGCGGGCTGGCGAGCACGGCCCGGGCCAGGGCGATGCGCTGGCGCTGGCCACCCGACAGCGTGAAGCCGCGTTCGCCGACCACGGTGTCGTAGCCGCCCGGCAGCCCGGCGATGAACCCGTGCGCGTGCGCGGTGACGGCGGCGTGCTCGACCTCGTCGTCGCTGGCTTCCGGGCGGCCGAAGGCGATGTTGTCGCGGATCGTGCCGGAGAACAGGAAACCCTCCTCGGGCACGATCCCGACCGACGCGCGCAGCGACGCGAGGCTGTAGCCGCGGATGTCGCGGCCGTCCACCCGGACCGTGCCGTGGGTCGGGTCGTAGAAGCGGACCAGCAGCTGGGCCAGCGTCGACGTACCCGATCCGGACGCGCCGACTATCGCGATCCGCTCGCCCGCCGCCACCCGCAGGCTGATCTCGCGCAGGACCGGCGTCCCGTCGGGGTAGGCGAAGTCGACGTGATCGAGTTCGAGCAGGCCCGCCGCGTCCTGCAGTGTCACGGCGTCCGGCGCCTCCACGACGGCGGACCTCGTGGCGAGCAGCTCGACGATCCGTGCCGCGCCGGCCCGGGCCTGCTGGCTGGTTGCCAGCATGCTCGACAGGAATCGCACCGGAGTGACCAGCTGCAGGACGTAGCTGGAGAAGGCGAGAAGGACGCCGAGCGAGGCATGGCCGCGCAGCACCAGCCACCCGCCGAGGGCGAGGACGGCGACCTGCGTCAGGCCGGGAATGGTCTCGAGCGTCGCACTGAAGAACGCGGTGATCCGTGCGGTGCGCAGCCGGGACTGGAACAGCGTCCGGGCGGCGCGGCCCAGTTCCGCCTGTTCCTGCGCGTCCTGCCCGAACGCCTTGACGACGCGTACGCCGGTGACCGCCTCCTCGACGACACCCGCGACCGCGCCCTTGTAGTGCTGGTCGATCCAACTGGCCGGAAAGGACCGGGTGCGAAAGCGGACCGCGAGGGCGAAGAACACCGGGACGGAGACCGCCATCACCAGCGCGAGCAGCGGCGAGAGAACGACCATCACCACGATGGCGACCGTCAGCAGGGTCACGCTGCCGAAGGCGATGCCCAGCTGCTGCAGGAACATCTGGATGAGCGTGAGGTCGGACGTCGCGCGGGACATCACATCGCCGGAACGAAACTGCCCGCGGCCGGTCGCGTCGAGGTACTGCAGGTGGTGGTGGACGCGGATCTGCAGGTCACGCTGGCTGCGCACGGCCGCCGTGAAGCCGACGGAACGGCGCAGGTAGTTGCCGAGATAGCTCACCGCGCCGGCCACGAGCAACAGTGTGATCCACAGTGCGAGTGAGCGATCGTGGTGCAGGATCGCGTCATCCAGAATGATCTGCTGGATCAGGGGCAGCAGGGCCAGCGTGGCCTGGGCGGTGATCGCGAGGGCGATCGCCAGCCGTATCGAGCGCAGGTTCTTGCCCAGCAGTGGAGCCAGCAGGCGCAGAGCGCCCTGGCGCGACGTACTCACGTTCACCCTCCCGAAGGGGTTGCCTGTCGGTCGGCGCGCGCATGGTCGGACGGGCGCCCACTCGCATCCGGTCGGGCGCCCGTCTCGACGGACGTTTCTGATCGCTTCGGGCGGCATGGTGCGCCGCCGTGTCCTCACCGCCGTTTCTCGCCGCGCATGCGCGGAGGCTCGGCCGACCCCCGTCCGACAGTAGCCGAGGCGGGTGCGTTGTCTGCCAAGTTCGCCTACCGCAAACCTGTAGCGGGCGCGACCCCGGCGGGCAGCGCCCGGCCGTAGACGGCGCTCAGGCGGTGCACGAGCGGCGCGGCGAAGGCGGGGATGCCCAGGTTGTAGGACGCGACGGCGATCTGGCCGGAGAGCTGGTCGCGGGTGGCCGCCAGCGCGCTCATCGCGTCGTCGACGGCGGCGAGGACCACGCGGGCGTGCTCGACGAGGACGCGGCCGCTGCGGGTGAGCCCCAGGGTTCGCCCGTCCCGGCGGAACAGGATGGCGCCGGTCTCCTGCTCCAGCACCCGCAGCTGCTGGGAGACGGCGGAACTGGTGATGTTGCGCCGCTCGGCGACGGCGGCGACCGTGCCGAGGTCGTCAAGATCGCGGAGCAACATCATGCGGCGCAGTCGAGCATGCTCATGGTTGACCTCAGAGGTGAGTGGGATGACCGCTACGACGCCGGGCAGGCCCGGCCGGTGTCGGCGATGGACGTCGGGGAGGTCACCGACAACAGACGGCGGCGCAGGCACGCATGAGATCCACATGCAGTCGCGCGACGAGGTCCATCCTGTTGCTCACCAGCCGATGATGGCACAGACCTGGCGCAACGGACCACCTAGTCGATCAACTTGATCGACATTGGCCCTGCTCGTGGCGGTCGCGGGCGGCCACGGTTAAGCCTGTTTCCGACTATTCCAGTAGGCAAACTTTCTTGTTCGCGGCCCCGCCGCCCCGCAGTCTGAGCCCGTCCCGGCAGCCCCAGCGCTGTCCTCACGTACTCGATCACCGTTTCCGCGAGCGCTTCGGGATCGAGCACATCGACGCCGCCACCCTGGCGAGCTTCGCCGGCGATGACACGCGCTCGCTCCACGTCCTGGATGTGCGCACCCCCGAGGAGTTCGAGGCCGGTCACCGGCCCGGTTCGCGCCTGGCGCCGAGCTGGGACGTCGCGCCGTGGGTGTTCCGCTACGTCGGGACGCACAACGCCCGCGTCGTCCTCGTCGACAACGACGGTGTGCGGGCCACCGTCGCCGCCTCGCGGACACCTCCGGCCGCGACACTCTCCCGTACCCCGCGACGTTCTTCCACATCCAGCTGAACGCGATGATCGCCGGCAGAACCGGACACTGACGGGTGGTGGTATCCCGCGCGTCGGCCGGGTGCTTCAATACCTTCAGATCGCGGCATCATGGCCGCGTGTTGAGGTAGCAACGAATCCGGTCAGTGCGGGGGCAGACGACTGGTGGCTCATGGGAAACAGACCAACGGCGAGCGGTGGACCTGGGACTTCTTCGTCACGTATGCCGCAGCGGACGGCCGTTGGGCGGTGTGGATCGCCTGGCAGCTCGAGGCCGCCGGATATCGGGTACTGATCGCGGAGTGGGATTCGGTACCGGGCACCCGGCGGACCCAGCATGTGGTCGACGGGCTTGACCGGGCGGAGCGCACCCTCGCCGTGCTGTCGGAGGCGTATCTGCGGATCGACGCCGAGGGCGTCTGGCAGGCGGCGTTTCGTCGTGACCCGTTGGCGCTGGAGCGTCGTCTCCTCCCGGTGCGAGTGGAGGACTGCCAGCTGCCCGCCCTGCTCGATGACGTCGTCAGTATCGACCTGTTTGGTCGTTCCGCCGACGATGCTCACGCGGAGCTGATGCGTGGAATTCGTACCTCGCTGGACGGGCGGGCGAGACCTCCGGTCGCTCCCCAGTTTCCCCATGGTCAGCAGCTGTTTCCCGACGAGCCCCTGCCCGCCGGAACACCGTATCGCCGTCTGGACTTCTTCGGCCCGGAGCACGTCGACTACTACTTCGGCAGGGAGGACGTCACCGACGAATTACTGTCCAAACTCGGCCGGGAGGATCTGGTGGTCCTGGTCGGAACCTCGGGCAGCGGAAAGTCCTCGCTCGTGCGGGCCGGTCTGCGCAAGGGGCTCGCGGGCACCACCATTGTCGGTCTCACCGACCGGGACCAGCGCCTGTTCACACCGGGGTCGAGCCCGCTGGCCGACCTCGACGTGGCCGTACCCGGACTGTTCGCACTCCTCGCCGGGCAGGCTGCCTCCGGGCTGGCCGACCCCGCCCGGGAGCCCCGGCACGGGGATGCGGAGGCGCCGGCGACCAGGATCGCCGCGGCGATCCGCGACCTGGCTCCGCCGGACGGCCTCCTTCTGATCGTCGACCAGTTCGAACGGGTCTTCATCGACTGCCAGGACGAGGCTGAGCGGACCAGGTTCATCGACACGCTGCTCGCGGCGGCCGGCGGCGGGGGCACTGTGAAGGTGCTGATCGTCCTGCGCGCCGACTTCTACGGGCAGGCCATGCGGCACCTGGAGCTGTCCATCGCGGTCAAGGCCGGCCAGGTCACCGTGGTACCGATGACCTCGGAGGAGATGCGGGCGGCGATCGAGCGTCCCGCGGCGGTTCTGGGACGGCGGTTCGAGACGTCGCTGGTCGAGGAGCTGCTGGCCGACGTCGAGGGACAGGCCGGGGCGCTGCCGCTGCTCGAGTTCACCCTGGCGGAGCTCTGGTCGAGGAACGAGGGGCGGGCGCTGCTCACCCAGGCCAGCTACGACCAGCTCGGCTCCCGGCAGCCCGGCGGGCAGCGGATGTCCGGGGTCCGCTGGGCGATCGCGCAGGCGGCGCACGAGGTGTGGCGAGGCCTGAGCCCGGCCGAACGGGACATCCTCCCCCGCATGTTCCGCGACCTTGTCGCGCATATCGGGGCCGAGGACGGTGATCGGAAGAGTGGCCGCTATGTCAGTCGGCGGGTGTGGCACGCCGACTGGGACGCGGCCGCCCGCGCTGTCGCCGGGCAGTTCGTCGCGGCTCGACTGCTGGTGAGCAGGACGGACGCGGCCAACGGCCAGCCGGTCTTCGAGCTGGCGCACGAGGCGCTGACCGAGGCCTGGCCAGCGCTTCGAAACTGGCTGGAGAAGAGCGGCCCGTTCGACCGCTGGCTCGCCGACAACCTCGTTCCCGCATATCGACGGTGGTTCGAGCGGGAGCGCGCGGACGACTTCCTGCTGCCCGACCTGCTGGTGCGCGAGACGCAGGACTGGCTGCAGCGGTATCCCGAGGGGCTTCGGGGCCCCGTGCTGGAGTACGCGACCCGCAGCATCGACGCCCACGAGCGGCGTCGCTCCGCCGAGCGGACCCGCCAGCAGCAGCTGGAGGACGCGCTGCGCGTCGCCGAGGAGCAGCGGGCCCGCGCCGAACAGGGGACCCGGGAGGCGAACGCCCTGCTGTGGGCGACGAGAGCCCGACAGGAGACCGACGACTCGCTGGCGGTCGCGCTCGCCCTGGCCGCGGCCGACGGATCGGATCCGCCTCCGTTCGCCCAGCAGGTACTCGCCGAGATCGCCTATCGGCCGGGGCCACGACGCCGTCTGGCCTTCGGGCACAGTTGCGAGATCTGGTGCGTGGCACTGCGGGGCGACATCGTGGTGACCGGCGCGGACGACGGGACGGTGCTGGTGTGGGACCTCACCGGCGACCGCCCGCCGCGTTCCCTGCAGGGCCACGCCGGCGCGGTGCGTGGCGTCGCGCTCAGCGCCGACGGGCGGACCGCGGTGTCGGGCGGGGAGGACCGGCAGGTGATCGTCTGGGACGTGGAGTGCGGTGCCATCCGGCGCCGGCTCGACGGCCACGACGACGCCGTTCGGGCCGTGGCTCTCAACGGTGGCCTTGCCGTGACCGGCTCGGCCGATCGAAGCGTCATCGTCTGGGACGTCCACACCGGGTCCGCCCTGCGGCGGCTGACCGGGCACGATGACGTCGTCACCGCCGTGGCGGCGTCCGCGGGCACCATCCTGTCCGGTTCCGCCGACGGCTCGCTGATCCGCTGGGATCTCGACTCGGGACGGGCGGAGAGCCGACGGGACGGGGCCCATGCGGGCAGCGTCTGGAGCGTCGCGCTGGACGCGGAGGGGGCGAGTGCCCTGTCCGGCGGCTCCGACTGCGCCGTGTGGCACTGGGATCTCGTCTCCGCTGCGCCGCGGTTGCCGTGGTCGGCGCGTCGCCTGTCCGGGCATGCGGGCAGTGTCTGGACGGTCGCGTTCACCGGGGACGGCCGGGGCGCCCTGTCCGGTGCGTCCGATCGTTCGATCATCTGCTGGGATCTCGCGTCCGGCGAGCCCGTCCGCCAGCTGACCGGCCACGCCGGGGCGGTGAACGGCATCGCCGTCGATCCGCTGGGGCCGACCGATCCGGCGGAGGCCCGCTTCGTTTCCGTGGCCGACGACCGGGCCCTCACGCTGTGGGCAGGTACGGCCGGCGAGCCGCTCCTGCGCCTGCGCGGCCACGGCGCGGCGCCTACGTGCGGCGCGCTCAGCGCGGACGGCTCGATTGCCCTGACCGGTGCCGCCGACGGGACGCTCATCATCTGGGACGTCACGGCGGCGTGTCCCAGCCGGCACCTGCGCGGCCATGACGCGGGGGTGCTCGCCGCGGTGCTCGGCGCCGACGGCCGCATCGCGCTGACCGGCGCGTGGGACGGCACGGTGATGGTGTGGGACACCGCGACCGGCGAGCCGGTCCGGCGGCTGGGCGACCCGATCCCGGGTGGGGCAGGCGCCCTCGCGATCGACGCCGACGGGCGGTTCGCCGTCACCGGCTCGTCCGACGGCACGCTGGCCGTCTGGGACGCCATCACCGGCGTGCTCGTGGACGAGTCGTCGATCTGGACGGGAGCCATCACCTCCCTCTCGATGAGCGCCAGTGGCGCCATGGTGGTGGCCGGAACGGACGAGCCGGCGGTGGTCGTCGTGGATTGGGAGTCCGGCCGGATACGCAGCCTGCGCACCGACGCGCCGGTTGTGGGCGTGGCGATGGATGCGCACGGCCGGACCGCGTTCGCCCGGAGCGCCGACCACGCGCTGATCAGCATCGACCTTGACCGCGACGTTGTCCTGGACCTGGGGGAGCAGGTCAGCCCGGCATCACGCGGCGGGCGGCACACGGAATCCGGATCCGCCGCGGCGGCGGCCGGAGGCGGGCTCGCGGTCAGCGGCGACGGCCGTAACATCCTGATCGTCGAGGACGACGGTCAGACGACCCTGTGGGATGCCGCCACCGGTTCGACGCACGTGCTCGCCGGCGTTCCATCCGGCGGCAGGCCCGGTTCCTCCCCCGTGGCCGAGGGCCGGTCGGCAGCGTCCGTGCTGGCGCTGAGCGCGGATGGAACCACGGCGTTGTCAGGCGGGGCGGGTGAGCCCGTCGTGGTGTGGAACACGACCCGGGCCACCCTGCTTCGCCGTATCGACGCCCATGACGCCCCCGTGAACCGGGTGGTGCTCAGCCGCGACGGGCGGACGATGCTGTCCAGCGCCGACCGGGACGGCCGCAACGACGGTGCCGCCGTCGCCCTGTGGGATCTCGACACCGGCCAGCCGATCCAGCGCTGGCGGATGGAGGAGCCGAACGGCATCGCCCTGAGCGCGGACGGCACGATCGCGATCGCCGCCTCCGATGAGCTGGCACTTCTGCGGTGGGAGACGAGGTCGACCCGACCGGCGCGGGCCCTCGGTGGGCACACCGAGGCAGTGACCACGGTCGCGCTGAGCCCGGACGGGCGGACGGCGGTGTCGGGCGCGGTCGATCATCGCGTCATTCTCTGGAACGTGGCGGCCGGCGAGTTCGTCCGTTGCCTCGGCGTGCACAACGCTCCCGTCCGCACCGTCGCCCTCGCCGACGACGGTCGGCTCGCCGCCTCGGGAGGCGACGATCGTGTGATCATGCTCTGGGAGGTTCGCGCCGGTGCCCTCGCGCAGACCCTGATCGGCCACCGTGCGGCGGTGTCCGCCCTGGCGTTCGGGCCGACCGGCCGGATACTCGGCTCCGGGTCGGCGGAGGGTGCGCTCTTCGTCTGGGACCTCGACACCGGCGTACGACATCCCTGCACCGGGCACCGCGACGCCATCGTCGACCTCGCCTTCAGCCGAGATGGCAGGACCCTGATGTCGGCCGCTGCGGACGGGTCGGTCATCGGCTGGGACGTGACGACCCGGCAGCCGACCCGGTTGCTGGCCGGCTCCGGTGTGGGCGTCGGTCAGCCGGGTCCCAGCCGCGGGTTCGGAATGCTCGAGGAGCCCGGCGGCGCTCCGAGTGATCGACCCGCGGCCGTGGGCCCGGAGACGCCCGCCTCCGCGCTCTGCCTAGACACGGGACTCGACAGGGACGGGTCGGTCGTCGCCGTCGGCGCACAGGACGGCACCGTCTCGCTGTGGCGCCTGCACAGCCGGGCGGAGCTCGCCGCCTGGACCCGTGATCGGCGCCTGGTGCGGGTTCTGAGCTGTGAGGAACGGGAGGCGCACAACATGGAGCCGCTGTGCGACGAGCAGGGCAACCTGCCGCCGCGCCCGCAGCCGCACCCCGAGGTGGCCGAGCGACCCGAGCCGGTGACCTCGCTGACGCTCGGGCCCGCTCCCGCGGTTCCCCCGCCGCCGGCGCAGACCGACCAGCCGCTGGAGCCGGGGAGCAGTCATTTCGACGCGGTCCAGGAGGGCCGGACGAGAACGTGGCGGGTCGAGGGCCGACGCGGTGACGCGATTGCCATCACCGTCGCTCCCGAGGGCATTGACCTCGAACCGGTCGTCGACATGTACGGCCCGTTCAGCAGCATCACCGGTAGAGCCGACGAACGGGTACGCAGGCGGGTCCAGGTGGGGCCGTTCACCCTGCCCGCGACGGGAACGTACCGGGTCGTGGTGCGCGGTCTGGCCGGGACGGGCGGCGGCTACACCATCACCTGCCGGCGGCCGGGGGACAAGAACGATGAGTGACCGGGACGAGGCGGTCTCCTTCGACCTGATACGGGAGGCGCCGCGGGCGGTCTGGTCCAGCGACACCGGCCGGTTGCGGTTTGGCGGTAACCGGGACAATCCCGGGGGATTCGCCATTCACCCCCGGCCGTTTCTGCTCCTGGAGGACGACACGCGGCATGCCGAACTGCTGGAGACCCATCCGCGCTGGACCGACAACGGTTGGATCAGGGGCGAGTTCTGGGTTCCACAGGTCGTTCCCGGCCATCGTCTGCTGGCGGAGATCGGCTTCATCCAGCCGATCGGCGAGCCCCGGACCAGCGGCGTGCGGCTTGCTGTTCGCTTTGACGGCACGACGCTGCACGAGATGACGAAGCTCTACACCGGCCGACTGGCGGCCATCGAGGTCGACCTCGCCGCCTATGCGGGGAAGGCCGGCCTGCTCACACTCGAGGTGACCGCCAACGGCTCCTCCACCCAGGCCTGGCTGGTCTGGGTGAACCCACGGATCGGCGCCAGCGGCTCGGCCGGGAAGAACCGGTAGGCAGGGATCCGCCGGCCGCCGCGCGGGTCAGGCTAGGGACGGACGGAGATGGCGGACAGAGAGCTGACGACGGGGGAGTAGTCGGCGAGGGCAGCGGCGTAGGGCTCGCCGGGGCGGGCGACAGCGACGGTCCTCCAGCCGGCGGTGATCGCGGCGTCGACCTCACCTGGCCGGTCGGTGACGAACAGCGGCGTGGCGTCGCCGTCTCCCTCGCGGTCGCCGTTGGTGCCTCCGCCGGTGCCGCCATCGATGCGGCCGCCGTCGCCAGTCACCGCGGTACCGCCCAGTGCCGCGGCGATCCGTGTGTAGGAGGCGGGGTCGGACTTGGGGCCGGCGGTGTCCAGGTCGAACCAGGCGGTGAACAGGGCGGCGATGCCGCGGTCGGCGGGGTTGGCGGGGTGGGCGAACCAGCCCTGCTGGGCGCGGACGGATCCCGAGGAGTAGACCGCGAGCCGTGCGCCGGCGGCGTGCCAGCGACGCAGCGCTGGCGTCACGTCCGGGAAGAGCTGGCCGGTGAGCTCGCCCGCGGCGAAGCCGGCCGCCCAGATCTGGCCCTGCAACGCCTTCAACGGCGCGGCCTTCACGTCGCGGGCCCGCCAGTCGTCGAGCACGGCCACGATCCGGTCGATGCCGGCCGTCGGGTCGCCGAGCAGGGCCCGGACCTCGGCGACGGCGGCACGGACCTCGGGATCGCCCGCGTGGTCGGTGATCCAGGAGCGCATCCGGGCCGCCGCATACGGGTAGAGGGTGCCGACGACGGCCGCGGTCGGGCTCGTGGTGCCCTCGATGTCCACGACGACGACGGGCGCGACAACCTCGACGGGTGCGTCCCGCGTCGTCACGGGGTGGTGGCGGTAGCGGGCACGGCGCCGGTGAGGGCGTCGAAGTCGGGGAAGCGGGTGGCGATGTCGTCGCCGGTGAACGCGCCGACCCAGCCGTCGGCGTCGTGGAAGAAGCGGATCGCGGTGAACGAGGGCCGGGTACCCATGTCGAACCAGTGGGTCGTCCCGGCGGGCACCCACAGCAGGTCGCCGGCCTCACAGAGCACGGCATGCACCTCGTCGCCCCGGGTGGGATGGGGGATGTGCAGGTAGAAGACGCCACGGCCGGCGGCGAAGAAGCGCACCTCGTCGTCGGCGTGGGTGTGCTCGGCGAGGAACGTCGCCCGTGCCTTCGCCGCCCGGGCTGGGAAGTCCGGGTCGTCGGTGGGATGCAGCGCGGCGACATCGACCTGGACGAAGCCCTCGGCGGCGATGAGCTGGTCGACGCGCGTCCGGTAGGCGTCCACAACCGCGTCGCCAGGGGCGCCCCGCGGTACCTCCGGCCGCACCGGCCAGCGATCATAGCGGACCCCGAGCTCGGCAAGCGCCGCCTCGATCGCGGCGGGATCGGTGATCGTGCGGGCGCGGCCGCGGCTGGGCGGGCCTGCCACGGGCCACGTCATCACGGCGGTCAACCGCGCCTCCTGGGGATTCTCGGCGGGCGCCGCGAACCGGCGCGCCAGACCGGGCCCTGACATCCACGATCGTCCGGCCCCGCTCGCGTTTCCGTCAAGGGTGCCATCCCGGCATGCTTGACCGACGGTCGTGGCCGACCGATAGTTCCGCCATGTCACCGCCGCGTCCCGTCGTGTGGACGGGGGAGTCGGTCCGGTTGCTCGATCAGACGGCGCTGCCGCGTCGCCTGATCGAGGTGGAGATCCGCGAGCTTGACGACCTGGTCGCAGCCATCCGCCGGCTTGTGGTCCGCGGCGCACCGGCGATCGGCGTTGCCGGTGCGTACGGGGTGGCGCTGGCGCTTCGCCAGCGGGCGCGCGAGGGCTGGGCTGAGGCGACCTTCGCCGCCGCGCTGAACCGGCTGCGGGCGGCCCGGCCGACCGCGCTCGCGCTCGCCCTGGGCGTCGACGCGGCCCGGGCCCAGGTGGGGGCCGGGCTTGGCGCTGTGGTCGCCGTCGGCCACCGGTTGGCCGAGGACGACGAGCGGGCGAACCGGGCGATCGGCCGCCACGGCGCGGACTGGATCACGGCGCGCCTCGGCACCCGGCCGTTGCGACTGCTCACCCACTGCAACACCGGGGCGCTGGCCACGGCGGGCTGGGGGACGGCGCTGGGGATCATCCACGAGCTCCACGAGCGCCGGCTCGTCGACGTCGTCCACGTGAACGAGACCCGGCCGCTGCTGCAGGGCTCCCGGCTGACCGCCTGGGAGCTCGCGCAGGCCGGCATCGACCACCGGATACAGCCGGACGGTGCGGCGGCCGCGGCGATCGTCGGTGGCCTGATCGACGCCGCGGTCGTCGGCGCGGACCGGATCGCCGCGAACGGGGACGTCGCCAACAAGATCGGCACGCTCGGTGTCGCGCTGGCCTGCGCCCACGCCGGCGTCCCGTTCGTCGTCGCCGCGTCCGCGTCGACCGTTGACCCGGCGCTGCCCTCCGGCGCGGGAATCCCGATCGAGCAGCGGGCGGCCGACGAGGTACTCGCCGTCGGCGGGCAGCGGTTCGCCCCAGCGGGCGCGCAGGTTTACAACCCCGCGTTCGACGTCACGCCGGCCGCGCTGGTCAGCGCGCTCATCACTGAGCTGGGCGCGGGGCTGCCGGGGCCCGCGGGGCCACCGGGTCAGCCCGGATAGCCACCTGCGGTGGCCAGGGCGAGGGCGCACAGCCAGTCGACGGCCTCGGCATGCCGTCGGGCGGCGCGCAGGTCCGGTCCCCAGGCGTACATGCCGTGCCCGGCGACGAGCAGCGCCGGGACGGGATCGGCCGGGTCGAGCACACGCCGGGCCGCCGCCCCGAGCACCAGCATGTCCTGGCTGTTCGCCACCACCCGAAGGTGGGTGACCGGGCCGTCCGCCGGCCGGCCGAGCGCCTTGAGCATCTCGATCCCGGACAGCTCCAGCCCGTCCCGGTGCCGGGCCGCCGCGGCCACGCACGCGACGGTGTGCAGGTGGACGACGGCACCGGCACCGGTCGCCGCGGCAAGCGTGGCATGCAGCTCCGCCTCCGCCGATGGTCGCACCTGCGCGGTCCTGTCGTTCTGCGCGGCGAGCCGGCCGGCCGCGTCCACCTCGACGATGTCGGCGGGGGTCAGCTCGTCCTTGTCGCGCCCGGACGCGGTCACCAGCAGGCGGAGCGGATCCCGGCTGACGACGGCCGAGAGGTTGCCCGAGGTCGCCCGCATCCAGCCAAGCCGGGCGAAGCGCGCAGCCTCCCTCACCAGCGCCTCCCTCACCAGTGTCTGCGCCTGCGCCGACAGTCGAGGAGCCGCCGTCATCGCGGTGGCACCGGTTCCGGCGGCGGGGTGAACATTCCCGCGACGCTCCTCCCGCCGCCCCCGACCGTCAACCATCGGCCGGGGAATATCGATGAGGGAACATCGGCCAGCAGGATCGGGTTTGGAATGGGAGTTGCCTGCCGTCCCAAGGAGCCCATGCATGCCGACCATCTCCCCGAGTCACCGTGACCTGCTGGAGAAGCCGATCACCGTCACGTTCGCCACGGTCGGTGCCGATGGGCAGCCCCAGGTCACCGCGATCTGGGCGATCCTGGACGGCGATCTCGTGCGCACCTCGCTGACGAGGAGCCGCCAGAAGTTCCGCAACCTGGTGGCGCATCCCCAGGTGACACTGTTCGTGATCGACCCCGACAACTCCCAGCGCACGCTGGAGATCCGGGCCACCGCCGAGGTCGGCGAGGATCCCGACCTCGCCTTCCTCACCCGCCTGCTCGCCGAGTACAGCATGGATCTCGAGAACTTCCCGGGCCCGACCGAGGACCGGGTCGTGATCACGCTGCACCCCACCCGCATCGTCGAGCTCGGTTGACGGCTGCTGGAGGGCCCAGGGCCGCGCCGCCTTCACCGGGCTGACCAACGGCTGGGCGGGCGGGGCAGGCCGAGGTTCTCGCGCAGCGTCCGGCCGGTGTACTCGGTGCGGACCAGGCCGCGGCGGCGCAGCGCCGGGATCACCAGGGTGGCGAAGTCGTCGAGGGCGTCCGGGAGGTAGGGAAACACGACGTTGAAGCCGTCCGCGGCACCTCCCTCGAACCATTCCTGGATGTGGTCCGCGATCGACTCCGGGGTTCCGACGACGGTCCGCGCGTCGCGGGCGCGCTGCTGGGCGAGCTGGCGGATGGTCAGGCCGCCGGCCCGTGCCCGTTCGACGATCTCCCGCTGGGCGCTGCGGCTCTGGTTGGACGTCGGCAGGTCCGGGAGCGGACCGTCCAGGGGCAGGGCGCCAAGGTCGACACCGCCCAGCCAGTAGGCGAGGTCAGCCAACGCGACGCGTGGGTCCAGCAGGGACGTCAGCCGGTCCATTCGGTCCTCGGCCTCGGCGAGGGTGGCGCCCACGACTGTCGACAGGCCAGGCAGAACGATCACCTCGTCCGGGTCGCGGCCGGCGGCCCGGACGCGTGCCTTCAGATCGGCGTAGGTCGCCTGTGCGTCGATGAGCTCGGCGTTGTAGGTAAACACGACGTCGGCGACCGACGCGGCCAGGCCTCGGCCGGCGTCCGACGCGCCGGCCTGCACGATCACCGGCCGCCCCTGGGGCGGGCGGGGGATGTTGAGCGGCCCGGTGACCGCGAAGTGCTTCCCGCGGTGATCGAGCCGGTGCAGCCGGGTCTCGTCGAAGTACATGCCGGTCTTCTGGTCGTGGCGGAAGGCGTCGTCGTCGAAGCTGTCCCACAGCCCGGTCACCACGTCGGCCGGCCGGCGTCGCGGCCGACCGCGTGGGTCGAGATCCCCGGCCGCAGCGGAGGTCCGGTGCCGTCGCGCGGCTCCAGGAAGGACGGCCCGGGCCGTGTCACGCCGCTGTCTGGCGGGCCTTCGATGACCACGATCGGCACCTCCTCGTCGGGTCGTCGGAAGGGAATGAGTCTTCGGTGGTCGCGAGCGAACCCCAGTCAGCCGGCCGTGGGCGCGTGCAGGCGTGAGTACCGCGAGGCGCGGCAATGACCGGGTTCCGCGGGCAGAACGTTTTCGGCTGCCCGCCCGTGCAGCCTCGCACTGCTGAACAACTGCCGTCAACCGGCTCGGAAATTCGCTGCCGAGATGCTGCCGAATGAAGACCGCAGTGCTTCTGGGAAATGGCTGTCCGGTGTTGCCATAAGGTCAATCGGCGGCGGCCCGGAAGGCCTCGATCCCGATTGGCGCGCTGATGTCGCGGCTATCGCCTTCATTCACGTGAAAACTCCGGCTATGCTGCGCCTCATGCAGTCGGGCGCTGGCCCTCTTCGAGGTGGCGGGTCAGCGTCTCCGACACGGCTGTCGCGGCCTTTTCCGTGATGCCCTGGTGAAGGTCGACCGTCGTCTCATGCCTGACCAGTGCAAGGAGCGTCACCGACCATGCAGACAAGATCATCCAGGTCGATGCGGCGATTCGGACGCCGGCGCGGCTCCCTGGTGCTGGCCGCCATCGTGGCCGTCGCCGCGCTGGTGCTGGCGGCCTGTGGGAGTAGCACGTCCGGCGGCGGCACAGCCAGCAGCGGCGGTGGACAGATCGACCGCGACGCCACGGTCACCATCGGCGAGAGCCTGGAACCCGGCACCCTGGACATCACCAGGGGCGCCGGGGTGGCGATCGCGCAGGTCCTGCAGAACAACGTCTACCAGGGCCTGCTCGAACGGGACGACAAGGGAACGATCACCCTGGCGCTGGCGAGCAGCTACCGGGTGTCCACCGACGGCCTGACCTACACCTTCACCCTGCGCGACGGCGTGCGGTTCCATGACGGCCGCGTGCTTGCGGCGGCCGACGTCGTCGCCTCGCTGGGCGCCGTCATCGCTCCCGGGTCGACGAACCCGAACGCGGCGAACCTGTCCTCGGTCGCCTCGGTCGCCTCGGTCGCCTCGGTCACGTCGCCCTCGCCGGGTACCGTCGTGCTGAAGTTGCGCAACCGCGACACGAACCTTCCGTTCTGGCTGACGACGGCGGCCGGCGTGGTCCTGCGCAGGGGCGCGACCCGCCTCGATGCCACAGCCGACGGCACCGGGCCGTTCCGGTTCGACTCCTGGAAGCACGGCGACAGCATCACGCTGGTCCGCAACGACTCCTACTGGGGCGCCAAAGCCAGCGTGGCGCGGGTCGTCTTCCGTTACATCACCGACGTGAACGCGCAGAACAGTGCGGTGCGGACCGGGCAGGTGGACATCGGCACGATCCTGGATCCGGAGCTGGTGAACAGTTATCGGACCAACCGGGACTTCGTTGTCACCAGGGGTGCCACGACCGACAAGTTCACCCTCGGGTTCAATACCGCGAAGGCGCCGCTGTCCGACGAGCGGGTCCGCCACGCCATCCGCCAGGGCATCGACAAGGACGCGCTGATCAGAGCCTACGGACAGGGCATCCGAATCGGCGGCGACGTCCCGCCGAGCGACCCCTGGTACGAGGACCTGACGAGCATCGACAGATATGACCCTGCGAATGCGAAAAAGCTTCTCGCTCAGGCCGGACACCCGGACGGCATTTCCCTGACCGTCACCATTCCGAACATCTACCCGACGTCGATCCCCGAGTTCATCGCCTCGGACCTGAAGAAGATCGGCGTCACACTCACTATCCGCACGGTGGAGTTCCCGACCTGGCTGGCCGACGTCTTCAGGAACCACAACTACGAGCTGAGCATCGTCGATCACGCCGAGCCGCGCGACCTCGGCAACTACGCCAACCCGCGGTACTACTGGGGCTACGACGATCCCCGCGCGCAGGCCCTCTACAAGGCCGGCGTCCAGGCATCGAGTGACGCCGAGCGGGACCGCGGCTTCCGGGAACTCGCCCGGTTCGTCTCCGAGCGGGCGGTCAGCGACTGGCTGCTGCTCGGCCAGGCCCTGCAGGTCGCCCGGACCGGCGTCAGCGGCTACCCGGTCAACGGCGTCACCTCGCTGTATGACGCCTCGAGGATCGTCGTGCGCCGCGCATGACACCGGTCCTCGCGCGTCGCTTCGCCCTGCTCGTGGCGTCCCTGGTGGTGTCCAGCATCGGGGTGTTCCTGCTGCTGCGGCTGCTGCCCGGCAACGTCGCCCAGGTGCTCGCCGGGGCGCGGGCATCGCCGGAGCAGGTCGCCCGTATCAGCCACCAGCTCGGCACCGACCGGCCGCTCGCCGCCCAGTACCTCTCCTGGATCGGTGGAGTGCTGCGGGGCGACTTCGGCCGGTCCGCACTCAACGGTGTCTCCGCCGCCGGCGAGCTCGGGCAGAAGCTGCAGGTCACCGGACCGCTGGTGGGCGCGGCGACTCTGCTGGCCGCCCTGGTCGGCATCCCCCTGGGGATCCTGGCCGCCGCCCGGCACCGCACGCCGGACGGGCTGGCGCTGTCCGTCCTGGCCCAGCTGGGCATCGCCGTGCCCAGCTTCTGGGTGGGACTGATGGGCGTCACACTGTTCGCGGTCCACTGGCAGTGGCTGCCGGCCGGCGGCTTCCCGCGCGAGGGCTGGGCCGAGCCGGGCGCGGCCGTCCGGTCGCTGGTCCTGCCGGTGGTCACCCTGGCGCTTTTCGAGGCTGCGGTCCTGCTGCGCTTCGCGCGTTCCGCGACACTCGAAGTGCTGCACGCCGACTACATCCGCACCGCCCGGGCGAAGGGGCTGACCCGCGGCCAGGCGCTGCTGCGCCACGGGGTGCGGGCCGCCTCGCTGCCGGTGCTGTCCATACTGGGTATCGAGTTCGCCAGCCTGCTGCTCGGCGCGGTCGTGATCGAGAACGTGTTCTCGTTGCCCGGCGCGGGCCAGATGCTCGTCACCGACGTGGGTAACCGCGACCTGGTCAAGGTGCAGGGCACGGTCCTGCTGGTCACGGCGGTCGTCCTCGTCGTCGGCTTCCTCGTCGACGTGGGCCACCACCTGCTCGACCCACGCCTGCGGGAACCACGATGAGCGCCTGGCGCCGTGATGCCACGGCGGCGCTCCCCCCTCGATCCGGCGCGGGCCGGGCTGGGCCGGTCGGGGTCGGTGCGAGGCGGTGCGGCGCGCAGGCCTGGCCGACGGGTCGGGCGGTGCTGAGGAGCCGCTCGGGTCGGCTCGGTGCCGGACTGTCCGTCATCGTCCTTGCGGCCCTGGTGTCGCTGGTCTGGACTCCGTACGACCCGACCCAGGTGAACGCGGATGCCTCCTGGGCGCCGCTGTCCGCCCGTCATCCGCTCGGCGCGGACCGGCTCGGCCGGGACCTGCTCAGCCAGCTCCTTGCCGGCGCCCGGATCACGCTGCTCGTCGCGGTCGGTTCGACGGCTCTGGCAGGCGCGTTCGGGCTGATACTGGCACTGCTGGCGACGGTGACGCCCCGGCCGGTCGCCGAGGCGGTCGCCCATCTCGTCGACATTCTGGTCGCCTTCCCGGCGCTGCTGCTCGCGTTGGTGCTGGCCGCGGTGTTCCCCAGCCACGTCTGGACAACGGTGATCGCGCTCGGCCTCTGGATCGGAGCGCAGGTCGGCCGCGTGACTCGGGCCGAGATCCGGCGCGTGTTGACCGCCGACTACGTGCTGGCCGCCCGAGCGTCAGGGGCCGGCACGTGGCGCGTCATCCGCCGTCACCTGCTACCCAACATCACCCCCGCGCTGTACGTGCAGCTGTCGCTGGCGGCGGGGGTCTCGGTGCTCGCCGAGGCGGCGCTGTCCTACCTGGGGCTGGGCACGCCGCCGCCGGCGCCCTCCTGGGGCCGCAGCCTGCATGAGCTGCAGCCCTCCCTGATGGCCCACCCGCTGGAACCGCTGTGGCCGGGCCTCGCGGTCGTCGTCACCGTGCTGGGCTTCAACCTGCTCGGCGACGGCCTGCGCGAAGCCGCCGACCCGCGGCTGCGCCATCCGCCGCGCCCGGCTGACGCCCCGCCACCCGCCACCCCGCCACCACCCAGCAGCGCCTCGCCCGCCACCCCGTTGCCTGACATGTCGTTGCCCGCCGATTCGGTGGACGGTGTCCGATGAGTGCCCCGGCGGCGGGGGCGCCGCTACTGGAGGTCGGCGACCTACGGGTGCGCATCGGTGGCCGGCCCGTCGTCGACGGGGTGGCCTTCCGCGTCGACGCGGGGGAGCGGGTCGGGCTGATCGGCGAGTCCGGGTCCGGCAAGTCGCGACCGCGCTGGCGGTCCTGGGGCTGGCGCCGGAGGCCGCGACGGTCAGTGGAAGCGTCCGCCTGCGGGGCCGGGAGCTGATCGGTCGTTCCGACCGGGAGCTCTCCCGGATCAGGGGGGACGATGTCGCGATGGTCTTCCAGGAGCCGCGCAGCGCCCTGCACCCGCTGGTGCGCGTCGGCCGGCAGATCGGTGAGCCGCTGCGTATCCACCGGGGGCTGTCGCGGCGTGCCGCCGACGAGGCCGCCGTGGAACTCGCCGCGCGTGTCGGCCTGCCCGACCCGGCGCGCCTGGTGCGGGCCTACCCCCACCAGCTCTCCGGCGGCCAGCGCCAGCGGGTCGGCCTCGCGGTCGCTCGCCTGTGAGCCGGCGCTGATCCTGGCCGACGAGCCGACGACCGCGCTCGACGTCACCGTGCAGGCCGAGATGCTCGCCCTGCTGACGCGCCTGGTGGACGAGACGGGCGCGGCACTGCTGTTCATCACCCACGACCTGGCCGTCGTCGCCGCGGTCACCCACCGCCTCGAGGTCATGCGGGCCGGCCGGCTGGTGGAGTCCGGGCCGACCCAGGACCTCCTGAGCCGTCCACCTCGGCGACGCCGCACTGGCCCGCTCGCGCGTTCCCACCACGGCCAGCGCGCCGGCGGTGGTCGGCGCGGCGGCGACGAAGCCGAGGTTGGTGGCGTGGCCGCTGACAGCGGTGGGGGCGAGGAGTCCGGGGTCCGGCATGCCGTCAGGGACGTCTCGCTGACGCTGGGAGCGGGAGCGAGCCTGGGAATCGTCGGCGAGTCCGGGTCCGGCAAGTCGACGCTCGTCCGGCTCCTGCTCGGTCTCGACCGCGCGGACGCCGGGGTGGTGCGCTACCTCGGTCGGCCGGTCCGTGCCGGTCGTCCCCGGGATCTGCGCTGGCTGCGCCGCGACGTCCAGGTGGTCCTGCAGGACCCGGTCACCTCTCTGAACCCGCGCCTGACCGTCGAGGCGATCGTCGCCGAGCCACTTGAGTGCCTGCGGATCGAGGGGGACCATGGCGGGCGGGTCGACGAGGTGCTGCGGGCGGTCGGCCTGCCACCGGACGTGCGGCGCCGCTATCCGCACGAGTTCTCCGGCGGGCAGCGCCAGCGGATCGCCATCGCCCGGGCGCTCGCCCCTCGCCCGCGGATCCTCGTCGGCGACGAGCCGGTCAGCGCACTCGACGTCGCCGTGCGGGCACAGATCCTCGACCTGCTCGCCGAACTCACGTCGGCGGGCGACACATCCGCTGGCCCCGGGTCTGCTGGTCCCAGGACTGCTGGCCTCAGCCTCATCCTGGTCTCGCACGACCTGGGTGTCGTCGCCCGGCTGTGCGACCAGGTCGCGGTGATGCGCGCCGGCAGGATCGTCGAGCGGGGAGGCACGGACCGGGTGCTGGCCACCCCGTCCCATCCGTACACCAGGGCGCTGCTCGCCGCCGTCCCCCGGCTGCCCGCCCCAGCCGACTCTGGACCTGGTCCTGGACCCGATCCAGCCAACGCTCCCGCGCAGGACCCACGATTCATCAATGCCTCAGATCACCGGTGACGCGGCTCGGTCCCCTCGGCGGCCGGCCCTGCGACCGGGGCCGTACCAGATCAGCAGGCCGAGAACGACGGCTACCGCGGCGATGGCGACGCCGCCGGTGAAGGCGTGGGTGACGCCATCGGTGACGTCGTGTCCCCGTGTGAACAGGGTGAGGAGCACCGCGAGCCCGAGCGAGCCGCCGACCGAACGATGAGGTTGAGGGGCACGACCGCGGCGCCGGCGCTGGCGCCGAGCAGGATGATCGGTACCAGGATGTCGGTGGCGTAGTCGCTGGTGGTGTCGAGTCGGGTGAGCCAGAGCAGGGCAAGGCCCATCACGACGAAGCCGGTGATGGCGAGTGCACGTGGGTTGATCCCTGCGTGCGGACCTACTCGGGACGCAGCCCGCTGACCATGAAGGAAAGCGCGGATCCGGCCTGGTGCGGCCGCTGTTCGACCACCAGCGCCACCGCGTTGGCCAGGGTGAGCATCAGCAGCACGTCAACGTCGGATCGGACCGAGCCGTCACGCTGCGCGTCCACAAGCATCTCGCCGGCGACCTCGCGTAGCCGTTGACACGCCTGCCCGACGGGCGAGTGCGGATCCTTCATCTGCGGGAGGACCACGCCGGCCAGTCCCCGGTACTCGGTCAGCCGCCGGACGAACTCCTGGAGCCACGCGGCGAGCGCGTCGTGGGGTTCATGCGTACAGCGCAGGTGGGTGGCGAGCCCGTCCAGCGCTGCGAGGTGGTCCACCAGCACCGCCTCGACGAGCGCGTCCTGGGTGGCGAAGTGTCGATAGACGGTCCCCACCCCGAGCCCGGCCCTCGCCGCGACCGCCTTGAGGGGCGCGTCAGCCCCCTCCTCCGCGTACACGGCGCGCGCCGCGGCGAGGAGAAGCTCACGGTTGCGCCGGACGTCCGCCCGGTCTCGACGGCCGCCTGGAGCAGGATCCTGCGACGGCGTTCGATCCTGGTAAGCCACGAGCCTGCCCTCCGGACTCTCGCGCATGGACTCGGCAGCCGAGCGGGCGGATCCCAGCCCCGGGCTTGCCGGCCGTGACGCATGCCCGTCGATCTCGCCGCCGGGACCGTCTCGGGCCATGAAGCAGCACGGCACCGAACCAGCACGGCGCAGTGAGGCGCACGTGACCGTACGACTAGGAGGACCGTAGGACATGGTAGTCCGTCGCGGTCCACGTGCTGGTCATCGTGGCGACTCCCGTCCCTCACGTGCGCCGTCCCTCACGTGCGCCGTCCCTCACGTGCGCCGTCCCTCACGTGCACTGGGCAGGGCGGGCCGGGGTGCGGCGACGAGGACGGCCAGGCTCGGCTGGCCGGTGGGGTGCAGGAGGTGGGCGGTCGCGGGTTCGCCGGCCAGGTCGATCGAGGGGCGGCCGAAGGCGCCGACCCCGCGGCAGTCCCACAGGTCTTCCAGGTCGGGATGGTCCAGGCGCAAAACCGCGCCGATCTCGGTGATCCGTGGGTCGCCCGCGTGCATGTCCGCGGCCATCCGGAACTGCCTCGCGACCGAGACCAGCAGACCGTCGATCGACGAGACCGCGGGTGCCGGGTGGGCTGGAGATGCCGGGAGAGCGGAGGATGCCGGGAGAGCGGAGGATGCCGGGGAGGCGGCGAGCATGGTGAGCACGTGCCGCCGCG
>Ga0105248_10002097_pt1 | contig 22084 bp, 28 predicted proteins | sample KBSS34metaG_FD_81524 | JGI IMG/M metagenome (GOLD analysis project Ga0105248, IMG submission 81524) | Switchgrass rhizosphere microbial communities from Kellogg Biological Station, Michigan, USA - KBS S3-4 metaG | ecosystem: Host-associated > Plants > Roots > Rhizosphere > Soil | place...
ATCTCGTGCAGAAGACCGAGGCCGAGATGCTGCGGACCCCGAACTTCGGCCGCAAGTCGTTGAACGAGATCAAGGAAGTGCTGGCGTCGATGGGGCTTCGGCTCGGGATGGACATCCCCGGCTGGCCGCCCGAGAACATCGAGGAAATGGCCAAGAAGCTCGAGCAGGAAATGCTCGGCTAATCGGCCGATTTCGCTTCGAGGAACAAGGAAGGGCCGCTGGCGACAGCGGCCCTTTTTCTTTGACCGGCAGGGCTTTAGGCGACTACCGCGCTGCCGCTTCTTGGGGAGAGCGCTCGTGAGACTTCGGCATTTGATCGCCCTCGGCTGCGCTGCCGCCATCGGGTTCGCCGCAGCCGCGGAAGCGCAGGACCCCAGGATGACGCCGATTCCGGTCCCGGCCCAGGCCGATGCGATCGTGCTCGGAACCGGCCCGCTTCCCGGCGCAACGGCGAGCGAGAGCTGGTACCATCAATATGGGAAGGATTTCGCGCGCAACGTCAGCGTCGCGACGCTGACTCCCCTCCTGCCCGACCCTGCGAAGGAGACCGGAACGGCGGTCATTGTCGCGCCCGGCGGCGGCTTCCGATCGCTGTCGATGGAGAATGAGGGCTTCGATGTCGCCCGCGCGCTGGCGGCACGCGGCGTGGCCGCCTTCGTGCTCAAGTACCGTCTGATTCCGACCCCCGCCGCAATGGCCGACTTCGAGCGCGCGATGACCCAGATGTTCGCCGGGGCCGGGCGGCCGCGCCCGGCGAGCCCGAACGCCGCCTTTCCTCCGCTGGATCCGCAACTGGCCGATTCCCGCGCGGCCTTCGCGCTCATCCGCAGGCGATCGGCGGAGTGGCATGTCGACCCGAATCGCATCGGCATGATCGGCTTTTCCGCCGGTGCCGCGCTGACCCTGCAAACGGAGCTTCATGAGCCGAGCGCGAAACCCGCTTTCATCGGGATGATCTACGGCCCGCTCGAGCCGGTCACCGTCCCACCGGACGCGCCGCCGCTATTCGTCGCGCTCGCCGCCGACGATCCGATCTTCGGGGGGCGCAGCCTGGGCTTGATCCAGGGCTGGACGGCAGCGAAGCGGCCGGTCGAGTTCCACCTCTACGAGCAGGGCGGCCACGGTTTCGGCATGTACCCGAAAGAGACCACCAGCACAGGCTGGTTCGAGGCCTTCGTGCGCTGGCTCGGGATGCACGGGCTTCTCGCCCCGGCGCGCTAGGCTAGTCGGCGCTCTCCAAAGTGAGCTGCTCGGGCGGCAGGCTGGCTTTCGGGCGAGAGCCCCACAAGGCGTAGCCGAGCACGTAAAGCTCGCACATTGCGGTGATCAGGAACGCCCAGTTGATCCCGTAATGGTCGGCGACCTTGCCGTTGATGAACACCAGCGCACCGCCGGCGATCGACAGGATCAGCAGGCCGGAGCCTTCCTCGGTCAGCGGCCCCAAGCCCCGAATGGCCAGCGCGAAGATGGTCGGGAACATGATCGAGGTGAACAGACCGACGCTGATCAGCGCGTACATCGCCATGGGGCCGTGGGCGAGCGTCGCCACCAGCGACGCGCACACGCCGCCCAGCGCGAATAATGCGAGCACCTTCTCCGGAGCGAACACGCGCATGATGAAGGCGCCGGCGAAGCGACCGATCATCATCCCGCCCCAGAAGAAGGTCAGGTAGAATGCCGCCTGCTCGTGGGTGATGTTGGCGACGGTCGGCTGCGACGCGAAGTTGATGAACAGGTTGCCGACGCTGATCTCCGCCCAGACGCAGGCGGCAATCGCGCCGCAACCGAACACCAGATTGGGGTGATCCCAGAGCGACAGCTTCTTGCGCTGCTCGGCAGCCAGGCGCCGGGTCTCCGATCCGAGCTCCGGAAGCCGCGCACGCCAGATCATCAGGGCGAGCAGCGCAAGCACGCCGGCGACGATCAGGTAAGGCAGCTCGGTCGCCTGCGCGTCGCTCATCCTCTGGGCGGGGGTAAGATGAGCGCCCTCGCCCGACGTGCCGCCGGCAGTCCGCGCGAGGATCAGATAGCGGCCGAACACGATCGCCAGCACGTCGCCCGTGGTGTTGAACGCCTGAACCAGGGTCAGCCGGGATTCGGAGGATTCGGCCGGGCCGATCACCGCGACATAGGGATTCGCCGCGACCTGCAGCAGCGCGATCCCGCAGGAGACGGTGAACAGGGACGCCAGCGTGACGCCGTACGAGGGGATGCTCGCTGCGAGCACCATGCCGAGCGATCCGAAGGTCATGATCGAAAGGCCGGTGGTCAGCGCGCGCTTGTAGCCGATGCGCTCGATCAGCTTCGCGGCCGGGATCGAGGCGATCAGATATCCGATGAACCAGGTCGATTCGATCAGCGTCGTCTGGAAGTAATTGAGCTCGAACACGCTCCTGAGATGCGGCAGCAGCGTGTTGTTGATGACGCTTATGAAGCCCCACATGAAGAAGAGCGTCGCGAGGAGGGCGAGTGCGGGCCCGTAGCTTGGCGCTCGAGATGCTGTCCGACCGGCGCCTGCCTGCATTGCCTGCCCCCCAATGTTAGCGCAAACATCTAGTCAGACTCGGGAGGTCGGCACAAGCCATTCACCAGCATGAACGTGCTTCGGCTGATGCAGCATCGCGCAAGCGACGGGACGCGATCGGTGATTGCCGACGACGGCACCTCGGCGCGCCTCGTCGAGGGGGTCGCGTCGACGCGCGAGCTTGCGCTGCGGGCGATCGATGCCGGCGCCGGTCTTGCCGAAATGATTTCCCGCCTCGGCCTGGGCGACGAGGTCGATCCCGCGGCCGAGCTGGCGGCGGGACGGCTGCTTGCGCCGATCGACCATGAGGATCCTGCGCATCTGATGATGTCGGGGACGGGGCTGACCCACCTCGGCTCAGCCGACGCCCGCGACCGAATGCACCGTATGGCTGCCGCCGAAAAGCAGACCGACTCGATGCGCATCTTCCTCGAAGGCATCGACGGCGGAAAGCCTCGGCAGGGCGAGGCGGGGTGCCAGCCCGAATGGTTCTACAAGGGTGACGGATCGCAGCTGGTCGGGCCGGGCGACGCGCTGACGATGCCGCACTTCGCCAAGGATGGCGGCGAGGAGCCCGAACTGGCGGGCATCTACCTGATCGGACCGGACGGCGTACCGTACCGCCTTGGCCTGTGCCTTGCCAACGAGTTCAGCGACCATGTCACCGAGCGCCACAATTACCTGTGGCTCGCCCATTCGAAGCTGCGCCAGGCGGCGCTGGGGCCGGAGCTGCTGGTCGGGCCGCCGCCCGATCATGTCGAAGGCACGAGCCGGATCCGGCGGGCCGGCGAAGTAGTCTGGGAACAGCCGTTCCTGTCCGGCGAGGCGAACATGTCGCACAGCCTCGCCAACCTGGAATGGCACCAGTTCAAATATGCGCAGTTCCGCCGGCCGGGCGACGTGCACGTCCATTTCTTCGGGACCGCGACCTTATCGTTCGCCGACGGTTTCACGACCGAGCCGGGCGACGAGTTCGAGATCGAGGCGAGCCCGTTCGCCTTGCCGCTGCGCAATCAGCTGGTGCGGTCGCAAGCGGGACAGCCGGGCGTGCGAATGCTTTGAAGAGGGGGTAGCGATGCGTTGGAGGATGTGGATGGTCGGACTGGTTGGAGCCGGAGCGATGGCTGGGACAGTGAACGCGGCCACGGCCAAGCGCGAGCCGTTCGGCGCGTTGCCGGACGGAACCGAAATTGAATCGGTGGTGCTCACGGGCAAGAACGGCGTCAGCGCCCGCATCGTGACGCTCGGCGCCGCGCTGCAGTCGCTGAAAGGCCCGGACCGATCTGGGCATAACGCCGACGTGACGCTCGGTTATGACGACGCGGCGAGCTACGCCACGCATCCCAACTTCTGGGGCCAGACGGTCGGCCGTTACGCGAACCGGATCGCCGGAGGCCGGTTCACGCTCGACGGGAAGACCTATCAGCTGCCGCAGAACGACAAGACCAATTCGCTGCATGGCGGGACGGTCGGTTTCGACAAGCACGTGTGGCAGATTGTCGACGTCGGGGACGCGGGTGGCGTTGCGAAGGTCGCGCTGCGGATGGTGAGCCCGGCGGGCGACCAGGGTTATCCGGGAACGCTGACCGTCACCGCCACCTACACGCTCGACGACAGCGGCGACCTGACCATCGACTTCGACGCGACCACCGACGCGCCGACCATCGTCAACCTCACGAACCACGCCTTGTTCAATCTTGCGGGCGAGGGCGCGCCGGGCGGCGTCCTCTCCCATCGGATGACCGTGGCGGCGCAGCGCTATACGCCGGTCAACGATTTGCTCATCCCGACCGGCGAGCTGCGGCCCGTCGCGGGGACTCCGTTCGACTTCACCAAGCCGCGGGTGCTCGACGAAGCCGTGCGCGACGGCCGCGATCCGCAGATCGTGATCGGTAGGGGAATCGACCACAATTTCGTACTCGATGCCGGCAAGACCGCCGAGCCCAAGCTGGCAGTGCGGCTTGAAGATCCCCGCTCGGGTCGCGTGCTGGAGGTGCTGACCGACCAGCCGGGCATCCAGATCTACACCGGCAACTTCCTTGACGGCACGCTGGTCGGCAAGAACCGCCACGTCTACCGGATGGGGGACGGGATTGCGCTCGAGCCCCAGCTGTTTCCGGACACGCCCAACCAGCCGGCCTTCGGTTCGGCCCGGGTCGATCCGGGCAAGCCCTACCATCACCGCATGGTCTATCGCCTGTCGGTCGCGAAGGACTGAGCGAGCGCCAAGGAACCCGGCACCGCCTGCGCGCGCTTTACCGCGCATGCACAGGAGGTCAGCATGAGTCAGCGTGAACTGGTTGAACCGCGCCCCGGCGACAAGAGGTTCCAGCGGCGCAAGGAGGACGGCACGTTCGGCGACAGCGACGACGCCGGCCGGTCGCTCGCGCAGGACGTCAGGCAGCATTCGGACAAGAAGAAGCCCGAAAACGAAGGCGACAAGGGCGACTAGTACGCGACCCGGGCGCCTATGCTATGATGGGCCGAACGGGGGTACGGTCCGATGGGGGAACGGTTCGAGCGGCATCGCCAGCCGTGGCGGCAGGACGAGATCCAGAAGCTGCACACGCTCGCCGGGAAGGGCATGTCGGTGAGGGCCATCGCCAAGGCGCTGACGCGCAGCGAGGAGTCGGTCAAGGACCGCGCCAAGCACGACCGGCTGAGGATCTCGAAGCTGCGGTAGGGCGCTCGTTGCGCTGGGCGTGCTCAGCCCCCACATGCTTCGCATGGCACCGATCCGCGATTTCCATGCTCATATCTACTACGACCCGGAGCAGGTTGACGAGGCCAAGGCGGTCGCCGCCGAGGCGCGCGACCGGTTCGGTGTCGCGGTCGGCCATTTTCACCTGCGGCCAGTCGGCCCGCATCCCCGCGGCTCGGTCCAGCTGACGGTGCTGCCGGAGCAGTTCGGCGAGTTCGCGCAATGGGCTGCGCTCAGCCGCCGCGGTCTCACCATCTTCGCGCATGCGGAGACGGGCGACGATCGCGCCGATCATACGGACCACGTGATCTGGTTCGGGCCGAGCGAGCCGCTCGACCTCTCGATCTTCGGCTAGGCTGCCACGCGAGGACGAGCTTCGGCCCCGGCAGCCATCTGCATAAGCTGTTCTGGTACCGGGGCGCGCGGCGAGTTCACGAAGACGCTTGGGCGTAGCCAGCTGCTGACCCGCCTTGTCAAAGCGGGATCGCCCTCGATCGTCAGGTCGCCGGCCGCGATCGCGTCGCGGTAGCTGCGATCCCCCATCCACACGTCATGCATCGTTCGCAGCGTCGTCGTGAAATAGACGTCAATGTCGCGCCCGGGGCAGGTGGTGCAGATATCCACGTCCCCCTTTTCGACCAGCAGCCACCAATCCTTGTTTTCCGCAAGGTCGCGGAAGCTGAACTTCAGGACTGCTGAATCGCCGGGAAGTTGCGTTGGGTCGACGCTGCGCTCCAGATAGAACAGAAGGAAGTCGAGGTCGAAATCCGCCTCCGACAGTTTGTGCCGAATCCAGGTCAGGCTCCATTCCCCGATGCTCATCAGGACCGGCAGCAGCGCTTCGCAGGCGGGTGTCGGATGATATTCGAAGCTGCGCTGTCCATTCATCCGGCGGCGAACCACCAGTCCTTGCTCCTCGAAGAACTTGAGACGCGCGGTGAGGAGCGCGGGCGAGATGTCGCCGAGGCCGCGTTGAAGCTCGCTGAAGCGACGGCCTCCCATCAGTAGCTCGCGGACGATCAGGAACGTCCAGCGTTCCCCGAGGATCTCCGTCGCCTTCGCGATCGGGCAGAATTGGCCGTATTCCATAACGGCGCCGTACACCTCGGCGAACCGCCACTCCACTACAGTTTCTGTAGCGGGTTGCTTCAACCTGTGAACTATCGAGGCCGGCGCCGCACGGGCCAATGGGCGACCCTATCGCCGGAATGGTCCGGCACAGGAGAAGCCCCAATGCCCCTCGTCACCATCGACGTCATCAAGGACGTCTTCACCCCCGCTAAAAAGCGCGACCTCATCGAGAAGGTCACCGAGGCAATGATCGCCGTCGAAGGCGAAGAGCTGCGGTCAGTGACCTGGGTCCGGATCAACGAGGTCGAGCAGGGCGATTGGGCCATCGGCGGCCAGACGCTGGACGCTCCAGCGGTCCGGGCCATGAGCAGCCGACTGCGCGCCGCCTGACCTCAGGACCCAGGGAAACAGCGATGAACCTTTATGCAATTCGCCGGCCGAGCGCCTGGTCGAACCCTCAGGAACTCGAGTTCACGGCGGCCAAGTCGGCCAAGATCGGCAATGACGAAATGGCCGACCAGGTCCGCTGGATTCGCAGCTACGTGGTCCAAGAAACGGACGGCAAGCTGGGCACCATCTGCATCTACGAGGCTGTCGGCCCCGGCGCGATCCGCGACCATGCGAAGCGAGTCGGAATGCCGGGCGATGACATTCTGCCAATCGTCAAAAGCGTGGTCGTTCGCCCCGATCCGCCCGCGCTCTGACCAACGTCCTGCGCCCGGTGGGTTGTGATGCCCCCGCCAACCCGCCGGGCGCGACCCCTCCCATTCGAACAAAGGAACCAGTCCAATGACCGCAACAACTCGATTGATGATGATCGCGATCACTGCCGCCGGCTGCTCGGTTGCCGCCATCGCCGGCGAGGTCAACGGCAGCACCACCAATCCCAAGGAAGATTATTCGAAGGGCGTGTCCTTCTGCAAATTCTCCGGGCTCAATGACGATCCGACGGCGCCGATCGACGGCCCGAACGGCCCTGGCGGCCGGGTGCAGAACTTCGGCTTTACCCAGCAAATCTTCGACATCGACCCGCAGGACTTCAATCCCGGCGACGGCTGCAATCCAAACCGCAACCCACTGCCGCCGGAGCTCATCAGCCGGTAACCCGACGATGCTGTTTGGCGGGCTGGGGAATAAATCCACCGCCTGACCAGTCATCGCCTCCGAATGCCTACGAAAGACCGGCGCTCTCCGCAGCGCCGGTCAAAGCATTTCCCCGAGAGCAGCGCATCGCTTCGGGGCTGTTCTCCGACATCCCCTATATCCCCAACACTGGAGACCTCATGACCGATAATATCAGATTTGCGCTGCTCGCTTCGGCCAGCGGCGCAGCCCTCGCGTGCGCCTCGCCGGCGTTCGCGGACGCCACGGTCGACTGCAACGTCGGGACCGGCGCATTGTCGACCGAATGCGGCATTGCCGCGACGGCGTCGGGCGATAGCTCGACGGCGCTCGGCAACACCGCCGTTGCTTCAGGGCTCGAAGCCACCGCGACCGGCCAGGGCTCGACCGCGTCGGGCGAAAGCTCGACAGCAGTTGGCATTTCGGCAACTGCCAGCGGCTTGCAGTCGGTCGCTGTCGGCAATCGCGCGCAGGCCACCAACGAGGATTCGGCCGCGTTCGGCGACAAGGCCCTGGCGACCGGCTTCCATTCCACCGCCATTGGCGGCGAGGCAGTCGCGAGCGGCCCGGGCTCGCAGGCCTTCGGCTGGCGCGCCAACGCGACCGGCTCGCAGTCGGCCGCAGTCGGCAACCAGGCACAGGCAACCGGGGCTAATTCCACCGCCTTCGGTAACTTGTCGCAGGCGACCGGGATCAACGCTACGGCGCTCGGCAACAACAGTCTCGCCAATGCAGCTAACGCGACCGCCGTCGGGCAGTTGTCGAAGGCAACTGCGGCCGGAGCCACTGCTCTCGGCGCCGGCGCCAACGCCACGTTCACAGGGTCAACGGCGATCGGTGCAGGAGCCGTGACCACGGCGACGAACCAGGTGTCGCTGGGAGGCACCGGCAGCTCGGTTCGAATCGGCGATATCGCAGCAAGCACGGCAGCACAGCAGGCGACCTCGACCAACCTCGCCACGGTCGACGCCAACGGGACCCTCGGGCGAAGCACGGTCAGCCTTGCAAGCCTAGGCGCCCTGCAGAATTCCTTCTCGACGGTGCAGGGACAGATCGGGCAGCTGTTCGATCTCAACCAGCTCAACCGGCGGGAGATTCGCGATGCCAATGAAGGTGTGGCGATGTCGCTGGCGATGGACACGCCGAACATTCCGGCGGGCGCGCACTTCGCCGTGTCGGGCGGCGTCGGCTATTTCAAGAACCATGCCGCGCTTGCCGCCGCCGTGGCTGCCGCGGTTGGCGAAATGTCGCAATTATCGGCCGGCGTCGGCTATGGTTTCGACAGCAGGGAAGTGGGCGCTCGAGCCGGCTTCCAGTTCGCCTGGTAGGATGTGATCGCCTGGGCCGCCGATCAGGCGGCTCAGGCGCTCGCCGAGCGCGCGGCTTCGGCGCGCTTCTCATAATCCTGGGCCAGCGCAAGGTGCCGCTCGCGCGCGGCTTCGGTCAGTGCACGGCTCGCGGCGAGCTTCTCGCGCGCGGCCTGGCGATGAAAAAAATGCACGCTCGGGTACACGCTTGAACCCCTCCCCAATTCCCTAGCGCCATGTTCCATAATGAAACCGGCCGCCGTGCAAGCTTTATTGTGCGTTGAATCGAAGGTGGAGAATCGTTCCTGAATAAGGGCTTACGCGCACGAAACGATTACTCTTCAGTCCGGATCAGGACCGTCTCGCCGATCAGCAGGAACAGCAGGAAGGGCGCCCAGGCGGCGATCAGCGGCGGATAGGTCCCGGCATTGCCCATCGCCAGGCTGAAATTGTCGACCACGAAATAGGCAAAGCCGAGTGCCATGCCGATGACGGCGCGAAGCAGCACCTGGCCCGAGCGAGCGAGGCCGAACGCGGCGATCGCGGCAAGTAGGGGCATCAGGAGCGTCGACAGGGGACCGGCGATCTTGTGCGCGAGGCCAGCCCGGGCCTCGTCGTCGGGACGGCCGGCCGACTCGAGCTCGGCGATGCGCCGCTTGAGCGTCCAGTAGGGAAGCTCTGTCGGGTCGACCCTCGCGAGGGTCATCTGGTCCGGGGTAAGGCCGGGCAGCGCGGACATCTGCGGCACCCGCCGGACGAAGTTCATGTTGGCGTCGTAGATGCGGACGTCCTGAAGCAGCCAATCGCCGCTTGCCGGCTGCGGGATCGCGTGAGCAGCCTGGATTTCCCGCTGAAGGACGCCGCCCGACCGATCGAACAGCTCGACCCGGTGGGCAGTGAACGGACGCCCGCCGGCGATCCCGGCATGGACGAGGTCATCGCCGTTCATCACCCACACGTTGCTGACCATGCCGCTCGACGGCGGGATCGGCTTGTAGTCGTTGTCGCTCCAGGCGGTGACTGCCCGGGTCGAGTTGACCACCACCAGCTCATTGAAGGCGAACAGGCCGGCCGCGATACCGATGCTGGCGACGACCAAAGGAGCGAGGATCTGATGCGCTGAGAGACCGGCGGCCTTCATCGCCACCACTTCGCTGTTCTGGTTGAGGCCGACGAAGGCGATCAGGGTGCCGAGCAGGACCGAGAAGGGCAGGAACCGACCGAATAGGATCGGCAACCGCAGGCTGGCGTAGCGCCAGATGTCGGCGTCGGTATTGCCGGGGACCGCGAGAATCTTGCCGGATTCGCCCAGCAGGTCGAGCGTCATTAGGATTAGGACCAGCGCTAACAGCACTGCGAGGCTGCGCGTCACGAACAGCCGCACCATGTAGAGCGCAAGGCGGCGCGACGGGAAAAAGCTGGGGTTGATCATGTTTCGGCCGCGGGCTCACGCCGCCGCGGCATCATGCCCCGGATCCGCTTGGCGATGCTGGCGAAGAACCATTCGAGCGCGCCGATTGGCTGACCGCCGGGTTTGTCGGCGAGGACGTGATACATCCACAGGATCATTCCGCTCAGGAGAATGAGCGGAAGCGACAGGCCGAGCGTCGGGTCCAGCCGCCCGGCAGCAGCCGACTGCGCCGCATATTGGTTGACCTTGTGATAGGCGACCACGATCACGATAGCGACGAAGATTCCAAGCGCCGACGAGCTGCGCTTGGGCGGCACCGCAAGCGCGACCGCGAGCAGCGGAAGCATCAGCATCATCACCACTTCGGCGACGCGAAAGTTGAACCAGGCCTCGGCCGCGGAGCGCTCCAGCGTGTTCTTGCCGGCCCCGCCGTAACCGAGCCGCCAAAGCTCGTGCAGATACTGTTCGTCGCTGTCCCCGGTGGCACGGCCCCGGAACTGGCTGATCGCGGGCAGATTAACCGGCAGGTCGTAAGTATCGAAGGCGAGCGTGCGCGGCGTGGTGAACTTCGGGCTATCCTGGACCAGGCGTCCCTTGGTCAGCCGGAACAGGATCTTGTCGGGGTCGTCGGTGGCGAGGAAGCGGCCATGTTCGGCGGTCGCCGCCACGGTCATCCCCGATGCATCCTGGTTCTGGACGAAGATGCCGTGAAGCTGCGTGCCCTTGTTCTCGCTGCGGTCGATGCGCAGCGTCAGATGCTTGCCGAGGCGGTTGAACTCGCCGACCTTGATCGCGGCCCCGAGCGCGCCTGACTTGAGGTCGAACTGGAGCCCCTTGTAGCGATAGTGGGTATAGGGCTCGAGATAGCCGACGATGAATAGGTTGATGATCGCCAGCGGAATCGCGAAAGCGTAGGGCACGCGCAGCAGCCGGGTATAGCCGATGCCGATGCCGCGCAGCGCGTCCAGCTCCGACGACAAGGCGAGCTTGCGGAAGGCGAGCAGGATCCCGAGCATCAAGCCGATCGGAATCCCCAGCGACAGATATTCGGGAAGCAGGTTCGCGAGCATCCGCCAGACGACGCTGACCGGCCCGCCGGCATCGACCACGTACTGGAAAAGCCGGAGCATCTTGTCGAGCACGAGCAGCATCGCCGCGAGGATCAGCGTGCCGACCAACGGCACCGCGATCGTGCGCGCGAGATAGCGGTCGATCAACCCGGGTCTGGCGATGGCGATGGGCAAATTCGGTCGCTCCGGCACCATGATTTGGCCGCAAACGCAGCCGAGATGCGGAATCCTATAGTCGAATGGCGTAGGGATTCATGTCGAAAGTGCAGCGTGTCGCATTGCTGTCGAACCCGGAAGGCACCGGCAGCCTGGCGGAATTGCCCCGGATCCGGGCGTTCTGCGCCGAGCATCCGCAAGTGTTCCATTACGAGGTCGAGGAAGCGAGCCAGGTCGCCGACGCCATGCGTTCGATCGCGCGCATCCGCCCGTCGCTGCTGGCGATCAACGGAGAGCCGCGCACGGTCAAGGCCGCGCTGGAGGCGCTCGCCCGCTTCGGTCCGGTGCTTCCACCGGTGGAGGTGATTGCCGACGGCAAGCTCGAATCCTTGCGGCGGCTGGTCGAGAACGCAGTCTAGCCTTTCGCGGCGGCGCGCGGCGGGGCGGCGTTGCGGGCAAGCGCCGCGGCAACCGCGCTGGCGAGCGCTCCGACGGTGAACGGCTTGCGGAGCAACTCGTAGCCCCGAAGGTCGTCGGTCTCACCCTCGCCCACATAGCCGGTGACGAACAGCACCGCGAAGTCCCGAGGGCTGGTCGATTTCAGGTAACGGATCAGCTCGGGCCCGCTCATCTCGGGCATGATCACGTCGGTGATGACGAGATCGAAGGCCTGCCCGTTGAACAGCTCGATCGCCTCGGCGCCGCCGGCACAGGCAACCGGCTCATAATCAAGGTCCTCGAGCGCGCCGACGGTCGCGGAGCGAACGCGCGGGTCGTCCTCGACGAGCAGGATGCGCGCTCCGGGGACGTGGACATCGGCGCTTTCGTTGCGCTGAGCCGCGGCATGCAGGCGGACCGGCGCCGCCGCCTCGGTGCGCGGAAGGTAGATCGAGACGGTGGTGCCTTCGCCGAGTGTGCTGTCGATCCCGACCTCTCCGCCCGACTCGTGAGCGAAGCCGAAGATCTGGCTGAGCCCCAGCCCGGTGCCCTTGCCGACCGGCTTGGTCGTGAAGAAGGGCTCGAAGGCGCGTTCGATCACATCCGGCGCCATGCCGCAGCCCGTGTCGCTGACGCTGATCCGGACATATTCTCCCGCGCGGACGTCGCCGACCTCATTGGCCGCAAGCGTGACATTCTCGGCGGCGATCCGCATCTGGCCTTCGCCGTCCATCGCATCGCGGGCATTGACCGCGAGGTTGACGATCGCATTTTCGAGCTGGTGCGGGTCGACGTAGGTCGGCCAGGCATCGCGGGCCAGCTCGATGTCGATGCGGATTCGCTCGCCCAGCGTCCGGTCGAGCAGGTCCGACATGCCGCCGATAAGGTCGACCGGGTCGACGCGCTCGGGGAGCAAAGGCTCGGAGCGGGCAAAGGACAGCAGCCGCCGGGTCAGCGCGGCCGCTCGGGTCGCTCCTTCCATCGCGTTGTTGAGGTGCATCATCACCTCCCGCCGCGGACCGTTCAGGCGGCGAAGCGCGAGGTCGATGCCACCGACGACGACAGCCAGCATGTTGTTGAAGTCGTGGGCGATGCCGCCCGTCAGCTGGCCGACCGCTTCCATCTTCTGGACCTGGCGGAGCTGGGCCTCGGCGGCTTCGCGCTCCGCGGCCTCGGCCTTGAGCGCCTGATTGGCCTCCCACAGTTCCTGTGTGCGCTCGCGCACCGCCTGCTCGAGCACTTCGGCTCGCTCGGCCTCATTTTCGACCTGGCGCATGGCGGCGGCATTCTGGCGGAGCGCCTGGACGGCAATGACGCCGAGGAAAATGGCGCCGACCCCGACCAGGATTCCGAGCCAGCTCAGGTAATTGGTCAGCTGGTCGGCCTGGGCGGAGAAGACTTGGCTCTCCTGGATGCGGCTCGCCTGCGACTGGCGCTCCGCGCGGATGATCTCCTCGAGCTTGTCGTCGAGCGCCTGGCCCGTCCCGGACTTGGCCGAAGCGTAGAAATAGCTGATGCCGGTGTCGCCCTGCTTGGCCAAAGCGGCCCGAGCAGCGAGTGCGAGTTCATTGCCGTGCCGTTCGTAAAGCCGCTGCGCTTCGAACACCCGCCGGAGCTGGTTGGGATTGTTGCGCTCCAGCGCCTTCAACTGGCCGATCTGGAATCCGGCGAGTTGCCATGCGCTCGAATAGATGTTGCCGCTGCCCTCCACGTCTTCATCGAGCGTGAAACGGGCGAGCGCCGCGTCGGCGCGCGAGACGTTCGCGCTGACGTTTCGAACGACCAGTGCGACCTGGTTGGCCTGCCGCTCCGCAGCGAGCGCGTGCTCGCGCGCGTCGTTGGCGAACTTGACCATGAACACCATGATGACGAGGACGAGCGCCGCGACGAGGCCCGCGGCGGCGGCACCACCTCGCCGCCAGTCGAACCGGACGGCCTCCCCATCGTCGATCATCCGGTCAGTGTAGTCCCGGGGGGCGTTGCATGAAAGTCACGAATCGGGACAGTTCCGTGCCGATTCCTCAGCTGATGCAACCTGTTGCACGGCCTGCCGCAGCGAACATGCCGAGAATCTCGCCGACCTGTTCGTCGCTATGGAGCGCGCACAGCGAGCAGCGCAGCAGGGTCATGCCGGCAGGAGTCGCCGGCGGCCGCGCGAGGTTCACATAGAGGCCCTCATTGAGAAGCGCCTCCCACATTGCAGCGCCTTTCTCCAGGTCGGGCATGATGACCGCGATGATGGCCGACTGCGGCTCGTCGGTGCCCAGCGTGAAGCCGAGCTGGCGAAGGCCGGCGTGGAGGCGTTGCGAGTTCGCCCACAGGTGCGCGCGCTTGTCGGCGCTGTCCATCAGCTTGCGGATCGAGGTTGCGGCGGTGGCGACGACGCTCGGCGGAAGCGACGCGGTGAACACGTAGGGCCTACAGACGAGCCGCAAAATCTCGAACTTCGGATGGTTGGACACGCAAAAGCCGCCGACGGTGCCGACCGACTTGGAGAAGGTGCCGATGATGAAGTCGACGTTGTCGATCACGCCCTGCGCCTCGGCGACGCCGCGGCCATTCTCGCCGATGAAGCCCATCGAATGGGCCTCGTCGACCAGCACCATCGCGCCGTTTTGCTTGGATACGGCGACCATTTCCTTCAGCGGGGCGATGTCGCCGAGCATCGAATAGACGCCTTCGAGGACAACCAGCTTGCCGGCGCCCTCCGGGATCCGCTTGAGCCTTTTTTCGAGCGCCTCGATGTCATTGTGGCGGAAGGGCACGATCTGCGCGTTGCCGAGCGCGCAGCCGTCGTAGATCGACGCATGGCTGTCGATGTCCAGGACGATGTAATCGTCCTTGCCTGCGATGGTCGAGATGACGCCGAGATTCGCCTGGTAGCCGGTCGAGAAGACCATGGCATGGTCCATGGCGTAGAAGTCCTTCAGCGCCTGCTCGACCGCCTTGTGGCCGCCGTAGGTGCCGTTGAGCACCCGGCTGCCGGTGGTCCCGGAGCCGAACTCGTCGAGCGCCTTCTTGCCCGCCGCGATCACGTCCGGGTCGAACGTCATGCCCATGTAATTATACGTGCCGAGAAGGATCGTCCGCTTGCCGTTGCAGATTGCGACGGTCGGGCTTTCGACCCGCTCCATGACCAAATTGAACGGGTCGGTGACTCCGCCCGACAGCAGCTGCTCGCGTTGCTGGATGAGGGCGTCGAATTTCGAGAAGAGGTCGTTCACGCTTTCAGCTTCTGAAGCGCGTCGACAAGCTGGCCGACAGTCTCGATCTCGGCCTGCATGTTCATCGAGATGAGCACGTCGAACTCATCCTCTACGTTGGCGACGAAATCGAGCACGGTCAGGCTGTCCCACTCAAGGTCCTGGGCGAAGCGCGTCGCCTCCGTGACCTCGATCCCCTTCTTGTTGAAAGGCTCGATCAGCTCGAGGGTCTTGGCAAGGGTCTGGGCGCGGTCGGACATGCGGCTCCCGTTAGTCGGCGGGACCACCTTTCGCAACGCAATGGGGCGCGAATACGGCGCTTGTCAGGCGGCATGCCAGCCGGTTCCATCCCGGCGGATGGACGGGTAAGAACGGTTTGCAAGCGAGGGGATTGCCATGCCGGGTCGAGTCACGGTGCGGTCTGTGCCGTTAGCCATTGGGCTTCTGATTCTCGCCGGCTGCAGCTCAAAAAATCCGGACGCGCTCAACGCCGCCAACCTGGACGAGAATTTCGCAGTGGCCGAATCGAATGCGGTGGTCGTTCCTGACAACGGCAGCACCGCCGCAACCGTCGCTACCCCTGTCGAGCCGCCGGCAAATGAGGCCACCAACAATGCGCAAGCCAATATCGATGCGGCAGTGAACGCGCTCCGCGAGGCCGATGCCGACAAGAACGAATATTGCGAGGCCCAGAAGGAGGCCACCGGCGAGAGCGACTGCGACGAAGATTAGGCAGTGGTCTCGTGCAACAGCGCTAGTTTCGTCCAGTCACCAGCGGTGCGGCCGGCGGCGGCGCAAACTCCAGCGGAGCGACGCTTGCTCCGGGCGAATCCAGAGTGACGACGCGGTAAAGAGCCGTGCCGACCGGGCTGTAGGTAATCGCCTCGGTCAGGACGAACGACGCGAGCATCGCAGCGATGCCGTAGCGCCAGGCTGGATGGCCGCGGCCGGTGCGCCGCATGTCCGCCAGCATTCCGACGATCGGGAAGACCAGGCTGACGAGGAAGATCGTCTCCCACGCCCAGGGCTGGAGCAGCGGCATCGGCAACAGGCGGCCGAAGGCAGGCCCGAGCAGCAGGGCCATCGCGCAGAAGTGAAGGCGGCGATGCCAGTCGGTGCGGCGCCGCTGCGTGACGGCAGCGAGAGTGAGGGCGGCAAAGGTGAACACCAGTATCGGGTCGAAGACGAGAAACTGGAGCGGCCGGAAGAAGAACGGCACCTGGCCCCGCCGGACCATTGCCAGGGTGACGAGGCATCCGAGCAGGACCATCGGGAAGATCCAGCCGACCGCGATCCAGCCGAGCTTGCGGTGGATGTCGACCCGGCCCGAGCCGATCAGCAGGTTCTGCGTCAGATAGATGGCGACCCATCCCATGAAGATGAATGCATGCGCGTGCACGAGAGGCGGCGCCGCGAATGTCGACCGGCCCATCGCAAATTGCAGCGAGAAGCCGGCGACGATGATGATCGCCATGAGGATCGAGCCGCGGACGAAGAAACGATCGTCCGAGCTGGGCGCACGGACAGATTCTTGAGCGATACTTGCCATTGCTTAGCCCCCGCAAAGAATTGGCGTCACTAGCTATACGGCGCTGAAGGGCTTGGGCAAGGCCCCGCGGCGAGCCGGCCTACAGCCAGCCGTGGGAGCGGTACCAGGCGGCCGTGTCGGCCAGCCCCTGCATGGTGTCGATGGTCGGCTGCCAGATTTGCTTAGGGCAGGCGCGCTTGGGTTCGACCACCCAGTTGCGGTGCGAGAAATAAGCCGCCCGATCGGTGGTCAGCTTGGCTTTCTCCCCGCGCCACCATTGGTCGAGGTGCGCCGCGGCGCGCAGCAGGATGCCAGGGGAGGAGACGATCGCAGGCTTGGTGCCCACCGCGGCGGCGAGGGCGCGGGCGAAGTCGCGGTGGCTCCAGCCGCCGGGCCTGCCGTCATCGGCCTCGACGAGGATGTTCGACGGCACCGACGGACCGGCCAGCGCCAGCAGCAGCGCCGCGAGGTCGTCGGCGTGGATCACAGAGACGCGGCCCTTGGGCGGCATCAGCATCAGCCCGAGCTTGGCCATGCGAAACAGCTCAAGCGTCTCCTTGTCACCCGGCCCGTACACCGCCGGCGGCCGGACGATCGCCCAATCGAGGCCGGAGCTATGAACCAGCTCCTCCGCCTTGGCCTTTGAGCCGCCGTAGAGTGACAGCTTGGGTTCGCGGGCGGCGAGCGAGGAGACATGGATGAAGCGTTGGATCCCGCCGGCGGTTGCGGCAGCGAGCATCGCCAGCGTGCCCGCGATATTGCCCTCTTCGAAGGCGGCTGCCTTGGACGCGCTGATCGTCCCGGCGACATGGATCACTGCGTCGGCGCCGTCGACGAGGCTGCGGAGCGCGTCCCGGTCCTGGAGGTTGCCGGTGATCCATTCGACGCCTTCCCGCTCGGGCTGTTCCCGGCGCGCCAAAGCGGCAACCCGGTGCCCGGCGGCGACCGCAGCGTCGAGCAGATGCGACCCGACGAAGCCCGTCCCCCCGGTGATCGCCAGCCTCATAGCGGCGACCAGCTCGCTTCCGCGGCGCCGACATGCTCTTGCTCCGCTCGCTCGCCGAGGTTCTGGATGATGGCGTCGAGCAATGGTTCCAGACCTTCCTCGAGCGGCGCGGAGACCGGGAACGCGCGAGCGCCTGACGCCTTCTCCAGCGCCTTGACGGTCTTCGAGCGCCGCTTCTCGTCGAGCAGGTCGGACTTGGTCAGCGCAATGATCTCCGGCTTGCCGGTGAGCCCGGCGCCATATTGTTCGAGTTCGTCCCGCACGACCCGCCAGGCCTCGACCGGATCCTCACCCGACCCGTCGACCAGGTGCAGGAGCAGCCGCGTGCGCTCGACATGGCCGAGGAAGCGGTCGCCAATGCCTGCGCCTTCGGCCGCGCCCTCGATCAGGCCCGGAATGTCGGCGAGGACGAACTCGCGCCCCTTGTGGCGCACGACGCCGAGCTGCGGGCGGAGCGTCGTGAAGGGATAGTCGCCGACCTTGGCAGCGGCATTGCTGACCGAGTTCAGGAGGGTCGACTTGCCCGCGTTGGGCAGGCCGACAAGGCCGACGTCGGCCAGCAGCTTGAGGCGGAGCCACACCCACATTTCCTCCCCCGGCTCGCCGGTCTGGTGCTGGCGCGGGGCGCGGTTGGTCGAGCTCTTGTAGCTGGCGTTGCCGCGGCCCCCCATGCCGCCCGCGAGGAAAGTGACGCGCTGCCCGGCGCGGGTCAGGTCGGCGAGTAGCGAGCGTTCATCGTCGTCGGCGAGGATCTGCGTGCCCACCGGGACCCTGATGACGAGATCGTCGCCGCCCGCGCCCGTGCGGTTGGAGCCGGCGCCGCCCTTGCCGCGCGGGGCGCGGAAGTGCTGCGTATAGCGGAAGTCGATCAGCGTATTGAGGCCGGGCACCGCTTCGAAGACAATGTCGCCGCCCTTGCCGCCGTCGCCGCCGTCAGGCCCGCCGAACTCGACGAACTTCTCGCGGCGGAAGCTAACCGCGCCCGGGCCGCCGGCTCCGGAACGCACGAAGATCTTGGCCTGGTCGAGGAAATGCATCGCGAGCGCGGTTACGCCATGCGCGCGGGCAGTGAAAGCTTGGCTGCGGCGCTGGGCGAGCAATGCAGCCAGCAGACGTTGCTGACGATGGCGTGAAGGAAGTCGTCATCGACTCGCCGAGCGGCGATGAACATGCGGAAATAGATCGGTCCCGCGGCGAACGTGAACAGTGCTTCGCGGTCGACCTCGGCGGGCAGCTCGCCGCGCGCGATCGCGGCGTCGAACATGGGTGCCAGCTGCTCCATCCGTCGATCGAAATAGGTGCGGGAGAATTCCTTGTCATCGCGCGCCCGAAGCTCGACGGCAATGCGCAGCAGGGCAGGGCCGAGCGCGGATTCGAGGATCTCCACGAGCTTGCGCAAAACGGACATCAGGTCCTCGGCAAAACTCGCGCCGAGATCGGGCACGGCATCCTGTCGTGCGCGCTCCATCCAGGTCTCGATGATTGCGTCCCACCGATCCGGGAAGCGACGATAGAGGGTGGACCGCTCGATCCCCGCGCGATCGGCGACGGCGGAGAAGGTGCATGCCTCAAAGCCGCCCTCAACGATCAGCTCAGTGATCGCCTTGTGGACGCGCTCGGTCACATCGGCAGAGCGGCCGCCCGGTCGCTTCTTTGGCCCATTCTTAATTGACACTTGATTCATCTTTCGAATCGCTCTAACGCAACAGCCTGTTGCATTAGTAGGATGCACCTCCATATGTCCAGAGAAATGGCGCGGTCCGCCGCCGGCGGGCCGCTCGATCTATGTGCAGCGTTGCAATTGATGACCGGCGCGCGCCCGGCGCGAGACCGATGACCAGGTTCGCTCCTCGTGACGACCGGCCGCGCGTCCTCATATCGGGCGCGGCGAGCGGGGCGGGGCTCGCCTGCGCGCACGCTTTCGCCGAGCGCGGCGCGGAGCTCATCCTGTGTGATTGGGACGGTATTGCGCTGACTGACGCGGCCCAGCGGCTTGGCGCCTTCTCGCGCTTCTGCGACGCGGGTGCCGAGCGCTCGGTCGAAATCTTCGTCGAGGAGATCGGCGCGTTGTTCGGAAGCATCGACGTGCTGATCAATGCGGCCGGGCGCGGATACGTGCGCGCGCTGACGATGATGCGGCTGTCGCGGGCGGCATTGCCGCTGCTCCGCCGCGCGACCGGTTACCGGCTGATCGCCAACATCGCCCCGGGCGGCGGCTTTTCGCCCAGCGACACGATCTTCCCCCACGCGGGCTCCTTCGCCTCCTTCGCTCGGCTTTCCGAAACGCTCGTCGACCAATGCCGCGGGACCGAGATCGAGGTCGCCTGCATCACGCCGCGGATCGTCCGCGCTCGGCAGGGCAGCGCGCGCTGGTCCGACCAGCTGTATCGTCTTGACCGCGTCGACGAGAAGGAAGCAGCCGAACGAATCGTCGAGATGTTCGCCGCCGAACGGCCGCTGTGGGAGCACCGCCCACGCGTCACCAATCGCTGGATTCAAGGCTAGGCGCGGCTCACCGAACTCTCCACGCCGAAACAACCGTTCCGATACCGAGCCGAAACGCTAGGCACTTCGCGCGGCGGCGGGCGTTCCTTGTATGTGAAGATTCCAAGCCAAGACCATGGCGAGCGGATCGTTGCCGTCGGGCTGCTCACGAAGCGCGACCTCAGCCTGCTCGGCCCGACCTTCGACCGCGCCTGGCCGGTCGAGGATGCGGGCTCGTTCGACGACCTGCTTCGCGCCATCGACGATGCCGAACACAAGCTGACGGTGCGCAGCACTACCCCCGCGGGCTGATCAGAAGCGGTCGAGCAGCCGGTCCACCGTGTCGGGCGCGGTTTCTTGCTTTTTCGGCTGTTCGTCCTTCAGCTTTTTCGCATGCTTCTCCAGCGCAGCGCGGACCAATTCGATCTGCTGGTCAGTGAGATGCTCGATGCCGATGAACTGCTCGCGCGCCTTGTCGACCGCGCGCAAGAGCTCATCGAGCTTGGCCTGCATCGCCGCCCCGTCGCGGTTCTGGCTGTTCTGGATCAGGAACACCATCAGGAAGGTGACGATGGTCGTGCCGGTATTGATGATTAGCTGCCACGTGTCTGAATAATGGAACATCGGGCCGGTGACTGCCCAGACCGCGATGATCGCCACGGCAATGACGAATGTCCCTGGCTGCCCGGCTGCCGTCGACGTCTTCGTTGCAAACCAATTGAAGAACTTGCGCATGAGCGCCGTAACGCGCGTGAAACGGCGTTAGTGCCGTCGCGGCGCGTTCAGCCCTTGGGGTTCTCGGCTTCGAGGCGGTGGCGAAGCCGCTGCGCGGCCAGTTCGCGGGCGGCGTCGCGCGGCAGGCCAAGCGCGAGTGCGATCGCCGGGCCCAACAGTGAATCGCCGAGCGCGGTCAGGACCAGCGACAGGGTGCTTTCGGCGACGTGATGCGCCTCGTGACCGACGGCAAGTTTCGCAACCAGGCCGCGGATCGAATCGAGGATCGGGTCGAGCGCGTCGCGATTGCCGGACAGGATCATCCAGGCGGCGAGGGCGCCGGCGCCTTCCCTGCCGAATGCGTCGAAGCATTGGTCGACGATCACGCGCGCGTCGGTCTCACCCGCTCGGGCGCGCTCGACGGTTTCGGCAATGCTGTCGTTGACCGAGTCCGCGATCGATTTCGCGAGCTCCCCCTGGAGACCCGCGGCAGAGCCGAAATGATGGAGGAGGTTGGCGTGGGTGCGGTGGATCTTCGCGGCGACGGCCTTCAGCGTCACCGCTTGCGGCCCCTGGGCGAGTAGCAGCTCTCGCGCCGCTGCGAGGGCGGCCGAGCGGCTTTCTTCCGGGGACAGGCGCGTACGTCTTATTGACACAGATGTAAGTAGATGCTAATTGCTCCCCAATGACCGCAACGACCCTGCCGACTCCGGCCGATCTCAGCATAACGCCTCGGGACCGCCGGTTCGGCCGCGAGGCGGCCACGCCCCGACTGTGGCACGGCGGGCGCGTCGAAGCGACAGCTATTTACAATGCCTTGTCGGCGACCTTCCCGATCGGCGAGGCCTATTTCGTCGAGAGCGTTCGCAGGTTCCGCGAGGGCGCGCCGCCCAAGCTCGCCGAGGAGATCAAGGGCTTCACGACCCAGGAAGCGATCCACAGCCGCGAGCATGACGCGTTCAACAAGCGGGCCGCCGATGCGGGCTATGACCTGTCGAAGCTCGAGGCCCAAGTGGAAAAGCGGCTGGCCGTGGCACGCGAGCGCGGCCCTTTTGCGAACCTCGCCGCGACCATGGCGCTCGAGCATTTCACGGCGATCCTCGCCCATGAGCTGCTCGGCAACCCGAGCCATCTCGACGGCGCGGAGCAGGAGACCGCCGACTTGTGGCGCTGGCACGCGATCGAGGAGATCGAGCACAAGGGCGTCGCCTATGACACCTGGCTGTGGGCGACGCGCGACTGGCCGCGGTTCAAGCGGTGGAAGGTCAAGGCGCGGATCATGATGTACGTGACCCGCAACTTCGTCGTCGACCGCACGGCGGGCTCACTCGAGCTGATGCGCCAGGACG
>Ga0105248_10002101_pt1 | contig 22070 bp, 19 predicted proteins | sample KBSS34metaG_FD_81524 | JGI IMG/M metagenome (GOLD analysis project Ga0105248, IMG submission 81524) | Switchgrass rhizosphere microbial communities from Kellogg Biological Station, Michigan, USA - KBS S3-4 metaG | ecosystem: Host-associated > Plants > Roots > Rhizosphere > Soil | place...
ACCATCGCAGGGCTGGAGAACGTTCATTTAACAATCATGCTGAGGGGGTCGCGGCGCTTTGTTTGTCGTGCCGACGCTATCATTCCGGCTTCTGTTCGGCCTGTTGATCTTGCGGCATGACCGGCGCGAAATTCTGTGGTTGGGCGTGACCGCACATCCAACGGCGGAATGGATTGCGCAGCAGGTCACGGAAGCGTTCGGCTGGGACAAGCCACCAAAGTATCTGCTACGTGATCGAGATCAGGCGTACGGGGACGCCTTTATGAGCCGTATCCGGGCGATGGGCATCCGAGATCGGCCGACTGCGGCCCGCTCACCCTGGCAGAACGGATATTGCGAATGGGCGATCGGTTCGATCCGACGGGACTGTTTGGATCACGTGATTGTCTTGGGAGAGCGCCACCTTCTCCATCTGCTGCGCTGTTATGCGAGCTACTACAATCGGAGCCGAACACGCCTGTCCTTGAACAAGGATGCGCCGACGAGGCGACCAGTTCACGCCCTCGGGAGCATCGAAGCAAGGCCCGTCCCCGGCGGCCTGCATCATCACTACGTTCGTATTTGATTTCCGACAGGGAGGGGTGGTGATAATTGTCTGCAGAAAGGAACGCGGCTTCATCACCATAGCGCTGCATCACATCAAAACCGAGCACGCCACAATAGAGCTCGATGGCGCGATTTAGATTTGCCACTTTCACAGGTGAACGTGTCCGATGCTGACGCCTGGATCGATTGGACGGGAATTAGGGGCAACAGGCTTCGGTGAAGGGTACATGTTTGAGACAGGTGGAAACTATTCTTCACAAGATAGTCACGGGCAAGTTGCGGGGCGACCAAGGTCGCCTAGTTACCAAGCTGAAACGATCGCGCAGGACACTGAGTTTTAGCTCAACTAAAGGCTTTTTTGCATGATGACCACGTACCCAATTGGTGCACGCAGATGGTGGAGGCCGCTGCGGATCGTACGTGCTCGCTGGCGGCTTTTCCTCGCCACGCTCCTAGGGCTTCTGGTATTTGCCTTAGTGCCTTCAGATTGGCGACTGATCAATCGCATGTTGATCGGCTGGGATGTCGGAGTGGTCGTCTATCTTATGCTCGCGGTCGAGCTAGCGATGCGCACGAATGCCGACCAGATACGCAAAAGATCTGCACTGTACGATGAAGGGCGTATTGCAATTCCGGTGCTCACGGCCACCGCAGCTTTGGCGAGCATCGGAGCGATCTTCGTCCAGTTAACTACGGCACCCGCAGGCCACCATTTTCTAAACCTCTTATTTGCTGGGGTGACCATTCTGCTGTCATGGACCTTCATCCAGCTTATCTTCGCTTTTCATTATGCGCACGAGTTCTATGCCGAGCATCGGGGTCAAGCAGGAGGGCTCGGCTTTCCGGGTAACCGCGCTCCTAACTATTGGGACTTTCTCTACTTTGCCTTCGTGATCGGCATGACATCACAAGTGTCAGACGTGACCGTGAAATCACGGGCCCTAAGGAGAACCGTTACGGCGCATAGCCTGCTCTCTTTCATCTTCAACCTCATGCTGCTCGCGCTCGCAATAAACTTAGCCGCGAGCGCACTCGGAAGCGCGGGAAGCTAATGGGGTTAGAGGCATGGCTCAAATCGTAGAGCGCTTGAGCTGTGTTCGGCTCTTCACTGGGCCAGGGAAAGCGCGTTCCGCCTTCATTTCGAGGTCTTTATCATGTTGGCGTATAAACCAGAGCGAGCCAAGCAATATGATAGTGCCGATTAAGAGAAGCGCTTTGCCTTGCTCCCACCCAGAAGCAAGCGCAGGGCGTCCTTGGCTACTGCAAAACGATCCTCGAGTCTTCTCCGGTTCTCGCCCGACAGATCGAGGGTGTCACCTCTGAGGAGATTAGGCTCAAGGGCAACATCTGCATCAGCGTGCTCCCTGCCAACTATCGGACGATCCGATGCTCGGCGTGGTGCTCGATGAGTCCGCGCTGTTCCCCTCGGAGGAATCGGCGCAGCCCGAAATTGAAATTCTCCGAGCTTGTGTTCCGGCGTTACTGACGACCAAGGGTCTCGTGGTTGGTGTCAGCACGCCATACGGCCAGCGTGGCTTGGTGTTCGAGAAATACCGGGACGCCTTGGGCAAGGATGATGCCGAGGTCCTTGTGGTCAAGGGCGGCTCGACCACCTTCAACCCGACGCTAGACCAGGCTCAGATCGACAAGGAGCTTGCTGCCGATCCCGAGGCGAACAAGGCCGAGTATGAGGCGCTATTCCGCTCCGATCTTAGCGCCTACGTGGATCGTGCGACCGTAGAGGCGTGAGTGACGCCCGATTGTCGCGAGGGGCCCTTCCCAACCGGCTTTCAGATTTTGCGGGTTCGTTGATCCCTCCGGCGGCCAGCACGACAGCTTTTGCCCCGGCATATCGCATCGCACTGGCGAGCGTGTGGTGCTCGACGCGGTGAGGGAGTTCAAAGCGCCTTTTGATCCGGCTTCGGTTGTTGCTGAGTTGGTCACGACGCTGCGGGCGTTAAGGTCGAGGAGGGACTTGCAGCCCTTGGTGAGCAGGAGCGGGGCCGACCTTCAAAAGTTTGGTTCGGCAGCTACCGTGGGGGACGGCGTGCCACTCAAAAACGACCGACCTCGTGAAGATTGCGCGAGCCGTTAACGGGCTTTTGAAAAGCGCCGGGAGTTCACTGGCGTCGATTTGGCTTACCGGCGCGCGCTCGACGCCATGGCGCGGGAGATTAGTGCGGTTCTAAGGTGTGAGCTGCGCGAAGGCCATGGAGACCATCGAGGCCCGGCTAGGCAAGCGCCAGGGCGTGATACTCATGCGCACGGTTTTTGCGCGAAGGCGAGGGAAGGAGTCGATCATTGGGTCGCCCCTCTTAGGGCGCGAGTAGAAGGGTTGAAATCGCTAAAGCAATTAAGTGAAGTGAGGTTGCTGCACCCTCTGATGCTGAGACAAGCGCTAAAGGTGGTACAGCATGTTTGCGTGCATCCTGTTATGTCGGCACTAGGATTAGATACGATTGCCGCGCTGCACGCCGAGTTGCAAGACTGGAAATCGTTATTGCAGACCCGTACGCTCTGGCTCCCGGCACTACAAGGCGACTGCGCCGGGCTGATCGATTGAAAGGGAGGTATTCCGATTAGGCCCTGGTTACCCGGCACAGCCTGTTGAGCCCCGGCGACTCCAAGCGGAACAGCAAAAAAGAGCCCAATCAACAACAACATGGATTTAGCCATGAAGACACGCCCCCCGACGGTTGCATCCTGACTGTCACGTAGCCTTCTCCAGTGGAGGGAGGCCGTCAAGGCCCATCGCCTTTAACACCCTGCACCTTCGGTGCGCCCAATGCACGCCTGCAATGTCTCCCCTGTAGCTTTCTTGGCTGGCGAGCCGCGCATTTCAGCCAGTGGAAGCATAATGAGATTCAGATCAGGGAGTATCGGCCCGTTGAGCCGCTTCCGTGGAACACCCTCTCCATCGATCGGCTGTTGCGTGTTTCGGATCGATGTTTGTTACAGGAAGCTGGGAACGGAATGCGGTCAAACCCGTTCGCGCAAGAACGGTGAAAACAATAGCAACCGCGTAGGCACGCATGAACGCCGCTGGATGGCGCTGCTGGCGATATCCGCTTTTTGGCAGCTATGCGGCTCCTTCACGGCCCCCGCTGCGGTCGACTTCGGGACCGAACACCAGCATCGGTCGCTTAGCCTTGTCGGTCAGGCGCAAGTCGCTGGTTCCACCCTACCCCACTGGCGCGGTCTCCCAGCGCCACACCGACTGCAGCATTCTGCGTTTGAACCCTCCGGCCAGCAAGTGTGCGGCTTGGGGCCCGGAAAACGTCGCCGACGCGTAGGTCCTCAAACCTTCGTGGTGGCACAACGGTAAAACTAACCGGATCGAATTCGCGAGATTGCTTGGGGCGGGCGGCGTCTGAACTCATAGTCATCTCCTAATGCGATTTGGTCATCACCGGATGGCCTTGAGAAGCCTGACGTGTGGTTTGCGCGAAAGGACGAAATTGCGGCCCGCAGGATAAATTGGACGAACACAAGAGCCCCGAGAAACCAACCCAGAAGCTAACTCACTGGTCGTCGCGCCGGCAGGTTTGCTCGCTATTTCCCTCGAGCCGCCAGCTTCCGAGCCGCGTGCGGCTGTTTATCGACGCAATGGCGGATTGGCTGAACAGGCGTTACCGACGGATATCCCGATGCAGTGGCGTGACTGCGCGGGATGCAGTGGTGCATCTGCCGTGAAAATCCAGCACGGCGGGCTGTAAATCGTCCTTGGGAAACTGGCCGCCCGGTGGTTCGCTGTTCAATATGCAGAATTGATGGTCGCGCACGCCGAACTTTTCCTCGGGTTATTGATGGAAGCTTGGTAGGGGAGCGACAATGCGATGCAAACTTGCCATCCTGGCTGGAGCGGTCTTCGTGGGCCACTATGGATGGGTATCAGCAGGAGATGTCGGCATGCCTGCATGGTTACGCGCTCGTCATAGCTTCTCCGCCCCGGAAGTCAGCCCGGCACATGCGTTGGAATGTCCGCTTTGGGTCATTAGCCGACATAACGACCCGTTCGCGTCATGTCCGCTTTACCCCCGATAGCGGACGTTCGGCGGCGCACCCAAGTCAGCATTTGGCTGTCGGTTTATCAGTACACGCCCTGGCAAGGAAAATGCGTAACGACCTCGTGCGCTCATTCCGAGAACGTGACGCTTGAGGTTTGCAATTGGTTTGCAAATCCCATCGTGCGTGGGCTTTTGTTAAAACCCGTCTAAGCTCATGGCTCAACCAACAAATTGGAAAATAACAAAGTATTGGCGGAGAGGGTGGGATTCGAACCCACGGTACGGTTACCCGTACAACGGTTTTCGAGACCGCTCCGTCTCAGATGGGAATTGGCGGCAGGGTCAATTCTCGGTGGTTTCAGGCCCGGGATTTGGACCTATTTTTGGGCGTTTCGCTCGTAATGGACCCGTGTTCGGTATAGGTGGCTTAGAGCCCTGATTTAGACCTATTTCCGGCCTTCTCGGATGTGATGGAGCCGTGTTCGGTATAGGTGGCCGCGAGCACCCGCAGCCAATCTAGGCGTGTCGTCTCAGCTCCCACTTGGTACGTTCTTGAACAAATCTGGCCCTGGATTTGAACCTGTGAACAGCTACCTAAATGCAACCTAGGTACTCAGGCAAAGCATGAGACAATACTCAATAAATTGATCTCGCGGGTTTATCTCCTTGACCTAGAAAAGCACCTTCTCCTGCAGAGGGAGCGGGGCTCGGCGCCGCCTCGGCGCGTGCCGCCTGAGAGTTGCTCGGGTCTTCCACCGAGAAGACGATGCCAGGCGGCAGAGAAACTCCGAGCCCAAGTGCGGCGTTTTGGGGCCCCACAGGGTCTTCGCTCGTCGGCGCCGTCCGATACGACGATTTGGTGATCTCGGTGAAATTGCCGGTATCGGCATCGTTTTCCGCGTTTTTGTCGGGTCTTTCCGGCTGTTGCGGGACAGGCGCCCAAGACTCGGATTGGGCGGGCGGCGTCTCCGGTGACGGAGCGCTCTGCTGAATTGCCGGCGGGAGAAGCACGGGCTCCGGTTTCGACTGCAAGCGCTCGTAAAGAAATGCCGCGCTGATCGCGAGCAGGATGGCCGCAGCAACGATAAGCAAAGACCGTCTCTGCATCAGCGGTTGCTCGGGCCTGGCTGAGATCTCGCTGAGAAGATCGGCTGTGGCGGAACCGGCGCGTGCCGCGCCGATTTTCGTTTCCTCCTTACGCGCCGCGCGCCGTGCCGCCGCAATAAGATCGGCAGGCGTCTCGAACTTTTCCTCGTGCCCGGCGTGGGGAACTGGACTGCGCGGTATTGATGCGTCGAGGTCAACAGCCTCGTCCAACGGTCTCGAAGGCTTAGAGCGCCCGGCAGGCATGAGCTTGGTGCGCAATATCTTGGGTTTCGCAGGGGTCTCGGCCATGCTCGCGCCGCCGTCACCTTCGCGCGCCAGGGCTTTGTCGGTGCGAAGCTCGGCGAGTGGACGGTTTGCGGGGTGCTCCCGCTGCGCCGTCTGGCCGCGCTCGGCTTCATCGCGCATCCGCTCTGCGAAGGCGGGGCGAGGTCGCGAGAGCTGCTGAGGCTGAGCGGCGCTCTTCTCCACCTGCTGCGCGAGCTGCTTCAGCGACTCCTGCACCGCCGCGATCGAGCTCGTCAGGCGATCGTCGCTCGCCAGGGTACGGTCGTTCATCGCCATCAGGTCGCGATGCATGGCATCGAAGCGCTCTGCGGTGCTCTGTTTTACTTCTGCCGCGGCGATCCGGGCGGCTTCGCCAGCCACTCGGCCGATGACCTCCTCGACGTCGTTCGGCGAGGCGTCGACGCGGGCGATCAGGCCATGCAGCTCGCTCTCGATCGAGCCGATCCGCGCGAACTGCTCCTCGGTTCGGGCAAGCTTTTGGGCGAGGTCTGAAATTTGCAGCTCTAGCGGCTCGAAGCTCGGGAATTTGGGCGTGCGCAGCAGGGCCTGGTTGATCTGATTGCCGATCTCGTCGAGCCGCGCATTCAAGGCTTCGAGCACGGCCGTCGACATGGTGGTCTCGATCGAGCGTTCGAGCCGATGCGCGACATCGATGAGGCGCTTGTCCAAATCGCGGTCTTCGCTCGCCGAGCTGATTTTGCCGGCGGACTGCATTTGGGGTGTTGAATAGAGAGGGTCGGGAACCCAGAAGCTGAACGGCGGCTCGGATTCAACTGGAGTCTCGAGCGGAGGCCGCGAAAGCTCTTCTGCCGCGCCCAAGCCCAAGCCGCTCGCGCCGGTGCCGTAGTCCATCCCGCTCGACAAAGCCTTGCCGAGGCGCTCAAAATCGTCGAGGGGGCTCGATGCTTCCTGCTCGAGCCGCCGCGCAAGCTTGCTCACCTGATCGTGCAGGCGGTCAAGCGTATCGCTATCGTCCCTGGCGCTGCGTGCGCGCGCAGTCTCAGTGGTCTGCGACAGGTGATCGAGCCTTGCGTGCAGCTCATCGAGCGCTCTTCCGTAGCGGCGCTCGTTCTCCTCAATCCTGGACACGAGCCGGCGCAGCAGGCTCTCGATCGAGTATTGATCTAGGGGGCGCTGCGCAGAGGGCGCGCCGCTCTGCCTAGCGGCGCCGCTCCTTTGCCAACTAGCCTCCGAAACCATCCCGTTCCCCATGGCGAGTGACGCCGCCACCTCGCGCCCAGACGAGGGACCGGTCCGTGAAGACGCGCGACGACGCGGTCGAAACGAGCGTGGCAAGTCAGAGTAAATTTTGCGTTAAGTACCGCTCTATCGTGGGACAGCGCGGTGTTGCGTGCTCGGCGGGAAGCGCTGCGCTTGTCATCCTGAGGCGGACGGACCACCATGCGGTATGACCCCATGGCAACAGAGTTTTTAGGTCATGGCTGAGTGGACGCAGGCGAGTGACGAGCTAACTCTTGCGACGCACGGCAAAGGCTTCACCGAAATCACCCGCGATCTTTCTCGCTGGCTGGAGTCCATTCCAGCCGAGAGCGGCCTCTTGACCCTGTTCGTGCGGCACACCTCGGCCTCACTCACCATTCAAGAGAACGCTGATCCTAATGTCCGCGTCGACCTGCTCGATGCCCTAGAGCGCTTCGCACCGGAGAGCCGCCACTATGCCCACCAGGAGGAAGGACCAGACGACATGCCAAGCCACATCAAGGCAATGTTGACCGCCGTCAGCCTGTCCATCCCGGTCAGGGATGGACGCATGGTGCTCGGGACTTGGCAGGGCATTTATCTGATCGAGCACCGCACCGCGCCGCATCGGCGCAGCATCGCGCTCAATTTCATCGGCCATTCGGCACAGTCCTAACGGGATTTACTTGGCGAATTCCTTGGTCGCCGCCACGAGCTCGTGCACAATGCCGGGCTCTGTCATGGCATGGCCCGCGTCTCGCACCACTCGGAGCTTGGCCTCCTGCCATGCGCGGGCAAGATCGAAGGCGATCTTGACAGGGGTCACCACGTCGTAGCGACCGTGCACGATGACACCTGGAATACCGCTCAAGCGGTGCGCGTCCTCGATGAGTTGGTCGTCGCTCGCGAAGAAACCTCGATTGAGGAAGTAGTGGCACTCGATCCGGGCGAAGGCGAGCGCATAGTGGTCTTCGGAGAAACGTCGCACCCGCTCGGCATCGGGCAACAGAGACAAAGTCTTACCCTCCCATGCGCTCCAGGCGCGCGCCGCTTCGATCTGCACTGCTGGATCGGCATGGGTGAGGCGCCGGTGAAAGGCTGCGATCATGTCGCCACGCTCGTCCTCCGGGATTACGCGGACGTAATCCTCGAATGCGTCGGGAAAAATCCAGCTCGATCCCTCCTGGTAGAACCATTCGAGCTCCGAGCGCCGCAAGGTGAAGATGCCTCTGAGCACTAGCTCGGTCACTCTCTCGGGGTAAGTCTCGGCATAGGCGAGCGCCAAGGTCGAGCCCCACGAGCCGCCGAACACCTGCCAGCACTCGATGGCGAGGTGCTGGCGCAGCCGCTCGATGTCATCGACGAGGTCCCAGGTGGTGTTTTCTTCCAGCGAAGCGTGCGGCGTCGAGCGCCCGCAGCCCCGCTGGTCGAACAGGATGATGCGGTAAGTGCGCGGATCGTGATAGCGCCGCATCACCGGGTTAATGCCGCCGCCCGGGCCGCCATGCAGCAACACGGCGGGCTTGCCGATCGGCGAGCCGCATTCCTCGAAATAGATCTCGTGCAGGTCGGAGACCTTGAGCCTGCCCGTCCGGTACGGGACGATCTCAGGGTAGAGCGTGAGCCTCGTGTGCTTCGGTGCAAGCTGGTTGTCCATGGCGTGCTCTCCGGCAGGCTCACGAGGCCGAGACGGCAGGAACCGCAGGGGCGGACGGACCCCCCGCTGCCGCGGCGGCGGCGCGCTGCTGTGCGCGATCATAAATCGCCTCGCCATCCGGATTGCGCATGTCTTCGCAATAGGTCAGTTCGGCCTTGGACGAAGTCCGCCAATAAAGACTTATGGCCACGCCCGCAACGAGGCCGAGAGCAATGCCGGCCAGGCTCGCGACGGGAGTGGTGGGCATGGTCTGTCCGGCGGCGAAGCCGCCGCCCAAAACGACTTCAACGACCATCACGCCGAATCCCATACCCATTGCGGCGAGCGCTCCGGCAACCGTGCAGCGCGGCCACCATATTGCGAGCAGCAGGGCGGGGAAGAAGGTCGAGGCAGCAAAGGCAAACGCGGTCAGAGCCGCGCGGAGTGGATCGACGTCGGCGATCACTAGGAACATGGCTGCGGCAAGGGCCGCGGCCGCAATGGCAGCCCAAGCCGCGCCGAGCCGCGGCAGCGTCTGCCGCCGGTCGAGCACACGGTAAACGTCCTCGGCAAGGCTAGCGCCTAGGGTGAAGAGGTGTGAGGTTGCTGCAGACAGTGCAATCGCGATAGCGGCTGCGGCCATCACCACACTCAGCACGTAGGGAAGCTCGGCCGCGGCCGGGAGCGCAAGAGCGATGCCGTCGCGCGGGACGAGCAGCTCTTGCGCGCCGATCGCGCCATCGCCGTTGGCGTCGCCAGCCTGGATGAGATGCTGCTGGCTAAGTGCGGTGAACCAAGAAGGCAGGTCCGAAGCAGGAGCGAGGGTAATGCCCTTGAAGAGGATAAGCTTGGCGAACGCGGCCATCGCCGGCGCGGTCATTACGAACAGCGCCACGAGCATCACTCCCCACGCCGTCGATCGCCGCTGGTCGGAAATCGAACGTGTCACGCCGCTTCGGGTGAGAAGGCTCGGCAAAGAGGCGGTACCTAGAGCAAGGCAAAGGAACAACGTTGCGAAATCCAACTCCCGTAGGGAACCGAAGGACTGTTGGAACGGCTTGCTGCTCGCCGTGGGGGCGGGCGCGGGTAAGGGAGATGCGGCCACATCAGGCTGCACTGGCGTGAGGCCTGCGGTGATCTCAGCATCGTGCAACGGCGAGAGCATCTCGGCGTAGGTGAGCTGCGGCGCCGGAATATTAGTGAGCATGATCGACACAGTTGTCACCACCACGACAAGGCCGATGGCGCCGACGATGAACTCCGCGCTTCCTGTCCAGGTAACGGAACGCATGCCGCCGAGGATCGCCGTTATGGCGATGAGCACCGCGATCATGATGACACTGAGCGAGAACGAGACCGGGAGGAAGAGAACGGCAATGAGAGCGGCGACCTTCATCTCGGCGGCAAGCAGCAGTGCAGCCGGCGGCAGCAGCATCACGCCGACCGTCATGCGGACCGTGCGCGAACGGAAGCGATGGCCGAAGAAAGTCGGCAGCGTGTAGGAACCTGCCTTGCGCAGATAGGGCACGAACAGAACGCCGCCGATGAGCATGCCGGCGGTCCAGCCGAGCCCGATCGCCAGGGCATCGAAGCCGAGGAAGAATACGGTGCCGGTATAGGCGAGCACGCCAACGCCCCCGACAGCAGTCGCGGCGAGAACGAAGCCGTTGAACAGCGGCGGCACTCTACGGCCGGAGCAGAAGAAGTCCTCGACGTTTAGCGTACGCGAGCCGACGGCGATGAGAAGATAGAGCGCAAGCGGTGCGAGCAGCATAATTTCAGCGAGCAGTGTCTGGCGAACCCCGAGCTGCTCGAACATGGCGAGCATGAGTATGAGCGACACGAACGCGCTGGTGATGATCCCGTAATAGGCGCCGAGATGCGGGTTCGACGTGCGCGGCCGCGAGTGAACGCTCATCGCCTAGCCGAGCTCCTCGTTTTCGCTACGCGTCTGGTCGAGCCGATCCTGTAGGCGGATGAAAGAGAATGTCGCCACCACGCTGAAGATGAGCAGCCCTTGCGCGAGCAGATAGAAGCCAAGCGGGAAGTGCAGAAATCCATACTGGTTGAGCCATGTCGCGGCGCCGATGGCGAGAAAGGCGGCGAGGAGAACCGTCGACAGGATCGCGATGGCGAGAAGGAGGGTGCGGAGCTGATGCCGGTCGCGCGCCGGACGGTCGCTCAAGGGAGCCTCTGACGCCACTTCGCTTCCCCCTGCCTTAGAGGCTTGCCAAGGAGTTATCAGGTCGCGGCTTTGTTGCAAACTCGGTAGCACCATAGGCGTTCAAAGGTGGCATGGTAGTGACTGGCTTCGCAGGCAGCTCACAGGAGGGCGCCGATGCTGAAGGAATTCAAAGAATTCGCGCTCAGGGGCAACGTCGTCGATATGGCGGTCGGCATCATCATCGGCGCGGCCTTCTCAACCATCGTAAAATCGCTCGTCGACGACATCATCATGCCGCCGATTGGCGTCATCACCGGCGGCATGGATTTCTCCAACATGTTCGTCGCCCTGAACGGGGAGCATTACGATTCGCTTGCCCAGGCGAGGCAAGCCGGGGCCCCGACCATGAATTTCGGCCTGTTCATCAATAGCGTGATCAGCTTCACCATCGTCGCCTTCGTCCTGTTCATGGTGGTCAAGGCCATGAACCAGCTCCGCCGCAAGCAGGAGGAACAGCCAGCGACCGAGCCGCCGCCTTCGCGCGAGGTGGAATTGCTTCAGGAGATCAGGGACGCGCTGGTCAAGAACGACTCTAGCCGCCCCCGGGCGGGCAAAGCAGCGCACCCCGCACCATAGGCTGAGCAACGATTTTCCGTTTTCCAGGAGCTGCCTAACCGCGGCATTCCGCATGGTGCCCGAAACGGAAAAAAATTCTACTGTTTCGGCTCCACAGGAACCATTTTTCTTCTTTTCCGGGTCATTGCCTTTCTGGGAGAATGGATTTTCATTACACTCCCCATATTAAGTGGACCATTTTTCGGCAGGCGAGCGATGCAGGCCAACGAGGCTTCCACCGACCTAGTGATTATTGGCGCAGGCCCCGTGGGTCTGTTTGCCGTGTTTCAGCTTGGGCTGGCAAGGCTCAAGGCTCACGTCATCGACATTCTCGACAAGCCCGGCGGCCAATGCGCGGAGCTTTATCCCGAGAAGCCTATCTATGACATCCCCGGCATTCCGGTCTGCACCGGGCAGGAGCTGACGGACCGGCTGCTCGAGCAAATCAAGCCCTTCGAGCCCGTGTTCCACCTTGGCGAGATGGTTACGGCATTGACGCGGACCAGCGACGGCAAGTGGCGCGTCGACACCGACGCGGGTCGTGTGCTGATTGCGCCGGTCATCGTCATCGCCGCGGGCGGCGGCAGCTTCGTGCCAAAGCGCCCGCCCATTCCAGGCATTGAGGCTTACGAAGGCACCGGCGTGTTCTATGCCGTGCGCAAAATCGAAGCGTTTCGCGGTAAGCGCGTCGTCATCGCCGGGGGCGGTGACTCGGCCCTCGACTGGACGGTGAACCTCGTGCCCATTGCGCAGAAACTGACGCTGGTGCATCGCCGGCCTGAATTCCGCGCCGCGCCGGACACCGTGAACAAGATGCGCGCGCTCGAGGCAAAGGGGCTCGTCAAATTCGAGCTCGGCCAGCCGTCTGATCTCAAAGGAAGCGACGGCAAGCTCGACGCGGTCGTGGTCAAGTGCCCCGACGGCACAACCTTCGACATCGCAACCGATGCGCTTGTTCCCTTCTTCGGTCTCACCATGAAGCTTGGGCCGATCGCCGATTTCGGCATCAACCTGCATGAGAACCTGATTCCTGTGGACACCGCGAAGTTCGAGACGAGCATGCCCGGGATTTTCGCCATCGGCGACATCAATTCGTATCCCGGCAAGCTCAAGCTGATCCTCTCCGGATTCCACGAAGCGGCGCTGATGGCGCAAGCCGCGCACCGCTATGTGCACCCCGACAAAGTCCTGCGTTTCCAGTACACGACCTCGTCGTCGGAGCTGCAACGCCTGCTCAAGGTCGCCTGATCATGTTCGTCACCGTGCGTATGCCAGACGGCGCGACACACCGGCTCGAAGCCCTGGAGGGCTGGCGAATCATGGAGGTGATCCGAGACTGGGGCATTCCCATCAAGGCCGAGTGCGGCGGCGCCTGCGCCTGCGCTACGTGCCATGTGTGGGTCGGTGAGGAGTGGGTCGGCAAGCTCGTGCCGCCCTCTGCCGAAGAGCTCGAGATGCTCGATGGCGCATTTCAGGTCGACGAGCGCTCGCGGCTCTGCTGCCAGATCATCATGACGCCTGAGCTCGACGGGCTTGAGGTCGAGCTTGCGCCTGAGAGTCTTGCCGATGCGCCGCCCGAGCGGATGGTGGTCGGAGGATAACGCTATGCGGACCTTCCCCATCCTTGTGAGCTTCGACGGCAAGCCGCCTCTTGTGGTCGGCGGTGGCGAGCTTGCCGCGGTGAAGGCGCGGCTTCTGTTGAAGCGCGCGGCAAGCGTCGACGTCGCTGCAGGCGGAGTGGTGCCCGAGCTTGCTGCCCTCACCGAGCAGAAGCTGGTATCGCTTCTCCCGGCGCGGCCGGGCATCGATCAACTGCGCGGCCGGCCTCTCGTGATTGCTGCCACCGGGGACGACGAGGAAGATACGCGTGTCTCGGCCATCGCCCGTGCGCTCGGCGTTCCGGTCAATGTCCCAGACCGGCCGGAGCTTTGCACCTTCGCGCTTCCGGCGATCGTCGATCGCGGCGAGGTCACGGTTGCCATCGGCACCTCAGGTGCCGCACCAGTGCTCGCTCAGCGCCTGCGCGCCTGGCTCGAGCAGGAGCTTCACCCGCGTCTTGATGCGCTCGCCAAACTCGCAGCGGAGTTCCGCGGGCCCGTGGCCGACAGGCTGCCATCAGGTCCGCCGCGCCGGAAATTCTGGGAGGCCGTGTTCGAAGGCGCCGCCGCAGAGGCGATGTTCGAAGGCGATGAGGACAAGGCGAGAGCGCTCATCGCAGATGCGATCGACGAGGCAGCCGGCAAGCCGCGCGCGCGCGGCCGCGTGCTTCTCGTCGGCGCTGGCCCCGGCGACCCCGAGCTTCTCACCATGAAGGCGGTGCGTGCGCTCAAAGCCGCCGACATCATTCTCTATGATCGCCTGGTCGGCGAGGGCGTGCTCGATCATGCACGCCGCGAGGCCGAGCTGATTCCGGTCGGCAAGGCCAAGAGCGCGCACAGTGTGCCGCAGGAAGAGATCAATAAACTCCTCATCGAGCGCGCGCGCGCCGGACAGACGGTGGTGCGGCTCAAGGGCGGCGATCCTTTCATCTTCGGCAGGGGCGGCGAGGAGCTCGACGCCCTACGCGCTGCCGGCATCGCCATCGAGATTGTACCCGGTGTGACCGCAGGCATTGCCGCAGCGGCGAGCCTGCAAATCCCGCTCACCCATCGCGACGTGTCCCACACCGTGACCTTCCTGTCGGGCCATGAGGCCGGTGGCGAGGAGCCTTCCTTCAAGCATCTCGATCTTGCCGCGCTCTCTGGCGGCAAGAACACGCTGCTCGTCTATATGGGCGTCTCGACCGCAGGCGCGATCGCCAAGAAGTTGCTCGAGGCGGGCTTCAGCCCCTCGCTTCCCGTGATCACCGTTGAGAACGCAAGCCGCGATGACGAGCGCCGGGTATTCGCGACCGTCGCCGACCTTGCCGCCAACCCCGACCGCCTCGGCCTCAAGAGTCCCGCCGTCCTCATCTTCGGCGAGGTGGCGGGTCTTCCGGCCCACGGCCCGGTCGAAGACATCCTGGCGCTGGAGGAGGTCAAGCGTCTCTATGCCTAGCGTCGTCACAGCCAACCGTCTCACAGACGGCATCGTCGTCTATCTCGCCACCGACGGCAGCTGGACGGAGGACATTGCGCATGCGCGCCGCGCCGAGACTGAAGATGAGGTCAAGGCGCTCGAGGCCGACGCCGCGCGGGCCGTGAAGGAGCGCAAGGTCGTCGCCGTTTATCCCATGGAAGTCGCCGTCGACGACAGCGGCGTCCATGCCCTCTCCGTGCGTGAGCGCATCCGCGCCTCGCACCGCACCACGCTCACCGAGGACTGGTACGATGTACCGCTATGACGAGTTCGACCACGCTTTCGTGCGCGAACGCGTGGTCCAGTTCAGAGATCAGGTCGATCGCAGGCTCGCGGGCCAACTGACCGAGGACGAGTTCCGTCCCTTGCGCCTACGCAACGGGCTCTATCTGCAGCTACACGCTTACATGCTCCGCATCGCCATTCCCTATGGCGTGCTCAGCCCAAGGCAACTTCGCCAGCTCGCCATGATCGGGCGCAAATGGGATCGCGGCTACGGCCATTTCACTACGCGCACCAATCTCCAGTATCATTGGATCAAGCTGGTCGACGTGCCGGATATCTTGGACGCACTCGCTGATGTCGAGATGCATTGCATTCAGACCAGCGGCAATTCATTCCGCAACGTCACGGCCGATCCGTTCGCTGGTGCCGCCGTCGACGAGCTCGAGGACCCGCGTCCTTGGTGCGAGGTGATCCGTCAGTGGTCGACCGTGCATCCGGAGTTCAGCTGGCTGCCGCGCAAATTCAAATTCGCCATCACCGGTGCCGCCGAAGATCGTGCCGCCGTCTTGTTCCACGACATCGGGCTGAAAATCGTGAAGGGGCCGAACGGCGAGAATGGCTTCCGCGTGTTTGTCGGCGGCGGCATGGGTCGCACGCCCTATGTCGGTCTTGAGATTCGCCCCTTCCTGGAGAAGCGGCACTTGCTCTCCTACATCGAGTCGATCCTGCGCGTGTACAATCTCTATGGGCGCCGCGACAATCTCAACAAGGCGCGCATCAAGATCCTCGTCAATCAGCTCGGCATCGATAAATTCCGCGAGGAAGTCGAAGCGGATTGGGCCGCGTCGCCACGCAAGGACGAGATCGATTTACCGGAATCGGAGCTTCTCCGGATTCAGTCTTACTTTGCGCCGCCCGATCTCGTTCCGGGGCCGATCGTGGACGAGAAGGTGGAGCAGCGGCGGATCACCGATCCCGCGTTCGCCAATTGGCTCAAGAACAATGTCCGTCCCCACCGCGTGCCCGGCTACTGCATCGCCGTGATCGCGCTGAAGCAGCCCGGCCGCACGCCCGGCGATGCGACGTCCGAGGAGATGGAACTGGTCGCCGATTTGGCGGAGCGCTACAGCCACAACGAGCTTCGGGTCAACTACACCCAGAATCTCGTGCTGCCGCATGTCGCGCGGGCCGATCTCGTTGCGGTGTATGACGCGCTCGTGAGAGTTGGGCTCGCCGTTGGTAACAACGATCTCTTAGGCGACATGATCTGCTGCCCTGGGCTCGACTACTGCAATCTCGCCAATGCGCGCTCGATCCCGATTGCCAAGGAGATCGCCAAGCGGTTCGAGGATCCGAAGCGACAGGAGCTGATCGGTCCGCTCAGGCTCAACATGTCGGGCTGCATCAATGCCTGCGGCCATCACCATGCAGGCAATATCGGCATCCTCGGCGTCGACAAGAAAGGTACTGAGCTTTACCAGATCTCGCTCGGCGGCAGTCCCAAGGATGACGCCGCGATCGGCACCATCATAGGCCCCGGCTTCCGGGCCGAGGCCGTGCCTCAGGCGATCGACACCATCATCGAGACCTATCTCGCCAATCGCACCGGCGGCGAGGACTTCCTCGCCACGTGGCGAAGGATCGGGCCGGCGCCCTTCAAGGAGGCACTCTATGGCGCTGTTTGATCTTCATACCGGCTCCGTCATCGCCAATGTCAGCGAGCCGACAACGGTGCTCGAGCCGACCGCCGACGCCGCCGCGCTTGAGGCAGCCGCCGCGGCAGGCGGAGTTGTCGCGCTTCGCTTTCATGCCTTCGGAGACGGGCGAGGCTACTCTCTTGCCGTCTTGTTACGTGAGCGGCATGGCTTCAAGGGCGAGATCAGAGCCATCGGTTACATGATTCCGGATTTGGCCCCGTTCCTGTTGCGCTCCGGCTTCGATACCGCCGAGGTCGCCCACGAAGGGACGATCGAGACCTGGAAGGCGGCGCTCACGCGGCTGCGTCATGCCTATCAGCCCGGCTTGCGTAACCCTCAGCCGCTCCGCTGGAATGCCTCCAAGAATGAAGCCGATGAACTCAACCTCCGTCTCGTGAGAGTGAAGAACCTGCCCGACCGCATCCGGGAGATGCGCCGGAGAATCGAGGGACGCATCGCCTTCTCCACCAATCTCGGCCTCGAGGACCAGGCGATCCTGCACGCCATCGCCGAATCCGGCGCCGACATCGACGTGTTCACGCTCGATACTGGGCGTCTCTTTCCCGAGGTGCTCGAGACCGTCGAGATTTCCGAAAACCGCTACGGCATCCGCATCCGCCTGGTCGCGCCTGAGGCGAGCGAAGTCGAGGCTCTCGTCTCACGCGATGGTGTGTTCGGCTTCAAGAATTCAGTCGAGAACCGCAAGGCCTGCTGTGAGGTGCGCAAAGTGCGGCCTCTGACCCGCGAGCTTAAGGGCGCGCAAGGCTGGATCACCGGCATCCGGCGCGAGCATTCCGACGAGAGGGCAGCCGCGCCTCTCGCCGCCTGGGACGAGGAACGCGCGCTCATGAAGGTCAATCCCGTCGTCGACTGGTCCACGCAGGATCTCACCGCCTACATCGCCGCCAACAACATCCCCGTCAATCCACTGCATGCTCGCGGCTTCATCTCAATCGGATGCGCGCCGTGCACGCGCGCCGTGCAGCTGGGCGAGAACCCGCGCGCCGGGCGCTGGTGGTGGGAACACGAGGAAAAGAAGGAGTGTGGCTTGCACATGAACCCGAACCGGGAAGGCAAGGCCGCATGACCGCGCTTACCTCCCATCTCAAGCTGCTGGAAGCGGAGAGCATCCACATCTTCCGTGAGGCCGCAGCGCAGTTCCGCGCGCCGGTGCTGCTTTACTCCGTCGGGAAGGACTCGACGGTCCTGTTGCATCTTGCGCGGAAAACCTTCTGGCCGGCCAAGCCACCTTTCCCGCTTCTGCACGTCGATACGACTTGGAAGTTTCCGGAGATGATCGCTTTCCGCGACAGGACGGCGCGCGATTTTGGCCTCGATCTGATCGTGCACACCAACCACGACGGCTTGGCGCGCAACATCAACCCGTTCGACCATCCGCCTTCGGTTTATACCGACGTGATGAAGACTGTTGCGCTGCGTCAGGCCCTTGACACCGGCGGCTTCGATGCGGCCTTCGGCGGGGCACGCCGCGACGAGGAAGGTTCGCGCGCCAAGGAACGGGTGTTCTCGTTCCGCTCCGCAGGTCACCGCTGGGAGCCGCGCCGCCAGCGTCCGGAGATGTGGCAACTCCTGAATGGCCGCCTCGGCAAGGGCGAGACGGTGCGCGTCTTTCCCCTGTCGAATTGGACCGAAGGCGACGTGTGGCGCTACATCCAGCTGGAGAAGCTCGACGTGGTTCCCCTCTATTTCGCCGCCGAGCGGCCGGTGGTGTCGCGCAACGGTCAGCTGCTCGTCGTGGCCGACGAGCGCATGCGCTTCGAGCCCGGCAAGCGGCCGGTGCTCCGCAAGGTGCGGTTCCGCACGCTAGGCTGCTGGCCGCTGACCGCAGCAATTGAATCCGACGCCGACGACATCGAATCCGTCGTGGAGGAAACGCTCGCTGCGCGGGTTTCTGAGCGGGCAGGGCGTCTGATCGATCATGACACGGCGGGCGCCATGGAGATGAAAAAGCGCGAGGGCTATTTCTGATGCATGTGGCAGCGCTCAGGGATGAGGTTTCGGTCGGACCGAGGACGGTCAGGGCTACGCAAGCCGGGGCGCTGGTCAAGCTGCTCACCTGCGGCTCGGTCGATGATGGCAAGTCGACTCTGATTGGCCGCCTCTTGTGGGATGCCGCCGGCGTCACCGACGATCAGCGCGCGGCAGTCGCGCTTGCCTCGCAGAACCGTGCCGTCAACGGCGAGAAGATCGATTTCAGTCTGCTGCTCGACGGCCTCCAGGCCGAGCGCGAGCAGGGCATCACCATCGACATCGCTTGGCGCTATTTCGAGACGCCTGGCCGGCGCTTTATCATCATCGATTCCCCAGGGCATGAGCAATACACACGCAACATGGCGACCGGCGCCTCGCACGCCGACATCGCCATTCTCCTGGTCGATGCGCGCCATGGCGCCAAGCGTCAGACCCGGCGTCACGCCGCGATCTGCGATCTGGTCGGCATCAAGAAGGTCGTGCTCGCGGTCAACAAGATGGATGCGGTCGGCTGGTCCGAGGCGCGCTATCGCGATATCGAGCGCGATTTCCTCGCCATGGCCGGAAGCTTCAATTTTGCGCAAGTCATGACCATCCCCGTTGCTGCGCTCACGGGAGATAATGTCGTCTATCGCTCTACTGCAATGCCTTGGTATGCGGGGCCGACGCTGCTCGATTATCTCGAAGCCGTCGATCCCGTGGCTGAGCTTGTCGACGCGCCGTTCCGCCTTCCGGTTCAGCTCGTGCTGCGCGCCGCCGGCGACTTCCGCGGCTATGCCGGCACGGTCACCTCCGGCCGCATCAAGGTCGGCGACCGTATCGTCGATGCCCGCAGCGGTCTTGGCGCTACCTTGCGCCGTATCGCCAGCATGGACGGCGACATGCCGGTTGCCTCGAAGGGCGATGCCGTCACGCTCGTACTCGACACCGACCTCGATATTTCCCGCGGTGCGGTTCTGTCCGAAACCGCACGGCGCCCTGTCAATGCCGACGTCATCGAGGCGCGGCTGGTGTGGCTCTCCGAGACGCCGTTCGATCCCGAGGCAGGCTATCTGCTTCGGACCGCGACCGACCTCACGCCCGTCACCAGCATGAGCGTCTCGGCGCTGGTCGATTTCGAGACGCTTGCCTCCACTCCAGCGCATGCTTGTGGCGTCAATGACATCGCCGATTGCCGCGTTCTGCTCGGCCGCGCAACTGCTATCGACCTATTCCGCGACCTTCCGGGTACCGGCAATTTCGTTCTGGTCAGCGCCATCGACGGTGCCACCGTGGCCGGCGGCGTCATAACATGGGCGCAAGCAGGCGCGCCTGCGGTCGGCGACAACGTGCTCGTGCTGAACCGCGCGCTTCTCGCCCGCGGCGTTTGCGCCGATCTCGGTGACAGTCCGGCCGATGAAGCCGAATTCAATCGGCGCGCGCAGGAGGTTGCCGTTCTGCTCCGCTCGGCAGGAGTGCCGGTTCTGATCGAGCTCTAGGCCGTCTATAATCGAAGCGACCTAACCAAGGCTCTTCAAAGGGGCGCGAGGCTCGCCGCAAGGGGAGGCTTTCCAGGCATGGGTGACTTGAGCTCGGCAGTCGCCTTGCTGCCGCTCGTTGCGGCTGGCGCAAGCGTCGGCTTTCTCGTCGGCCTGACCGGCGTCGGCGGCGGCTCGCTGATGACACCTCTACTGATCTCGAGTTTTGGGATCAGCCCGCAAGTCGCGGTCGGTACCGACCTGCTCTATGCTTCGATCACCAAGACGGCTGGGAGCTGGCGCCACCATCTTTCCGATCACGTCGACTGGCCGATCGTGTTCCGGCTCGCGACGGGAAGTCTTCCGGCCGCTGCGCTGCTGCTTGCGGCCATCGCCTATTTCAACATCGATACTGCGGTACTCGGGCGCTGGATCAGGATGGGCCTCGTCGTTGCACTTCCCCTGAGCGCGATTGCCATCGTTGTCTACCCCTTCGTCACGCGCACGGCGCCCCAGGAAGACCTTGGCGACGTCCCGCCACGCACGATTGAGACCGTGCTATTTGGCGTGGCGCTGGGGCTGCTCGTCACTCTGACCTCTGTTGGCGCGGGCGCGATCGGTGTCACTGTGCTCGCCGCGCTTTATCCAGCGCTTCCGGCCAAGCGCCTCGTTGGCTCCGATATTACTCATGCCATGCCGCTCACGCTTCTCGGCGGCCTCGGCCATCTCGATCTTGGCAATGTCGACGGAAGCCTGCTGCTTGCGCTGTTGTGCGGGTCGATCCCCGGCATCCTCATCGGCGCGCGACTTGCGGGCGTTGTGCCTGAACGCGTGCTACGGCCGATCCTAGCCGTTACGCTGTGCTACGCGGCGTACGCGCTCTACAAGAAATGAGGGTTCAACAACCAGTTCTCACAACCGCGGGAGTCTGATCATGCTCTACGCCGTCATCAAGGCTTTGCTATCCGGCGTCGTGATCGCCGCGGCGTCGGAGGCCGCCAAGCGCAGCCCCGCCATTGGCGCCGTGATCTTGTCGCTGCCGCTCATCTCTATCCTCGCCTTCATTTGGCTGTGGCGGGACACCTCCGATACGGAAGCGGTTGCGGCACTGTCGCAATCGACCTTCTGGTTCGTGCTGCCGACGCTGCCGATGTTCCTTGTCCTGCCTGCGCTGTTGCGCAATGGGGCTGGCTTCTGGCCTGCACTCGGCTTGTCCTGCCTTGTGACGCTTTTGCTCTATGCCGCGATGGCGTGGACGCTCGGGAAACTCGGCATCTCCCTGTGACCGGCGACCGGGACTTCGCCGGCACTGGAACGGGGGCCGGAACCAAGCCGGATATGCGGTCGTTCATTCGGCGGTTCGCATTCGGGGGATTTCCGCAAAAATGGACAGCAATCAGCACTTCTATACGGTGTGGACGCACCGTAGCGCTCAAAGCATCTTTGGCGCAGCCTCTCATCCCGTCGTCCGGAACGGCGAGCTTCTTTGCTTCGCAACCGAGGAGCGCGCGCAGGCGGAGTGCGACCGGCTAAATGCCGGTGCTGGCGGCTCCCATGTGCATTACACGGTGAAACCGGCGTACGTGCAGCCGGCACCGGCGAACAGCTTGGCCTCGCCGGAAGACGGTCTGGCGCTACTCTCCGAAGCTTTCCGTCGGGCCTCTCAGCGCGGGATGGGTGAATCGGCTATCGGCGCTGCCAAGTCGTGACAATCGCACCCCAGTAGGGGGAGTGCCGCTAGGCCTAAGTGCGTTGGTCATCTATTTGCCATTCCCCGGCGCCGGCTCGTAGAAAGTACGTCCATTCGCATTTCTCTGTCTTAGTACGCTCTCAGCTGCAGCGGCGCATATCGCGGCCGTCTCTATCATGGCGTCGTAGAAGTCGTCGGTGTCTTCTCGCGTCCAATTATGTGGGTCACGCATCCATCGGATAGCGCAATGAGAGATGTAGGTGCTCCAACGCCACGGGTCGTTCTTGGTGTCATCTACCTCGCGGCCCCACATCCTGTCCTGAACGGCTCGAGCGCGCATGATTTGGTCGAATACACTCGGGTCCCCGCGCAATGGGTACTCTTCGAGGTTC
>Ga0105248_10002102_pt1 | contig 22067 bp, 18 predicted proteins | sample KBSS34metaG_FD_81524 | JGI IMG/M metagenome (GOLD analysis project Ga0105248, IMG submission 81524) | Switchgrass rhizosphere microbial communities from Kellogg Biological Station, Michigan, USA - KBS S3-4 metaG | ecosystem: Host-associated > Plants > Roots > Rhizosphere > Soil | place...
ACCCCGTCGCTGCGCGCCACCCCTCCTGTTCCAGGAGGGGAGTAGCTCCTCCTTCTCCTCCAATTCATTCACAGGACCTAAAGCTCCCGCAACGCTTTCGAGATGGGAAGCCGGGCGGCACGGATCGCGGGGAGCAGACCGCCCACGAGACCGATCGACAGCGCGTAAACAAGACCGGTGATGAACAGCACGGGTGTCACCCGAAATGCAAAAGCAACCTGACTGAACGTCTGGAAGTTCATCGTCGAAGTCTGAAAACCGTCGAAAGCGGCATAGGATGCGAGCGCTCCAACCAAACCACCGATGCCGCCCAGCACCACCGACTCCGCGAGCACCGACACGATCACCGAAATCGTATTAAAGCCGAGCGCCCGCAACGTCGCAATCTCGCGAGAACGCGATGCCACGGCCGTATACATCGTCAGGATTGCGCCGAACACCGCACCGATCGCCATAAGGCTGGCAATGCCGAAACCCAGCGTATTGATAATCGACGTCATTGTTCTCGATTGACTGGAGTAATAGTCGTTCTCACGCTGAACCCCCACCTGAACCTGAGGGTTCTTCATCAACCAGTCATTGAGTCGGCCAAAGGACTCGACCGATTCCAGTTTCGCGAGCACCACGCTGAATCCATTGGTACGGTGGTATACGTTCTGGAGATTCTGCACGTCGCACCAGATCTCGGATTCGGCGACGCCGCCACCGGCTTCGAAAGTCCCCACAACCGTCCAGCGGTTCTGGGCCGAGACAATCGTATCGCCCACATTCAGCCCGACGAACTGCGACTTCGCTCCCTTGCCCACAATTGCTTCATCCGTACCGAAGCGGAGCATCCGGCCTTCAATGATCTTCATTTCACTGCGAACCTTCGGCGTCTCCGGTTGAATTCCACGCATCGGTACGTTCGCGGTCCAATCCGGCTTGGATTTCTTGGGCAGGTCGATGACGACGGAGAGTTCGGCCGATACCAGCGGCACGTCCCCGTCATAGCGAATTCCCGGCGCTTCCCGGATAACTCGGACTTCGGTTCCTTCAAGACCGCTGGTCATTTCCGTATCGACACCCTTGCGCAGAATGAGCGCCCGGTCGGGGGACCCTGTGCCCGTCATCGCGGACGAAAACCCGGAGGAAATCGACAGCACCGACACAAACACAATCACGACTCCGGCAATTCCGATGATGGCAACGATGGACGATCCCAGCCGCGACGGAATGGTCTGCACGTTGATCCACATCACGGCAATCGTTTGTCTCAGCCAAATCATCGTTTTCCTACGTCCTTCTCAACGCGTCGGTAATCTGAAGTCGCATCGCACTCCAGGCCGGCATGATGCCGGCCACCAATCCCATCAACACCATGAGGATGATTCCAGCGGCGATATCCGTTTGAGACAAAATGAAAACTGGCAGCTGTCCGGTGGGATCGCCGCGTTGCACGATCAGCCAGGCCGCAATCAAGCCGAGTCCGCCACCACCCACTGTAACGAACAGAGATTCTGAAAGCACGAGTGCGAGTATTCGCACGTCGGTGAAGCCGAGAGTCTTCAGGACAGCGAGCTCGCTTGTACGTTCGCGCACGGACTGCACCATGGTGCTGGCCGCGATCAGTCCGAACATGAAGAGCACGATGGATGCGATGGCAACAGTGATCGCACCGATGTCGCCGATCTGTTTGGCGAAACCCTCTATGAAACCCTTCTCCGTCGTGGTTTTTGTTTCCGCGCCGGAGTTGGCGAACATTGCGTCGAAAGTTTGTCCCAGTTCTGTGGCACGCGACGGGTCGTCGATCTTGACGACGTACCAGCCGACGGTGTTCTTCGCGGTATTGATATTTCTGTTCTCATCGAGGTAGTCGTATCGAAAGAAGAACTGAGTCTTGTCGATACTCTGTCCGGCATCATAAATGCCGTCGATATTGAACTGCCACGGTTCCTTCGGCTGCCATGCGGCCGATAACAGAGGCACCCGATCGCCCAGCTTCCAACCATACCGGGCCGCGAGATCCTTTCCAACGATCGCTCCTTGACGGTCTGTCTGCCATTTCGCAATCTGCTCCGCAGGAACCTTGAATTCCGAATAGATTTTCAAGAAGGAGTCCGGCTCAACGGCCATGGTGTTGAGGACGTTGCTGGGTTGCTGATAGGCGCCGTTGAACCAGGTTTCGTGAGTGACTTCCTGCACTCCCGGCGTCTTCTGGATTTTCTGTTTGTAGGAAATCGGGAGCGGCAATATCAAGGTCACCTTGTTGATCAGAACGAGCCGATCGATTCCGGCAACTTCCACGCCGAGACTGAACGCGTTGCGAACCGTCATCACAATGCCAAAGAGTAGAAATGCGATGAAAATCGACAACAGCGTGAAGATTGTACGAATCCTCCGCCGCCACACGTTCATCCAGATCAACCCCAGATAGCGCATTACCGGACACCTCCGGCTCCATTTTCAAGCACGCCCTTTTCCAGGTGCAAGGTTCGCCTGGCGCGGCTGGCCGCGTGGGGATCGTGAGTCACCATTACAATTGTTTTTCCGTGATCTCGGTTGAGAGCCTGCAGCAGATCGAGAATCTCTTCACTGGCTTTGCTGTCGAGGTCGCCTGTGGGTTCGTCGCAGAGCAGCAGCGTCGGATCGGTCACGATCGCACGCGCGATTCCGACTCGCTGCTCCTGGCCTCCGGAAAGCTGGCTCGGATAATGCTTCATGCGATCCGCAAGCCCCACCACTTTCAGAGCAACGGCGACGCGCTCGCGACGCTCGGCCCTGGGAAGCTTCGTCAGAAGCAATGGAAGCTCGACATTTCTTTCTGCAGTCAGCTTGGGAAGCAGATTGTACAGCTGGAAAACGAATCCGACGTTGCCAGATCTCCAGCGGGAAAGCGCACTGCCGCGCAGGCCGCTGATGCGCTGACCGTCGACTTCCACATCCCCACCGCTTGGAGTGTCGAGTCCTCCCATAAGATTCAGGAGAGTCGTCTTTCCGGATCCGGAAGGCCCCATCAAAGCGAGGTAGTCGCCCTTCGGGATATCGATGCTGACGCCTTTTAACACATCGATGCGTTCGCTTCCGCGTGTGAAGTGCTTGTGAACGTCGCGTATTTGAACGAGAGAGTTTGAACTCATAGCGACCGCATTTTAGGGGAAAACCAAGCGGACGTATTGTTAAAAACTGACGTAAGGAATTCGAAAGACGTTTCCGGTAAATTCCTCTCCCAATGACGAAGGGCAACGAAGCGGCGGGTGAGGGGTACAAAAACACCTGTGGCACCCCTCGACCCGGCCCGCTGGCGGAGCCCACTCTCTTGTCCGAAAAGTTTTCAGAGCGTGGTGGGTTCGAGTACTCCTGCCGTCGGCCCGCGGCGGCGTGAATGGCTTGGAGCAGTGCTCGCAGCTGTCGCGGGTGACCATGCTCGAGCGGCCACACGCGGGAACTTCTTCAAGTGCCGGCCATTCCAGAACCGACAACATGCCGACGAACCCGAAAGGTCCACGGGTAAATCCAATTGCAGTCCAGAGGCCCAGGCGTCCTCCCGGGAAAGCAAACGTCGGCCACGCGCGAATGCGAGCGCGGCAAACAGAACGCCTTCGTAAAACGCCATCAGCCAAGCCGCCAGGAGTCGATTCGGAGAGCGAAAACTGGAAACTGTTCATTCCGATATTTTTCGTCTCTTGCAATACAAGCCCGCAGTTCCTCAATTCCAATGCGCTTGTTTGACTCTAGATTCTTTTTTCTGGCCACGGGATTGACGGTGCTTTCCGGTTGTATCGCCCTTCGTAAATTGCATATCGTTCCTGACTTCGGCCAACCGAGCGGCGAGAGTAAGACTCGATAAAGGGGGAATATTGGTATCTCTGTCCCTCGAATTCGGGAGCTATACTTTGCGTGCAAAAAGAAGGTGCTCATGAGACTCACACTTGCGTTCATTTTTTTCGCAACCATAACTACCGCGGGAGACGTATCGGCGGTTCGCTTTCCGGAAAACCCCCTATTGACTTTGAAGTCTTCACCCACGATCGGCGACAACATCAACGGTCCGAGTGTGATCAAGGTTCCCGACTGGATTCCCAACAAGCTGGGCACGTATTACATGTACTTCGCGCATCACCGCGGCATGTACATCCGCCTGGCTTACGCGGATTCGCTGCATGGTCCGTGGAAAGTTTATGAGCCTGGCGTATTGAATGTCTCGGAAACCGCATTTTATCGACCTCAGCCGGATCCGGATGCGGAAATCTATGGTGTATACACGCACGTCGCCTCGCCGGAGGTTTACGTTGACGAAGGGAACAAGCGGCTGATCATGTGGGTTCACGGCCAGTTTTCCGACGGGAAAAAGTGGCCGGAGGATCCTCAGGAAGCGCATGCGTGGCTGCGGCAAAACGGATATTCGCAAAACACGCAAGTCACCTTATCGACCGACGGACTCCACTTCAAGGCATTGCCCGCCATCACAGACGATTCCTATCTGCGAGTCTTTGAACACAAGGGCGAGTTCTATGGGATCGTGCGTCTCGGCCGGCTGGTTCATTCTTCGGATCCACTGAAGAAATTTGAGGCCGGCCCGAGCCCCTTCCGAGATACGCCTTATAACAATCAGGTGCGCCATGTTGCGCTGTTCAAGGATGGCGACACGCTCCACGTCTTTTTGTCTGCCATTGGCGCTGCGCCGGAGAAGATTGTCCACACGACCATCGCGCTCAAGGGAGACTGGAAAGAGTGGAAGGTGGGTGCCTTCGACGACGTACTCAATCCGGAAGCGCGCTATGAATGCCCCGACTGGCCAGTTCGTCCTTCCGAGGTTGGCGAGATATATGGAGCCGCGAGACAGTTGCGCGATCCAGCGGTGTATTCCGAGTCCGGCAGGCTCACGCTTTTTTATACGATATGCGGCGAACAGGGGATAGCCGCCGCCGACGTCAAGCTCGCGAAGTAGTCGAATTTCGCCTGAGTTATTGGAGCGTTCTCCCATGAAAGCGATTCTCTACACGAAATACGGCCCGCCCGATGTTCTCGAACTGCATGACATCGAGAAGCCTTCTCCAAAGAACGACGAGGTTCTTGTCCGGGTTCACGCGGCGTCCATTAATGCACTGGAATGGCGCCGATTCACATTGCCTAAGATTATCGTGCGCATCATGGGTGCTGGTATTCGTGAACCAGGAAACAAATCCCTCGGGGCCGACTTCGCCGGGCGTGTGGAAGGGGTTGGCGCAGGAGTCACACACTACAAGCCCGGTGATGATGTCTTCGGCGTACGTCGCGGTTCGTTCGCCGAATATGTGTGTGCTCCGGAAACAATGATTGCACCGAAGCCCGCGAATATATCCTTCGAGGCTGCCGCGGCTATCCCGCTTGCGGGGTTAACGGCTCTTCAGGCTCTCCGGGACACGGGAAAAATCCAGTCCGGCCAGGCAGTGCTTGTCCATGGCGCCGGTGGAGGCGTGGGTACATTTGCAGTGCAGATTGCGAAATCGTTGGGAACGGAAGTGACCGCAGTATGCGGCCCGCGAAACGTCCAGGTCGTGCGGTCTGCCGGAGCAGACCACGTGATCGACTACACAAGGGAAGACTTCACGAAAAGCGGCCAACGATACGACCTGATCATCGCCGCCAACGGGTATCGCTCGATTTTCGAATACCGGCGCGTATTGAAATCGAACGGGATCTATGTCGTGGTGGGTGGGGATCTGACCCAGATGATCCAGGCGCTGGTGCTCGGACCTTTTCTTTCGCGGTCCGGAAAGAAGATGACCGGCATGATGACGCGTCCGAACCATGACGATTTGGTTTTTCTGAAGGAGCTTATCGAAGCCGGACAATTCGTGCCGGTGATCGACAGATGTTATCCGTTGGCGAAAGCCGCCGAGGCGCATCGATACGTGCTGGAAGGTCACGTTCGGGGAAAAGTAATCCTTACCATCTGACTGACCCAATAACACCTCCAAATGGGAACTGTGGCGTCTATGACTGCACACGATCCTTCAGTTGGTTCTGCTATGGAAGAAGCGTGCGCAGTCACAGAACGCCCTACAACAGTTACTTCACCTTCGCAGCGGGCTTGCCCTTCAGTTTCGATAATTCCCACAGGAATCCATCCACGGTGGACCGGGCAGCCGACTGGGCCTCGACTTGCGCGTTTGCAATGGACGATTCCCAAACCACTCGCGGGTGAATCGAACCATCGGATAATTTGGAACCGGGCACCAGCACCAGCACGTCGACGGCGATGACGGTGCTGGGATCCAGAGCCAGAGAGAGATTGGGTGGCCGCTCGTCGCTATCGGTTGTCGCAAAAGCGCGAACGAGTATGACGAAATCCGCCTGAGATGGAACTGGAACCACCTGGAGATCTTTCTGCCGGGTGAGCGCATCCAGAACCACACGATGAACATCTCCGGTACGCGTCGGCGAGGGCTCGGATATTGTCCGGGAGTCGGTGAATGAAGCAACGACGTAGACTTTCTTCTTATTCGCAAGCTCCGCAAGGTTTCCACTTTCACGGGCACCGTCCGCAGATGGATTCCACCAGTTCCCCGACGCCACCGCCTCTGTCTGAGACTGTGCGCCGCGTGCGGCGCCAGTTGTGAACAGAATGAAACACGAAATCCCCAGGGCGATCTGGTGAAATCGAAAGAGCCTGTTGATGGTCATCGTGATCTCCTCCTTTAATGATTCCGTGTTGGTCGCCGAGCTTATTCGCGCACAATATCGCATCACGATATCGTTAACAACATAAAACCTGAGCGCTTTTGGTCGTGTTACGATACCGCATGACAGCCAGGCCCAAGACCTCCGGTCCACGTCAGCTGGTTCGCGACTCGGACTACCGGGCTTTGTCCGACTTCCGCCAGAATATTCACGACTACCTGGATTTCAGCGACAAGGCGGCAAAATCAGCAGGCATTGAGCCGCGGCAATATCAGCTGATGCTTGCGATCAAGGGCCTTCCGGTGGACATGGAGCCGGCGGTTGGAACCCTGGCAACCCGTTTGAGGGTTCGCCATCACAGTGCGGTGGAACTCGTCGACCGGGCGGAACGCAATGGGTTTGTCGCTCGTGAACGCAGCGCCAACGGCAGGAATGTACTTGTGCAGCTGACTCCGAAAGGCGCCCACACGCTGGAGCGGGCGGTGGCCGCCCGGCTGGAGGAACTGCAGTCCGCCGGTCCCGTCCTGGTCAAGGCGCTTCGGCGCCTGCTCCACTCCAAAAGCAAGTGACGCTCGTTATCGCGCCACGATATCGTGATACGATAAATGCCATTGACTCCCACTCGCCCCCGCACGCATAATGTGCATCTAATGCCCACGGGATATGCGTAGATCGCGCTTGCGGACCGCATGCTGACGGGTCGGATATTGTTGGGTACGCCCCGTCAACGCTGCTGCCAGTCAGCACCGGGCATATGGGCCATCATGCCGCAGCCGATCGGCCGCGCCTCTAATGGCGCTGGCCATCCCGTGTGGCATGGACGGGCAGGATGGTGCACGCCGGAGGCCCAGGGTAAGGGCACCACAAAGTTTTCTTCAAGCTTTTCATTCTTGTTACTACCCCGCTTCACGGCAACTTCTCCCATCGCGAGAGGGTTTTGCAAAATAACCCGATTCGCCCTGGGGCAGATACTATCTTGACGTCTGTGACTGCGGACGCGGCTTCCGCGGGGGTTTGCCTCTGTTCGATTTTCCATCGGAGCGGTCGCGGCCGGATTTATCCGTCACCGGACGCGTGCGGCCGGAAGGCCGATCGGGCACCTCCGAATACATCCGTGTCATATGAACGAGTTTTGTCCGAAGCTTTCTCAGTGATGCGGGAGGTCCGACTCCCGGAAAAGTTCGATCGACGTGCTCGTCCACAATCTCGATGAGCGCGACGAGGTCCGCAAGGAGCAACTGAATTTTCATTGTTAATATTTCCTGTGAAATGAACTGGCCCAATGCCACTTTTCGGAGTTCATAAGACTCCACTCGAGGCTTGCGATGCGAGCAAACACGGAACCTCCTCTTGTCGAGTGTGTTGGGTTCCCAAATTATCTCAAATGTACGGAGCGCACTCCATATGAGAATCGTCCGTCACCGTGTGCGCCAAAGATGCAAGGCGGAAGCAAGGGCAAGGAGAATAAATCCCACAAGGTCCACCGCCGATCCTGGATAAATCAGAAGCAGTCCGGCGACGATGGCGAGAGAACGTTCCAGGACATTGGCTTTCTGCCTGAGCCATCCTCCGGCACCAAAGGCCATCGCCGCCACGCCGAGAGCCGCCGTTAGCGAAGTCCACAAAATCGTTCCGAGCGGAGCCTTCATCAGCAGGCCCATGCCTTCAGGCGCGAGCGTGAATGCAAAGGGCACCAGAAACGCCGGTATCGTGTATTTCCACGTCAGCATCATGGTGCGGAACGGATTCGCTCCCGTGATCGCCGCGGCAGCGAACGGTGAAAGTGCAGTTGGCGGACTGACCTCCGACAGCACCGCGTAATAGAAAATGAACATGTGGGCGGCTGCCGGACTGACACCAACCTGCGTTAGCGCCGGCGCCACCATAACGGCGGCGATGATGTACGACGCGGTGACCGGCACCGCAAGTCCAAGCAGCCAGACTGCAATCGCGGAATATAGAACCGTCAGGAACAACGAGGAACCCGCGAGCGTGACCAGAATGCCGGCAATCTTCAAACCCAGTCCCGTCAGCGTGACGACGCCAACGATAATTCCTGCAGTCGCGGTTGTCGCGATCACCGGAAGAATGCTCAGCCCGCCATCCTCCAGAGCCTGTCCCAGTTTCCGCGGATACATGGCCGTCTCCTTCCGGACGAAGCTCAGGGCGAATGCCAGAACCGTTGCCCAGAAGACTGCGCGAAACGCCGTCATTCCAAGAACCATGAACAACGCGATGGCAACCAGCGACGTGAAGTGATAGCCGTATCGCCAGGTCAGCTGAGCTAGCGAAAGCGTTCCCGTTCGAACTGGCTTCGTTCCCAGACGGCGCGAGTCTGCTTCGATCATTAAAAGTATCGACAGGTAGTACAGCAGAGTGGGGATCGTGGCCATGATGAGCACTTGCAGGTAGGAAATTTGTAGAAACTCCGCAATGAGGAATGCGGCAGCTCCCAGTGTCGGTGGGGAAAGAATCGCTCCGATACCTCCTGCCGATAGAATCGCTCCGCCGACTTCGGGCGAATATCCCGCACCTTTTAACAGCGGCCATGCCACCGAACCCAGTGTAACCGTTGTCGCAACACCGCTGCCCGAAACCGTCCCCAGCAGAAATCCGGCAATCGTTACGGTTCGGCCCGGCCCGGCGCCGCTGCCGGAACGGCCCATTGCCGCCATGGCCCAATCGAGAAAAAACGTTCCTGCTCCAGAAAACTGCAGGACCGCGCCATAGACGCCGAACAGCACAATGTAGCTTGCCGCCACATCGAGCGGAACGCCGAAGATTCCCTCCAGCGTCATATACAGGGATCCGACAAGCCGGTCGATCGGATAGCCCCGATGCGCAAAAATGCTCAGCCCGATGCGATCCAGGAAAGCGCCGTAGTAACCGTAGAGAATGAAAATAATCGCCGATATCGGCAGTATCCATCCCACCGTTCGCCGGGTTGCTTCCAGGACGATGAGTACCGCAAGAGCACCACCGATCAGATCCATGTAGCCAGGTTCCGCGGCGCGATAGATGAAGTTGCGGAAATCCACCAGCGGCCATGCGAATGCAAACAGCGTGAACCCGATCATCAGCCAGTCGATGAATTGAAGCCTCTGTCCCCGGCGCGCCGGGTAGAGAAGAAAGGTCAGCACGAGCGCGATGAGCAGAAAGCTGACACGATAGACCTGCGCCTGGACGGTGGTCACAACCCAGATGAGAGCGTAAACCGACAGGGCAACAGCCAGCGTCCATGCCGCCATGCCGGGAATTCCGGTGAGCTTTCGGACTGGGGCTTCCGATTCTTCGTTCATTCCGGCCAGACGTGTTGCTCTTTGTAATAGCGGATCGCGCCGGGATGGAAAGGCGCCGGTGAATCCCGGACTGCCGACTCCAGCGACAGTTTCGCAGCTTCGGGATGAATCGCTACGAGCTCGGCACGGCGCTCGAACATGGCTCTGGTTATGTCGTACGCCAGCTTTTCATCCATGTCCGCATGCACAACGAGAAGATTAGGAGTGCTGATGACACCGATGTTTCCGGCAAGACCCGGGTACATGTCTTTCGGAACGAGTCCTTTTACGTAGAGCCCTTTTCCGTATTTGTCTCCGAGATCATCGACGATATCGTCATTGGAAAGGATGCGTATCGTAATACCCGACGTGTGGGCCAGATCGGTGATCGCGGCTGTGGGCAGACCACCGCTCCAGAAGAAGGCATCGACTTTCCCATCCTTCAGCGCGTCCGCCGACTCCGAAACTCCGAGGCTCTGCCGCGTGATGTCCTTTTGCGGATCAATGCCATAGGCTTCAAGGATTCGGAATGCGGTGACTTCCGCGCCGCTGCCTGGGGACCCGGTGCCGACGACCTTGCCTTTGAGATCCTTCATCGTTTTTATCGGACCGGAAGCGAGCGTGACGACGTGAGTGTAATTTTTATAGAGAGCGGCGATTGTGCGGATGGGCAATCGGGTGTCTTTGAACGCGCCCGTTCCGTTCACTCCGTCGGCTAACGTATCGGCCGTGGTGAAGGCCAGGTCGGCCTTTCGGTCTCGAAGGAATTTGAGATTGTCGACGGAGGCGGCCGTCACTTCCGCAGTCGCTTCCACATTGGGAATGCTTTCGCCGATGACTTTGGCAATTGCTCCGCCGTAAGGGTAATACACACCGCCGGTGCCACCGGTCGCAATGGAAAGCCGGATGATCGAACCATGGGCGCCATCGCTTCCTTTGGAGCTGCAGGCTGGGAGCGCCAGCAGCAACGCGGGGATGAGAATTCGCAAGCGGTGCTTCAGGAGTTGCATCCGCCCGGAACTGTATCGCGATTCAGGATTCCCGGTCTATGCAGTTACAAACCCGGGCTGTCGGGCGGTCCAGGACCAGCGCTGTCCAAATTCGCCAGATCCGTGGAACATTGGCGTGAGTCTCAGGCATTGCGAGGTGTCGAAGCCGACCGAATGCCCTCCTGAGTCAGGAGGGCAGCACGATCGAGACAGCAGTCGAGATCGTGCGGGGGGTGGTTCCATAGCCGCACTTTCTAAGAATGCATTTCGAAACATTTCGTTTGGGGAGCCACCCCTCGCGTCATCGCAAAGAGCGCGATGACGCTGCCTGACTCAGGAGGGCAATTCGGCGCACTCAAGGCTACCGATATCCCTCTGCGGAAAATCTATTCGGGAGGCAGTGGCGAAAAGAGGTTTCGGATTTCAGAAACGACCAAGAGTCGTGGAGCCGGTCCATTTATTTTGGAAAGGAGTAGCCCTGGACCGCCCCTACAAGGACGGATGGAGCCCTATGAGTTGTGTTCGCGAATGACAGGCGTTAATGTAACTGCAATTTCACGAAATCATCCCCATGAGAATACTCGCGTTGTTCGCGTTGTTCGCCTTGTTCGCCATGCAACAAGCCGCGTCGCTGCCTCAGGACAGTGGCGCCGTCACCGGACAAATTCGTTCCACAACTGGCGGGTCCATCGCGGGAATTCGAATCGCGGCGATGGTTGCGCCGGCTCAGGGCGCTGCTGCAGTGGAACCAGCGACGTTCGAACGACTGACGACAACCGACAACGATGGCCGCTTCAGTCTGGAGAACCTTCGACCGGGCCGCTACTACATCCTGGCGGGTTTCGTGGATACGCCCACGTATTTTCCCGGAGTCGTGCGCGTGTCCGATGCGCGAGTCGTTGTCGTCACGACAGGATCGACGATGCCTGGAATTGATTTTGCGCTGATGCAATCGGCTGGAGTGACTGTCACGGGCCGCGTTAAGGGAGTTCCTGAAAATATGCCGGCGGGATTCATTCACATCCTGCTCTTGCCCTCTGGGGGCACACGGCTCCCGACGCAGAGGTTAGACACGGTGGCTTCTCCGGACGGTACGTTTCAGTTTCAAAGAGTTGCTCCCGGGACGTATAGCATTCTGACGAATCCAGTACTTACCTTCCCGCAGTCCAACAATCGATTCGAAATAAGGGACACCGATGTGGGACCCCTCGAACTTTTAATAGGTCCGGTGATAGTGGGACACGTCTCCGTTGAGGACGGCAGCCCTCTGCCTTCGCCATTGATTTATGCGAGTCCAGGCAATCCAACCATTACCGGGTCAATCGCCAATGCCGATACTCCTTCGCTGATACAGCTGGTTGCGATTAGCTCTGCGAATTCGGCATCCACATCCCCTTTCGGAGGAATCGTTCGGGCCGACGGCGCTTTTCTTGTTGTGAATCTTCAACCCGGCGAATATCGGATCGCAGCCCGCCTGCCCTTTGGATATAGGATCAAATCCCTGACCTATGACGCTATCGATCTACTCGATACGACTTTGAAAATTCCAAACGCGACCAGTGCCGCCGGCCGTGTCCGCATGGTTCTGACAAAGACCCCATCACCGGGAACTTCCGGCGGAGTGAAGGTGACTGGACGCGTCACTGGCGCGCCGCCACCCGCATCCGCATGGATTTCGATGCAGACCAGTTCGCCAGGTTATGTGTATGCCGGGGCAATTGGCGAAACCCTGGTGCGAGCCGATGGAACGTTCGAGTTTCAACGTGTTCCTCCCGGCACTTACTCCGCACAAATGCTGCCGCGGCAAGGGACGGTATCGCAGATCGCCATTGTCGTCGAAGACGTGGATGTTACCAATGTCGAAATCTCGAACATGGTGCCCGCAACGGTGCTGACATTACGACCACCAGTGGCCCTCACGGCACCTGTCCTTGCCGGATTGCCGGGTACGCTGGCGGTTCAACCTCCATCGTATCCTCCGGGTGTTTCGGTGAGCGGACGCGTCGCCACACAACCCGTGATAAACGCCGACATCCCTCGCACGGTTGTTCTATTCGGACCGAGAGACGGCCTTTCTGTACAGGGACCAATACGCAGCGATGGAACATTTGAAATACCGAACGTACCGCCAGGCAACTATGACGCGCGGACGCTGCCATTGATTAATCCTCCCGTTTCCACGCGAGTCGTCGTTGGTGACAAGGATGTGAGAGGCATCACCTTGAATGTTCAGGGGGCGAAGAACTCCCCATGAAGAAACTGATTCCAGTCCTCCTGGCGTTGTTGTTCCCGCAGCTGTCCAGCGTCGCTTCCGCGCAGTGCTCCCGTCGCGAATCGATGCCTGAAGCGTTTTCTGGTTCCAGTTATGTTTTTTCAGGACGTGTCGTCTGGCTCGACCCAATTGTGGCAAGAATCCAGGTCGACAAGATTTGGAAAGGCGACGAAAGAAGTGAAATCGTGATGCGCACAGGCACATTGGTCACCGCAGGGGGTTTCATGTCGGTTTCCGAAAGGTTCACGTATACGGCAGGTCAGCAGTACGTCATCTATGCATCGGGTTCGCTCGACCAGTTGGTGGCCCCGCCTTGCTCCCGTTCCGGATTGTTAACCGATCCGGAAGTCGCGGCGCTCGATGCGATAACATCACATAAGAAAATCGGTACGGAAATGCATCGGTGTGCTTCGGTCACAGCATCGACTGGGGCAGAGATTCGTGTGAATGTGTCGACTTCTACAGAAGTTTCAATGCCGGCTGCCCGAGTGACGCTCGATGGTTCAACGAGGCGTGATGGCGCACGCACCGACGATAGCGGACATGTTGTGTTTGCGGGATTGCCGCCCGGCGAATACAAAGTCACCGCGGACATCGAAGGACATACACCGAAACAGGCAACCGTCAACCTGCCGGAAAAGACCTGCATCGACACCGCGATGTTTCTCTCGGCTCAGTAGCTCAAATTCCCGCGTACCAGGAGTAGCCGTTTTCTGCGCCCTCGGATCCTTTCCCCTTCCCCCATTCGGCAGCGGAATCCGTTACGGTGATCGTCGAAAGATATTTCAAATGCTTGTAGCCCAGCTGGCGTTCCACGCGCAGGCGAACTGGCGCGCCGTGTGGAATCGGAAGATTGCTGCCGTTCATTCCGTAGGTCAGCAATGTCTGCGGATGCAGGACGTCAGCCATGTCGAGGCTGTCCCACCATCCGTCGATACAGGTGAAGAAAACATACTTCGCCTGAGGTTGAATGCCAGCGGCAGTGAGCACAACGGAAAGCGGAACACCTTTCCACTCTGCAATGGCGGACCATCCCTGTTCGCAGATATGTTGAGTAATCTGCGTGCGGGACGGAAATCGTCGAAGATCGTCGAGAGACAGGTCGGTCGGGTGCGCAACCAGTCCGTCGATACTCAGCCTCCAGTTTTGAAAACCGCCCGCGATATCAGCGCGATAGTCCCCGTCCTCCGGCATCACCGTATTGATCGCTGGAAAATTTCTGGAAATTTGCTGGCGCCCAAACTCGCGTGCCAGAGGCTGACCGTGTGTCAGCAGACGCTGGGAGGCATAAGTGAGGGATGTTCCTAATCCGAACAATCCGTCATGATCCGGGGGAAGCAGTCCATATCGATCTGCCAGGCGTGCGGCCACTACGGCGGCCGGCACTGCTACGGACACACCCGCAACGGTCTTGATGAATCGACGTCGAGTCACGGTTCGGCTCATTGGACGGTCTCCTTTGCGGCACTGTTCCCATAGATCATGGCGCGCATGCGGGTCCGGAATCCATTGCGATAGACCATAACGACGTGGGCAATGACGAACAAAATCAGAGCGACGGCAGCAAAGAAGTGCACCGTGCGTGACGATTGCTGACCACCGAAGAGTTGGACGAAAATCGGAAACACGGTGGAAATCGCCGGTGACATGGCTAGTCCGGTCGCGATCATCAATGGGAACAATACAAAGATAACGCAAACATAGGACCAGCGCTGCAGCGAGGTGTACGGCGGCAGGTCGCTATCCCAAACCTGACGGCTTTCGAACACGAGCGCTTTCTTGAAATGTCGCGACACGATTCCGGAAATCACATAGACGATGCCATTGACCACACAGACCCACGCGCCCAGAAAGTGCAGATTTCGTCCCCAGCCGGATTGATCGAGATTCAACGGCAGCGGTAATTCGATGAGCGCCGGGCTTCCATATCCGCCGGACTCTCCCCAGTACAGTCGCGGATGCGCCAGCAGAATGGCAACGGCGCTGATCATTAGTGCAAGAAAGGACACCGTGTTGATCCAGTGCGTCACACGCACCAGGACCGTGTGGCGTGGGAGAGTCCGATCGTTACTGCCGTGTTGAACGATCACTGGCCGAGCGGAACGACGAAAGATATCGGGAGTCTCATTCGTATTGCGACCTTGCCCGTCGCCTTCGCGGACTGCGTATCCGCGCTGGTGATCACGCAGTCCGTCGTCCAACGAACGTCGCCCTGATATCGAATCGTCTTCCCGGTGAGGATCATCTTATCGGCATCAATGGCCAGTGGACGTTCTCGAGTTGATGGAAAGTTTAGTCTCGGCGGCGGCGGTGGATGTGGGCTTGGCAGAGTTTTCGGAGAAACTGCCAGCGGCTTCGGAGCTGAATTCTCAGAACCGGCCACGACGACGATCGAACCTCCCAAAAATACGACTTCCCGGAGCATCACCCTCATAAAACGCCTCCTGTGAGTCTGGAACGGGAAACTATCACGACCGATATGCGATTCCAATAGCTTCGCTGACGTCAACGCCACGTCGAGTAAATAAACCGTTGACCATGTTCCCCAATTCTTCACGGCGTCAGTCCGATGGCGCAAAGAACAGACCACTTTCCTGGGGGGATATGACTGACTATCCAACGGTATGTCTTAACGACCCCTTTCCATTCGGGGAGAGGGTCGCATGAAACATCGCTCTATCTACGCCCGATTAAATCGTGGCAATAGCCGCAATGCATTTCCGCGATCGATGGCTTCGAGCTCCTGTGCGTTGAACACCCCGCAGGTCGTCAGACCTTTTCCCGTTTCCACTGCCGTTCGAAATGGGAAGTCCGTTCCAAAGAGAATCTGAGAAATGGGAACCAGTGTGCGGAGTGCGTTCATGGAAATGGGATTTGCGGTCTGTGCCGTGTCGTAATACATCCTGCGCAGTTCATGGAGCACACCTTTTGGAACGTTCGCCGGACGGTTGCTGCCAACGACACCGTTTCCTCCAGCGCCTTTCGTCACAATCCCCGGAACAACCTCCTCAGCCGTACCTGTCAGGAAGCGGTCGATCAGGAACGGAGTCGTGCCGCCTGCATGCGAGAAGATCCATTGAATATCGGGAAAACGGTTGGTGGCGCCGCTGAAGATCAGGCTCGCGATGGTGCGGGTCGTGTTTGTTCCATACTCGATCATCGTCGCCGGGATTTCCGGCACGAGATTCCGGCAGCAATCGGCTTCCTTCGGATGCGTATACACAACGGCCTTACGGCGATTCAGTTCTTCCAGGACAGGAGTGAACATTGGATGCCCCAGGAACCGGTCTTCGATGCCTGAAGCCTTGTCTTCGTAAACGGTGAACAGGCAGATGCCGTCCGCCTTCAGCGTGTCAAATGCATATTCGATTTCGCGAAGGCTGCCATCGACGTCCGGCAACGGCAATGCGGCAAACATGCCAAAGACTCCGGGATTGTCTTTCACCAACTGAGCTGCATACTCGTTGCTTTCCCGGGCAGCTACACGCGACGCGTCCTTGTTTCCGAACCAAAGTCCGGGTGCTGTGACTGACGTGAGCGCGGACGAGGTTCCGGCCTGGCCCATGTCGTCGAGCGCCTTCTCAACGGTCCAGCCATTGCTGGGAACGATCGTGATGTTGTTCTCCTTTGCGATGGCGACATACTTCGGCGGCCAGATGTGCTGATGAACGTCGATTCGGCGCGGGTTGGTTCTTTCAGATCTCGTCGCATTCGAACACGAGGTTTCGAAAAAGCATGTCGCGGCAAGTCCACCTAGTCCGGAAAGAAACTTCCGGCGTGACAGATCCTCGACAAGTGGATTGACTTTCATCGTTTCTCCCCGGCTGGAAGCGAGAGATTATCACGATGCGCTGTCGAAAATGGTCGTGCATTGGAGGAGCTGGAGGTGTCGAATCCGGCCGAATTGCCCTCCTGAGTCAGGAGGGCAGCACGATCGAGACAGCAGTCGAGATCGTGCGAGGGGTGGTTCCAGAGCCGTACTCTCTATGAAAGCATTCTGAAACATTTCGCTTGGGGAACCACCCCTCGCGTCATCGCAAAGAACGCGATGGCGCACCCCAATTTGCCTCCACTCACCGTTATCCTCATCCTCTGCGGGGAATCTATTTGGCCAGCACTAGTCGAAAGCACTTCGCACAGGAAAGGGGTTTCAAAGTTGAATGCTGACCGTCTCGATGAAACGCACGTCGACTGTTTTCCCAGCCAGAGGTTCCAACTCCGCTCGTAGCGCTTTCCACCACTGATCCGCGTAGGGGCGCAACGCAACGGGAACATCCATTTCCGGAAGGTTGAAACCATGCTCGACAAATTTGGACAACTCGGCGGCGGTCAGTGGCGCTATATCGAAGTTGCCGTACAACGCAATCCGGATTGTCGCGGTATTGAATGCACGCGCAAATGAGATGGGCACCAGGGAGAAGCCTTTGAGAAACGTTCCCACCATTCCTTCAAGCGCCAGCAGCCGGCCATGCGCTTTCTCAATATCGGCGATGGATCGAAAGTTGCGATAACGGGAGTCTTCCACCACGAGGGGTTTGAAACGCCGCAGCCCCTCGAGAAATTCCTGATCGCTGCTATCGAGCATGGTGATCTTCATATCCGGAATCGCGAGAAGCGCATCCGCTCGATCCCGTAGTGCAGCCATCTGGTCGAAGCCTGCCTTGAAGACGGACTGCATATAGCTCTTTCGAAAAACTGCCGGTGCGCGTTCGGGATGACGGTCCGTGAGATGCTCAAGGCCAATCGTCAGCGTGTCTCGCATTTCCTCAAGCGCAGGGCGTATGCCTTCCAGTTCGCCCAGATTGACAAGATTCGCGGAAAGTATTCGATTTCCCAGCGCCGTGAGTTCCTGTGCGAGCCGCTCGGTCTCCGTGGGATCCGAAATGTGTTCGAGGCCCTGTAGCAGGAACTCTCCGCCCGCAAGAGACTCCGCGAATACCGCGGGCAGATTTCCGGGCAACTCTTCACCGGGAACATCTTCCGTCGTCGTATCGCGATCCGCAGCCGACGGCGAACCTCCAGAGCCGGCGTAAATCGAAAGGGCTTCGTAGTAATCGACAAAGCCATGCACTTCCAGACGCCTCGTCTTGTTGTCAAAGGCGGTTTCTTCAAGCTCGAGCCTGGATGTATAACGAATCAGAGTCAGGACCTGCGTTCCAAGATGAGGATTGAATTTGAACAGCGCATCCAGAATCAGCATTCCGATCGTGGCAGCTTCATGCGATGCCGCTTCGGAATCCTCCACTGGCTCCACCGCAAATCGCTCATCCGGTGTGGAGATCAATTGCGCGACATCGGGCGGATCGTCGCGGTCCACTTCGTAAACCCGGACAAGATCCTTGAGAAAAAGCGCAATCAGTGTCTCATCGATACCGATCAGTGCCTTGGCCGTTTCCTCCGGCCCGGCCTGAATGAATGCCGCAATCCATTCCATGAATGGTTTGCGGACGAACATATCCTTTCGCCAGCAGTCCAGATCGATGAACCCGCAGACCTGGCGGCCGGTGACAATGGGCAGCAGCTCCAGCGTGTCGGCCAGACCGATATTCTTGATGATGAAGAACACTTCCTCGAACGAGGCAGCGCGTATCGATTTCCTGGCTTCCGGTTTCGAAAGAAACTCTTCCAGTTGCGACCGATCCTTGATTTTGAGGCTGGATGCCGTTAACGGACTGAGCATTTGGTTTGACATAATGATTTCGAGGTTCGAATCAGATTATCACCGTTATGTTTCTTGAAGGCCAAATCATCGAGTTTCTCGACGACGACCAGTTGAAGGTGGGATACGTGCGCAAGCAGGAGCGGGACCGGCTTCAGGTTGTCGATCCCCGAGGCCGGCACCTCAGTATCGCCGGGGATCGCGTCGTTGTGATTCACCAGAAAACCAGCGAGGATGGCTTTCCAGGATTTGCACGCGAGCTTTCGGAAAAGATTCAGAACCGCCAGGTGGAAATGGACGTCGAGCTTCTGTGGGATTCGCTGGGTGGCGATCAACGCGAATTCACGTCTGCAGAACTGGCGACGCTCTTCTTTTCCGAGTCTTCACCGGAAGCCGTGTCCGCTGTGTTTCGATCGCTTTCCGCCGACACCCTGTACTTCCGGCGCAAGGGCACGCAGTTCCTTCCAAAGACCGCGGACCAGGTTGGAACCGAACGCACGCGGCGTGATCGTCAGCAGGAGAACGAGAAGGCCCGGGGCGCTCTTGTCGAATCAATGAACCGGTTGCTGCACAGCAAGGCCATCGTCGAGAGTCCGGAAACGGCAGCGCTCATCGATAGAATTCAAAACTGGATGCTGCAAAGCAATGGCGATCCCGCCGGAGCGCTCCTGGAAGAACTCGCCGGACCAGCCCGCGCACGCGAAGCGGCGTATGGCATCCTGAGGCGCGCCGGCAGAGTCGATCCCCGGCAGGACCGTTTCCTGGTCATGGCTGGGATCCACGAAGCTTTCCCGTCCTCAGTGGAATCCGCAGCCAACGCGATCTTGCCTCATCAACACGACAGCGCCCGAATCGATTACCGCAATGTTCCGGCGTTCACGATCGATGACGACGACACGCTCGAAGTCGATGATGCCATCACGCTGAAAAAGGAAGGCAACACAATCACTGTCGGAATCCACATCGCGGACGTGTCGGCATTCGTCGCAAAAGGCGATACGCTCGACGTCGAAGCGGCGAAGAGATTGTCCACAATTTACCTCCCTGCCAGCCGAGTCCGCATGTTTCCGGATCGACTTTCCACCGACCTCGCCAGCCTGCACCCGGACGTAGACAGGCCGGCATTCACGGTGGAAGTGCAGTTCGATGTTTCGGGGAGCGAGTTGACCCAGCCAGGCTATCGCCTCGCTCTGAGCACCGTTCGGGTGAACCGGAGGCTTTCCTACGATACGGCTGACGAGCTCATTCGGAGCGGCGGAGATTCCGATCTGAACCTACTGCATTCCATCGCGCTCCAGCTTCAGCAGGCACGCGCCGCGCGGGGTGCGATCACGTTTCGAAGGCCCGAATTTCAGATTCACGTGGATGAATCCGGCATTCATGTCGGCAAGCTCGATCCGAATTCACCATCTCGGCTCCTCATCAGCGAACTGATGATTCTCAGCAACGGGCTGGCAGCCGACTTTGCGTCGATTCATAACGTGCCGGTGATTTATCGCACGCAGGAATCCCGCGATGCATCGGCGCCGGCAGAGACGGCCACCCTGGATCCCATCGCATTTGAGAAACTTCGCAAAACATTCAAACGGTCGCGGCTTTCCCTGACTCCAGGCACTCATTCCGGGCTTGGACTGAGCGCGTACACGCAGGCATCGTCTCCGATACGGCGGTATGCGGATTTGGTTACACAGCAGCAGTTCACGGCATTCCTGCGAGGAAAGCCAGTTCCCTACGATCGGGAAGAACTGTTGAGGATCCTTGCAAACGCGGAAGCTTCCGAGCAGGAGATTCGCTCCATTGAGGATCGATCGACGAACTACTGGATACTGGAATACCTGTCGCGTGAGAAGATGGGGCATCCCATGAACGCTGTCGTATTGGATCGGAAGGGCAATATCGAGCTGGAAGAAAGCTACCTGCGCGGAAAGCTGCAGTCCGGAAATACTGGCGGCACCGGTAGTGATGAACCCGGCAGCGTGATTTCCGTCATGATCGACACCATCCACCCGGATAAAGGCGAAGTCCGATTCACGCGGGCATGAGGAAGATGCCGACGTCGCGGAACCCGAAGAAGTCCGGTGGAGAAATTTCAGTCGCGGAAAGCGTCGACATCCTCTCAAAGGCGATTGCCGGATTTGATTTCCTCGTCGATGCGGACGATTTCATTCTTTACGAATTGAACCGGATGATTGAAGAGGAGCGGGCATCCTTCGAAGACGAGGAATTCCGCATACTCATCGATGAAGGAATCCGGGAACATATCGAGGAAAATCTCGCGGTGCGGGCCCAGCTCGCCATCAAGCTTCGAGTCGCAGCCCTCGCGGTCGATCCCAAAACCCGTGTCGTGGCGGAACGTGTGATTCGCGCTCTTGAGAATACGCTGTACGATTTGCGCAACGCCGGCGTTGTGGTGCGAACCTACACGGCGTATCTGTTTGAAAGGCTGCAGTCGCTCGACGGCATGGCCACAGGCGAAGCTGAAGCTCGCACAGGGATCGAGTCCTGGAGAGCTGGTGGAATTCCTGCCGCCAGGCTGATTTCAGATCTTCAGACAATCGGCCGTCCGGCCCTCGGCCCCATTGCCGAACTCCTGACTCAATCCCCCGAAGACCGAGCGGCGGCGGAACTTTCACTTGCGGTGCTCTCACACCTACGCTCATCCGTGAGCGCACGCGTGCTCGCCTATACGGTTTCCGAGCCGATGCTGGATGAAGACCTCGAAGCCCGGGCATACACGGCGCTTCGCTTGCAGTGGCCGCTGGCCCGGGGATACATGCTGCACAGCCTGCATTCGCACGCGCATGAAGATCTTCCGTTCCGATGGTTTCAACTGTTGATTGAAGCCGACGAGACAACATCGAGTGAATTGATTTACGACGAACTGCGGGTGCACGGCAGGAGTCCGAATTACCACGAGGACCTGTGGGCACTCGCCAGCCTGCTGGTGCATAGCCATGATCCGGATATCGAAGAGAAGGTTCTCGGATGGATCAACGTCCCACAAACTCCCGAACCGGTGGTTCCGATGCTGCAGGAATTCCTGAAGGAATATCGCCGTCCGGATCCGGACACATTAGAGTCGGATTCTCAGAATCCATGGGCACGGCGTGTGCATTTGCAGGAAATGAACTCGCAGTACATCTCCGCAAGCCGTTTATTCGAGGCAGGACACATCGCAGAAGCACAGCTGGCATTGGAGAAGATTCTGACGGAGGAACCCGGCT
>Ga0105248_10002104_pt1 | contig 22059 bp, 24 predicted proteins | sample KBSS34metaG_FD_81524 | JGI IMG/M metagenome (GOLD analysis project Ga0105248, IMG submission 81524) | Switchgrass rhizosphere microbial communities from Kellogg Biological Station, Michigan, USA - KBS S3-4 metaG | ecosystem: Host-associated > Plants > Roots > Rhizosphere > Soil | place...
AGAACGTCGACGTCGGAGCCGTGCTCAGCGAGATGGCCGCGGCGAAGGGCGGCGGCGGCAACTACCAGACGTCGATCGTCGACCTCCTCAAGCTCCTCGACCTCGACTCCAGCCTCGAAGCCCGCAAGCAGCTCGCCGACGAGCTGAACGTTCATGCCGGCGCCGATGGCAGCGCCGAAGAGAATATCGCGCTGCATAAAGCGGTGATGCAGAAGCTGGCCGAGAACGGCGGCGTAGTGCCGGATAGTCTGAGGAATTGAGCGCCCGAGCAGAAGGGAGCGATTGCGCAGCAATCGTGAGCTTATGTCGAGAGACGGCGAGGCCCGGCCGGCGGGGCGGCTGGTCAGAAGCCAGCCGAACCCGTCCGACGTCACGCGATTCACTCGCGTGACACCCTTGCCGTCGCCACTTGATCCCGCCCCCTCCTTCTCTACCATCGCTCTTGCTCGGATGTTGCGTTCAGGGGGATTACATGAGCAGGTTTCTGGCTTCGGTCGCGGGTGCGGCGGTTTTCATTGGCTCGGCCTCAAACGCCGCGGCGCCGGCGTCGCCGCCCCCTGACGCGGCCAAGCTCGCCGAGGCGCACGCAATCATCAACGTGATGTTTCCGCCCAATAGCCGTGAGAGCATGTTGACGCAGCTGCAGTCGCAGATGGTCACACAGATGATGCCCGATCGAGTGGCTTGGATGCAGGAGCCCGGCATCAAGAAAATTATCGACGATTACATCGCCGAAGCTGAGGCCGAGCAACGCGCGGTCCTCTTGAAGCACCTGCCCGATCAAATCGATGCCATGGCAGGCGCCTATGCGCGCAGGTTTTCGCTGGCCGAGCTCAAAGACATCGACGCCTTCGCGCATTCGCCGTCGGGGCAGCATATCTGTCTGAGAGCATGGCGATGATCGGCGACCCCGAAGAGGCGATAGTGAACGCCGCCATGGCCGCCGACGTCCGCGCGGTTACTGAGACGATGGCGCCACAGCTCAAGGAAAAGGTGATCGGCTACGTCAAGGCGCACCCGGAGCTCGCGGAGAAGATCGCGGCGGAAACGAAGTGATGCTTAGGCATACTCCTACATGTGCCCTGCGAGGTAACCGCAAGGCGTTCCCCGCACATAGGTACATCTAGGTATCCCGGCTTGGACGATGAATCACTACCTTGGGGTACTCGCTCGAAGGAGGAGGACCCCATGCATGAGTTCATCACGAGCCCCGACGACGTTCTGGCGCTGAAGATCAGCGGCACGATCACCGGCGAGGACCTCGACTCGATCATGGACCGCACCGAGGAGATCATGGCGAAGCATGACAAGATCCACGTCTACGTCGAGACGCACGGGATCGAAGGGATGCAGCTTTCCGCCCTGCCCCACCACATGAGCCGCGCCTTCCCGCTGTTCGGGAAGCTCGACCGCTTCGGCCGAGTCGCGGTGGTCTCCGACCAGGCGTGGATGCGGGTCGGCACGCGCCTCGAAAGCGCGATGCTTCCCAACATCAGCTATCGCGTCTGCGAGCCGGAGGAGCGCGACGAGGCGCTCGCCTGGGCTTTGGGCAAGGAAACGGTGGCCGCCGCCTGACGACGGTTTGGACCCTGCTCACTGAGCCCGATTGCTTACGCCCGGCCGTCCCGATTGCTGGAAGGCATCGAGCCGGGCAGCTGGCGCTGTTTCCTGCCGCGGCGGCGGCCGCTTTCGATCTGCCGCCAGAGGTTCAAGGTCTGATCGTTCATGGCGCCGGGCGAAACGTCGGCTCACCGGCGCGGGTTCCTACGGCTGCAATAGCCCCGCGCAGAAAGTCCTGTCCTACAGCGCCCGCTTTGCGATAACTGCCCTGCCTCCTTTTCTTGTCTGGAGGCATCAATGACCACGCACCAACCCATTCCCCCGTCCGAGCGCGTCCCTGCGCCGACGATCGCGTTCGAGCCGAGCCAAGCTCCGCCGCCGCTACGACGGCTGGACGGCTGAAAAGCAGATCCGCTTTGTCGAGGCGCTCGCAGCGACCAAGTGCGTGGATGAGGCCTGCCGCATCGTCGGCATGTCCGACACCAGCGCCTATACCCTCCGCAACCGTCCGTGCGGCGAGGTTCGGGCGTGGGATATCGCGCTCGACTGCCAGATACCGGATCTCGAGCAGGCCGCCATGAACCGCGCCCGCTACGGAGTCCCCCGCCCCATCTTTTACAAGGGAGAGCAGGTCGGCGAGTATCGCCATTTCGACGAGCTCCTGACCATGTTCCTGCTGCGCAGCCGGCGCGCGAAGCGCTACGGAAAATGGCTCGAACAGGCGCCGGAGGCTCGGCACGCGGCAGCCCTGTTCCCGCACCCGCGCCGACCTTTGCCCCGGAGGAAGAGCAATTTCCGATGACGCTCGACGACGCGCTCGAATTCATCGCGATCTCGGCGCCGGAGGAACACGGCAACCTTGCCGACGAGTGGCAGGAGGGCTTCTATGTCGAGGTCGACGTCCAAGCTGAATCGTCGGGCCCGCGCGTAGGACAGCAAAGTTGGCAAACTTCCGCCCGGGGCCGCCGAGCGGAAGGCAGCGCCCCCAGCGCTTAGCTTTTCCTTGCCCGCCTCGTTAAACGCGCGGTAAATGACGTCGAACCTCGGGGGCGCCCGATGACCGATGTCTTCATTTCCTACGGCCGTTCGACGGAGGCGCAGGCGCACGCCATCGCCGACACGCTCCGCGCTCGCGGCTTCGACGTCTGGCGGGACAATGAGATCCCGGCCAACCGCGCCTACAGCGAGGTGATCGAGGAGCGGTTGCAGAGCGCGAAGGCGGTGGTCGTCGTCTGGTCCGCCGAAGCGGCGAAGTCGCACTGGGTCCGGGCCGAGGCCGACCAGGCGCGCGAGGCGGGCACCCTCATCCAGGTCACGGTCGACGGCACGCTCCCGCCCCTGCCCTTCAACCAGATCCAGTGCGCCAACCTCAAGGACTGGAACGGCGATACCGGATCCGAAGCCTGGAAGAAGGTCGAAGGCGCCGTCGCCTCGCTCGTCGGGCACCGCGAGTCAGCGGCCGCCGGAAGGGTCGAGGAAGACCGCCGCTTCTCGATCTGCGTCCTCCCCTTCATCAACATGAGCGGCGACCCTGAGCAGGAATATTTCAGCGACGGGATTACCGAGGACATCATCACCGATCTCTCGCAGATCTCCGCTCTGTCGGTCGTCGCCCGGAACACCTCGTTCAGCTTCAAGGGCAGCGCCCAGCACGTCACCAAGATCGCGCGCGAGCTCAACGTCACCCACGTCCTGGAAGGCAGCGTACGGAAGGCGGGCGGCCGGGTCAGGATCAACGCGCAGCTGATCGACGGAGTCGCCGGAGACCATATCTGGGCGCAGCGCTACGACCGCGACCTCACGGACATCTTCGAGATCCAGGACGAAATCTCGAAGGCGATCGTCGCCGCGCTCGAGCTCAAGCTGCTGCCGCGCGAGAAGACCGCGATCGAGCATCGCGGAACCGCCAGCGCCGAGGCTTACAACCTCTATTTGATGGCGCGGCAGCATTGGATCACCGGCAGCTATGGCGACGCGCGCCGTGCCGAGATGACCATCCGGATCTGCACGCAGGCCACCGCGCTCGACCCGTCCTACGCCCGCGCCTGGGCGCTGATCGCGCTTGCGCAGACCGAATTGAGGTTCTGGCATGGCGAGGCCGAGGATGGGCTGACGACGGCCGAAAGGGCGCTTGCGCTCGATCCGAACGTCGCGGAAGCGCATTGCGTGCGCGCGCGCTACCTCGCGGAAGAGGGCCTGTTCGACGAGGCCAATGCGCATATCCAGACGGCGCTTCGTCTCGACCCCGATTCATGGGAGGCGAACCATGACGCGGGCATGCTGCTCTTCCGGCAAGGAAGGCCAACCGACGCGACTCCTTTCTTCGAAAAAGCGGCGTCGCTGCTGGATACGGATTACCACAGCCACCTGATGCTCACCTCCTGCTACCGCGCCGGCGGCGACCACAATGGCGTGAAGCGCACGTCGCAGATGACCATCGACCGCGCCGAGAAGGTCGTCGCTCAGGACCCGATGAACGGCGGCGCACTGACCGCCGGAGGCTCAGCGCTGGCGACGCTCGGTGAAATGGGCCGGGCGACGGAGTGGATCGACCGCGCGATGCTGGTCGCTCCGGACGATCTCAGGGCCCGCTACAACCTCGCCTGCGCCTTATCGGCCCAAGTGAACGACCTTGAAGGCGCGATCAGGCTGCTGGCACCGTATTTCGAAAAAGTGCCGACGATGACGCAGGTGAAGCACGCCGACGTCGACCCCGACCTCGACCCGATCCGCAACGACGTCCGCTTCCAGAAGATGGTCGCCGACGCCAAGGCGCGGCTGGGCATGGTCCTGCAGGCAACGCAGCCCGCCGCCGCGGAGTGACTATCGCCAGCCAAGTTGACTCAGCTGTCAGCAAGGCGCACGCCTGTCTCCGGCGCAAAGGGGCTTTCAAGCCTGCGCCGCGTACCCCGCGAGTTCACCGCTGGAACAAGGGGGATACAATGAAGCAGTTGATGAAGCTTGCGGCAGCCGCCGCTGCCGGTGCGCTGGCGTCCGGCACGATGGTTTACGCCCAGGCCGCTTCGCCGGAGCCGCCCAAGGCCCGTGTCGCACTTTACCGCGCCGCGCCTGGCCAGCAGGTCGCCCTGTTGCGGTGGCTTGCCGCGCAGAACCGTGCCGCCCAAGCAGCCGGAGTGCCGATCGGGCAGCTCTATGCGCATACCGACGGCGACAGCTGGGACTATCTGGCGATCGACCCGGTGACGACCCCGGCGCAGGACAAGGCTGTCGATGCGGCCGCGAAGAAGATGGGAATGGCTGCGGGACCGGCGGCGTCACTCGAGTTCCGCAAATACATCTCCATGCACACCGACACCTTCGTGATCGGACCAGTGACCCCCGAGCAATATCTCGCGCTCGCGGGGCAATAGGGACTGCAAGCCGTAGGCGACATCGCGGGTGCGGCCACCCGCGGCGCGTGCCCCTGATCGGCTGCTTTCGCAGCCACGCACGCGGGTGGCCGGTCGCGGCGGCGCTTGGGTTCTCGAGAGGGGAGAATTTCCCGAGGCGCGCGCGATATATCCTTAGACAGCGTTTCCGCGCGGCCCCGTCCATCCCCCAGATGGGTGAAACGGCCGAAAAAACTTGCCCCTTTTCATTGCGTTTGAGCAGATTCCCCGGAAGCGTGGCAGACCTGCAACGGCTACTCGCCAGTCTCGAACCCGGCAGCCCGGGCGTTAACCAGTTACCCTCATCGGCCGCTAACCGCATCGGCATAGTCTGGTCATGGCAGCGTCGCCGACCTTGCGAGCTCCGGCGGCCTTGCCAGGCCGCACACTGCCACAGACGGAGGATTGGCAAGCGCGGCCAAAGCGCGCGGACCCCTCTTTTCCCCTGGGGCTTTCCGCGCGTTGCGTAGGAGCCCTGCCGCCGGTCACCGTCCCAATAGGCCGCCGGCGACGGGGCTTCACGCGCTGGTCAGCATCACTGGATTGGAACTCAGCCGCATCGCGGGCTGACGGCGGGCCGTCGGGCCCTGCTACTCGGTGGCGGCGAGGGTCGTTGGCAGGCCGGACGCCCACTGGGCGTTCATCAGGCAGTCGAGCGTGCCTTCGTCGACGCGCGGATGCGCGGCCGTGCCGGCCTTCACCGTCAGCGCGCCCTGCTCGATCGCAAACGCGCCCTTCGCCTGGGTCCCGCACAGCTGCTCGAGCTTCCGGGCATAGGTGAGGTCGTCGGTCTTGCCCGGCACGTAGGCGGGCAGCTTGGACAGGAGCCCGTGCTTCGTCAGCCAGTCGCGCGCGGCGGCCCTGCCCTCGCCTTCGGCGACCGGCCAGTAGATCTTCTCGTAGCGGCGGTTCAGCGGCGCCCGGAAGTCGACGTAATAATCGGTATCCAGTGAGACCTTCGCTGCGCAGCGGAGTTGATCGTCGGGCGCATCCTGAATGCCGGGTACCTTCACGATATACTGGCCGAGCAAGCCATCGTAGCTGAGGGCAACGCTGGCGAAACCGCAGCGGCCGACCTGCTGCGCGGCAACACCCGGGACCACTCGTCCGATGGACGGATCGGCGGGCTGCGCAGGAGCAGCGGTCGAGGCCGCAAGGGCAGCGAGGACAACAAGAGCAACCACAGCAATAGTTAACGCCAGAAAAAGGCTAGAGTCGAGGGCTTCACTCGCGGTTCAAGTCGCTCTCGGTTATGCTTGTCCCGACGCGACACAGATTCGATCCTTGGGCACCTACCGACTTCACGCACCCTATGAGCGCCCGCCGCTCCAGCGCCGAGCGACCGGCTTTGCGCTGGCACTCGCCGTCAATGCGGCGCTTCTCTTGATGCTGCTGACGCTGGGCAAGTTCGCGCCCGAAGCGAAGAAGATCTCGCAGGCACTGATCGTCGACCTCTTGCCCGAGTCGCACAGCAAGGCGGCCCGGCCTGTCACGAAACAAGCTGTCGACAAACATGCGGTGCCCCAGGCAAGCGAAACCGCGCTACGTAAGCCGCCGCCCATCGTCATCCCCACCAAGCCGACCATAGCCGTTCCGCCTCCGTCGGAAGCCAAGCCGCTGCCGTTCGTCCCGATGACGAAGCAAGACCTTGCCGCCGGCGAGATCAGCAGCCTGGCGAAGGCGGGCGCAGGCTCAGGTAGCGACGGCGACAGCGAAGTCGTTGGCACGGGCCCGCACGGCGAAACGCTCTACAAGGCGGAATGGGCGCGGAGACCGACGAGCGCCGAGCTCGCCGGTTATCTGCCCGCGAATGCGCACGAGGGCTACGGTCTGGTCGCGTGCAAGACCATCCCGGGTGACCGTGTCGAAGACTGCGAGGAGCTTGATCAGACCCCCGGATCGCGACTCGCTTCGGCGGTCAGGCAGGCGGCGTGGCAGTTCCGCGTTCGGCCGCCGCGCAAGAACGGCGTTCCGCAGATCGGCTCTTGGGTAAGGATCCTGATTCAATACGAGTGACGGACGTTCGGCTGGTCAGGGCCGCCTTAACCACGTCCCGTCACTACTCGCTAAGGCACGCGGACATAACCGGAGTGCGGTAGCGCCGTTTGACTTTAGCGAGCTCCGGCGGCGCTGCCACCAGCAAACAATCAGCGAGCAGACCCATTCAGCATGAACGGCTCCCGCCGCCTGAGCTGCGCCTTATAGTCCTCGGCGAGGTTTTGAAGCGCCATGCGCATCTCCTCGTCTGTCAGCGCTTTGGCGAGTCTTTCGCAGCGGTCAATCTGTTCTAGTAAATCGATATTTTCCATTACGGGCACCGTCACCGGACAGCTCCCACCCTCGCCCGCTCCAACGTTGTTTCTCACCCGGGAGTTCCTTCAGGTTCGACCCCGGAACGATGCTCTTATTGCTGCGCTGCCCGCTTCTCCGCCTGGGCTAGGATCTTTTTCACGTCGTTGCTCGGAATGGCAAAGCCGATGCCCACGTTACCGGCGCTCGCCTCACTCTGGCTGGGACTGAACAGCGCCGAGTTGATCCCGACGATGTTGCCGTGAAGGTCGATCAGCGGACCGCCCGAGTTACCAGGATTGATCGGCGCATCGGTCTGCAGGAAGCGCCGCGCGTCGCCGCGCCCGAGCGGGCGATCGGTGGCGCTGATGATCCCGCTCGTGACCGTCTGTCCGAGGTTGAACGGGTTGCCGATGGCGACGACATAATCGCCGACCTCGAGCTTGCTGCTGTCGCCGAGATCGAGCGTCGGCAGGTTTTTCGCATCGATTCGAAGCACCGCGATGTCGAGGTCCGGCGCGAGAACAACCGGATCGGCCGGCAGCTTGCGCCCGTCCTTCAGGCCGACTTCCACCGCCTGGGCGTTCTGGACGACGTGGAAATTGGTGATGACCAGTCCACGGGCGCCATCGACGATCACGCCGGAGCCTGCGGCCATCGCCGGCTGCAGCGCGGCGTCAGGGATACCGAAATAACGGCGGAAGAAGGGATCCTGGAGCAGCGGGTTCTGCTGCGCAGGCGACGGCTGGAGAGTCGCAATGTTGACGACCGCGGGCGCGGTCTTCTTGACCAGAGGAGACAGGCTCTCCTCCGACGGGACCGCAAGGACCCTGGGCGCGGCGTTCGAACTCGATCCGATCGGCAGCATCCGCGATACAAACGCCCCGGCCACGGCGGCGACCAGGAGCAGGACAAACAGCAACAGGACGGGAATCCGCGGGCTCGCGGAACGTTGTTCGGCCATATTTTCGGTCTTATCCTTCGACGACTTCACCCTCGGGCGCGCCTCTTTCGAGCTTGTCGGGCAGGCGCTCACCTGAAGGAGTGAACGCGAGGCTTACAGAATTGATGCAATAGCGCTGTCCGGTGGGCGGCGGTCCGTCCGGAAAGACGTGCCCCTGGTGCGATCCGCAGCGGATGCAGACGATCTCGGTCCGCAGCATGCCGTAGCTCGTGTCGCGGATATACTTGAGGTGATCCTCGGCGAAGGGCTGGGTGAAGCTCGGCCAGCCAGTGCCGCTCTCGAACTTGGTTCCGCCGTGGAAAAGCGGCAGGCCGCAGAGGCGGCAGGTAAATACGCCGGGTCGCTTCTCCAAAAGAAAGACCCCGCAGAAGGGCGCTTCCGTGCCATGCTCGAGAAGTACGTGACGCTCCTCGCTGCTGAGGTCCGCGACAAGTTCGTCGAGCTGCTCCTCAGTCGGCGGAGACAGATCGAAGGTGGTGGTTGTGGCGGTGGCCATGCGAGCTTCTCCTTCACTTGCCATTTAACATGGGAATGGGATGAGCGCCTGTCGATGCGCTGGATTCTCGCCCTCTTCCTCCTGGCCGTTGGGACCGCTGCCGCTGCGCAGCAGGTCGAGACGCGCGGCGAAGCGCTTGCCGAGGACGCGGTGCAATATGCGGGCCGGTTCCGGGTTTCGCTGGACGACGCGCTCCACCGCTTGAAGGCGCAGCAGGCCAGCGTGTCTGTCACCGATGCGATCGCGCGAGAGTTCACCGACCGGTTGGCAGGAATCTCTATCGAGCACGCCCCCGAATACAGGATCGTCGTCCTGCTGACGGGAACGGAGGCGGTCGCCGACCGAACCGCGGCGGGCGTCCCCGTCGTTTTCAGGACGGGCGCCAAGGCGACGCATGCGCAGGCGGTCGCGGCGATGCGCCGGCATCTCATCGACTTTCGAACCGAGCTGCCGGGCGCGCGCGGCGCCGGCTATGACCAGCGAACCGGCGAGGTGGTCCTCCTCGTCACGCCCGCCGACGCGTCCCGGCTCGGCGTGGACGCGATCCGAAGCCGCGCTGAGCAGGTCAGCGGCGTGCCCGTGCGGATCGTGGTGAACCAGCTCATCGAATCGAACATGAGCGTGGACGGCGGCGGCCGCGTCGAGGGGCTCAACCTGCTCACTAACCGGAGAGGCCGATGCACGAGCGGGTTCGTCGTCACGAACGGCGAGATTAACGCGATCACGACCGCGGCCCACTGCCCCGACCAGTTGACCTACATCGACCAGGACGGGAACAGCAGCCCTACCCTGCCGATGATCGGATCATGGGGCGCCGGCTACCGCGACGTGCAGATCAACGGCAGCGCGGATTCCCCGCGGCCGCTCTTCTATGCGAACCGTGGTGCCGGAGCGCTCCGCGCGGTCGACACCTGGCGGCCGGTGGCGAGCACGCGCGCCGGCGACTTCGTCTGCCATTATGGGGAAAGCTCGGGCTACAGCTGCGCGACGGTCGAGCTTACCGATTATGCGCCGCCGGGCGCCCTTTGCGGAGGGCCATGCTCACCGACCTGGGTGACGGTCACCGGTCCGTCATGCAAGCAGGGCGACAGCGGCGGCCCCGTGTTCAGCAGCAACGTCGCTTTCGGGCTCGCCAAGGGCATCAACCGCGACGATAGCGGCCGCTGCCTCTTCTATTATTACATGTCGACGGATTATCTGCCCGCGCCGTGGCGGGTGCTGACCACCGGGGACGTTACTCCGCCGCGATCAGATCGCCGCGCTTCTGATTAGAGCCCGGAACCGGTTCAGCGGCATCGTTGCCAAGCTTCACGATCCGGTTCTTCTCGTCGACGTGGACCACCCGCGGCTCGAGCGCGCGTGCTTCGGCATCGGTCACCATTGCGTAGCTCATGATGATCACGAGGTCGCCCGGGTGGACGAGATGCGCCGCGGCGCCGTTGATCCCGATCACTCCGCTGCCTCGCTCACCGGGAATGACATAGGTCTCGATGCGCGCGCCGTTAGTGATGTCCACGATGGCCACCTGCTCGCCTTCGAGAAGGTCCGCCGCCTCCATGAGCGCAGCGTCGAGCGTCACCGAACCGACATAATCGAGATCGGCCTGCGTCACCGTCGCGCGGTGGATTTTCGATTTCATCATGATCCGCATCATCGGGGTCGGCGGCTCCTATATCCGGCCCTCGGGCCAATCGGGGGCGTCCACTAATAGATTTGCATCCGTTCGTCGATAATCAATGCTGCGCTGCAGCAACGCACTTGCAGCAGAGCGTGGGAATTCCCAACTTTAGGCGGCGGAAGGTGGCGCATTCTCCGAAGTTGAATCGAACGTACCCGGTTAGTGCGTTGATATCACGCCATTTCCGACTTTGGCACGAGTCTTGCTGGTAAAAGGCATGATAGTTCGCCCAGTGGAGAGAATGATGGAAGTGCAAGAGAACCAGGTCGCTTTGCCCCTCCGGTCGTACACCATCCTCGGTGTGTGCCAGGCCATTGGCGAGGACTTCGGGTTCAACCCGACCTTCCTGCGCGTCCCGCTCGCCGCGAGCGTGCTTTACAGCCCGCTGTATGCGGTCATTGCCTACTTCGCGCTAGGCGCCATCGTTCTCGGCTCGCGCCTGCTCTTCCCGAAGGCGAAGGCTGCCGACCTGGTCAAGCATGTCGACAAAGCGCCTGCCGTCATCGTCGAGCAGCAGGAGTGGCAGAAGGCCGCTTAATAGTCTCCGCGGGCTTCCGCGCGAGCTTCGAGCAGATCGAAAAGCGCACGGTGCTGGAGCAGCAGCTGCTCCGAACCGAACGCCAAAGCGCGCGCGCTGCCCGGGGTTGTCGCGGCCTCATCGATCACCGAGACCACGGAACCTTCGTCTGGCAGTGAAGGCGCCGGCGCTTCGGTGCCGACCCGCGCCGCGGCGCGATCCAGCACCCGACGCATAGGCCACCAGTCGCATACCAGTGCCGTCGCGGCGCCTAGCGAGCAGCCGTGCCGCTCAGAGCTTGCCAGAGTCTCCAGCGCGTGACGCGCCGCGACTAGGCTCGCTTCGGTTTCTGCCGCGCCAGGCGTGCTAGGAAGTGGGCCGACTGCGGAAGTGAGCCGCACGAGATACAGGCGTTCGCGCTCCAGTGCCTCGGAAGCGCGGCTGAGCCAGTCGTGGACGGGCCCCGCCGGGCAACGCTGGAGGGCGATTTCAACCAGTCCCGGATAACGGCCGTAAAGGCTGCAGAGCAGATGCACGGCATCCGCGAGATCACGGCCCGAATGACGGCCCGTACCGTCCAGCAAAGCCGACAGATGCGAATGACGAGCGAGCCCCTCGCCGGCGACGCGGGCGAGTTGGGCCGCGGCAACGCTTACCGGCTGTGTGTCGAGTGCCCGGTTGATCGCCATTCTCTCCCCTCGTGTTGCTGGGGCAAAGCCCTAGATGACCGGTCCTAACCCAAGGGCGTAAAGACGAGGTTTATGCCCCGGTAACTTTCGAGAAGGGTTTTTCTCAGTCGTCGCGGTAGGCGAGCTCGAAGTTGCCCCAGCGCTGGCCCTTGATCCACAAGGGCACGAAGACATTCTTCACCGGGATGAACTTGTCGCCCAGCTCCATGCGATAGGTCGCCAGGGTCGCGGGCTTCTCGCTCGCGAGTGCCATCCGGGTCGTGTCGTCGATAAGGATCCGGCGGTTGCGGCAATGTTCGTCGTTCCAGACGGGATCCGGCCCCTGCGGGTGGCTGCGTTCGCTGAGGTGCGTTGGCAAATAGCCGTTGAGGTCGCCGATCGCGGAGCCGATGACACGGCTGTCGCTCGACTTGGTCCGATCGAGGACCGGGCGCACCAGCCTGTCGGCGGCGGCGTTGAAGCGAACGTCATACTGGACCGGGTTCGAGCCCTCGACGATCTTGTAGTCGCGGTCGAAGACGTCCTCGACGCTGATCTCACCCTCGTCGATGGCGCGCTCGATCGCAGTCTTGATCTGCCTGCAGGCGTCCTGCGCCTTGAGGATGAAGGGCGTGTCGTCGATTTCGGCGCCAGAATTGGCGAGCGTGTCGAGCATGGTGTTCGATAACATCTCGAGATGACCGAGCCGCTTTTCGGCAGTCTTCAGTTCCTGACCATTGTCGCGCGCGTCGGCGGCGAATTCGGTGAGGCCGGCTTTGACGCGATCGACGCTCGTCTGGATCATGCTGGTCGAGTGGGCGATGCCTTCGGTCTGGCGGTCGACCATGCCGACGATCTCGCTGACCTCGCGAACGGTGTCGCTGATGGTGCCGAAGCCCGATTGGGCGGCGCGGCTGCGATCGACGCCGGTCTTGATCTCTGTCGTGACGGCGCTCGCCTCGCGCGTGAGCTCGCCGATGGTCTGTGCGATCTGGCTAGTTGCCGCGCGCGTATCATGGGCAAGCTTTTTCACCTCGGCGGCAACGACTGCGAAGCTGCGGCCGGCATCGCCGGCTCGGGCTGCCTCAATCGTGGCGTTGAGCGCCAGCATGTTGGTCTTGCGTGCGATCGTCTCGATCGTCGAGGAGACGGTCTGCACCTGATTCATAGCAGCGGCGAAGCCGGCCATGCGCTCGCCTAGCTGGACGATCAGCTCGGTCAGGCCCTTGAATCCGTCGATAGTACCGTCAATTGCCTCGCGGCCGGCCTCGAGCTTGGCCTTGGCCTGCTCCGACAAGAGCCGCGCTTCGTCGGTCGAGTCGGACACGCGCGCCTGATCGCTCATCAGCCGCGTGGTCACTTCCTCGAGCTGGTCGAGCATCTTCAAATGCTCGCTGATGCGCGTCGCGACCCCCTGGACGTAACCGGCGACGTCGCTGCACTCCATGGACAGTGACCCGCAATCGCGCGCCACGGCGCGGATGGCGTTCTCGGTGACTTCCTCGATACCCTGAGTGGCCATGCGCCGCCCTGCTCCCCAACAATTCAGGAGCAGGGATACGAACAACCTCCTACTTCTTCGTTAACCACGCTTCCGCGAAGGCCTGTCGAGCGATAGCCTTCCCTCAGGGTTTTGCGGGCTCCGCGGGGGGCACCTGCGACACGTGCTCGTTGACGATGAGGAACTTGCCGCCGGGCTGTCTCTGGTAGACGTCGGTGAAGCGCATCGGCATCGCCTTCACCGGACCATCCTTGCTTGTGAATTGCGCGATTCCCGAGACGATGAACGTGTCGTCGTCGAGGATCTGGATCTTCCGGTCAGGGATGCTCAACTGGTTGAACTTCATCGCGGCGAAGCCTTGTTGGAGCCTCGTCCAGTTGCCTCGGTCGGTGGAGAGCGGCGGCGCCACTGGATCGAACCCGATAATGTTCGACGCATAGACGGAATCGATTTTTGCAGCGTCCATCGAGGTCCAAGCCTGCTGCGCAGCGTCCGCAACCGCTGCGGCCTGCGCGTCCGTGAGCTTCATCTGAGCTGGAGGAGCGGCAGGAAGATTTGCTGGTTGCGCGCTGGAAGCACTCGGAATGGTCAAGGCGCCCAGCGTCGCAGCCAGCACCATCGAGATTGTGGATTTCATGGCAAGCCCCATCTGGAGCGCGAAGGTGGCTACGCTCGACCGGCGCTCGGCGGGGCCCATTACTACTCTTCGGCCAAATAGTCCCCTGACTTTCGTTAGCAATCAATGGCATCGACAATGGTGAACGCAAAGTTCACAACAGCAGTATGTCGTTCGTTGAGCAATTGCCGGGGATGGCTGGGTTCCGATCCGCGGGATGTTCAGTCCCTCGTTCGTCGACGAGTTGCGTTGCGAGCTTAAGAACCAATTCGACTCACTGATGGGTGCCGGGGCAGGCCGCGACTATTTGGAGGTCGGTGACCGGCGGCCGATGCTATCCCCGCAGCTCAAAGGCCCGCTTCTTCACGAGCAGGTTTACGGCCATCCACTGCTTCTCAAGATCGTGCAGCAGTTGCTCGGCAGCGATGTCCTGATCGACAACATCACCTGCTCGGTGGCGCTTCCTGGCGCGGAAGAGCAGCACCTCCACCTCGACCACCCGCACCTGTTCCATGAGCTGAAGGATACCGCCGTACGAGTGAGCCTGGTGCTTATCTTCCCTGGCGGAATGGACTGGGAGGGTCCGACGACTGAAGCAGCGCTGCCCTATACCCGTCGCGGCGAATGCTTCCTGATGGACCTGCGCATGTGCATCAGGGGACGCCGAACCTGTCGGCGGCACCGAGGCCGGTGCTCTATGTCGTCTACGCGCGGCCGTGGTTTACCTACAGCAGGAACTTTCGCTTTCAGCCCCGGATCAAAATCGACCCGCGCGACATCGCGAAGATACCGCCAAAACACCGATTGCTCTTTCGTAGGCTAGCCGCGAAGGGCGCCATCGACGCGAGCCAGGAGGAGCTTCTCGGTTCGTCGCTCAATACAGATGAAAAGTCCGAGATGTCTCTTCCCAAGCGCGCTCGTCCGGTTGGGTCACCGCGTCGAGGTCGCTGGCCTCCGCCTCCGCATCGTCCACCCACTCACGAAGGAGCGGAGAGCCGTTGATCACGTCGATCGCGAGCTTGTCGAACACATATTCGTACGGGAAGTCGCGCCACAGGTCGTAGTCCGGATGGAGCCGGCGAATGGCCTTGAACGCTAGCGCCTGCAGGCGCCACGGCTTGAATGCGTCGTGACCGTAGAAAGCGCCCTCGGCGTGAATGAAAGCGCCTCGGCACATCTCGCCGACATGCTTGTGGAACGTGGGCTGGAAGGTGACGTCGCGCAGCTTGCAGCCGCCTAGCCACTCAGGTGCGAAGCGCTCCATCTCAGCCATGATCTTGAGCGGCTCGAGGTCAGGGGCGCCGAACAGCTCAAGCGGACGCGTCGTCCCCCTACCCTCGCTCAGCGTCGCTCCCTCGAGCATTACGGTGCCGGCATAGGCCCGCGCCATGTTGAGGTTGGCGGCGTTGGGGCTCGGATTAATCCAGACGCGCTCGGGCGGCCAGCCGAAGCCCGGGCCCTCTTCGGGCTTCCAAGACTCCATCTCGATCACGCGATGGTCGACGTCGAGCTTGAAATGGTCGACGAACCACCGCCCAAGCTCGCCGAGTGTCAGACCGTGGCGCATGGGCATCGGCCCTGCGCCGACGAAGCTCTCCCAGCCAGGGCGCAGCGTTAGGCCCTCGACGGGGCGTCCCGCGGGGTTGGGCCGGTCGAGCACCCAGACGCTCTTTCCATGCTCGGCGGCCGCCTCGAGGACATAGAGGAGCGTCGTCACGTAGGTGTAAATGCGGCAGCCGAGGTCCTGCAGGTCGATAAGGATCGTGTCGAAGGTGCCCATTGACTGGCCCGTGGGGCGCCGGTGCTCGCCGTAGAGGCTGAAGACGGGGATGCCGTAGGTTGGATCGGTGAAATCCGGCGATTCCATCATATTGTCCTGGAGGTCGCCGCGGACACCGTGCTGCGGCCCGAACATCGCCGAAACGTTCAGCCCCGTTGCGAAAAGCGCATCAAGGCTGTGGGTGAGGTCCTTCGTGACGGACGCAGGGTGCGCGAGCAGTGCGACGCGTTTGCCTTCCAGCGGACGACGGAGCTCGGGTTCAGCGAGGAGGCGATCGATACCGAATAAGGTCATGCCCGCTGTCTAGGGCAGCTTCGCCGCGAAGCAATCCAGAGCATGGAAATCCGGTTTTTCCGGCGGGTGGGCGAGCGCCCAGTAGGACTTGGTGCCGTCCTTCTCTTCGAGGACCGCCGATAGCCCGAGCGCCCATTCGCGGCCCGAATCCACCGTGATGGTTGCGCCCAGAGTCCACCAGGTGAGATTGTCCTCCATGCGGATGTACGGCGGCGATCCCACCTCTGCATCCGCCATGCCCTGCCGGTATGCCGAGAAATCGTAAGCGGCCCACTGGCCCGAGGGTGCGAAGTTCCATTCGCGATATGCCTCACCGCCAGACGGGCGAAGGAAGGCTTCGAAGCAGGTCGTTTGCCAGAGGTCATTCTTGCGGCCCGGCTCCGGCGCTTCCGGAATGACGAATCGCGAGGCCGGCGCGCCGACGCCGAACCAGATGTTGAGGGTCGCCGCGGCGCCGAACGCGCCGGCATAGTCGACGTTGGCCCAGACCTTGAACTCCGGGCTTGCGGGCGGCGTGCTCCGATGCGGCATCAGATTGAACTGCATCGCAACACCCTATCGTCATTACCGCGAAAGCGGGAAGCCAGCATTTGTTGACTGGGCCCCGCTTTCGCGGGGATGACGAGTTGAGTAAGCGCTGGCCGATGTCGACCTACCGCTCCACTCTCATGCAGCTCCTCGACGAGCGCGGATACATCCACCAGGTCACCGATGCCGCGGCATTGGACGCGCTCGCGGAGCGGCAGATAATCCCCGGCTATATCGGGTTCGACGCGACGGCCTCGAGCCTCCACGTCGGCAGCCTGCTCGTCATCATGCTGCTCCGCCGGCTCCAGCAGGCGGGGCACAAGCCGATCGTGCTAATGGGCGGCGGAACGACCAAGGTCGGCGACCCCTCGGGCAAGGATGAGAGCCGCAAACTGCTGAGCCCCGAGCAGATCGACGCCAACATCGCCTCGATCAAGCGAGTGTTCGAGCATTTCCTGACTTTCGGCGACGGGCCGACCGACGCAATCATCGTCAACAACGCCGACTGGCTCGATACGCTCGAATACATCCCATTCCTGCGCGATGTGGGGATGCACTTCACGATCAACCGGATGCTGACGTTCGACAGCGTGCGCCTGCGCCTCGACCGCGAGCAGCCGCTGACCTTCCTCGAGTTCAACTACATGATCCTCCAGGCCTACGACTTCCTGGAGTTGTCGCGCCGCGTCGGCTGCCGGCTCCAGCTCGGCGGATCGGACCAGTGGGGCAATATCGTCAACGGGATCGAGCTGACGCGACGGATCGACGGCAAGGAGGTATTCGGTTTCACCTCGCCGCTGATCACAACTTCGGACGGCGCCAAGATGGGGAAGACCGCGGCCGGCGCGGTGTGGCTCAACGCCGACCTATTGAGCCCCTACGATTATTGGCAGTTCTGGAGGAATACGGCGGACGCGGACGTCGGGCGGTTCCTTCGGCTGTTCACCGATGTGCCGGTCGAAGAGATCGCGCGCCTTGAGAGCCTTCCGGGCGCGGAGATCAACGAGGCGAAAATCGTGCTTGCTACCGAGGCGACCGCGATGTTGCACGGGCGGGAAGCAGCGGACGCTGCGGCGCGCACGGCTTCCGAGACGTTCGGCGCCGGTGGCGCGGGCGAGGATCTGCCAACTCTCTCGCTCGGGGACGGAATGAACATCGCTCACGCGTTGACCGCGCTCGGCTTCACGCCGTCCAACAAGGAAGCAAAGCGCAAGATCGCCGAGGGCGCGGTGCGGCTCGACGATGTGACGGTGAACGATCCCTCGCTGCAGCTGACATCGGGCGGCGAGCCGCTGAAGCTCAGTCTCGGCAAGAAGCGCCACGCGCTGCTGGTACGCTAGGCCTCGACCAGGCGCGCCAGACGCTTGAGGTCCTTCCGGACCGAGCGCCGCACGAACCAGCCTGCCAGTTTCGGACCTGGCCCCGTGTTTCGCACCGACACTCGCGACGACGTGCCGTCGGGCTCGATCCGGTAGGTCACCGCGCCGCCCTTCATCGGTCCGGCCACGAACGTCATGTGCAGAATATAGTCCGGCTCGTGCCCCAATACCTCCGTCTGCCACGAGAATTTCTTCCCTAGGAAGCCACCGTGGCGGGTTACGCGGGCGCCGACCTTGATTGGGTTGCCCTTGGGCGGGTCGACCGATTTCGCACCGCCGATCCACTCCGGGTCGCGGCGCGGATCGAACATCACGGCGGCGATCTTCCCGGGCTTTGCCTTGATCATGCGGGAAGCGGTGACGTCGACCATGTCGGCCCTATAGCCGATTAGCCGCTCCGAATCAGGTCGACCGCCTGGTCGCGTTCGAACAGGTAGAGGCAGATGCGTGCAGCCTGCCCGCGATCGCCCTTTAAACCGCCGTCACGCTCGAGGAGCAATTGCGCGTCGCTCTGCGCGATGGGCGCGAGCGCCTGCACATCCTCCGCCGTCGCGGCGCGAAACACTTCCTCGCCGGACTGCCGTGTGCCGAGAATCTCGCCGGGGCCCCGGAGGCGTAGATCCTCCTCCGCGATCCGGAAACCGTCGCTCGTCTCACGCATCAGCGATAGCCGCGCTCGGCCGACATCGGTGAGGCTCTGGCCGCGGATGAGCAGGCAGGTGCTCTTGCCGGTGCCGCGCCCGACGCGACCGCGCAGCTGGTGAAGCTGGGCAAGGCCGAAGCGCTCCGCGCCTTCGACAATCATCAGGGTCGAGTTTGGAACGTCCACGCCGACCTCGATAACCGTCGTTGCGACGAGCACTGCCAGCTCGCCCGAGGCAAAGCGCGCCATGACCGCGTCCTTCTCCCCACCCTTCATTCGGCCGTGGACGAGGCCAACCTTGTCCTCACCGAAGCGCAGCTTGAGGACAGCCGCACGCTCCTCGGCTGCCGCTGCGTCGCTCTTTTCGCTCTCCTCGACGAGAGGGCAAACCCAATAGGCCTGCCCGCCAGCGGTCATGTGGCGTCCGAGGCCATCGATCACGTCCGGAAGTTTTTCCTCGCTGATCACCCGCGTTTCGACAGGGGTGCGTCCGGGCGGCATCTCGTCGATGCGGCTGACGTCCATCTCGCCATATTGCGTAAGCGTCAGCGTGCGCGGGATCGGCGTCGCGGTCATGACGAGCAGGTGCGGCGGATGTTCGGCCTTGGAGGCGAGCAGCAGCCGCTGGGAAACGCCGAAGCGGTGCTGCTCGTCGATCACGGCGAGGCCAAGCTGTTTATAGGACACCTTCTCCTGGAAGATGGCGTGGGTCCCGACGAGGATATCGATCGACCCGTCGGCAAGACCCATCAGCACGCTTTCGCGCGCCCTTCCCTTTTCACGGCCGGTCAGGATCGCGACCCGAACGCCCAGGCTGTCGAGCTGGCCGAGCAAGGTCGCGTGGTGCTGCCGCGCGAGGATTTCAGTAGGCGCGAGAAGGGCGGCTTGGGCGCCGCTCTCCACCGCCGTCAGCATGGCCGCGAGCGCAACCAGCGTCTTGCCCGAGCCGACGTCGCCCTGGAGCAGGCGCAGCATCGGCAGCATCTGCGCCATGTCCCCCCGGATTTCCCGGATGACGCGCCGCTGCGCGTCGGTCAGCTCGTAAGGAAGCTCAAGCTTGCGGATCAGCTCCCCGGTGCCCGGGAGCGGCGTCGTTCGGTGTCGCCGCTGCGATTGCCGTAGCAGGAGCAGCGCCAGCTGGTTCGCGAATATCTCGTCATAGGCGAGCCGCTTGCGCGCGCCCTCCACGCCCGGCTCGCGATGAATGAGCGCGAGCGACGCCTGCCAGCTCGCCCATACTTCGCGCGACAGCAAACTCGGTTCGATCCACTCCGGAAGCTCCGGCGCCCGTTCGAGCGCTTCCCGCACGAGTTCCCCGACACGGCGGTTCGTCAGCCCTTCGGTGAGCGGGTAGACCGGCTCGCGCAGCTGGGGCGCGGGTCCCTTTCCGGGCTCGGCGACCTCCGGATGGACGATCTGCCATTCGTCGCCATAGGCCTCGAGCCTCCCCGAAACGACGCGCTTCTCGCCCCTCGGCAGTTGCCGCTTCGCCCAGCCCGGATTGTTGAAATAAATGAGGCTGACCGTGTTGCCGTCACCGTCGGAGGCATAAATGCGCGTCGGCCCCCGCCCGGACCTCGGTTCGCGGCTATCGAACGGCGTCACCTCGATGATGACATTCCGCCCGAGCAACACCGCGGCGGCGGCCGGCGCCTTGATCCGCTCGATTGACCCCGTCGGCAGATGATAAAGAAGATCGACGACGCGCTCGATGCGGAGCTTTTTCAGCTGCTTCGTGACCTGCGGCCCGACGCCTTTCAGGGCCTCCACCTCCGTGAACAGCGGGTTGAGGACGTCGGGGCGCATGAACGGTTGTTAGCGCGTCTCTCGCCGCTCGCAATCGGGCCCGTGTTTCACTACATCCCCGGCATGCCTTCCGATCCGGACCTGAAGCGCCTCGCCTGGCGCGCGCATCATCGTGGAACGAAAGAAGCCGACTTGCTGGTCGGCGGATTTTTCGACGCGCATCATGACAAGTGGAGCGCCGACGACTGCGCCCGTTTCGCAGCGATGCTGGAAGAACAGGACGTCGACATCATGGCCTGGGCGCATGGAACCGCCGAGCCGCCGGAGCGATTCGCCGGTCCTATGATCGAAGCGCTGAAGAAGCTCGACTACATCCGGATCGCACGATGACCGAGCCGCTGCAGCGCGTTCTCCGCGCGAAGCACGCACTTACGCTCACCGGTGTGCCGACCGGCTTTCTGCCCTGGCTTTGTGCCGACCTCGCGCGCGCTGCGCACGGGAGAAGCGGCGGCGGCCGTGCCGTCGCGATCGTCGCCGATGAAGCGGCGATGCGAGCGCTCGCGGAGACGGTCCCCCTATTCGCGCCCGAAGTCGAGGTTCTGACCATCCCGGGCTGGGACTGCCTTCCCTACGACCGCGCCTCCCCTGCCCTGCGAGTCATGGCGGAACGCCTGGCCACGCTAAATGCGCTTCAGGGCAAGCTGCAGAAGCCCCAGCTCCTCATTGCGACGTCGAGCGCCGCTTCACAGCGTGTTCTGACGCCGTTCCGGATCCGGCAGCTCACCCGCCGCATTGCCGAAGGCGAACGGATCGAGCGCGAGGCGCTCGTCGAGCAGCTGAACGCGCTTGGCTACCAGCGCACCGACACGGTCGCCGAGCACGGCGAATATGCAGTCCGCGGGTCGCTCATCGACCTGTTCCCCGCTGGAGAGGAGCAGGCGCTCCGCCTCGATTTCTTCGGCGACGAGATCGACAGCCTCCGTCGCTTCGATCCGACCGACCAGCGGTCGACCGATCGCGCCGAAGGCTTCACCCTGATTCCGGCCTCCGAGGCGCTGCTCGATGCCGACAGCATCAAACGCTTCCGCTCGCGTTACCGCGAGAAGTTCGGCGCCACCGCAACGCAGGACCCGATCTACCAGGCCTTGTCGGAAGGGCGGCGCATGTCGGGCATGGAGCATTGGCTGCCGCTGCTCGAGGATCGCCTCGAGACGGTCTTCGACCATCTCGGCGAAAGCGACCTCGTCATCCGGGACGCCGCCGCGGACCAAGCTGTCGATTCGCGGCGCGAAGCGATCGACGATTATTACCAGAACCGCGTCCGCGCGATGGAAGCCGAGCCGGGAAGCTACCGCCCGCTCGAGCCTCATGCGCTCTACCTCGCCAAGAAAGAGTGGGAAGGTTTCGAAGCCGACTGGCCGATCCACCTCGCCTCGCCCTTTCATGAGCCCGAGTCCGAGCGGATCATCGACTTCGGCGTCAATGCCGCCCGCGACTTCGCGCCCGAGCGCGCGCAGCAGTCCAACGTCTACGAAGCTGTCGCGAAGCAGGTCGCCGACCTCCGCCGGAGCGGCCACAAGGTTGTGCTGGCGAGCTACACGCGCGGGGCGCGCGAGCGGCTTTCAGGCCTGCTCGAGGACCATGGCCTTAAGGCGCAGAAGCTTGCCGACAGCTGGCAGGAAGCATTGGGCTCGAAAACCCAGCCCGCGCTGCTCGTCCTCCCGCTCGATCATGGCTTCACCACGCCCGATGTCGCTGTCCTCACCGAGCAGGACATGCTCGGCGACCGCCTCGTCCGGCGGCGCAAGAAGCGCAAGGCGGCCGACGCCTTCCTTCAGGAACTGGCCACCCTCTCGCCAGGCGACCTTGTCGTCCACGCGGACCACGGCATCGGCCGCTACGAAGGCCTGACCCAGGTCCCCGTCAGCAAGGTACCGCACGACTGCGTCGCGCTCGAATATGCGCGCGGCGACAAGCTCTACGTCCCCGTCGAGAATATCGAGCTGCTCAC
>Ga0105248_10002106_pt1 | contig 22046 bp, 12 predicted proteins | sample KBSS34metaG_FD_81524 | JGI IMG/M metagenome (GOLD analysis project Ga0105248, IMG submission 81524) | Switchgrass rhizosphere microbial communities from Kellogg Biological Station, Michigan, USA - KBS S3-4 metaG | ecosystem: Host-associated > Plants > Roots > Rhizosphere > Soil | place...
AAGGGGCGGCAGGCCGAGGAAGGCGGTGCCGTAGATGCTCATGACGCGGCCGCGCATCTCGTCGGATGAGAGGAACTGCATGGCTACGTTGACGGCAGAGATGAAGAGGATCATGCCGTAGCCCTCAAGGAGCATGCAGATCTCAGACAGAAGGAAGCTCTGGGAGTAGCAGAAGACGACGACGACAGCCATGACTCCCGCGCCGCAGAAGGCGATGATACGGCCGCGAGATCGGAGGGAGCCGGTGGAACCACGGGAGCTGATCCAGGCAACGGTGGCCGCGCCGAATACCGCGCCGGTGCCAGAGGCAGCAAGGAGGAGGCCGAGGCCACTCTCGCCGACATGGAGCTGATTTTTGGCGAAGTAGGGGATGAAGGTGAGGAACGGGATGCTGAGGAAGCTGGAGACAGTAATCATCCAGGTGAGGACGTACATCTCCGGGATGCTTCGAACGTAGCGGAAGCCTGAGACGAGGCTATCGAGGAGATTCTGGTGGCGAACGAGCTTTTCGTCTGGGAATTTGAGGCGCGAGAGGGACCAGATGACAGCCAGGAAGCTGAAGCCATTGAGGAAGAAGTTGCCGGCAACGCCGACGGCTGCCATGGCGTATCCACCCAGGGTGGGGCCGAGGATGCGGGAGAGGTTGAACTGGGCGGAGTTCAGAGCGATGGCATTGGTCAGATCTTCGCGGGGAACCAGTTTAGGGACCATGGCCTGGTAGCTGGGATTATTGATGGCCATGGCGGTGCCGTTGAGGAAGGCGAGCAGGGCTACTCCCCAGACCGTGATGTGGTGAATGTAGGTAAGCCAGGCAAGGATGAAGGCCAGGATCATCATGACAGTCTGGGTGCCGAGGAGGAGACGGCGCTTGTCGACGCGGTCGGCAATGACTCCGCCAAAAAGCATGAAGATCAGGAAGGGGATGGAGCCGGCGAAACCGACGAAGCCGAGCCAGAAGGCTGAATTGGTGAGAGTGAGGACGAGCCAGCCCTGGGCGACGTTCTGCATCCAAGTGCCGATATTGGAAAGCAGGTTACCGGAGACGAAGAGGCGGTAGTTTTGGTTGCGCAGGGCACGGACGATGGCCGGCCAACGCTCGGCGCGCTCTTCGGCACAACAGGTGACGAGGTCTGCGCCAAGTTCGCCGCCAGGGGACTGCTGCATACCGGGCTGGTCGAATTTCTCAAGGTCTTGCAGCCCGGCGAACGAAGTCGCGGTTACTGGGTCTGACGGGCTTTGATGCCCGGTCTCCTGTGGTCCTGAACTGGCCAGAATTTCCTCGCTGAGCTTCTCTTTCCTATCTTACTTGGATTGGAGATGGGAGAAACAGGCATTGAATGAAGAGCTAAGGTGATTCATTCGGCTCATCGGGACTCAACCTTTGCCGTACACGGGCATCTGAATCTACTTGAGGGATATTTCCATGCAAAGAAAGTATGTTCTGACTCTGGCTCTCTCGAGTGCCCTGATCTTTACAGCTGGATGCCGCCACACGAACAGCGTCGACAAGATGACGTTCAAGGCGACGATCAACGACTATCTGAAGACTCGGCAGAGCTGTGTGTGGGCTGAGGCGAGGAAGTTTCCAGCGCAGGCGGATACTTCGAATGACGAGCAGACGAAGGGCTACGATGCACTGACCGATGCTGGACTGCTGAAGCGTGGGTCGGCTGAGAAGAAGCAGTTCCTGATTGGTTCGAAACAAGTGAATAATTACGACCTGTCGGATAAGGGACGTTCGACGTGGACTGCAGACCCGACGCAGCCGGGATATGGAAACTTCTGCTATGGGCATCGCGAAGTGACGACGGTGGACAGCTACACTCCGGCGGACAATCCCGACGCATCGCTCTACAGCGTGAACTACCACTACGATGTGGCCGGAGTGCCGGACTGGGCAAAGTCGGCGGAGATGCAGACGGCTTTCCCGAAGATCGCATCGGACATATCTGGCCAGCAAGCAGCGGTGGCCAACCTGGTGAAGACGAGCAACGGGTGGCAGGTGAGCAATCTGGATACAGGGGATACCAAACCCGTATTGCCGCAGTAGAGGCTGATGCCGGGGCAGATGGCTCTTGCCTGCTGCCCCGGTTCCGATTGAGCCGGTTGGCTGATTTAAGCTAGACGTTCAAGATTTACCCCTATCTCTCCGATTGAGGAATCTTCATGCGTCCAGCCTTCCCAGCCGGTCCTGTCGCCGGTTTGCTTTCGTTTTCCTTGATGATTACACCCATGATGGGGCAGGCTCCGGCGGTCGAAATGCCGCCCGCCCCGACCCAGGTTTTCGGCTATGGCAGCTTTGCGGCACAAGCCAAAGTGGATGCTGCTTTTCTTGCCGTTCCCGATGCGAAGCTGGCTGGGCAGCATCTGAAGACGCTGACAGCGAAGCCGCATATGGCAGCCACCAAGGAAGACTACGAGACGGCGCAGTATGTGGCTGGCAAGTTCAAGGCGGCGGGGTTGGAGACGGAGATTGTGCCGTATCGCGTGCTGCTGAACCAGCCGAGGAAGGTGAGTTTTCAGGCGACTTCGGATGCGGGTGTGCCGCTGTCCAATGGGCCGACGCCGGAGCGGGTGAGCGCCGATGCATTTCAGGATGATCCGCGGGTGGTGATGCCGTTCAATGGGTCTTCAGGTTCGGGGGACGTAACCGGCTCTGTGGTTTATGCGAATTACGGGCGGCTGGAAGACTTTGACCAGTTGGCGGCGCAGCATGTGGACCTGCACGGAAAGATTGTGCTGGTGCGGTATGGGGCGAATTTTCGCGGGGTGAAGGTGTATATCGCCGAGCAGCGCGGGGCGGTAGGCGTCCTGATCTATTCAGACCCGATAGATGATGGGTATTTCAAAGGCGATATCTATCCGAACGGTGCGTGGCGACCGGAGACTGCTGTGCAGCGCGGATCGGTGCAGTATCTCTTCAAGTATCCGGGTGATCCGCAGACGCCGGGGGTTGCATCGACGACGGATCTGCCGGACTCAGCGCGTATGAATCCGTTGAAGACGGGCAATCAGCCGAGCATTATTTCTGTACCGATCAGCTATCATGATGCAGCACCGATCCTGCAGGCGCTGAAAGGGCCAACCGTGCCGAAGGGGTGGCAGGGGGCGTTGCCTTTCAACTATCACACGGGCGGTGCCGGGACGGAGACGGGAGCGAAGATACACCTTGTCTCGGATCAGGACTACCAGGTGCGAACAATCTGGGATGTGATCGGCAAGATCAAGGGTTCAGAGCAACCAGATAACTGGGTCGTTGTAGGCAACCATCGCGATGCATGGGTGTATGGGGCAGTCGACCCGAACAGCGGTACCGCTGCGATGCTGGAGGCGGTGCACGGGTTTGGCGTACTGCTCAAGAGTGGCTGGAAGCCGAAGCGGACGATCGTTATTGGAAGCTGGGACGCGGAAGAAGAGGGACTGATCGGTTCGACGGAGTGGACAGAGCAGCATGCGCGGGCGCTGCAGCATGCGGTGGCCTACTTCAACGTGGATGTGGCCGTGGCGGGAAGCGAATTTGGCGCGGAGGCAGTGCCTTCGCTGAAGCAGTTTGTGCGTGAGGTAGCCAAGGAAGTGCCGAGCCCCAAGGGAGGATCGGTGTACTTCCAGTGGAAGCTGGCAGGGATTAGCGAGGCGAAGGAGGCAACGACGATCCACTCCACGCGGACTAATGCGCCTTCAGATGACGTGGCAGTGGGTGATCTGGGAAGCGGATCGGACTATACGCCATTCCTACAGCATGTCGGTGTGCCTTCGACGGATATCGGCTCGCGCGGCGATTACGGAGTGTACCACTCGGTCTTTGACAACTACGCGTGGTTCACGATGAATGCAGACCCTACGTTTGTATATCTGCAGCAGATGGCGCGCGTGCTGGGCCTGGAAGCGATTCACATGGCGGATGCCGATGTACTGCCGTACGACTATGTGACGTATGCGACGGAGATCAGCGCGTATCTCGATAATGCCAAACACAAGGCGAATGCGTCTGGAATGGATTTCTCCGCGAGTGAAGCGGCGGCGGCGCGGTTTGCAAAGGCAGCGCAGGCGGTGCGCCAGAAGCAGATGACTCCCGGCGCAAATGTAGCGGCTTTGAATGCAACACTGCGCGATACAGAGACGGCATTCATCGTTGAAGCTGGATTGCCGAATCGCTCATGGTACAAGCACACGATCTATGCGCCGGGAGAGTATACAGGGTATGCCGCTGTGGTCATTCCTGGCGTGAATGAAGCTCTGGATGCGAAGAACACGACGACGGCCACGCAGCAATTGGCAGTGCTGGCCAAGGCGCTGAATCATGCTGCCGAAACGCTGGAATCGGCACCGTAGAACCACGATGATCCAATATCATTTGCCGCGGTCAAGGGCCAAAGTCACTACAGTGATGTCGTCTTCCTGACCGAATCTCTGCGCAACTTCGGCGATCTGTTGTGCAGGCAAGCAGGTCAGGCTTGAGAGACGTTCGAAGCCGTACAGTTCTCCAGTTTGGGAGCGGGCCTCGGGAACTCCATCGGACATCAACACCAGACAATCGTCTGGTTCCAGCTTGCCGCATACGAGCTCATATGCCTGATCTGGAATGAGGCCAAGCGGCAAAGCAGCTGGCGTTTCGATTTCACGGCCTGAGAGATAAGGTGCGATGTGGCCAGCATTGGCAATGAAGAATTCGCCGGATAGCGATATACGAATGCAGCAGGCGGTAGTGAAGCCTAGCTGGTCCTGGCTGATGAGCGCATTGTTGAGTCCGGCCAGGACTGTGGCCGGATCGTGGGAAGACTCTCTGCGTAGTGCTCCGAGGATCATGGCGACGCGCATGGCAGCGGTGAGGCCTTTGCCAGAGACATCGCCCACGATGGCGGTGAGAGAGCCGTCTGGCGCGGGAGAGACAAGAAAGAAGTCGCCGCCTACTTCGCTGGCTGGCAGATAGACGGACTCGACCTGGAAACCGGGAGTTGAACGCGAGGCGCTCTGCAAAAGCAGCTGCTGTACTGTACTGGCGGCCTGTAGTTCGGCAGCGAAAGCGGCGCGCTCACGGGCGGTGTCAACCATGGCCGCACAGAGTAAGGCGTTCTCCATGGCTGCGGCGGTCTGGAGAGCGATCGTGTTGAGCAGTTTGAGATTGGCGGCCGAGTATGAGGCACCCACCGCAGTGTTGCCAAGAATGATCACGCCGACTGTTCGTTGACCAGCGCGAAGTGGGGCGCAGATAAGTGCGTGCAGGCTGCGCTCGGCTTCGAGAACACGCGGGTCTACTGCGCAGTCGTTGACAATCTCTGCGACGCCGCGCTCGAGGATGGACCTGGCAAAGCGCGAATTGGGTGTCAGCGGAGAGATACCCATTGAGGAGGCATTCGTGTCGTTTTCGAACGAGGCGGTGACCTGCAGCGGCATGCCTTCCTTTTCCATGAGAAAGATGCTGCCATGCGTGCCTGGTACAAGTCTTTGCGCCTGTGCCAGCGCAGACTGGCTGACGGATGTCAGTTCAAGCAATGGGGCGAGCTCCTCAGAGAGCTGTTCGATCAGATTGAGTTCGCGATAAAGATGCAATACCTCGGAGGCGAGGGCACGGCTATCGGACTCACGCTCAACCATATGCGCAAGAAGTGAAGCTAAGGCGGACGCCGCAACAGAAGGGCCGACTACAAAGCCCAGAGTGGCCTCTTGAAACAGGACCGGTACGCGACCATCTGAATCGGATGTCGCGCTGATTGGATTGCCGAGGAGCGGTTTGCCGGTGGGATCAAGGACGCAGAGTTCTGAGCCCAAAGTCTGCCGGACTGCTTCGATTGCCGCAAAACTGCCTGACCTGGGGCCGATGAGAGCTTTGAGGGTTAGGCTAGGCATGTTGTGTCACAATCCAGTGTTGGATAGACCCAAAACTTCGCGAGCCTTGGCCAACAATGCATCGGGATCGAAAGGCTTGGTCATGTAGAGGTCAGCGCCTACCTGCTGGCCGCGCTGGCGGTCGAACTCCTGCCCTTTTGCAGTGAGCAGAACGATGTGGATGTGGCTTAGCCCCAGCTCCTTTTTGACGGCGTTGCACACATCGAAGCCATTCTTTTTGGGCATCATGACGTCGAGGAAAACCAGATTCGGCTCTTCTGCGCGAATGGTTTCCAGGGCTTCTTCACCGTTGTTTGCGGTGAAGAGTTCTACTCCTTCGTCTTCGAGCTCTTCCAGGGTCTGCTGGATCAGCATGCGCAAGTGTGGTTCGTCGTCAACGATAAGAATCTTCATAGAGGTCATTGGTAGATCAGGAAGAGGACGTTCTCCAGGCCTTTCTCGAAGCGCAGGGCGCGGACGGCTTCGTCACTTGAGAGCAGTGAGTTCAGGATGATGATGTCGGGCTTGGAGAGAACGGCTCGTGAGACAAGCTCGGAGCCGTTGGATTCAACGACCTGGTAGCCGCGCGTTTCGAGAACGTCAGTGATGGAACGGATGGTCGATGCATCCTCGTCTACTACCATTACTTTTTTCTTGGACTTGCCCTGATCGAGCAGGGTATCTACCTCGTGGAAGAGCGATGCGGTATCGATGGGCTTGGTGAGATAGCGATCGACTCCGAGGCGGAAGCCGCGCTCTTTGTCCTCCACGATCGAGAGAATGATGATGGGGATATCCATAGTGGCGGGATCGTTTTTGAGCACGGCTGCCACATCGAAGCCGTTCATCTCGGGCATCATGACGTCGAGGATGACGAGGCCGGGAATTTCTTCGCGAATCAGAGTGAGCGCTTTGCGGCCGTCTTCCGCGAGGCGCACGGTGTAGCCGGCTTCAGTCAACTCCTGTTGAAGCAGCGAGCGAATGTTGGGATCGTCGTCGACGACGAGTACGGACTTGTCGCGCGACTGGGTGGTGGCAACTCTTTCGCGCAACTGGCGAACGAGAGCTTCTATATCCACTGAGCGTCGCACTGGTGACGGACGAGCTGGCAACAGCTTCAGTTGCGCAGCATGGCCGGCCACAGGCAAGGTGAAGGAGAAGGTGCTTCCCTGCCCTGGTTCGCTCTCGACCCAGATGCGTCCACCGTGGTACTCGACGATTTCCTTGCAGATGGGCAGGCCGAGTCCGGTACCTTTGGGTTTGTCGGTGAGGGTATCGCCGACCTGCTTGAATTTTTCGAAGACCTTGGGCTGATCGATTGGTGCGATGCCGATGCCTGAGTCGGTCACGCCGATGACCAACTCTCCATTTTCGAGACGAGCGGAACAGGAGATAGAACCCTCATCGGTGAATTTGACTGCATTGGAAATGAGATTGATGACGACCTGAATTAGCCGGTCTTGATCGCCGTTGATGGTGGGCAAATCGGGCTCGATGTTGCGCTCAAGTTTGAGTTTTTTAGCATCGAACAACGACGCAGTGGCTGCGATGGCGCGCTCGATGACGTCAGCAATGGATACGCTGGACATGTTCCAGGTGAATTTGCCTGCCTCGATTTTGGCGAGATCAAGGACGTCATCGATGAGCTTGGTGAGGCGCTCTCCTTCGCTGACAACTACGCCGAGGTTTTCGATGACCTGAATCTTGGCCTGCTGCACCTTTCGGTCGTCCTCTGCAATGAGTGGAAAGAGGCGTTCTTCGAGGCGGCGGCGAATGATTTTGGCGAAGCCGAGGACGGACGTAAGCGGTGTACGTAGCTCGTGGCTGACGGTCGAGAGGAAGGAGCTTTTGGCGGCGTCCGCTTCTTCGGCAGCGGCGCGCGCCTGGCTTGCGTCTTCGAAGAGTTTTGCGTTGTGGAAGGCGACGCCGACTGCAGACGCAATGGTTGACAGGAGGCGCTGATCGGCCTCGGTGAAACGGCCCTCCTGATCGGTGGACTGGACGCTGATGACACCAATGACCTGCCCACCGGATGGGATTGGAACGCCGAGATAGGACGCGGTCTGCCGGCCTATTTGTTCTATGCCGAGCTTGGAACTGTTGCGCTGCATGTCTTCGTTGATAAGCAGTGCCTGTCCTGTGCGGATGATCTGCGAAGTCAATCCCTGACCGAAGGGCCGCGAGGGAGCATCGTCGCCGAAGGTATAGGGAAAATGCAGCATCATCGTCGCCCTGTCGAGCAGCGAAACATAGGCGATGGGTGCGCGAAAGAGGTCTCGCACCTGATCGCCGACGAGTTGAATCAAGCCGTCTTTATCGAGCTGCGTGGCAAGAGCCTGGGTGATGCGATTGATGGTGACCAGCTCTGCTGCGCGCTCCCGAACTGCATGCTCCTGCTCATTGATGACCAAGTATGCATTTGCGTTGTCGAGGGCGATGGTGGTGTAGGCAGCGAGGTTTTCAAGCAGGCTGAGGTGTTGCTCTGTATAAGCATTTTTCTTGAAGCTCTGAATACTGAGAATGCCGAGAACACGCTCCTGTGCTATGAGGGGCAGGTAGATCATGGACGCCGGCGGCTGAGCCAGGCTGCCATCTTCGAGTTTGCCCCCGGTGTGCTTGTAGTCGGGGATATATTTCGCGTACTCGGCTTCGACGTCGTTCAACAGGATCGGCAGGCGATGATCGATGCACCAGACGGCAAACTGGTTCTTGTCGTCGGTGCTGCGGGTGTAGGGTGCGTAGCGCTGGCCGTTTTCGATGGCCAGGCTGTACTCGATCAGATGCTTCTCTGGCCGGTAGAGCCCGACGCCGAATATGCTGGCATCGACGATCTGATTTACACGTTCGTAGAGTTTGAAGAGGATGGTGTTCAGATCGAGCGACGCGGTGATCTCTTTACCGATTTCGCTGAGCAATTCGATGGAATCTTTTTGAGCGCTGATCTCGGCTGCCTGGGCGCGAATTTCTTCGGTACGCTCGGTGACCGTAGCTTCTAGAACCTTGGCCTGGGCTTCGAGCGCCTCGGTGTTGCGGCGGGCCTTGGCGCGTTCGTAACGGCTGATGAGCCGCCAGGCGATGACACCCAGCAGCAGAAAGAGCAGAACGTAGGCGACGAGCGCAACCGTGGTTCGATACCAGGGAGGAAGAATGGCAAATGCGAAGTTGCCTTCTTCGCCGAGGCGTCCATCGCTGGCACGGGAACGTACGCGTAAGCGGTAGCTGCCTGGGCCAAGAGCGCTGTAGTTGGCTTCTCTTTGTTTGCCCCAGACAGACCAATCCTTGTCAGCGCCCTCGAGCAGATATTGGTACTGGGTGTCGGCTGAGTTGCCATAGGCCAGAGCAGCAAATTGAAAGCGCAGGGCGTTCGTTCCTGGCGGGAAACGAAAATCCTGCTGGTTGGGAACAGCAGACCCGCCGAAGACGGTTTGGGAACCAGAGTTTACTCCTCGGATCAGGGTTGGAAAGGGCTGAGGCAGAGCCGCACCCTTCTGTGGCTTGAACCGGACCAGATATTCGTTTGCAGCCCATACCGCGCCATCGGGATCTACAAATGATGGAAGGACATTGAACTGGGTCAGCGACTTGTAGGTCTCTTCATCTACCTTCCAGGTGCCGTCGGGCTGACGATTGACGCGTCCTATACGGCGCGCCTCGGAACCATTGGTGCCGGTCCAGATGCTTCCGTCGGGTAACTGGTAAAAGAATGGACCAGCGTCCGGAGAATCGACTGGCAAAAGAAAGGTGTTGTCCACGACAAATCTGTGCGAAGCAGTATCCCATCGAAAGATATCTTTCGTGCGCGTAATGCCTGCGTAGATATGTCCCATCACATAACTTATGGACGTTCCACCGCCCGGGAGACCCTCGCTTTTGCCGATCGACTCCACACGAGAGTCCTTCATGCCGGAATCGGCGACTGTTACATGCAGCACGTGGCCTTGGCCGCCAGCTACCCAAAGGCTTCCGTCATCGTCCTCGGCCAACAATCGGGATTCATAGACCGAGTTTGGCAGCCTTCCCTCGTCGATCCACTTCTGGCCATCCCAACGGATCGAACTCAGTCCGTCGCCGTGCCCGACGTATACGCGATTCGGGTTCTTTCTCGATTGAGTTGCAGTATAGGCTTGCTCCTGTAGGCCGTGAAGGTCCGGCAAGATTGGCACCAGAGCATCACCTTGCAGTCTGAGGATTCCATCACTCGTCGCGGCCAGCAACTGAGGTGGAGTCTTGCCGGAGGGATCTTTGAATATCCGGAATGCAAAGGTCTGCGAGGGACTCTTGATCTCCTTTACGGAGGGCCGATTGGTCAGGGGATCGGAAGTAAGCTGGTGGACAGAAGCGCCTGAGCTTTCCACCGCTGTATAGACCGAGCCCTGGAACCGGATCGCATCGTCGGCGAAGGAGCGCGAGAAGATTGAAACTGGAGAGTTCACCTCGACGCGTGTGATGCCATAGGTGCTGCCCAGCCACAGGGCGCCATCCCGATCCATGTAGGCGCTCAGCACACCTGAGTCGATCAGTCCGTCTGCTCTGTCGATGATCTGCCGCAGTCTGCCATCATGTTCGAGGATGACTGCTCCGCCATTCAATGTTGTGAGGCAAAAGCTGCCGTCGGGAAGCAAGGTCGAGGTATAGAGCTCGTTCTTTTTGAGGTACTCGTCTGCCTGCGTCTTGAATGGAGTGACTCTCTGCCCATCGTAGATGGTCAGCAGGCCGGCTCGTTGGGAGATAACCATTCGGCCGTCATCGTAAGGATGCAGGAAGAGCTTGAAGGCGGCCTTGTAGGCATCGCCGCCGGGCAAGGGGCGAATTTCGTTGCCCACTATTTCTTCAAGGCCAACGCCACCCTCCGCGGTATAGATATGGCCATTGACGGCCGATAGCGCCTGAAAGCGGCCGTGAGCAGACGGCTCCCAGACGCGAATGTCTTTGCCATCCCAACGAAAGATCTCTTCAAAAGATCTGTAGAAAACTCCCTGCGGGGTCACAAGCGTCTGCCAGACGTCGGTGAACTTCCGATATTTCTCTGGGATATTGTCGTTGAGCGATACAAACTTGAGAGTGCCGCCTGCGTCCGGGGCTAGATATCCAATGCTGCCGGTCGAGCCAACCCAGATGCGGCCATTCGAGTCCATCGAGAGCGACCGTGCGGAGCTGCCGGGTGTGAGGATCTTGCGCCAGCCAACTCCGTCGTACTCCAGCACATCGCCGCCGGAATCGCCGAAGTACATGACTCCGCGCTGATCCTGGAGGATTGTCCAGATCTGGCCGAAGTCGTTGAATTCCTTGTAGGAGTGAGACTCGAGCACCGGAACGCCGACTTCAGCGTTTTTCCGCGAGGCTGCTTCAGGCGCAGACTGTGCGGCGTGTGCGTTGGATAAGGCAGCGGCAAGGCTCAAAGCCGCGAACAACGAGAATCGGCGAGCGATCAAGGGCAGGCGCAAGTAGTTTTCCGAGGAAGCAGATGTGCAGAACAAGGCGGAAAAACAGATGTCTCAAGCGAGTACGGAAACTGGCAAGGATACTAGCAGGGTGCGATTTCTCTGTGCAAGACCACCTCCGATAGTCAGACATCGTTACTAAAGCACTCACGCCCTCACTTTGAGTCGTGACTGGTCCGCGTCGATCAAGGGCTTTTCCTGACAGAATTTTGTTGACAATCGTTCCTGGAATGATTTTGTATGGGTCATCTAAATTCGAACTACTAGTTCGAATTTAGAGACTCGATGAAAACCTTGACCAAAGAACTTCAAACAGTGCCCGGAGGCCCCTACCATGCTCACCGCGAGCGGCAGCGTGGCAGAATTCTCGCCGCTGCTCGGGAACTTTTCGACAAGCGAGGCATAGACCGCGTCACGATGGCAGAGATTGTTTCTGCAACCGGCATTCGCGCCTCCACCTTATACGAGTATTTTGCCAACAAGGACGAAATTGTTTGGGCCGTGGTGGAGGAGGTTCTGATGCAGGGAACAGAGAGCTTCCGCCGGCTCGATGAAGAGGTCACCGGGCCAGCGTTGGCCAAGATCACGGGAATACTAGATGCGATCGGAGACGAGTTGGTGAAACATCCAGAGCGGGCACGTTTTATGGCGCAATTTGACGCGATGTACGCCCGCGACTGGTCTGTCGAGCGTCTGCTGGCTCTCGAAGACAGGCTTTTCCCCGACAGTTTTCATGGGCTTGCCAATTTGATCCGGGAGGGGGTCGCGGATGGCTCTCTTCGTTCCGACCTCGACCCTGAGCTTACCCTGCACTCTGTATTCAATGCCGTCATTTCGGCACAGCGCCGCTTGGCTTCGCTTGGCGATCGTGTGGAAAAAGAATACGGACAACCCATTGACTGCATGTTTCGCGAAACCGTGCGCATACTTCTACTTGGTCTGCGCGCAATCTGACCTGACAGCCGCATGGCTGAGTGCGGACAAGACTCGATCCATAGAAAAGGAATGTCACGATGCATAGAACTTTTCGTCCTATAGGCGCCGTCCTTCTGGCTGCGCTCACTCTCTCTTCGGTCCCGGCGTGGGCGGCACTGCCCTCTTCGCCGCGGCAACAGCTTAAAGCAGATAGCGGGTGGAAGTTTTTCCTTGGCGACCCTGACGGTGCAGAGACACAGGGCCTCAATGACGCCGACTGGCGCGATGTGACTCTGCCTCACGATTGGAGCATTGAACAAGCGCCCAACAAGGACAATCCGACCGGCTCGGGAGGGGGGTTCTTTGCAGGGGGCATTGGCTGGTACCGTCGATCGTTTGCCGCTCCTGCAGATTGGAAGGGTAAGCAGGTAAGCGTTGAATTTGACGGCGTCGCCTCGAACGCTACGATCTATCTCAATGGAAAGAAACTCGGCGTTCACCCGTATGCGTATACCAGCTTCCGTCTTGATCTGACGCCAGGTCTTGATTTTTCCAATGACAACATCCTGTCTGTGCGAGTCGACTGCTCACAGCAGCCGAGCAGCCGCTGGTACAGCGGGTCTGGCATCTACCGACATGTCCGCTTTGTCGTTACCGAGTCAGTCCACGTCGCTCCATGGGGTGTCTTCGTGAATACGCCTGAGGCTAGCAGTGCCGGTGCCACGGTGCAAGTCCAGACCCAGTTACAGAACGACTCGGCGTCATCTGCCGACGCAACTGTAAAGACCACTCTGCTCTCATCCAACGGAGAACTGGTTGGTCATGGCGAAACTAAGATTCAAGTCGGTGCTGGTGCTTCCCAGCCTTCCGAACAGAAGATCTCTCTCACGAATCCGAAGCTGTGGTCTCCGCAGATGCCAGTTCTATACCATGCCGTCACTGAAGTTATGCTCGCAGGCAAGGTCGTAGACCGCGTTGAAACTACCTTTGGTGTGCGTACACTCTCCTGGTCGGTGGATAAAGGTCTGCTGCTGAACGGCCAATCGATCAAGCTTGTTGGAGGCAGCGTTCACCACGACAATGGACCTCTTGGAGCATCTGCCTTTGACCGGGCGGAAGAGCGGCGTGTGGAGATTCTGAAGGCTGCTGGGTTCAATGCCGTGCGTACCGCCCACAATCCGCCATCGCCGGGCTTCCTTGATGCCTGCGACCGGCTTGGGCTGCTGGTGCTGGACGAACCCTTTGATGTGTGGACCAAGAGCAAGGCCAAATTCGACTATGCCCATCTGTTCAACGAGTGGTGGCAACGGGATGTCGACTCGATGGTCATGCGCGACCGCAACCACCCGGCCATCATCTTCTGGGGCATAGGAAACGAGATTCCCGAAGCTTGGACCCCGGAGGGTGCGCCGATCGCCAAGCAGCTTGCAGCGCGTGTCCGCGCACTCGATACGACTCGGCCTCTAACCGAGGCTTTTCCGGGTGCGACCTTTACCGCCAATATCGATGCGGTGGCGTCGCAGCTTGATGTCGCCGGCTACAACTACAACATCAAGCAGAATCAGGCGAAGGATCATGAGCGCGTTCCAAGCCGCATCATGATGACTACCGAATCAATGCCACAAGCTGCCTATGACAACTGGAAGCTAACCAAGGAAAAGCCGTACATTCTTGGCGAGTTTGTTTGGACTTCTATGGACTACCTTGGCGAATCTGGAATCGGCGCCGTATCGAATGTAACTCCCGAACAGGCTGCTCAGGTCAATCAGGTCAATAACGCCATGGCATCGATGATGTCCACCATGGGCGCCGATGGCAAGAATCCCTTTGAAGCGCTTCTCAACCCGCCGACGGACAAGCCAAATCCTGCTGCCGATGTGATGAAATTCATGTTCCCGGGCTACCCGTGGCATGCAGCAGCCTCAGGCGATATCGACCTGACGGGCTTCCGCAAGCCGCAGTCTTACTACCGCGACATCCTTTGGAATGGCGGTAACCGCGTCTTCGCTACCGTACGCGTACCCGAGCCTGAAGGTAAAAAGACCGTGACGATAGGCTGGAGCGTCTTCCCCAGTCTGCCTAGCTGGACATGGCCTGGGCAAGAAGGCAAGACGCTTCAGGTCGATGTCTACTCGGGTACGGAAAAAGTACGCCTGTATCTTAATGACAAGCTGGTTAGCGAGATGCCAACTGGAGTCGATCAGGAGCGCAAAGCTTCATTCACGGTTCCCTACGCACCGGGTACGCTCAAGGCAGTGGGAGTCAATGGTGGGAAGGAAGTTGCAACCAATGTCTTGCAGACCTTAGGCGAGCCGGTTAAGTTGCGGCTCACCGCTGATCGCAACGTGCTTCATGCGGATGGGCAGGATCTTTCGTTCATCACCGTCGAAGCCGTGGATGCGCACGGTGGAGTGCAACTAAACGCGTCGGCTGACGTAAAGTTCGCTGTTACAGGTCCTGGTGTCATCCAGGCCGTAGGCAATGGCAACGGCACCAGTACTGAGTCGTATCAGGGGAACCATTTCCCTCTCTTTCACGGGCGGGCGCTCGTGGTCGTGCGAAGCTCTGGAACCCCAGGTTCGATTCAGGTGACAGCCAGCAAGTCGGGACTGAGCAAGGGAGAAGTCACTCTTCGATCTGAGCAGAAGAATCCTGACACCGAGTTGCCATAGTCGCTCAGGGTGCTGCTGGTGCCTTGACTGCAGTCTTGCAGTCAAGGCACTAGCACCAATGTTTCTAAGCGATTTTAGAATCGGCTTGCATCCACTCTCTTGCTGTATTGCGTTTAGTTTGTGCACCTTGTTGTCTCGGAAATATGGCCGGAATTAGAGCTCAGATCTACAGCGCAGCCTGATCGATGCATGGGAACTGAAGAGACCAGGCCGCTGAGGTGCTTTCGACTATTGCCGATGCGCCTCCCGGAACACGGCTTGAAGACCTTAGGCCGCCCGCACTATGGCCATTCAACGACCTCTTGGCCAATCTTTCCGTCTCGCGGGCTATGCTCGGAGCTATCCCGGCTGAGATCACTCTCTTCGTTCTGTCGCTCAGGCTGTCTCTGTTTTCCCTGGTTTTCAATGTAGCTATGAATAGTGCTGAGAGCCTTTACTCCACAATTTTTAAAGTTGGCGATTTTGTAGACAGGCTGGCACCCCCTACTACCAACAGCCATATTTAAGAGCACAATCAGGGGATTGCCCAGCTGCAAGAAGTGATGATTGAGCTGCCCGCACCGCTCGGTGTGGAAGAATGGCCGGATAGTATCAAACGACCGAAAAGAAGCAACGTAAGGTTGTCAAGATGATGGTGCACGAAGTGGGTCAGAAGGTATCCGAAAAAGACCTGAATACCGTGTAGCTACGCGGTTATTGGACCCTGGTTTGATTGTCACTTTGATGCCAAACATCCCGTAAGTACTTTGGAATGTATGGCGGGGACGACGGGGCTCGAACCCGCGACCTCTGCCGTGACAGGGCAGCGCTCTGACCAACTGAGCTACGTCCCCAGATTGTTTTTCAACAACTTGGTTATACGTCACATAGAATCAAGCGTTTCGCAGATTTCTCTGGTTTCGCTCGTTTCTACCCTGTCGCTGCTGTGGACTCAAATTTGGGCTCCAGTAGACACCAAACAGACACCAAAACCAGCACCGCAACGACAAGATCAAGTCTATCAGAAGTGACCGTTTTGGTGTCCACCTTTCCCCGTCATAGAGCAAAAGTTTCGTTTCCGGTTCGGCTCTTCGAGTTCGAGGCTCACCAATGCGCCGCTTGCAGTCCTAATGGCATAGCGCCTTCTGATACGACATCGAGCGCAACTGCTTCCCGCGCGATTGGCAAGAGATGTTGATGATGCGTGAAGAAAAGAACCTGCGTCGTCTTTGCAAGTTCCGCAAGAACCTTGAAACCAGCGCCAGCGCGTGCGTCGTCGTAGTTGATGAAAAGATCATCCGCAAGGAACGGTAGTTTGTTCCTCCTGCGACAACATCTTCGACTGTAGCGAGACGCAATGACAAGAATAGTTGGTCAACTGTGCCTTCACTCATCCCGCCGACCGGTACTACTGCGCTGCTGGAGGTCAAAGCCGAAAGGCGGGCGGTACTGTTCTCCGGGTCCACGATCCGGCGCTTCTCCGAAACCGACCGCCGAACCCTCACCTTGCCTGAATCCATGACTCAGCGTTACACCCAAACCAAACACTACACCAGTGCGGATGGTTGGACGCTTACCCTATTACTACGGGAAAGGCGGCGGCGAATGTGCTCGGGCGCCTCCCCAGACAATAGACCCCTCGAAAGCTTACGCCCCTCCCCTCTTGAACTGAGAGGTGGCGGTGTGGCTTTGGGATATGGACTGATTTGCGAAGTGTCTACTCATTTTATGTGGACGCTTGCGGAAACACCGGTTTGGCAGCTTTGAGACTGGTGTTGGCTTTAAGAACAAGGAGAAGGTCAGGATGCCTTTCCGCCTGCCATAAATGGCTCAATCCACGCCAGCTTGTCACATCCTCATTGGTGCGGAAAACGCAGGACATTCAGGCATCGGCCGTTCTTAAATTCCGATCCAGGGCAAAACATATTCTTCGGCTGGCTGAGCAGATTGCTGGGCTAGAAAAGATACATTTACGGTGATCTCGGTACCTCCCTCATGGAAGCTTTGCAGACGCAGCACGCCACCTACCTTGCGCGCCCGCTCCTCCATCACCGGAATGCCAAAGTGCCCAATCTTAGAGACGTCTCCTCGTAGGCCACAGCCGTTGTCACTGACGCAAAGATTCAGGGAAGTCGGTTCATAGTGCAGGCGAATGTCGATCTTCGAAGCGAAAGCATGACGGAGGGCATTGGATACGGCCTCCTGAACGATACAGACCAGGTGATGCACATCAGCCGGTGCCAAGGGAACTTCTTCCCCCTCTATGTGGAAGTCTATCTGGACAGAATTGGCGGAATCGTGTGCGGCGATGGTTCGCTGGATGGCGCTGGAGAGCATCCCTGTCATTTCTTCGGTATCGCGAAGATCCCAGATAATGCGGCGCGCCTCTGCCTGACAGTGAGCGACCATGCTGCGGGCCATCTCGCAGGAGTCGGCGGCAGGAGTCGCTGCGGAGGAGCTGTTCCGGAAAAGCTTGGAAGTAGCTTCCAATTGCCAGGAAATCGCAGCCAGACCAGCCATGAGCGTGTCGTGACATTCGCGCGCGATTCTGTTGCGCTCTTCGATGATGACGCCGATCTGTCCCTTGACCGACTGAACGCGTTGGCGAAAGGCCTGCACGATCATCAAGCTGACTACAAGCGCCATTGCAAGATAGGCGTACCAAGTCTGGTAAATGTGGTTTTGCTGCTTTACGTCCAGACCCACAACTGTTGCACCCCAGGCTTCACCGCTTCTTCGTGCCTGAACCTCAAACCGGTATTCCCCCGCTGGAAGCCTGCGATAACGTACGCTCCTGGAATGGCTGCTGATCCAGTCGGGATCATATTTGGTCAAGCGGTAACGGAACTCGATCTGGGAGGGGTTGGACAGTTCGGTGACGTTAAAGAAAAAGGTCAGATCCGGCTGTCCTGGAGTCAGGACGATGTGGCTGTCGGCTCGGGCATGGGCGGGATCAAGTTCGTCGGTGATGCTCCAACCTACGGTTGGCAGCAAAGGAGCGCTTCGGACGAGGTTCTCGGCCGCACCGGTGGTATGAACAAACCCCCTGGCGGTGACAAACCAAAGCGTTCCGTCATGTGTGCGGGTAGATGCGGGCAGAGATGTTCCAACGCATTCGCTTGATCGCAAGCCGTCTTCTCGTCCGAAGAAACTCGGTGACAATGGGGAATCTCTGCCATCGGCAATGTCATGAAGAGCAGAAACCTTGATGCGGACGATGCCGCGAACGGTACCGAGCCATAGGTCCTGGTCACGATCTTCGATCACGGTGTGAACGGGGAGCATTGCCAGGCCATTTTTCCAGTTGGGAGTCTCGATACTGTCCCCTCGCAGCAGGGCCAATCCGCCGGTCTTTGTCCCGATCCAGGTGTACCCTAGGCTGTCTCTGGTAATGGAAAGAACGTGGGGATTGGAGAGATTGGAAATTGGCTGAGACTTGCCGTCGCGAATTCGAAATAGCCCAGAGTTGGTGCCGACGAGGATCGACCCATCCTGATCCTGCAGCAAGCAGGTCACCAGTTTGGAATCGAGAAATGCAGCATGCCGAGCATGGGGCTCTCCGCCGGGAAAGTAGATCAGCCCGATATAAGTGCCGATCCAAAGGCCGCCGGCGCGGTCGGCGAGAATGGCACTGACCGCGTTACCCGGGGATTCGATGCCCAAAAGGTAATGCTGGAAGGATCTTCCGTCAAACCGGAAGATCCCGTCGAACCAGGTGCCGATCCAAATCTGTCCATGAACATCTTCCGCAAAAGCTCGAATGGCGGTCCTCAACGGCATTCCACTGGGGGTAGCATTGAGCAATTGTTCGTGGTGGATGCGGAACAGTCCTTGGCCCCATGTGCCCAGCCATAGATCGCCGTGGCTGTCCGCAAAGGCATTTGCAGCGTTCATCGAGGGAAATCCCTTGGACTCCGGATAGCTGGCAAATGCTCCCTTGCGCCAACGGATCAAACCGCCGGTCTGGGTTCCGATCCATACATCCTGGTCTCCGTCGATGAACATGGAGCAAATTGAGTCATCGGACAGACCGTCGCGCGAAGTCCATGCGTCGACTCCGAGTTGGCCGATTCTCCGGATACCCCGCTGCTGGGTTCCCACCCATAGGTTGCCCGCCTCGTCTCCGACAAGGACGGTCACTGGACTTTCAATGTGGGTGCTAACGACTTCGTCGTACCTGCCGTCCAGGTGTGGTACCAGTTGCAGCACTCCATTGGTTGTCCCTACCCAGAGATGCTGCTGGGGATCTCGGTAAACGGCTGTAGGCTTGCCCATCGAGGCATCCCGTAACCTGTATGGCCGCCAATGGTGATCTTTCCAATGAAAGAGTCCGCTGGACGTCACAAAGAACATTCCACCCTGACCATCTCGAGCGAAAGGTGTGGTGATATCGCCGGAGATCATTCCGGCCTCGCCGAACAACTCCAATTGCCCGTCCCGATAGCGCTCTACTCCATTTTGAGTGGCAATCCACAGGGTTCCTGAGTCATCGCGAACAATATTGCGGATGCGCTCATTCATATGTCTGGCCAATTCACTGATATTGGCCAGAGCGCCTGATGGTTTCCGTTCGAAGACCCCGCGACCATCTGTACCGATCCATAGGGTTCCGTCTTTCTCCTCCAGAAAGGTGTTTACGGCCTCACCATCGGAGGCTCCGGGAATCGATAGAGACTCGAAATGAATTCCATCGAAGGTAGACAGCCCAGAAGTCGTTGCGATCAGGAGATGACCGTCGGACCGTTGCCCAATCATGCGGACATTGTTTTCCGGGAGCCCGTCCTCAACCTGCCAGTTTTGTTTTTGATATTCGGAGAAACGGAGGTTGAGTTCTTTCCCCAAGGGCAGGGGAAACGCCCTAATGGACAGCATCAACACCCATAACGCTACAGCCGGGTACATCCAACCTCGGCTGTGTCGTCCCAGGATCGAAACCAAGTATGGCATCTTCACGGCTATAGTCCAACCACATCACAAAGATGCCACTCTGTAAAGGGTCTTTCACATCGAATTGGTTCGGCAACGACGATTTCTCAAGGCTGCGATGTTGCAGTATGGAGGCGGCTCGATCGATGATCAGGCGCACGCTCATCAAAAACAGTCCAACGACTTGCCTGCCGGCGATCGTTGTCCCCTTTGACATTCCATAATTGCGCAGAACTACCGCTCAGGTCATAGACAACTTTGCCCATTCGCACCGTGAGTTGGCAGACTAATCTTTCAGTCCCCATGAATTTTTTGTTGAACATATCGACGAAACCAAACCGGCCGTGTTCGACGCTCAGCACGGCAATATCGGCAGGTGAGCCGACAGAAAGATTTCCCAATTGCTCCTGCTTAATTTCGCGAGCAGGATTCCAGGTCATCTCGCCGATCACCTCAGGAATGGACTGGCCCATTGCGAGAAACTTGTCTCCAACGGACAGCAGATCCTTCATGCCGGCGTTCATGCTATCGGCATGCAGATCGGTCGAGATCGAATCTGGTGTAAAGCCAGCTCTCATCATGGGAATTGCCACGCTCCACGCAAAAGATCCCCCTCCATGCCCGACATCAAAGTAGATGCCGCGTGCGCGGCCTACGAGCATTGCATTGCTTGCCTTCCCAGTGGCAGGGTCCTGCTCGCCGCGCAAGCCGGAATAAGCATGCGTGTAGATATCTCCGGTGCGGAGTTTGTGGGCCAACAGCTCATATAGAGGGCGTTCCATCCGGTTGGCACCGTAGTCGATCATGACCGGAATGTTGGCGATCGTACCAGCCTTCACCGCCTGCTCGTATGGCTTCCACTCCGGCCCGCTGAAATGTGCGCTCTTGATGCCGACCACCACGCCGGGATACTTCAGCGCCATCTTTGCAGTAGCGTTTCCGTCCATGTCGTCAAGATTGTCTTCATACTTCGGGCCTCGCATACCCGCTCCAACAATGTTCAACTCTGCAAGCACCCGGGTCTTCGACCGGTCGATCACTCGCCTCTTGAAGTCTTCGAAGCTGCGCCACCCCGAACTTCCCGCATCTACAACCGTTGTAACTCCGGAACGAAAGGTAAAACCGTCGGGATAGACGCTGAGATCTCCCGCATAGGAACCTGCTTCGCCGGTACCTGCGTAAACATGCACATGTATATCGACAAGTCCCGGAGTGACATAATAACCCTTAACATCGATGGTCTTCACCGCTTGACTGGCATCGATGTGCGGGGCAGTTATTGCGATTACTCCCCCCTTCACCGCAATATCTTCGACTGCGTCGGTGTGATTCTTCGGGTCCAGCACATGACCGCCCTGGAGAATCATGTCGTACTGTTGTGCATAGGCGGTTCCAACAACGAGGTAGAGACTGCACATCATTGTTGTAATTCGCGACCTGCGCCCGAAAAACTTCATTCATCCCCCAACAGTATTGAGAACTTATGTGACACTATGCTGCACTCCTTCGAAAGAAGGCGGACGCAACAGCAATGTTCGACCATCGCAGCACAATCTCGATCGACAGGATTACTCGCGACAATTCGGTTTCAGCGATTTGCAATTGGATGCCTGGCTGCAAGCGCCTCGCGATTGCAGCCAGCCTGAGTCTAGAACACAAATTTTCCCGAAAGCTGAATTTGGCGCGGCGAATAGAACGTAGACGTGCTGCTCACCGTGCCGAAGTTCCCGTTGGCGGCGTCAGCCTCCGGCGTATTGGGCAGATAATCCGAACTAATTTCGGCATTTGGATTGCCCGCGCTCGGATGGTTGAGGAGATTGATCGCCTCCGCGCGGAACTGGAACTTGGCACAATCCGTGATGGCAAGCGACTTCGAGAGCGAGAAGCTGACATTGCCATATCCCGGGCCGTGCAATGGATTGCGGTGCGAGGTTCCGAAGGTATAAGCCTCCGGTATGGCAAACGCCGAGGTGTCGATGCAGGACGTAGTGTTTCCACGGATGTAGTTCTTCAAACTGCAATTCGCCTTTGGCGTGTGGAGCCAGTTTGGCCTCTGCGTATGGCCCCTGGGCTGGCTAATATTGGCGCGGTCGAAGTTGAGATTCACATTGTAAGGCTGGCCACCCTGAAGCGTGATAACAGCGTCTGTCTGCCATCCGCCCATAGCCTCCCGCACCAACAGGTTCTTACCCCGAAGCGTGGGTAGGGCATAGGAAGCAGTTGCCACTAAGCGGTTCCGGATATCCCAATCCGCATCGCCATAATCACGGCGGATATTGTATTGGTC
>Ga0105248_10002109_pt1 | contig 22030 bp, 21 predicted proteins | sample KBSS34metaG_FD_81524 | JGI IMG/M metagenome (GOLD analysis project Ga0105248, IMG submission 81524) | Switchgrass rhizosphere microbial communities from Kellogg Biological Station, Michigan, USA - KBS S3-4 metaG | ecosystem: Host-associated > Plants > Roots > Rhizosphere > Soil | place...
AGCACGTTCGCGACGCCCGACCCCGAGATCGTCCCCATCATCCCCGACGAGATCACCGCGACCTTCGCCGGCCCACCTCGCGCATGACCGACGAACCCGAGCGCAATGCTGTTGAACAGGTTGATCATCCCGGCGTGCTCGAGGAAGCTGCCGAACAGGATGAACAGGAAGATGTACGTCGCCGAGACGAGGACAGGGATGCCGAACAGCCCTTCCGTGCCGAGAAAGAGCTGCGACACGATCTGATCGAAGCCGTAGCCGCGATGTGCGATCAGTGAAGGCAGGTATTGGCCGAACAGCCCGTACAGCAGGAAGATGCCGCAGATCAGCGGCAGCGCCATGCCGAGCACGCGCCGCGCGGCATCGAACACGAGCACGATGAAAATCGCCCCGACAACGAGGTCGACCGTGCTTGGATCGCCCGAGCGCTGGATCAGCGCCGACTCGAACACGAGGTGATAAAGCGCGAGGCCGAAGGCGACCAGCGCGAGGACGGCGTCGTGGAGCGCGATGCGCCGGCGGTTCGCGCGCGTCGACACCGGATAGATCAGGAACGTGAGCGCAAGCAGGAATCCGACGTGGATCGACCGCGTCGGAAGGCTCGACAGCGGCGCAAACGCCGCGATGATCAGCTGATAGACCGAGAAGCCGAGGGCGACGGCCGCGACCACCTTGGCAGCGGCGCCGCCGAGGTCCCGCTTGACGCCGGTCTCATCGAAGGCGGGCTCCACCTTGGGCGCGCCAGCGTGCTCGTTCGACGCGCCTGCGTGCTCGACCTTCGGCGCGTCTGCGTGCTCGGTCTTCGCCATGGGTGTTCCTTCGGGAGGGGCGATACGCGGCAAGCGCAACCGCGGGATCCCAAGCCTACTTCAGGGCGCCGACTTCCTTGTAGTACTTCTCGGCACCGGGATGCAGTGGAATCGGCATGCCTGTCAGCGCGTCCTTGATGTTGATCGCCTTGGCTGCAGAGTGAGCGGCGACGAGCTGATCGAGGTTCGTCCACAGCGCCTTGGTCATCGCGTACACGGTGTCGTTGCTCACGCCGTCGTGGGTCACGAGAAAATTCTGCACGGCGGCGGTCGGTACGTCGCTCGTCTGGCCGCGGTAGGTGTTCGCCGGGATCATCGCGGGCAGATACGCCGGGTCGTTCGTCTTCTTGATGACGTCGGCCGGGATGGTCACGACGACGATGTCAACCGACGTCGCGAGATCGCGCAGCGACGAGACACCCAGTCCTGCGGATTGCAGCGTTGCATCGAGCTGGCGGTTCTTCATGAGCTCGACCGACTCGCCGAACGGCAGGTACTCGACCTTCGCAAAATCCTTGTACGTCATTCCCGCTGCCTTGAAGATCGCGCGGGCGTTGAGTTCGGTGCCCGACTTCGGCGCGCCGACCGATACGTTCTTCCCCTTGAGATCGGTCAGCGTCTTGATGCCTGCGTCGCCACGGGCGACGATCTGAATGTAGTTGGGATAGATCGCGGCGATGCCGCGGAGCTTCTTGAGCGGCGACTTGAATCCCGCCTCCTCGTTGCCTTTCCAGGCATCGGAGAGCGAATCGCCAAGCGTGAATGCGATCTCGCCGCGTCCCGCCTGCAGCAGGTTGAGGTTCTCGACCGATGCCTTCGTGGCCTGCACCGACGTCTTGAGCGAAGGCAGCGCCTTGCCGATGACGTTGGCGAGCGCGACGCCGAGCGGGTAATAGACGCCGCTTGTTCCACCCGTCAGCACATTCACGAACGATTCCGCCGCACCGGCCAGTGGGGCAGCGACGGCAGCCGCCGCGACGAGCAGGCAGCCGAAGGCTTGACGTGTCGATACCATGCTTCCTCCTGAATCGATTGGCGAACCCGAGGGCGCTGGCGTGCGCGTGCTGGTCCGGCGCTCGGCGCCCTTTTTACCGATTATATCGAGCCGCTCATTGCGGGCTTCCGGTCAGATCGCTCCCACCCGACGTTGGTTCACGCGACCCAGGGTTGCAGCATGGCGGAACACATGCCGCGAAGCCTCCATCGCTATGCGGAGGTGACGATCCTCACGTTCGCCTCGGCCAGTGCGCGATGCAGTTGCAGCACGTGATCATGGCCGGTCGTTTCGACGACGCAGACGACCCGCACCTCCGACAGATCGGGACCCGAGAACGCGCGGTCGTGGACGATCTCCTTCACGGACGCTCCCGTGGCCGCAATCACTTGCGCAAGCCGGGCTAGACCCCCGGGCCGATCGCTGATCGATACGGTGAAGCGCGTCAGGCGACCATCCGCGACGAGGCCGATCTCGATCACGCGGTCGAGGATCGTGAGGTCGATGTTGCCGCCGCACAGCACGAGGACGACTTCCTTGTTCTTGAGCCCGTCGAGCTTGCCGGACAAGAACGCGGCGAGCGGTGCGGCGCCCGCGCCTTCGACGACGCTCTTCTCGAGCTCGATCAGTCGCAGCACGGCAAGCGCGATCGTCGCTTCGTCGACCGTGACGACCTGATCGACGACGCGCCGAAGGATTTCGAACGGACGCGAGCCCGCCTGCGCGACGGCGAGGCCGTCGGCGAGCGTGTGCGAGAGCCGCACCGGAACCGGATGTCCTGCCGCGAGCGCCGCGGTGAGGCACGCGGCGTGCTCAGGCTCGACGCCGACCACGCTCACATCGGGCTTGCGCGCCTTCATCACCGTTCCGATGCCTGCGAGGAGACCGCCGCCACCGACGGGGGCCACGACGGCCTCGACGTGCGGCGTCTGCTCCAGGATTTCGAGCGCCATCGTCCCCTGACCCGCGATCACGTTCGCATTGTCGTAAGGGTGAATGAACGTGAGGCCTTCGCGCGCGGCGAGCGCCTCGGCTTCCGCGCGCGCCTCGGTCAGATCGGCGCCATGAAGCACGATCGTCGCGCCGAGCTGGCGGCAGTTCGTCACTTTCATGAGCGATGCGAACTTCGGCATGACGACGGTGACCGGGATGCCGAGCAGGCCACCGTGATAGGCGACGCCCTGAGCGTGATTGCCTGCCGAGGCCGCGATGACGCCGCGCCTGCGTTGCTCGGCGCTCAATTGCAGCAGCGCGTTGCGGGCGCCGCGCTCCTTGAAGCTGCCGGTGCGTTGCAGGTAATCGAGCTTGCAATAGATGTGGGCGCCGGTCAGTTGCGAAAGCGGAATGGACTCGACGCACGGCGACTCGTAGATCGCGCCCTTGATGCGTGCGCGCGCGGCCTCGACGTCGGCGAGCGTCACGGCGGGCACCGCCGCGGTCGCGACGTCGCGCGCGTCGGTGGCGAATCCGTGCTCGGCCATCGAAGGCATCCCGGAGTCAGAAAGGCAGCACGACGTCTGGTTTCGCGTCCGTGAGCACGCGCCGGAAGTCCTGCTGAATGCGTGCGAGCGCTTGCGGATTGTCCGCCTCGAAGCGCAGCACGACGACCGGCGTCGTGTTCGACGCGCGCGCGAGACCGAAGCCGTCCGGATATTCGACGCGCACGCCGTCGATGCGGATCACGTCGGTTGCATTCGGGAAGTCGGCGTTCGCCTGGAGCTTGGCGATGAGGGCGTGCTGCTCGCCCTCGGCGCACGCGATGTTGAGCTCGGGCGTCGACAGCGCATCGGGCAATGCATCGAGCACCCCCGCCGCATCCTTGCTCCGCGTGAGAATCTCGAGAAGGCGCGCACCCGCGTAGAGCCCGTCGTCGAAACCATACCAGCGTTCGCCGAAGAACGTATGTCCGCTCATCTCGCCTGCGAGTGCGGCGCCGACTTCCTTCATCTTCGCCTTGATCAGCGAATGCCCGGTCTTCCACAGCAAGGGCACGCCGCCGTGCTGCGTGATCCAGGGTTTCAGATTGCGCGTGGACTTGACGTCGTAAATGATCGTGGCGCCCGGTGCGCGGGTCAGAACATCGGCCGCGAACAGCATCAGCTGGCGATCCGCGTAGATGACGTTGCCGCCGGGCGTGACGACACCCAGACGGTCGCCGTCGCCGTCGAACGCGAGTCCGAGCTCGCAATCGCCGTCGGCCAAGCGCCGCTTGAGATCTTCGAGGTTCGAAGGCTGCGAAGGATCGGGATGGTGATTGGGGAAGCGGCCGTCCACCTCGCAGAACAGCTCCACGACCTCGCAGCCGAGCCGGCGATACAGCGCCGGAGCGTACGCGCCCGCGACACCGTTGCCGCAGTCGACGGCGATTCGCATCGACCGCGTCAACGTGATGTCGCCGACGATGCGATCGAAGTACGCCGGTGCGACGTCTTCGGATCGCGAGTTGCCGCTTCCGTTTGCAAGCTCGCCGCGCTCGATGCGTCCACGAAGCGCCTGAATGTCGTCGCCGGACAGCGTCGTTCCGTCGATGACCATCTTGAGCCCGTTGTAGTCGGGCGGATTGTGACTGCCGGTCACCATGACGCTGCAGGCAGTGCCAAGGTGCTGTGCGGCGAAGTAGGTCATCGGCGTGACCACCATCCCGACATCGACTACATCGACGCCCGATGAGCGAATGCCGTCGCTGAGCGCCGCTATCAACTCGGGGCCGGAGAGCCGCCCGTCGCGTCCTACGGCGATCGTGTCTCGTCCGCGGTCCCGCGCAAGGCTGCCGAGCGCCTGGCCGATTGTCCTCACGATCGGGGCCGTCAGCGTGCGGCCGACGACGCCACGGATGTCATAAGCCTTGAAGATTTCAGGGGGAAGCATGGCGTCACCCGGATTGAATTGGAATCAGGAAGCGGTCAGCGGGTGCTGCGTGTTTCCCACGGACTGGAAATAGTGTAGCAATCGCGCGGGGAGCCAATTGACGTGGCCGGGGAAACGGCCGGCCGCAAAGCCGGCGTGTCCGCCGTGACGGGGCTGTTCGAGCGTGATGCACGGGCTGACTTCGGCGGGCGTCGGCAACGAATGGGCGGGGATGAACGGGTCGTTCCGGGCATTGATGACGAGCGTAGGGATCGCGATTCGCGCAAGCCAGGACTTCGACGACGCACGTGTCCAGTAATCGCCCGCTCCCGAGAAGCCGTGCAGCGGCGCCGTGACGACGTCGTCGAACTGCCACATCGTCCGCGCGCGGCGGATCTTGGAGGCATCGAGAATACCCGGAAAGCGCTTTGCGATCGCGAGCGACTTCGGTTTCAGCGACGCGAGGAAATGCGCGGTGTAGATGCGGTTCAGGCCGCGACCTATCGCGACTCCGGCGGCCATGAGATCGAGCGGCGCCGAAACCGCGGCGGCCGCACTCAATACGCGCGACGCGTCGGGACCCGCGCGTCCGAGCCAGTTCAAAAGCGCGCTGCCGCCGAGGGATACGCCGACCGCGTACAGCGGCAGCGGCGGTGGCACGAGGCCGCGAATCGCGACGAGCATTGCGCCGACTTCCTCATGATCGCCCGAGTGATATGCGCGCGGCAGGCGGTTCGGTTCGCCGCCGCAGCCGCGGAAGTGCGCTACGACACCGCGCCAGCCCGCGCGTGAGAGCGCCAGCATCAGCGCCCGCGCGTAATGCGAGTCGGATCCGCCTTCGAGACCATGGAAGAGCACGACGAGCGGCGCATCGGGCGCCGCCGGCATGTCGAGCCAGTCGAAGACCCAGAAGTCGTTGTCGGGAGTATCGATGCGCTGACGGCGCAGCGGGACAGCCGGGCGACGCAGCCGATACGGCCAGATCGTTTGCGCATGTCCGCCCGCGAGCCAGCGCGGCGCCCGGTAGGAAAGCGCATGCTCCGGCCATCGATCCGTCTCACGGTTCCGCGCGTCGTGCGCGCGCAGCGGACGATCGCGCACGTGCCGTTTCATGATGCGCCCGTCGATCACGCACGCCCAGGCTGCTCGCGCGCGATCTTGATTCGCCGCTCGTACGCGTCGCGTGCGCACGCGACGTCTTCGAGGAACGGGCGCAGCTCGGAGAGCAGCAGCGCCTGGGCTCCATCGACGAGCGCACGTGCGGGATCGGGGTGGAAGTCGACCAGCACCATGTTGGCGCCGGCGATGACACCCTGGGCGACGACGTGGAAGATGTCGAGCAGTCCGTCGGGTGCGGACGCGCGCGTGCCGACCGAGTGCGAGGGGTCGATGGCGACCGGCATCCGTGTCAGGCGCTTGACCACGGGGACGTGCGAGAAGTCGACGAAGTTGCGATGGGGATCGCCCATGTTCGTCTTCATGCCGCGCAGGCAGAAGACGATCTTTCGATTGCCCTCGGTGGCGAGGTACTCCGCGGCGTTCAGCGATTCGTCGAGCGTGATTCCGAAGCCGCGCTTGATCAGCACCGGAAATTCCTGCTGTCTGCCCACGAGCTTTAAAAGCTCGAAATTCTGCGTGTTGCGCGTGCCGATCTGCAGCATCACGCCCGTCGCGTTGCCGGTTGCAGCGAGCGCCGCGCGAATTTCGTCGACGTGCGACTCGTGCGTCACTTCCATCGAGATCACACGGATGCCGTACTTGCCCGCGAGCTCGAACACATAGGGAAGGCACTCGGCGCCGAATCCCTGGAAAGCGTAGGGAGACGTTCGCGGCTTGTACGCGCCCATCCGCGTGCAGACCTGGCCGTGATCGCGCAGCGCCTTCATCATGCCCTCGACGGACTCGCGCGAGTCGACGGCGCAGAGCCCGGCGAAAACGTTGAGGCTGTCCTGCCCAAAGCGAACGCCGTTGTATTCGAACGAGGACGCGCGATCGTCGCCCTGCTTGTGCCGGCCCAGCACACGATAGGGCTCCGACACGCGCACGACTTTCGCGACGCACGGAAGCACCTGCATCTGCTCGACCGTCAGCGCGCCGGTGTTGCCGATCAGGTAGATCTCGGTCAACGTGACCTCGGTGCCGACTTCCCGGTGGACGCGGAACGTGACGTTCGGCAGTCGCTCGAGCTGCCCGGTCAGCATCCGGTAATCCAGGCCTTCGGGGCGGGTATTCGGTTCGAGAACGAGGATCATGGGTGAGTCTTTCCGAGCGTTTTCAAGGTCTTGCCCAACGGGCGATACCCGGCTTTCCGGAGGGGAGGGGGCGAGGAGGGGCGGGTGCCGCCCAGCAAGAGTGTACCCGGCGCAACACGCCGCCCGTCGGTGTCGGCGAATTCGTTGCCCTGTCCGTTTGGGTTGCCGTAGACTCGAATCAACGTCTACGGCGGCGCTCCACGGCGCGGCCAGCGGTTCTGCCAGGTTCAACCGGCAGTCGGAATCAACCAACGAGGCAATCAATGAAACGACTCCTTGCAGTGGCGATGATCGGCGCGTTCGCGGCCGTGGCGACGCCCGCGCTGGCGGAGAACGCGCAACACGAACGGATGAAGACGTGCAACACCAAGGCCGGCGACAAGAAGGGCGACGATCGCAAGGCCTTCATGAAGGACTGCCTGAGCGCCGAGAAGAAGGTCTACGACAACAAGATGGGCGCGTGCAACACGAAGTCGAAGGGCATGAAGGGCGACGATCGCAAGAAGTTCATGTCGGACTGCATGAAGAGCGCATAACGCCGGATCCAGAACACGATCGCGTGATCTCCTGTCCACGCGATCGCAATTACAAGGCCGCACTCGATGCGGCCTTGTTTTTGGTGCATCCGGCAACGCTCGGTATTCGCCAACGCGCCTATGGGCGCTTTCGCACGAGCAGCCCCTTCAGGTACTCGCCTTCCGGGAAGCTGAGCGCGACGGGATGATCGGCGCTCGCGGTCAGCCGCGCGACGATCGCGGCGTCCGCCGCCGCATCGATGGCGGCGCCCGCGACGATTTTCTGGAACAGCGAGATGTCGATCCCTCCCGAGCATGAGAACGTCGCGAGCAGGCCGCCGGGTGCGAGCAGCTTCAGCGCGAGCAGATTGATATCCTTGTAAGCGCGCGCCGCGCCCGCCGCGTGGGCGGCCGTCGGTGCGAACTTCGGCGGATCGAGCACGATCACGTCGTAGCTTTCCCCGCGGTTGCGCAATGCGCGAAGTTCGCTGAAGACGTCCGCCTCTCGCCACGTGCAGCGTCCGCCCTCGAGTGACGGGTTCTGCGCGACATTGGTGCGGGCGAGCGCAAGCGCTGCGGCCGAACTGTCGATCGACAAAACGGACGCGGCGCCACCCGCCAAGGCCGCCAGCGTGAATCCACCCGTGTAACAGAAGGCGTTCAACACGGCCCCGCCGCGACTGTGCAAGCGAACGTGCGCGCGATTGTCGCGTTGGTCGAGGTAGAAGCCGGTCTTCTGTCCTTCGACGACGTCGACGCGATAACGGAGGCCGCCTTCGAGAATTTCCACCACCGGCGGCAGAGTGCCGGTCACGACACCGGCACGGGGAGGAAGGCCTTCCAGCGAGCGCACTTCGGCATCCGAGCGCTCGTAGACGCATCGGGTCCCCGGCACGCGATGCAGTGCCGACGTGATCGCATGTCGCCAGTGTTCGGCGCCGGCCGATAGCAACTGGACGACGATCGTCTCGCCGTATCGGTCCGCGATCACACCGGGCAATCCATCGCACTCGGCGTTCAGGAGCCGGCATGCCGTATGCGCGGCGTCCTGCAGCCCTTCGCGCGCGGCGCAGGCGCGGGCGATCGCCCGTGCGAAGAATGCGTCGTCGACGTGCACCGCCTCGTCGAACGTCCACGCGCGCGCGCGGATGCTCGAGGAGGGTGAGTACGCGGCACGCGCGAGGAAGCGCCCATCCGACGCGAGGACGTCGACGGTCGCGCCGGCATCCGGATCGCGTGTGACGGAAGCGACCGCGCCCGAAAAGATCCACGGATGGCGTTGCAGGAGCGAGCGCTCCCGGCCGGGCTTGACGCGCACGATCGCGTCAGCCACGGCCTTCACCGTCGCTCGCGCACTTTGATGACGAACGAAACGAGGCGCTTCAGCCCGTGACGACGCCGAGCAGCCGACCAAGCATGAACGTCACGCCCCCGGCCATCGCGCCGAGTGCGAGCATGCGCACGCCGGAGTACATCGCGTGGCGGCCGGTGAAGAGCGACAACGTGGCGCCGACGCTGAAGAGGCCCGCGGCAGTGAGACCGATCGACCAGCCGAGTACGTTGGTTCCGCCCCCGAGCAAATACGGTGCAAGGGGAACGAGCGCTCCCGCCGCGAACGCCGAGAGCGAGCTCACCGCCGCACCGAGCGGCGAACCGAGTTCGGCCGGGTTGAGGCCGAGCTCTTCGCGGGCCAGCGTGTCGAGCGCGTTTTCGGGATCGGCGACGAGTCGCTTGGCCAGGCGGTCCGCTTGCTTCGGAGGAAGTCCCTTCGCTGCGTAGATGAGCGCGAGTTCCTGCGCTTCGGCTTCCGGGTACTGCTTGAGCTCGTCGCGCTCGAGGGCGATCTGGTATTCGTACAGTTCGCGCTGCGACTGCACGGACACGTATTCGCCCGCCGCCATTGCGAATGCGCCCGCGGCCATGCCCGCGACACCGCTCAGCACGACGACCTTGAGATCGGACGTAGCGCCGGCCACGCCGAGAATGAGGCTGGCGTTCGACACCAATCCGTCATTGACGCCGAACACGGCCGCGCGCAGGTTTCCTCCGCCCCCGAGCCCGCGATGCCGGCGCTCGAACACTGCGCCCGCCGGCGGCGCGGTATGTCCAGGTTCGGAGGGCAGCGCCGCGCCGTACACGGCCATGCCGCGCACCTTCATCGCGGCCAGCACGTTCTTGAGGCGCCGTGGCCCGAGCCACTGCACGAGGCTCGCAACGAGGCGGGTGCGGGCGTCGGGAACGAACGGACCCGGAGCAGGGTGTCCGCGCGAGGTGAGCTGGGCCCGCCAGATCGCCGCCTGGGCCTCCGCTTCACCGGCGAGGCGCCGGAACAACTCCGCGCGAACCGTGCCGTTCTCGGCATCGGCACAGGCGCGATAAAGGAAGGCCGAGCGCTGCTCTTCGGTCCAGGATTCGAGCGGATTCATCGGTCCACCGCTTTCACTGCGAGACTGCGGTCTCGATTCGCGCCATCACGTCGGGCGTCAACAGCGGCACGACGGCTTGCGCCTTCATGTTCTCGACGACCTGCGATGGGCGACTCGCGCCGGTGATGACTGTCGTGACGTGTGGGTTCTTGAGGCACCACGCGATCGACATCTGCGCGAGCGTACAACCGAGATCTCTGGCGATCGGAACGAGCGATTGGACCTTCGCGAGTCCCGTCGGTTCGAGGATGCGCTCCGCGAGCCACTCGTAGCCTTTGATCGCAGCGCGCGAATCCGACGGAACACCGCTTGCATACTTGCCCGTCAACAATCCCGACGCAAGCGGACTCCATATCGTGGTGCCGAGACCGATGTCACTATAAAGACGCGCGTAATCCTGCTCGACGCGCTCGCGATGCAGCAGATTATATTGCGACTGCTCCATCACCGGCTTGTGGAGATGGTGCCGTTCGGCGATCTGGTAGGCGGCCATGATCTCGGCGGCGCTCCACTCGGACGTCCCCCAGTAGAGCACCTTTCCCGCCTCGATCATGTCGTGAAAAGCCCACACCGTCTCTTCGATCGGCGTGTGGGGGTCGGGACGATGGCAGAACGCGAGGTCGACGTAATCGAGCTTCAGGCGTGCGAGTGAACCGTCGATCGCCTGCATCAGGTATTTGCGGTTCAGCGTGTTCTTCTCGTTCGGGCCGTCGTGGAGGCCCCAGAAGAACTTCGTCGATACAACGTAGGACGAACGCCGCCAGCCAAGCTTCGCGAGCGCTTCGCCCATGATGATCTCCGACCTACCCTTCGCGTAGACCTCGGCGTTGTCGAAGAAATTGACGCCGGCATCGTGCGCTGCCGCCATGCACTCGCGCGCGACCCGCTCGTCGAGCTGATTGCCGTACGTCACCCACGATCCGAACGAAAGTTCGCTCAGGCGGAGTCCGGAGCGGCCGAGCCGGCGGTAGTTCATGGCGTCCTTGCTTGCCTTGAGCGGGAAACGCACGAAGCGCGGCGTGCGCGCCACGTTCGTCGTCGATCGTCTGTGTCGTTCGCGGATGTGAAACGCGGGACGCGAATGGCCGAACGCGAGCGGATGCGCATCCGGCTAGAATCGCGGCCTCATTCTACTCCGCGGAATTGCTCGATGGCCATGCGACGCGCGTCGTCTTTGCGCAGGAAAACGCCTTTCGACGTCGAAGCGCTGTGGGCAATCAAGCGCATCGGACCGCCGACGCTTGCGCCCGACGGCAGCGTCGCATGTGCCGCGGTAACTTCGTATTCGATGGAGAAGAACGTCGGCACGACCGAACTGTGGCTCTTCCCCACGGGACTCGGGCCTTCCCGCAGCCTCGCGAAACCACGCCGGCTGACGGCGGGCGACAAGGACAGCGACCCGCGCTGGTCGCCGGACGGTTCACGCATCGCATTCACGGCGAAGCGCAAGGACGACGCGGAGGCGCAGATCTATCTGATCGCTCCCGATGGGGGAGAGGCGACGCGCTTGACGGACCTCGCGACGGGTGCGAGCGCGATCAAGTGGTTTCCGGATGGAAAGCGCATCGCGTTCGTGTCGTGGGTCTGGCCCGACCTTCGCAGCGCTTCGGCGCAGGCGAAGCGGCTGAAGGAGAGGAAGGACGCCCAGGTCAAGGCATACGTTAGCGAGCGCGGCGAATATCGCTTCTGGGATCACTGGCTCACTGATGGGCGCGAGCCGCACGTATTCGCGTGCGATGTCGGAAGCGGACGCTGCGTGGACGTCCTTGCCGGCACGGGCCTCGCGCTGCAGCCGTGGGAACCATCGTCGGAGGTCTACGACATCGCGCCCGATGGAACCGAGCTCGCGCTGACCATCGATCCGGCGCCAGAGCCGGGAATGATGAATCGCTGCGACATCGTCATCGTCGATCTCGGAACTCGCCGCACCAAGAACCTGACGTCGGACAGCGGCCTGTCCGACGAGCACCCGCTCTATTCGCCGGATGGCCGCCTGATCGCGTATCACGCCTTCGACACGGCGCGTGCGTTCAATGACCAGGGCCACCTGCGCCTGCTCGATCGCAAGACGCGCCGATCGCGCCGGATCGCGACCGATTTCGACCGCGCAACGACGCACCTGTCCTGGACGCCGGATTCAACGGCACTGTTGTCGCTGACCGAGGACCGCGGGCGCGTCGGACTGTGGAGAGTGCCGCTCGTCGACAGTGCTCCGGCACAGGTCGTCGCCGGCGGCGTGCTGTCGGGGTTCGCCCGGTCGGCCGACGGTAGCGCGCTCGTTTACGCACGAGATACGGCGTCGCACCCGCCGGCGCTCTTCGCGAGTCGCGAGGACGGCACGAGCGAACGGTCGATCGAGTCGCTGAATGCGCCGTTGCTCGTGCGCCACGCGCTCGGCGCCGTCGAGGAGTTCACGATCGACGGCTGGAATGGCGAACCGGTGCAGATGTACGTCACTTTTCCCCCGGGATTCGACGGCAGGCGCAAATGGCCGCTCATGCATTCGATTCATGGCGGCCCGCACGCATCGCATCACGACGGCTGGCACTTCCGCTGGAACACGCAGGTGTTCGCGGCCCAGGGCTACGTCGTTGCCGCGGTGAACTATCACGGCTCCTCCGGGTTCGGCCAGCAATTCCTCGAGACGATCACCGGACGCTACGGCGAGAAGGAGTTCGCGGACATCGAAGCCGCCAGCGACTACATGCTGCGTCGCGGTTACGTCGATGGCGAGCGGATGATCGCGACGGGCGGCAGCTATGGCGGTTTCATGGTCGCCTACATGAACGGTCATACCGACCGGTATCGCGCCTACGTGTGCCACGCCGGCTGCTACGACTGGGTCAGCATGATGGCGACCGACGGTTACCGCTTCTTCGCGAAGGAGCTCGGGGCGTTTCACTGGGACGACGAGGCGCGCGTGATGCAGCAGTCTCCGCACCATTACGTGAAGGAAGCGAAGACGCCGACGCTGGTCGTCCACGGCGAGCTCGACTATCGCGTCCCGGCAACGCAGGGATTGCAGTATTTCAACACGCTGAAGGCCAAGGGCGTCGCCGCGCGGCTCGTGTATTTTCCCGACGAGAACCACTGGATACTGAAGCCGCACAATTCCCGGCTCTGGTATCGCGAATTCTTCGCGTGGCTGACGCGCCATGCCGGGCCTTCAGCGAGGGCCGGGCAGAAGGCGCGCGGGACGCGAAGCGCCGCGCGGAAGGCGCAGGAAACAGCGGTCGCGGGAAGGCGGGACTGAGCGGGCGGCGAAGCGCACGTCCTGCCTAATGACGAAGCCGTTGCTGAAGCCGAGCGCCTTGAACGTCGCGTACTAAATTAGACGACCGGCGGCGACGCCGCTCGGAGGGGCGCGAGGCCCGGCCGTGCCCGTTCGCCTCGCTATTTCCTGCTTCGTTCCCGCTTCTCTTCGAATTCCTGGCACGCGACGCAGCGGCGCGCCGCCGGATACGCGGCAAGCCGCGGATAGGGGATCGGGCTCGCGCAGTCGACGCACTCGCCGTACGTCGCATCGGCCATTCTCGCAAGCGCCTGCTCGACGTTCGCGAGCTCGGCCAAGTCGCGGGAGACGAGTGCGATGTCCTGCGCTGCCATCGCATCGGCGGCCGCCCAGTCGTCGGTGTCCTCCATCTGGTTGCGCAGTCCGACCAATCGTGGATCGTCTTGCGTGCGGAGCTTGGCCGCGACGTCGGCGCGAAGCTCGCGTTGCCGGCTCCGCAACGCGCTACGCAGTGCGGATCGTTGGGTCGCGGTCAGCGGGGCGGGGGAGCTCATACGCGGGGATTATCGGCCAGTTGCGTCTTCCCTGCACCCGCTCCCTGGACGAAGCGGCCGAGGGACTTGAATCGTGCGCAGGCGGCCCTAGATTGCGTAGTGCGGTGGCGGGCTGTTTTTGGAAGCGTCGAGCCCGCCCGATTTCGACCAAGACAAAGGGGAACGCGCCATGGCCAGTCTGCAAATCTATGATCCATTCGCCGATCCGGCGGTTGAAACGTTGTTCCGGCAGTTCTTTCGCGGCGAGCGCGGCGATCGCGCGGCCCCGCAGGGGATCCGTCTCGACGTCGCGGAGAGCGACAAGGGGTACGTGGTGTTCGCCGAGATCCCCGGCGTGCGCAAGGATGAGATCCACGTCGCCATCGAGGGGAACCAGGTGACGATCGCCGCTGAAGTGAAACCGCTCGTCGAGGCCAGCGAAGGAACGCGCGTGCTGCGCACCGAGCGCTACACCGGCAACGTGTATCGGAGCTTCACGCTGCCCGTCGAGCTCGACGAATCGACGAGCGAGGCCCGGTACGACAACGGCGTGCTGGAGTTGCGGCTCGTCAAGAAGCCCGCCGTCGCGGGCCGCAAGCTGCAGATTCAGTAAGCTCGCTTTAGGGATTCGCCGCACTCGCGTCATGCGATGCGGCGAATCGCCATTGGTTCGCGCACATCAGCGCGTGCGCTTCGACGGATATTCCTCCTCGATGTTGTCGCGAAAATAGCTCCACGGCGACGACGCGCCGCTGAAGCGCCGCCACACCTCGGGCGTGACGCCGGTGTACTCGAACGTGCCGGCCGTCAGCTCGACCACGAGCTTGCGGTTGCGCTCGTCGTAGCCCGCGGCGCGCAGGCTGCCGCCGGTCATGCGCTTCATGTCCATGGTGGATCGTTCCATTGGCGGCGCAGCTTCTTTGCGCTCGACCGCGAATGCTACGATGGCCCGGTCGCGCAAATCAACGGTTGGTCAATGATCGTGCACGCCGCGTGGCGCGCGCTCGTCGCCGGGTTCGTCTTGCTGTGGCTCGCGGCGGGGACGAACGCCGCCGACATGTCCAAGACACTGCGCGTTGCCTACTCGATCGCCGAGACGACGCTCGATCCGGCGTTCGCTTCCGACGCTGCCTCCGACGGCATCATCGAGAACATCTTCGACACGATGCTGGACTACGACTACCTCGCGCGTCCGGTCAAGCTCGTCCCGCGCGCGCTCGAAGCGATGCCCGCGATCGAGGACGGGGGACGCACGTATGTGTGCCGGGTCCGGCGCGGCATCTACTTCACGCCCGATGCCGCGTTCAAAGGCGCGCGCCGCGAGCTGACCGCGGAGGACTTCGCCTACGGGATCAAGCGGATCCTCGATCCCGTCGTCAAATCGCCGTGGCTGTGGATGCTGGAGGGCAAGCTTCAGGGCGCGGATGAGGCACGCGCCAGGGCCGTCAAGACCGGACGGTTCGATTACGACGCCAAGATTGCCGGACTGGACGTCGTCGACCGGTACACGCTACGCATTCGGCTGAATGCGCCAGACCTGCGGTTTCCGTACGTCCTTGCCGTGCCGAACGTCGCCGCGCAGGCACGCGAAGTCGTCGAGGCTTACGGCGCCGACATCGGCGCGCATCCGGTTGGAACCGGTCCCTACATGCTCGGCGAATATCGTCGCAGCGCGCGCATCGTGCTCGTCGCCAATCCTGCGTATCGGGACGAGCGTTACGAGCCTGCCGGGCCGGTGCCCGCAGCTTCGCAGGCCATCGCTGCTGCGCTCCGCGGCAAGCGCCTGCCGCTCGCCGCCCGCGTCGAGATCAACGTCATCGAGGAGGGACAGGCACGCTGGCTCGCGTTCATGAATCGGGAGATCGACTTCCTCGACATCCTTCCCGTCGACTTCACCGAGCAGGCGCTCGATGCGAACGGCAAGCTGCTGCCGTATCTCGAGAAGCGGGGCATCGTGCACGACGTCCTGCTGCGCCCGAATACGTGGTGGATCTACTTCAACATGGAAGATCCGGTCGTCGGCGGCTATACGCCCGACAAGATCGCGCTGCGACGCGCGATCGGCATGGGCTACGACAACGCCGAAGCGATCCGCGTGTTGCTGAAGGGCCGCGCGGTGCCTGCGTACGGCCCGGTTCCTCCGGACATCGCGGGCTACGATCCGCGGCTCAAGACCGACGCCCAGCTCTACGATCCAGCGTTCGCCCGCGCGCTCCTCGATCGCTTTGGATACAAGGATCGCGACGGTGACGGCTACCGAGAGATGCCGGACGGCAAGCCGTTGACGATCGAACGGTGGTCCACGCCGAACTCCGCCTCCCGGCAGGCGGATGAGCTGTGGAAGAAGAACATGGACGCGATCGGCATCCGGCTATCGATCAAGAAGGATCGCGTGCCCGAACTGCGGAAGATGGCCCGGCAAGGCAAGATCCCGATGCGCAGCGACGGCTGGAACGCCGATTATCCCGACGCCGAAAACTTCATGCAGCTGCTGTATGGCCCTTCGGGACCGGAGAACAACGCTCGCTTCAACCTGCCCGAGTTCAACGAGCTCTACGAGCGCGCGCGGACGTTGCCCGACTCACCGGAACGCACGCGGCTCTTCGATCGCATGACGCTGCTCACGCTTGCCTATGCGCCCTGGCGAATGACCTACCATCTGCTCGAGGACAGCGTGCGGCATCCCTGGGTCGGCACGTACGTGCCGCATCCGATCCGCTCGCAATGGTGGCAGTACATCGACGTCGATTCCTCGCTTCGCGCGCGCGGCGATTGAGCGCCCTGCCGGCGCCTACTGCTTCTTCGGAATCTCGTACGGCTTGCACTTCATGTGGGCGGTGCTCTGCTCACGCGTCAGCTCGAGATCCATGCCCTTGCCGCGCAGTTCCATCAAGCCGTTGAGATACCGAATCCCCGAGCCGCTCGGCACCTGGTAGAGCACCACGCGCGTGCCATCGGGCATCAGAAGGCGCGCCTCGCCTTCGTCGAAGCGAATGACGATGCGCTCGCCGGCGCGTTCGCAGTCGACGGTATTCTTCGCCGCTTCGAGCTCTTCCTTCGTGGGCCCCTGCTGCTGGCAGGCGGCGACGGCTGCGGCGGCGAGCATCAGCGGCAATAGCGGTCGACTACGGGGCATGCGAAGCTCCTCGGAGAGATTGGCAGCATAGCATCGGGTGGCGTGAACGCGGGTCGTGGTGCCGGAACCCTCGCATGACGCGCACACGTTCTCACGTCACCCTGTAGCGCGGTCGCGGCGCCTTGCGTCGAAAGCGAATGCTCTCGGGATACGACAGCACCTCGATCTGCCGGCCTTCGCGATTTGCCGCCTGCATCGCCTGCCACCAGCGTGCTTCGAGCAGATCCGCATGGAATGCAAGGAACGCGTCCTTGACCTGCGGATCGGTCAACAGGAACGTCGCGAACTCCTCGGGGAATACGTCGCGCGGTCCGACCGGATACCAGACCTCGCCCGAGAGCTCGTCAACGCCGGGGGGCGGCTTGGGAATCGTGCGAAAGCGGCAGTCGGTCAGGTACTCGATCTCGTCGTAATCGTAGAAGACGACGCGGCCGTAGCGCGTGACGCCGAAATTCTTGAACAGCAGGTCGCCGGCGAAAATGTTGATCGCCGCGAGCTCCTTGATCGCGTTGCCGTAGTCGCGAATCGCCCGTGTCTTCGAGCCGTCGTCCGCCCGGCGGATGAACAGGTTGAGCGGCTCCAGTCGCCGCTCGATGTAGACGTGCCGGATGATGACGTGGTCGCCGTCGTGCTCGAGCTGCGAGGCGATCTCCTTCTGCAACTCGGCGAGCAGCGAATGCTCGAACCGGTCGACCGGAATCGCGACGTTCGAGTATTCGAGGATGTCCGTCATCCGGCCGGCGCGGTCGTGATGCTTGACGAGCGCGTATTTCTGCTTGACGCGCGACGCATCGGTGTCCTTGGACGGCGAAATGCGATCGCGGATCACCTTGAACACGTACGGATACGACGGCAGCGTGAAGACGCACATCACGAGCCCCTGTATGCCCGGGGCGACGATCAGCCGATCGGTCGAGTGCTTCAGGTGGTGCAGGAAATCCCGGAAGAAGAGGGTCTTCCCGTGCTTCTGAAGCCCGAGCATCGTGTAGAGCTCGGCGGAAGTTCTGTCGGGGACGATCGTATGCAGGAACTCCACGTACGCGGACGGGACTTCCATGTCGACCAGGAAGTACGCGCGATTCGCCGAGAACAGCAGCGCGAGCTCACCCGGATCGGTGAGCACCGCATCGACATAGAGCCGCTCGTCGCTGCGCCGCTTGATGGCCGCGACGAACGGGTAGATATGCGCGCCATTGACGACGCGCCCGACGGCATACGCGGTCTGGTTGCGGAACAGCAGGCTCGACAGCACCTGGATCTGAAAGTTGGAGTCGACGACGAACGGCCGCGGCAGCCGCCGTCGCATCGCGGCAAGCACGTGAATCAGGTCGATGCGGAAATCGTCGAAGCGCGGGGCGAGCCGCAGGTCGAGCACGAGGTCGATCAGCGCGGCACGCAGTCCGCCGCGTCGGGGGTAGTAGCAGCGATACGAAGGCGCGCCGTCGTCGAGGTATTCGGTCGAGGTGGCCGGCCGGACGAACAGGCATCGATTGTGGAAATACGTCCGGTGCAGCAGCTTCGACGATACGGTGTTGAAGAATGTCTCGGCGCATTCCGGCTGGCGATGGTCGACGATGAGGCCGATGAAGCAGCGCTTGACGGCGGCCCAGAAGGCATCGTCGGTCCCGCTGTCGTCGTGGCTTATCAGGAAGTCGCGCTCGATGCGCTCGACCGTCTCGGCGACGCGGCGGTCGTAGAAGTCGATGCGGTCGCGTGCCACGTGACCGATCGCAAGCCAGTTTCCCGCCTCGAAATAGCGCTTCGCGGCGCGGGCGCATTCGCGAAACAGCGCGTAGTGCCGGTTGAAGCCTTCCAGCACGACTGCGGCAATGACGTCCGGGGACGCCTCGACGATTCGCCGCGCGGCGTCGCGCTGCGTATGCTCGTCCGCCGGCGCGAGCGTGCGGGTTGGAGCGGGAATCAGTTGCCCTTCGCCTTCTCGATCTGCGCGTTGTATTCCTTGACGCCCGCGTTGTAGTCGTTGATCGCGTCGTTCGATGCCTTGATGTGCGGCTCCGCGAGCGCCTGCTGGTCGTTGATGAACTTCTTCAGGCAGTCGACGTATTCCACGTAGCCTTTCTGCCAGTTGCGTCGCTGGTTGTCGGTGGCCAGGCTGCCAGGGAAATCTCCGGGTTTCGTGCAGCTGTGCTTGGGAACCGGGGCCGCGGCTGCTGCCGGCGCCGGGGTGGGAGACTGCTGGGCTGCGGCGACCGATGCGAGGCCGAGACCGGCGACCACCACGATCCGCATGAATGGGCTATTCATCGACGCTCCAGGGAAAAGAGTGGCCGCATTCTACCCTCGCCGCTGTTGGCTTCAGCGCTTGCGCAACGCATCGAGCGCGCGGAGGCCGGCAGCGATCAGATCGATGCCGAACTCGCCCTCGAACTCGCGCCGGTTGCGTGCGAGCTCGCGTTCGACGTTCGCAATGGCGATTACGGCGTCGCCGGTGAGCCGCGGCGCCTCCGTCCGCCGCATTTCGGCCGTCTCGAGCTCCTTCAGCGCCTTCGCAACCGCCTCGGCGTCGAGGAGCATCACCGGCGCGCCGCAGTACGGGCAAACGGCCGCGCGGTCGATCGGCACGGGGCCGCCGCAGCTCACGCAGCGCACGGTCGAGACCGTGGCGCGCAGGCGTGTCATCTCCGCGGCCTCGAGCGGCCGGATGAAGTTTTTTTCACGCAGGAATTGCGCATACGGCGTGAAGCGGCCGTGACCGTAACGGCAGCGGTAATACGTGAAGCGCGTCGTCTGGCGCACGTCGCGCGTCAGCGTGAGCGGCGTCGTGCAGCGCGGACAGGGCAAAAGTGCCGGGTATGCGGCGCGCGCCTCCGGGTGCGACGTCGCGATGGTGCGAAACAGTTCGATGAGCGCACCGGGTGTCAACTGCTGGCTCTCGGTCGCGTCGAGCCAGAGCGCCTGGCAGTTGTCGCACGCATCGACCGTCAGCGGAGCGAGCGGCGCGCGGGGGAGCACCAGCGAGCGCATGGGCGCGCTGCAGCCGGGACAGGTGAGCTCAGGCACGTGCGAACGTCGCAGAAAGGGTCAGCACGGGTCGGGGGCACCCCGACGTTCGGGCTGCGAAAGGTCGCGCGAGCGACGGCGTCGCGCTTTCACATCGCGGATGCCTGCGGGCAGCGCATCCAATACACTTCCTTGAACGTGCGACGCGCATCGCGCTCGACGCGATCCATGCGCGCAGTGTCGCAGGCGGCGGTGACCTCGGAACGCGTCGTGGCGACCGGCGCGCATGCCGCAGTGACGAGCGCGATGCCCGCCAGCAGTGCAACCGGCACGATCCTCATGGCGTCTCTCGCTCCCGCGAGTCAGCGTGCGCTGAACGTATTGCAGTCGCGCGGATCGCCCGATTGCAGGCCGGTCCTGAACCAGCGAGTCCGCTGCTCGGCGGATCCGTGCGTGAACGATTCCGGCACCACCTGGCCGGTCGTGCGCTTCTGAATCTGATCGTCGCCCACAGCCGCTGCGGCGCGCAAGCCGCTTTCCACGTCCTTGGTATCGATGATCCCGCGCTTCTGCGCGTAAAAGCCCCACACGCCGGCGTAGCAGTCGGCCTGCAATTCCAGGCGAACCGACAGCGCGTTCGCGGATCGCTCGTCGGCGCGCTGCATCTGGGCGTCGAACTGCCGCATCGTTCCGAGCAGGTTCTGCACGTGATGTCCCACTTCGTGCGCGATGACGTACGCCTGGGCAAACTCCCCCGGTGCGCCGAAGCGGCTGGCCAATTCGTTGAAGAACGACGTGTCGAGATAGAGGTCGCGGTCGGCGGGACAATAGAACGGGCCGACGGCCGCGTTCGCTCGACCGCACGCGGAGCGGGTGGCGCCGCGATAGAGCACGAGCTTGGGTGGCTCGTAGCGTTGCCCCATCTGCTTGAAGACCGAGCCCCAGACGTCTTCGGTGTCGCCGAGCACGGCCCGCGAGAAATCCTTCCTCACGTCGGCTGTCCCCGGTGGCGCAGGACTCGTGCTGGCCCGTGGCTGCGGTCCGTAGCCCTGGGGCGCGGTCTGGGAAGGTGGCGCCTGTTGGGAAGGCGGCACCTGGACCGAACCGCCGTCGCCGCCGCCCAGCATCCCGAGCAGTTCGAACGGATTGATGCCGAACAGCATGCCGACGATGACGAGGATGACGAGCGCACCGCCGCCGATGTGCATCCCACCGAACGGCAGACCGCCCCCGCCACCTTCCGGCGCATTGCCGGTTCGATCCTCTACGTTGTCGCTACGCCGGAAATCGCCCCACCGCATCGCGTGCTCCGATTCTCGTGAACGCATGGCGCCGAGCGCAGGCAGGCGACCCCGGCATTGTGGCGCACGATTATACGACCGGGGTGAATCCGTTCCAGTCCGCGTTGCGCTGCATGCGGCGTCCGATTTCCGATACAGCGACCGTAAGATTGCATGCAACGTCGGTTTGCTGCAACGAGGTCGCGCCGCGCGAACCGTCCACGCGCGCCGGCGGACGTCAGGGCTTGAGTGCGCGATACAGGAACGGAACGCTCACGTCCATCCGGTAATCGATCGACGAGTGGTTGTCGTCGAACTCCTCGTAGACGTGCGCGATGCCATGCTGCGTGAGCCGCTTCGACAACAGCCGCGCGCCGTAGTGCAGGTGGTACTGGTCGCGCCATCCGCAGTCGATGAAGATGCCGCGCATCGACTTCAGGTTCTTCCTGCAGGATGAAACGAGGTTGACCGGATCGTGGCGCTGCCAGCGGCGCCATCGCGCGGGAATGACCTCTCCCGTCTCGAGATTGAAGGGAACGCGAAAGCCGAGCGGTGTCTTCGGGTCCGCGTCGTACGTTGCGGCCATTGCAAGGTTCATCAGTGCGTGCACCTCGCCGTCGGCCAGTTTCTCCTTCTGCCACACGTGCTCGAGGAAGCGCTTCACGCGCCCGTCGTCATGGCCGCTGCTTACGTCGGCATCGTCGCGCATGACGTCCACGCGCCCCGACACGCGCGGACGCTTTCGATACCGGTCGAGCTCGTTCAACGTGCGCGGCCAGTCCGTGTAGTAGCAGAAATCGAACAGCGCGTCACCGGAGTGGTCGGCGACGGCGCCCCAGTGCTGCGCGTAGCGCATGGCATGGACGATGGCGCCGTAGCCCCCGGACGATTTACCGAAACATCCGCGATGCTCACGCGAGGCGAGCGAGCGGAACTCGCGGTCGACGAATGGAATCAGCTCGCGCGTCAGATAGTCGGCGTAGCGTCCGATCGCGGAGGAATTGACGTACTGGTTGCCTCCGAGCGAGGTGAAGCAGTCGGGGAA
>Ga0105248_10002110_pt1 | contig 22027 bp, 22 predicted proteins | sample KBSS34metaG_FD_81524 | JGI IMG/M metagenome (GOLD analysis project Ga0105248, IMG submission 81524) | Switchgrass rhizosphere microbial communities from Kellogg Biological Station, Michigan, USA - KBS S3-4 metaG | ecosystem: Host-associated > Plants > Roots > Rhizosphere > Soil | place...
CGAGCGATGCGTCGTACACCCGCGACGTGTCCGCGCCGCGCGCCGGCGTAAGATCGCCGCTCATCTCGAGCCGCTTGCGGATGAGCGGGACTCGCGCGTCGCGCATCCCTGGTTTGAGGGTCGGACCCGCGGGGATCGCGTGCCAGCCGCCGCGCGCGGCGAGGCTCCGGTAGTTCTCGAGATCACGCTTCAGCTCGCTGTAGTACCGATGCCGCGGCCTCAGGTGCTGGAGCCACGAGTCGATCTGGCCCGTATCGAGCACTCGAAGCAGGACGTCGACCGCTTCCTGGCGGTCGATCGTGCGTCCAAAGTTCCACTTCGAATCGAGCCGGACGGGATCCACCTTCCCGGCGTAGAGGTGATAGCCCAGACCGATCAAGGCGTCCGTGGCGAGAAGGTCCCGGTCCGCGGTCGCGTCGGCTGACTTTCCGGCGTCCGTGTCCATCTGAAGCCGGACTCGCCGGAGTTCAGCGCGATGGTAATCGTCAGGGGTCAGGCCGTCGCGCGAGACCTCGTCGATGGACCGGAGGAGCTCATCGAGCCGTCGCACGTCCCAGGCGGGGCGATAGCCGCGGCGCTCGTAGAGGAGCGGAATGAGCCCTCGGGATCCGACCGGGGTCCCGCCGATCGAGAGCGATGCCCCGGAGGTGAGGCGCTCCGTGCGCGCCTGGATCGCGTCCTCGACCGGTCCGGCTGCCGCGGCCCGCGGCGTGCCGAGCAGGAGCCACAGCGCGACAACCAACGCGCCGCGGCGCCACGAGGAATGCGCCTGGCCCGCGTCTCGTACACCGTTCATGGATGGATCGTGCTAGAAGCGGACGCCGACCGTGAAGACGAAGGGGTCGTCTCCATCGGTGACCACGTACTTGATCTGGCCGTACGGCTTCATCGGCACCGCGTTGAGGCCCGCACCCACGAGAAAGTTGATCACCGAGTTCGATTCGGAGTCGGCGTTCTCCGGATCCAGGAACAACACTCCGGCGCCGGCGCCGGCATACAGACTCGCGACGCCGAGAGGGATGATCGGCATCGTGAGATCCGCGTTCAGGGAGTAGGCGTTGCCATTGCTGACGAACAGATACTCCGCGTACGGGGTCACGGACAGCCCGCCCAGCCCGACCTTGACGCCGGCACCGAGGAACGGTTCATCGATGCCGCCGGAGTAGAACCCGCCCATCGCGGTGACGCTGATGGGTCCGCTGACCGCCCAGGCGTCGCGCGCCGGTGCGATCACGACGAGCGTCACGAGAATCGCGAGCGTGAGGACGAGGACCCGGGGACGAATTCTGGCTTGGCTGCTTGCGTGCATCGCTAGACCCTCCCTGAACGTGAGATCCGGTTCGCTCCGGATCGGCTATCCCCCTGAAACCGACGGATGCTACCACGCGCCGCCGCGGGGAGGTGGGCCGGGAGGATCAGAGGGCAGCGTAGCCGTCCGCACTCTGTCTTGGGTGATGCTTCGGCACGCAGCATGCACAGGACCGGAGTGATGTCTGCCGGGGGGCGCAAACCGTGCACCCCAGGGGCCTTCCAGGACGGCGCTTTGTACAAACGGCCCTGTGCAGCTGTGCCTACAACATTCGGACGGCGTCCGTCGGCCGTCCGGGGAGGATATGTCATGAAACGAGCGACGCGATGGTTGGCCTTGGCTGCGCTGGCCCTCGCGCTCACGTCGATTCCGGTGCGCGATGCGAGCGCCCAGACTCGATATTGGCGCGCCGGGTTCACGTTCAACGCCGAGCCGAGGATGAACTTCATTCCAAACACCAGCATCTACTACGACCGGCGTGCCTCCGGCTACGACATGTACCGCTATGGCAACAGGTACTACCTCGTGGACCAGGGTAGCTGGTACTGGGCGAACGACTGGCGCGGTCCGTTCGTGTCGCTCAGCTACGACCGGCTCCCCGACGAGTTCAACACCCTGCCGAACAGCTACCGGCGATACTGGAACACGAGCGGCGGCTTGGTGACGATCGACGTTCCGGAAGGGGCGTCTGTCTCGCCGCGGTCGTTCGATCACAAGCCCAAGATGTACAACATCGGACGCGGCGTCACGTACGCGAGGAACACGAACGACTTCGATCTCTACCGGTTCCGGAGCACATGGTTCCTGGTCGAAAACGGAGTCTGGTACAAGTCGGATTCCTGGCGCGGTCCGTTCTTCTCGACGCGTGCGGACCGGCTTCCTCGCGAGGTCCTGAGCGTGTCGGCGCCGTATCGTACCCACTGGTACGCGACCGGTTATCGCTATCATGACAACGATAACGACCGGGAAGACTACTACCGGAACTCGAACAACGATCGCTATAACAACAACTACGACAACCGGTACAACAACAACCGGTACAACAACAATTACGACGACCGGTTCTGGTCGTCGGGACAGACGTTCGACGTGCAGCCCGAGCTGCGGATCATCCCGAGCACGAACGTCTATTACCTGCGCGACAACAACGGCTACGAGATGTACCGGTACGGGAACACTTGGTACGTGATGGACAGCGGCCGGTGGTACAGCGCGAACACGTGGCGGGGACCGTTCGTCTCGATCCAGGTGGGCAGCATCCCGCGCGACATCATGAATCTGCCGTACTCCTATCGCTACTACTGGCGCACGGAAGACTAGCGACAGCTAGGAAGGGAATTCTCCGGGACCATATCCCCGGATGGCGAGCGGCCCCGCCGGTGTTGGAGACCGGACGGGGCCGTCTTGTTTTGTGGAGTCGAGCGGGAGCGGCGCCATGCGGCTTGGGCAACCCGTCGCTCTGGCCGGAGCCTCCATGGCTCCGGCCGAGCTGGGGAGGACGGGCAGGGAGCTACTGCGACGTTCCTGGCGAGAAGCGGAACCGAAGGCCAGCGGCGACGCCCACGAAGGACGCCTTGTCATAGGGGAAGAGGCTGTCGTCGGTGAACGCGACGTGATAGCTGCCGTCGAGACCGAGGCCCCACGAGCGACCGACCCAGTAGTTCGCTCCCACGTTGCCGTGAACTCCGAATTGAGTGTCCTCGACGTCGACGTGGGTCCCGTTTTCTTCGTAACGATCCTTCAGGTTGTACATCGCGACGCCGACGCCGAAGTAGGGAGTGATCGTCCCCTGCTGGGACATCCACCGCGCGTGAACCCCATACTGCATGAACTTCGCGTCGGCCTCGGCGCCGACGGCGTCGAGCGACGATTGGTAGCTGTCCGATGGATCGTTCTTGAGGTAGGACAGGTCGGCGCCAATCTCGAACGGCGCCATGATGTAGCCGACCGATCCGCCCACCAGGAGACCGGACTTGAAGAAGTCGCCGAACTGGCCTGTCGGCATGCCGGAGCCGACGTTCCCTTCCACGAGCCACGAGCAGAACGCCGTGGACGGAAGGAGCATCGCGACCAGAACCGCGATGCCGAAACGAGCGATGCTGCGGACCATGGATCCTCCTCCGAATGCCGGCGCGGATGTGCGCCGGTCGAATGCACAGGGCTGGATCGCCCGGGCGGGCGATCGTCAGTTGAGTCGTGCAGGAGGTAAGTGGACCCCGGTCCCCCTTTCGCGTGATTTTGGCTCGCCTGGGCGACGAGTCACCCTTGAGTGTAGAGGAGATTCCTAGCCCGGTTGGAAGGACAAAATTGAGCCATCCGCCCGGTTGACGGGTGCTACACTTTGGAACCAGGGATGCCGATAGGGCATCTAAGCAGCAACGACCGAAACCTTTGGGGGCGAACGGATTCGACGGAGTAGTGAATTTTGGAGAGCGCGCCGAGGTGCCCGTAGGCCTCGTTAATCAACGGGCAAAACACAACAGCCAATAACGATTTGGCTCTGGCAGCTTAACTAGCTGTCACGCTCGACTGGTCTGAGCCTGCCGAGGCTGGATCGAGCGTCATTCAGGCGGGCTGGTCCTCGAGGTTCGCCCGAGCCGAGAGGATGAGATCGAATCGGGATAGGGCTTCCGAGACCTTGTCCGTTTGCGTCCGGAGGCGCGAAGCAGAATAACGGACTACGCGCGTAGGGCTCCTTCTGGATCTGCTTTCGGACGAGGGTTCAATTCCCTCCGCCTCCACTTAATGCGCCCGAAGGCCGCAGGCCTTCGGGCGGAACTGTCTGGTGCTGCTGATCCCTTCCCGCCTGCCGCCCGCTCGCGTCGCGCCGGTGACGAGTCGCGCCACGCCGAATTCCCCGCTATAGTCCGCCCGCGTACCGGCTGCCCGTACCCAACCCAGGGGGCGACGCATGGACTCGGAGCACCCGCATCTCAAGCGCCAGATCGGTCTCTACGCAGCGACGGCGGTCACCGTTGGCAGCATCATCGGCTCGGGAATCTTTCGATCGCCCAGCTCCGTCGCCCGCGAGCTCTCGTCGCAGCCCCTCATGCTCGCCGCATGGATCGTGGGCGGCATCCTGTCCATGGCCGGCTCACTCGCTCTCGCCGAGCTCGCGGTCGCGCATCCGAGGACGGGCGGGCTCTACGTGTTCATCAAGGAGTCGTTCGGCCGCCGCCTGGGATTCGTGTTCGGGTGGGCCAGCCTCGCGGTCATCAAGCCGACCGTCATCGCGTCCATCGCGAGCGTCTTCGCGGTCTACTTCTGCCAGGTGGTCGGATGGTCCCCGGGAGCGCAGCTCCCCGTCGGCCTCACGGCGATCGGCGTGCTCACGTTCGTGAACTGGCTCGGCGTGCGCGAGGGAACCGCGACCCAGACCATCCTCACGACGTTGAAGGTCGCGGGGATCTTGCTGCTTTGCTTCGCGGCATTCGCGTTGCCGCATCATGCGCCGGCTTCCGCTGCGGTGGGGGGCGCCACGGCGAGCCCAGCCCCGGCGGTCCCGATGCATCCTCTCTGGCTCGCCTTCGTCGCCGCGATGATCCCGATCTTCTTCGCCTACGACGGCTGGACGGACTCCACGTATGTGGCCGGCGAGGTGATGAATCCGCGGCGAAATCTCCCGATCGCCATTCTCGGCGGAACGGCGGTCGTGATCGTTGTGTACGTGCTGACCAATCTCGCTTACTTCGCGGTCCTCTCGCCGGCCGAGATGGCGGGGGCAGCCGCCGTCGGAAGCGAGACCGTGCGGCGGATCCTCGGCGAGTGGGGGGGACGCGCGCTCGCCGTGCTGGTCGCCGTGTCGACATTCGGCACGATCAGCGCCTCGATCCTGACCGGACCGCGCGTCACGCTGGCGATGGCGTCGGACGGTCTCTTCTGGAAACCCGCAGCCCACGTGCACGAACGGCGCGGCAGCCCCGACATCGCTCTGTGGCTCCAGTGCGTGCTGTCATGGATCTGGCTCACCGTTGCGGTCGGCGGCTTCGAAGACGTCTCCGGCTGGTTCGTCACGACATCCTGGCTCTTCTACGGCCTGACGGTGGCCGGCGTTTTCGTGCTGCGGCGGAAAGAAGCCGCCTCCGGCCGCGAGCCCGAAGCCTCGTACCGCACCTGGCTCTATCCACTCACACCGGTGTTGTTCATCCTGGTCACGCTCGCCATCATTGGAAGCGATCTCGCCTCGAGCACCTGGCGCGCCGCCGCCGGCGTGGTGATTGCCGCGCTGGGATTGCCTATCTATCACCTGTGGTTCGGGCGGAAGGAGCGGGGGTAGGGCCGTTCCCGCCGCTAGCCGGTGGGGACCTTTTTTGTCGCGCCAGCGCCCTACAATCGCCGCAATCGCGGTGACAAGAACCCAACCAACCCCGTGATTCCCCCCAGGCCCCCAGCGATCGCGAACAACACCGGCGCCGACAGGTGATCCATCGCCACACCGGCGAGTCCGCACGAAAGCGCCGTCACGCCGAAGACCACCACGCTCAACAGCGCAAACGCGCGCCCGATCAAGTGCGGGGGAACGATCCGCTGCAAGATCGTCGCGCGCGGCACCGTGATGAGCGGTATCACGAACGAATGCGCGAGGAGCGCGGGGATCAGCGTCGACATCGTGCGAGACGCGAGCAGCGGGAGATACGTCAGCCCGTCGAGCGTGATTCCGACAAGGAGGAGCATCCCGCTCGACCATCGCGTACCCCATCGAATCACGACGAGACTTCCGGCCACCATCCCGACACCGTAGGTCGCTTCGGCCAGCGCGTAGTCGGCCGCGCTGCCCCCGATCGTCTCGCGAACGAGAACCACGAGGCCGAGCACCGAGGCGCCCATGATGAAGAGATTGTCCAGTGCGGTGAGCGTGTAGAGGAGAGGCAAGGGCGGGATGCGCCAGAGCTCGCGCAAGCCGGTGCGTAGCTCACGAACCACGTCGAGAACGGAGCCGGCCGGTCCGCGCGCGCCCCCCGCAATACCTCCCCCCGCACCACCGCCGCCGGCCCGCACTGCAACCCGCATCGCCACCCGCAGCCCCATCGACCCCGCGAACAGGACGATCCCCGCGGAAAATGTCGCTCCGATCCCGCCTCGAGCGATGATGAAGCTCGCCGTCAACGGTCCGAGCAGGTACGCGAGCTGCTGCGACGACTGCACCCACGCGTTCGCGCGCGTCAGCGCTCCGGTCTCGACGATCTCCGGCAGCAGCGAATCGCGGCTCGGATTGAACAGCACCGCGGCGGTCGCCATTCCGAAGGCAACGGCCACGAGCCACGGCGCCGTCAACACGCGCAGGCCCCACAACAGAGCAAGCACCCCCAAGAACCCAGCCCGCGCGAGATCCGCTCCGATCAAGACGCGCCGCCGGTCCCATCGATCCACGAGCACGCCCGCGGCGAGCCCGAACACCAAAGGCGGCAGATACGAGACGGTGGCCGCGAGACCGGTGACGGATTTCGATCCCGTCAGATCCAGCAGCAGCCAGAGGAACGCGATTTGAAAGACGGAGTCGCCGAACTGCGAGAGGAGCTGCGCGAGGGCGAGAAATGAAACGGGGGCGGGCGCCGAAAGCACCCGCCCCCTCATCGAAACGTCACGCCTGCTGGGTCTGGGCGGGACGAAATTCCGGAGCGTTGTTCTCGAAGTCCCACAGGAACGGCGGCTCCACGCCGAACTGGCGCAGGTACGTGAAGAGCTGTCCGCGGTGGTGCAGGTGCTCGTCGTACATGATGCTGACGATCACCCAACCCGGGAAGGACATCCCGCCCCACTCGGTCTTGACGACGCTCTGGAGCTGCGCGTCCGACAGCGACTTCACGACGCCGTCCGCGACCTTCCACGACTCCTTCGCGTAGCGGAGGAGGTCGTCGCGGTTCTTGATCCCCGCCATCGCGTCCTTGTCCTGCTCTCCGTTGTACGGCGTGTGCCCCTTGGGAATGCCCTCGGCCACGTAGCGCATCTGCGCGTACATGTGCGTGACCAGCTCCTTCGCCGTGCGCATGTCCTGGCACGGGTTGGCGTCGATCTTGTCCGCGGGGATCGCCTCGATGCACCGCATCGTGATGCCGTTGACCGTGCGGAAGTGATCCCAGAATCCAGCCATCATTGCTTTGTTTTGCATGAAAGTCTCCCTGTGTCCCGGCGATCAGCTCTTGGGCTTCACGTCTTTGGAGTTGATGTCCAAGGTGATCATGAATCCGTTCGTTCCCTTGTATTCGTACGGCTTGTCGCCCGAGCGGTAGGCCTCGACCTCGTTCTGCATCAGGACGAAGCCGGTGTTCCGCGGGGCACCGAAGTAACGGAGATTCTGGATCACGATCGGCTGGTCCGACATGCCCTGGTTCCGCTTGAGGACGACCTCACCGATCTTCCCACCGTCCAGCTTCGCGGTCGCGACGTCCTTCGTGGCGGTCCACTCCATCGGTGCATCAGGACCCACGGTGAAGGACTTCCACTTGACCGGATACACGTAGGCGAGCGCGTTCTTGATGCCCTCGCGCTGCTCCGGCGTCACCGACGGATCGAAGTGGAGCACGGCCCAGTCCATCTCGCCATCGGCGAACTCGGCGCCCAGGTCACCGGCCAGCCAGAACTTAGCGCCGTCCAGCTTGACGCCGCCGTAGCTGCCCTTGTTCACCCGGTACGCGTTGTTGAACTTGCAGAACGCGTGCTCGCCGCCGTGGTTCATGCCCGCCATGCCTTCGTGGTCCGCGTGGCTGGCCGGCTTGTGGTCGAAGTAGCACTGGCAGAACATCGGGCAGGAGCACGCTTCGATGATCGTCGCGTTGAAGCTCCAGTCCGGAGTGAACTCCTTGGTGACGGCGTACACGCCGGCGGCGCTCACCATCACGAGAAATGCGGCGAGCATGACAATGCGGAGTTTCATGGGAGGTCCTCCTTGGGATGGGGAGTGACGCTCCGGAATCCGGAACGGTGAGCCCCCGTTCGGTCCGGATCTGAGGGCGTTAGGTGTACACCTTTCGGCGTCGTTCGTGAAGGGTGGGCTTTCGGCCCGCCGCCTCACCCGGCCAGCCCAGCACCCGGCTGGCCCAGCACCCGGCCGGCCCAGCACCGGCGCGCCCAGCCCTCTCTAGCCCTCGATCCGCCGCCTCAGGTCCGCGGCGTGCACCCGGCGCGCGTAGGCCTCGACGTCCCGCTTCTGTCCGTGGATTTCAACGACGAGGGACCGAAGCGCGGCCCTCTTCGACGAGGGGACGAAGCTGGAGTCGAAGGCCGGGAAGTCCTCGGAGCCCTTCGCCATGGAGCGGAGCCGTTCCTCCAGGGCCTTGGGAACGATGTAGATCCGGAGAAGCGCGACCGTCCGTTCCGACTGGGACGGGTCCACCGGCATCGCCACCCTCCCGGCGGAATCATCGGCACCAATGAGGTTTTGCTCCAGCGCGAAGGCTCCCGTCACGGTGAACGGGTGCGGCGTCCCGCCGACGGATGCGAGGCCCGTGGAGAGCCCTTTCGTTCCATTCACGGACACCCGGATCTCGAGGGTCCGATCCTCGTCGTCGGAGGCATCGGTGCGGTCGTAGATCCGCTCCGCCGAGGCGTCGAGCGGTCCATAGGGCTGCTTCTCCCCCTCGAGCCTGAGCACGACGTGCCCGATCTCTTCCGAGGCTCCGTCCGCGGCGAGCCGGAAACCACTCGCGGCCGCCGGCAGCGACGACACGATTCCGACGAGCGAGCGCTGGACGGAGGTCCGTTCGGCGTCGGTGGCGGGTAGGGTTGCGTAGGTCGCGGTCTCATCGGTCGGCGCGGCCAGGCCGACGCGGGCCACAACCAGGATAGCGAACGTCAGGTAACGAACACGGAGCATGCGCGAGTCCTCCCGTCGACGCGGAGCGTTGGCGAGACCCCCGCCTGTACATACACCGTCAGCCGCTCTTCATTCCACCGAGACGCTCGATTCCGTCGCGCACCCGCTTCGGATCCACGATGAGACTGAGCACGGCGTCATGATCCTCGAGCTCGTAGAAGTGGCCCGGATGGAGGAGCACGTCGCGCTCCGCGAGCGCCCAGGCGGCGGCATCCGGGGCGTCCCCGCCCGGCCTGCCCGTTCGGAAGCGCAGGACAGCGCTCCACCCGCCGTCACCACGAAGCACCTCGAAGCCAGCCGCTCCTCCTTGCGCGCGCAACGCTTCCAAGTTCTCCGCGATCCGCGCGCGAGCCGCCTCTTGGAATTCACCGCGCCTGTCGAGCCATACAGGAAGCATCGCCTGCGCGGGCGCTCCAACCGACAGGAAGAGATCCGCGATCCACTCGAGCCCCTGGTACGCGCGCGCCGCGGCCTCGCCGGGGCCGGTCACCGCAATCCAGCCGAGCTTCATCTGCGGGAGCCCGCAGAGCTTCGAGATCCCGTTCAGGCCGAAGGTGAGCGCGCGCCCGCGCCCGCGCCCCAAAAGGGACGGGAGCGCGGCCTCGTGCCACCCGAAATCGCCGAACACTTCGTCCGCGATGAGCGCGATCCGCCGCTCCGCGCAGAACGATTCGACCGCATCCGCTTCGGTCGAGCTCAGGCACGATCCGGTCGGATTGTTGGGCTGGACCACGATCACCGCACGCGTACTTGGTCCCGCGAGCGCCTCCAGCGAATCGAGGTCCACACGCCATCCGTCGTGGTAGCGCAGTGAGTAGGAAGCCAGCCGCACGCCCTCCACCCGGGCGAGCGGCTCGAAGAGGGGATAGCTCGGACGCGGGACCAGCACTTCGTCCCCGGGGTCGCACAGGAGTCGGAAGAGATGCGCGTATGCTTCGCTCGTGCTCGAGGTGAGGAGCATGCGGTCGGGATCGCACGCGTTCACGCCGCGCGCGCGGTGGTACTCGGCCACCGCCTGTCGGGCCCCCCAAGAGCCGCGCGGGTCCGGATCGTAGCGGGCCACGTCGCCGTCGATCGTCCCCGCGATCGACGGGAGCCCCACGCGCGTGGGATTGGTATCGGCGAGATCGACGACGGCGCGTCCCTCGTGCCGCTTTTCCTCGAGCAGCCGGTGAAACGGATTGGCCTCGAAATCAACCGGGAGGCGGGAGGTCAGTGCTTCGCCTCCGCGGTCGCCATCTTCCAGATCGTGTTGACCGCCGCGAGGACGATCGCCGCGAGGAACGCGGGCCAGAAGCCGTTGATGCTGAAGGACGGGATGATCCACGCGACCAGGAGGAGGATCATCGCGTTCACCACGAAGTAGAAGAGTCCGAAGGTGATGAGGATGAGCGGGAAGGTGAGGATCTTGAGGATGAGCCCGAGGGTCGAGTTCAGGATGCCGAAGAGGAGGGCCGCGAGGATCGCGATGCCCCAGCTGGGCACGTAGAACCCGGGGATGATCTTCGTGAGCAGCAGGAACATTGCCACCACGACCAGGAAGTGGAGGAGCGCCTTGGCCATTGATCCCTCCTTGAGTTGGATTGCGAGGATCCGGACAGGGCCAGCGTACCAGACCTCTTGCGCCAACGTCGCCATGGCCTTAGGCTAGCCGCGCCCGTTTCGGAGCCGGCGCGCTCGCCCCGCGTCGTGACCGCAACGATCCGCCACACCGTCTCGCAGGGGGGCTCGGCCGCTATGGAGAGCACCCTATGGACCTCGAGCATTGGTACCGCTGCACGCAATGCGGCTACATGTACACGCCCCAGCAGATCCAGGCCCTCCGGCAATTGGTGGAGGCTCGCGAAGAGTCCGAGCTCACCCGGTCGAGCGCTTCCGCCGACCTTCCGTGCCGGAAGCGGGGCTGCAGCGGCCGACTCGTGGTGACCGCGGAAGTTCACCGGGACGCGCCGCGCTGACCTGACGCACGAATCTGCGACCTTCCGTCGCTCCACGGGGCGCATGGCCCCAAACCTGCTTGTCGCTCGCGAGCCGGGCTCCTATACTGACCGGCTCGCATTTTTTTAGGGAGCCAACGGGCGGGGAGCGTGGAACTTCGAGATCGGCTGGCCCGGATCCGGGACCGAATGGCCGAGGCTGCCCTCCGGTCGGGGCGGGAGCCCGGCGTCGTGGCGCTCCTGGCGGTGACGAAGGGATTTGGAGTGGAGGTCGCCCGCGACGCGTTCGCGCTCGACCTCGTGGATCTCGGTGAGAACCGGGTCCAGGAGGCCGAGGGCAAGATCGCGGCGATCGGGGCGGGGCCCCGGTGGCATCTGATCGGGCACCTCCAGACGAACAAAGCGAAGCGGGCGGTCCAGCTGTTCGACGCGATCCACTCCGTGGACTCGCTCCGGCTGGCCGAGGATCTCGCCCGGCGTGGCGCGGTAGAAGGGCGGGCGATCCGGTGCTACGTCGAGGTCCGCACGACGGACGAATCGACGAAGGCCGGAATCGCGCCGGACGAGGCCCTCGCGCTCGTCGAGCGCATGAAGTCCTTGGCGCCGCTCCAGGTGGCGGGGCTCATGACCATGGGCCCGCTCCAGGGCGGCTCGGAGGGGGCACGGTCTTCGTTCCGGGCGCTCCGGCGCCTTCGGGACGAAGGGATCGAGCGAGGGATCCTCGGGGCCGGCGCGGGGCTCTCGATGGGGATGTCGGACGACTTCGAGATCGCCATCGAGGAGGGATCCACCATCGTGAGGATCGGCTCGGCCCTGTTCGGGCCGCGGTCGTGAGATTCCGGGTCCACGTGACCCCGAAGAGCCGGATCGAATCCGTCGCGGCGGATCCGGCGACTCGAACGGTCCGGGTGCGGGTGACCGCCGCTCCCGAGTCGGGCCGGGCCAACGAAGCGGTGGTCGCTGTGTTGAGGAAGAAGCTCGGTCTCCCCGCAGGCGCTCTTCGGATCGTCGGCGGCGCCGCCGAGCGCAGGAAGTGGGTCGAGGTGGACGGCATCGAGGAGGCGGAGCTATGGCGGAGACTCGAGGCGGAATGACGACGGCAGACGACGCGCGCCCCACGGACCTCCTCCGCGCCCTCGACGAGGCCCGCGCGTTCGTCGCCTCCCGCGCCGCGGTGAAGCCCGAGGTCGGGATCGTTCTAGGCACCGGGCTCGGCCAGTTCGCCGCCGCCATGCGCGACCCGGTTGTCATCCCCTACGCCGACATCCCGCATTTCCCACACACGAAAGTCGAGAGCCACGCCGGCGATCTCATTCTCGGCACGCTCGCCGGCAAGCCGACGGCGGTCCTGAGCGGCCGCGCTCACTATTACGAAGGCTGGTCCATGCGCCAGGTGACATTCCCGGTGCGCGTGCTCCGCGCGCTCGGCGCCGACACGCTCGTCGTCACGAACGCGGCCGGCGGCATGAACCCGCTCTATCAAGCGGCCGACATCGTCGCGGTGGTCGACCACATCAATCTGATGGGGGACAACCCGCTCATCGGTCCCAACGAGGACTCGCTCGGCCCGCGCTTCCCCGACATGTCCGAGCCGTACGACCGCGCGCTCCTCGCGAAGGCGCGCGAGGTCGCGCTCGCGGAAGGAATCGCGCTCAAGGAGGGGGTGCTGGCAGCCGTGGCCGGTCCCAATCTCGAGACCCGCGCCGAGTACCGCTTCCTGCGCTGGGCCGGAGCCGACCTCGTCAGCATGTCGCTCGTGCCCGAGGCGATCGTCGCCGCGCACGCCGGCATGCGGCTCCTCGCATTCGCGGTCGTGACCGACCTCTGCCTGCCCGACGCGCTCGAGGCGGTCGAGATCGAGCGCATCCTCGCGAACGCGGCCCAGGCCGAGCCCAAGCTCACGCGGCTCGTCACCCGCGTGCTCGCGGAGCTTGCTCCTCGCGCGGGCCGCGCATGAGCGTCAAAGCCGACCGCTTCCGTCCCTTCGAAACCACGCTCGACTCGCCCGCCTCCGAGCGGAAGATCCTCGAGTTCTGGAAAGAAGTCCGCGCGTTCGAGGAAGGACTCAAGCGCCGCGAGGGACAGCCGCCGTTCCTCTTCTACGAGGGACCGCCGACCGCGAACGGGCTCCCCGGCGTGCACCACGTGCTCTCACGCACGGTGAAGGACGTGGTCTGCCGCTATCAGGCGATGCGCGGCCACTACGTCGCGCGCAAGGGGGGCTGGGACACGCACGGACTCCCGGTCGAGATCGAGGTCGAGAAGTCGCTCGGGATCAGCGGCAAGGATCAGATCGAGCAGTTCGGGATCGCCGAGTTCAACGCGCGCTGCCGCGAGAGCGTCCTCAAGTACGAGAACGAGTGGCGCCGGAACACGGAGCGGATCGGGTTCTGGCTCGACATGGACCACCCGTACCTCACGTTCTCGAACGAGTACATCGAGACCGTGTGGTGGCTGCTGAAGAAGTTCTGGGACTCGAACCTCCTCTACCTCGGGCACAAGATCGTTCCGTACTGCCCGCGCTGCGGCACGCCGCTGTCGAGCCACGAGGTGAGCCTCGGCTACGACGACGTCACCGAGCCGTCGGTGACGGTGAAGTTCGCGCTCGTCGACGAGCCGGGTGCGTACGTGCTCGCCTGGACGACGACGCCCTGGACCCTCCCGGGGAACGTCGCGCTCGCGGTCGGCGGAGACATCGACTACGTGCGCGTGAAGCAGACGGTCGACGGCAAGGACGAGCGCTACTACCTCGCCCGCGCGCGTCTCGCGCAGCTCGAAGGGGAGTATGCGATCGAGGCGGAGATGAAGGGACGCGACCTCGTCGGCAAGCGCTACCAGCCGCTCTTCGACTTCATCGATCTCGAGGAGATCACGGAGAAGAGAGGCTACATGGTGGTCGAGGCCGACTTCGTCACGACCGAGGACGGAACGGGCGTGGTCCACACCGCCGTCATGTACGGCGAGGACGACTACCAGCTCGGACGGAAGCTCGACCTCCCGCAGCACCACACCGTGGATTCGCGCGGCCGCTTCACCGCGGAAGTCACGCCGTGGGCGGGCGAGTTCGTGAAGGACGCGGAGCCCGAGATCCGGCGATGGCTCCGGAAGCACGGTTCGCTCTACCGCGAGGAGATGACGACCCACAGCTATCCCTTCTGCTGGCGCTGCGACTCGCCCCTCCTCTATTACGCGTGGAAGACGTGGTACATCGCGACGACGCGCTACCGCGACCAGCTCCTCGCCGCGCACAAGACGGTCGAGTGGCATCCGCCGGACGTCGGGTCGAACCGCTTCGGCAACTGGCTCGAGAACAACATCGACTGGGCTCTGTCGCGGAATCGCTACTGGGGCACCCCGCTGCCGATCTGGCGCTGCGCGTCGTGCGGCTCGGAGCGGTGCGTCGGAAGCGTCGCGGAGCTCGAGCAGGGAAAGAACGTCCCCGAGAACCTGGACCTCCACCGGCCGTACGTGGACCAGGTCACCTTCGACTGTCCGGGCTGCGGCGCGGAGCAGAGGCGCGTGCCCGAGGTCATCGACGTGTGGTTCGACTCCGGAGCCATGCCCTATGCGCAGTGGCACTACCCATTCGAGCACGAGAAGGACTTCGACCGGCTCTTCCCGGCCGACTTCGTGTCCGAAGGAATGGACCAGACGCGGGGCTGGTTCTACACGCTCATGGCGATCGCGGTCCATATCTCGGGCCGCGCGCCGTACAAGCACGTCCTGCCGCTCGAGCTGATCCTCGACAAGCAGGGCAAGAAGATGAGCAAGTCGAAGGGAAACACGGTCAACCCCGAGACCATCCTCGACCAGCGCGGAGCCGACGCGCTCCGGTTCTACCTGATGGCGGTGAGCCCCCTCTGGACGGCCACGCGGTTCGACGTGGAGGGCGTCACCGAGGTCACGAAGAAGCTGCTCGGGACACTCCGGAACGTGGGCCAGTTCTTCGCGCTCTACGCCAACATCGACGATTACGATCCGGCGCGGAAGGAGCCCTCCAGCCCGACGCTCCTCGACCGATGGATCACGTCGCGTCTCCAGACCCTGATCGGCACGGCGCGCGAGGCGTTCGACGCATACGACCTGACGCGCGGCGCGCGCGCCATCCAGGACTTCGTCCTCGAAGAGCTCTCCAACTGGTACGTGCGGCGGTCACGCCGGCGGTTCTGGAAGTCCGGCGATCCGGCGGACAAGCGCGCGGCCTACGACACGCTGTTCGAGTGCCTGCGCGTCGTCTCGCGCCTCCTCGCGCCCTACACGCCGTTCGTTGCCGAGGAGCTCCACCAGAACGTGATCCGCCCCGGCGGCGCCGGGGAACCGGAGAGCGTGCACTGGTGTGATTTCCCCGAACCCGATCGGAGCCGGATCGACGAGCGCCTGGAGCGCTCGATGGACCTGGCCCTGCGGGTGGTCAACCTGGCCCGCGCGGCGCGAAACGCGTCGTCGCTCCGCACGCGCCAGCCGCTCCGCCGCCTCGCCGTGGCGGGGCTCGGCGATCGCGAGGTAGAGGAGCTGGCCGGGTTGGCAAGCATCGCGCTCGACGAGCTCAACGTGAAGGAGCTGGTCCTCAACGTGGATCGGGCGGATCTCGTCTCGGTGACGGTGAAACCCAACTTCCCTGTTCTCGGTAAGAAGGCCGGGCCGGCGATGAAGGAGGTCGCGGCCCGGATCGGAGAGACCGCGCCGGACGTGATCCGAGCGGGTATCGCGGGAGGCGGCTGGGAGGTGGAGGCCGGCGGGCGTTCCTTCACGCTCGTAGCCGACGACGTTTTGGTGGTGGAAGCATCCAAGCAACCCTGGGTCGGGCTCGTCGACGGGACGATCGCTGTCGCCATCGACACGACCCTGGACGAAGAGCTCCGGACGGAAGGGCTCGTCCGCGAGTTCGCCCACCGGATCCAAGCGCTCCGCAAGAGCGCAGATCTGGACGTGACCGATCGGATCCGGTTGAGCTGGCAGCTCTCGCCGAAATTGGCGAGAGCATGCGAGCGTTTCGAAGAGTACATCCGCGAGGAGGTTTTGGCGGACGAGCTGGTGTCCCGCGCCCCGGCCGGCGGCGCCGTCGAGGAATGGACGTTCGACGGCGAGCAGGCACGCGTGGGCATCGAGCGAGTGCACAAAGGAGGGTGACGTTGCTCACCAAGAAGGATCTCAAGCACTTCGAGGAGCGGCTCCTCGAGGAGCGGAAGAAGCTCCTGGGGCAGCTCGGCTATCTCGAGAAGACGATGACGCAGACGCAGCGTGACGCCGGAGGCGATCTCTCCGCGTACTCGTTCCACATGGCCGACATGGGCACCGACGCGATGGAGCGCGAGAAGGCGTTCCTCTTCGCCTCGGCCGAAGGCAAGCTGCTCTACAACGTGGACCAGGCGCTCCGCCGACTGTATCGCAGCGAGTACGGCATGTGCGGCTCCTGCGGCAAGGAGATCGGCAAGGCGCGGCTGGACGCGATTCCCCACGCGGGCCTCTGCGTGGAGTGCCAGGAGAAGCAGGAGAAGGAGGCGAACGCGACGCGCGGATGACGCGACGAGACGGGCTCTTCTACGGGTGCGCGGCGGCCGTCATCGCGGCCGACCAGCTCACCAAGGCGATCGCGTCCTCGCGGCTCCTGCCGGGACAGCCGGTACCGTTCCTGGGGGATGTCCTGCGTTTCACGCTCGTCCACAACACGGGCGCGGCGTTCGGGCTCTTTCCCGGAAGCCGCGGGCCGTTCATCCTGATCTCGATCCTCGCCATCATCGTCGTCCTGGCGCTCTTTCGGCGCGAGGCCTACCGTGGCCTCGCTCACCGAATCCTCCTCGGGTGTATTCTCGGCGGCGCCATCGGCAACCTCATCGACCGCGCGCGGCTCGGCTGGGTGGTCGATTTCATCGACGTGGGCGTGGACACCGTCCGATGGCCCGTGTTCAATGTTGCCGATAGCGCCGTGACCCTCGGAGTCCTCTTCCTTGCCTGGAATCTCTCCCGAGCGGGACAGCCCGCTCCCGATCCCGAAAGTTCACACCGTCCCGGCCTCGAGAGCGGGTGAGCGTCTGGACCGCTTCCTCGCGGAGGCAGAGCGGTCCCTCTCGCGCTCCGCGGTCCAGCAGCTCATCGACGACGGGCACGTCCGGCTGAACGACGCGCCGGCCCGCGCCAGCCGCCGGGTCCGCGAAGGGGATCGCATCGAAGTCGTCCGGCCTCGCCGCGCGCCCCAGGCGCTCCGGGCCGAGCCGATCCCCCTCGAGGTGGTCTTCGAGGATGCGCACCTCGCCGTGATCGCGAAGCCCGCGGGGATGGTGGTGCACCCGGCGGTGGGGCATCGGAGCGGCACCCTCGTGCACGCGCTCCTTCATCGATACGGCGACCTACCGGACGGTAGCGGGAGCGGTCCGGAGCGCGCGGGCATCGTGCACCGCCTCGACAAGGGCACGTCGGGACTCCTGCTCATCGCACGCACGGACGAAGCGCATCGCGAGCTCGCCCGCCAGATCGAGGCGCGGGAGGTGAAGCGCGTCTACCGCTCGGTCGTCTGGGGCCACCTCGCGAAGAAGACGGGGCGCATCGAGGCGGCGCTTGCCCGGAGCCCGCGCGACCGGAAAAAGATCGCGGTCGTCACGCGCGGTGGCCGGCATGCCGCGACGAGGTACCAGGTGCTCCGCGAAGGGGACTACCTCACGGAGCTACAGGCCACGCTCGAGACCGGCCGCACCCACCAGATCCGCGTCCACCTGGCCCACCTCGGTCACCCGGTGTTCGGAGATCCCGAATACGGCGGACGGCGGGGTCCCTTGATGAAGCTCGCCCCCTCGCGCCGCGCTCTGGCGGCGCTCCTCCTCGCCGACCTCGACCACCAGGCGCTCCACGCCGAGACGCTGGGATTCACCCATCCGGCCACGCGCGAGCGGTTGGAATTCACGCGGGCGGTCCCGCCGGAATTCCAGGCCGTGCTCGACACGCTCCCGTGCGGGTCCTAGGCGTGGATTTCGGCCTCCGGAATCTGGGGCTCGCCCTGAGCGACCCCGGGGAGGCGCTTGCGACGCCCCTACGATCGCTTCGAATCCGTACGGTCCGGGACGCCCCGGCGGCCGTGGCCCTGGTCGTCCGTGAAGTCGAGGCGGGCGCCGTCGTCGTCGGAGCGCCGGAAGGACTGGAGGGGGAGGAGGGACGTGCCGAATTACGGAGGGTGAAACGCTTCGCCACAGCCCTGCGCCGGGAGACCGGGCTCCCGGTCCACCTGGTCGACGAGAGCCTGAGCTCACGTGAAGCCGGGGCTGGATCCGGCCGCGCCCGCGACCGCGATCGCGCTTCGGCCGAGCACGCGGCGGCCGCGGCCGTCATACTCCAGCGATGGCTCGACAGACCCAGGAAGGATGGGGGCTCCCGATGAGGCGGCGCTCCCGACGGCTTCGCCGCACGCTCACCCTCGGCGCGATCGTGGGGGTGGTGCTCCTGATCGGGCTCCTCCTCGTGCCCGCCAACGTGACCAAAAACTTCGAGCAGCGCCAGGTCCTGATCCCGCGCGGCGCCTCGATCGAGGCGATCGCGGACAGCCTCCACCAGGAGGGTCTGATCGGGAACAAGAAGCTCTTCGTCCTCTCGGCGCGCATCATGGGCTATGACCGGAATCTCAAGGCGGGGCAGTTCACGATCGCGGTCGGGTCGAGCACCTACCGGATCCTCCGCCAGCTCGCCAAGGGGATGTCCGCCGGGGACATGGTCACCATTCCCGAGGGACTAAGGATCGATCAGATCGCCGACATCCTGCACAAGGGGGCGAAGATCGATCCCGTGCGGTTCATGGCGCTCGCGAACGACTCCGCGTTCATGCACTCGATCGGCGTCCCGGCCGACCGCGTGGAAGGGTATCTCTATCCCGACACCTATCCCTTCTATCCGCTCCTCACGCCGGAGGAGGTCATGAAGGTAATGGTCGAGCGGGGCCTCAAGGTGTTCGGCGAGGAGATGGCGCTCCCTGACGCGAAGATGGGGCTCACGCTCCATCAGCTCGTGACGCTCGCGTCGGTGGTCGAAGCGGAAGCGCAGGTCCCCTCGGAGCGGCCACGGATCGCCGCCGTCTTCTACAACCGCTTGCACCAGGGTATGATGCTCCAGTCCGACCCCACCGTGCTCTACGCGCTCGGCGAGTGGCGCGGGCGCGTCTTCTACAAGGATCTCGACGTGAAATCGCCCTACAACACCTATCGGAACCGGGGGCTTCCGCCCGGCCCGATCTGCAATCCCGGCCGCGGCGCGATCCACGCCGTCCTCTTCCCGAACGCGGACTCGACGGAGCTCTACTTCGTGGCGCGGGGCGACGGGACCCACATCTTCACGAAGTCCTGGGAAGACCACCTGCGCGCCATCGCCATGGTGCGAGCGCAGGCCCGTCGCGAGTCGACGCTCGTGCCGCAGCCGCATTCCACGGGACTGGTGGAAGAGGCGCCCACGGTGGCGCCGTCGCCTCAGGGCAGCTTCCCGGTCGCGGCCAAGGCCGCGCTCCAGGCGGCCCCGGAGACCACGACGCCCGCGACGCACGAGACAACGCCGACGCACGTGACCACCAGGACCCACAAGACCTCGACGACGCCGAAAACGGGGACGACCAAGACCTCGTCCGCGACCCGAAAGCACAGCGTATCCGGCAAGGCCGCGTTCTCCCTGAAGTCCGCCGTGCGGGACAGCACCCGATGAGCGATCCTCGCCACCCGGGGCTCACGCTTCGGGGCCCAGGCATCGATCCCCAGCTCCAGACCAAGCGGGATCGACTCGGGGCAATCCTCGGGTCGCTCGGACAAACCGTCGTCGCCTATTCCGGCGGCGTCGACTCCGCCTTCCTTCTCGTCGAGGCGAAGCGGGTCCTGGGCGACCGGGCGGAGGGAGCCATCGCCGACAGCCCGTCGCTCCCTCGGTCGGAGCTGGACCAGGCGATCGCGCTGGCGGGGGAGCGGGGCATCCGCGTGCGGATCATCGAGACGCAGGAGATGGAGCGCGACGCCTACGTCGCGAACGGCCCCGATCGGTGCTATCACTGCAAGGCCGAGCTCTTCGGCTGCCTGGAAGCCATGGCCGAGACGGAGGGCTGGGCCACGATCGCCTACGGTGCCGTGACCGACGACCTGGGCGACGTGCGGCCCGGGATGCGGGCTGCCGACCGGTATCAGGTCCGCGCCCCGCTACTCGAGGCCGGGCTGGGGAAGCTCGAGGTCCGAGTTCTGGCCCGGAGTCTCGGCCTGCCCGTCTGGGACAAGCCCCAGTCGGCCTGCCTGGCCTCCCGGATCCCCCACGGCTCCCCGGTCACGAGGGAGAAGCTGCGCCAGGTGGAGCAGGGGGAAGCGTGGCTCCGGGGGGCGTTCGACCTCCGGGTCGTGCGCCTCCGGCACGAAGGGGACCGGGCCCGGATCGAGGTCGGGCTGGGTGAAATCGCCCGAATTTCGACGGACGCTGCGATCAGCCGTATACGCCAGCAGCTAGGTGCGTTAGGTTTCCAGGACGTCTGGATCGACCCGGCGGGGTACCGCCGGGCGGACCCGAGCCCTTCCTGACCCAAGGAGGTACAGCCGAATGACCCCCGAAGAGCCCCGCCGGCGCCCCCGGCGCGGCGCCTCCGCCCGATCGGCCGAGCCCCAGGGCGTCGACATCCCGTTCACGCGGAAAAATTACATCATCTTCGGGGCGGCCGCCCTCGTCATCCTGGCCGGCTACATCGCCCTCTCGAAGGGCTCTATCACCTTGGCGCCCATACTCTTGCTCCTGGGCTACCTGATTCTGATACCCTGGGGCATCCTCGCGAAGTAATCGGGGGCGAATAGCTCAGCTGGTAGAGCACTTGCCTTACACGCAAGGGGTCACAGGTTCGAGCCCTGTTTCGCCCACCAATTTTCCCTCCGGCGCCCCCATAGGGCGTTCTAATCCTTGACTTTGTCGAGCATCGGTGCTAGAATCTTCCAGAATTCGACGCAAAGCCCAAGGACGGTCGAAGCCGTAGGAGGGTCTTCTCTTAGGTCTTATATTCAGGCTAAAAGAATATAGGTGAAAGACTTAACGGAATTGCTCGAAAGGAGGTGTTTTCAACCGCCACGGCAACAAGCCTACCACTTTCGTGACCTGATACGACCTCTGCATCCGTGTGCTTCAAGCAGCTGTTGACCCTAGGAGGTGTCATGATGTTGAAAGTGGCCAAGCTGGGCATCGCGATCGCGGCAGTTTTGGCTTGGATCGTCCCGGCCGCCTACGCTGGTGTCCCGGACGTGAACAACTCGTTCTATGTGCCTCAGGCGGGCACCACGACGACGCCGCTGGAGGGTGCATCGACGCCGAAGTCGTTTTCGTTCTTCCGTGGATGCCCGAACAACGACGGCGCTAGCTACGCGAACAATTCGCGAGTGAAGGTCGTGGTTCGCGACGCGAACAACAACCCGATTCCGGGCGTGTCGGCGGCGGACATTTGCTTGCTGTTCAATGGCGGAACGCCGGCGCAGGGCTTCTCGGGCGTGGGCGCGGATTCGGTTCTTGCGAACAATCAGTACAGCGTGGGTGCTGTTTGTCCGGACGTTCGTTGCGTGAGCGCGGACGATCAGACGGACGCGAACGGCGTGGCGTACATCACGTTCACGGGATCGGTTCCTGGGACGCCTGGTGTGGGCCAGCGGAACACGGGTCGCAAGTGGGGACACTACGACACGGAGATTCCGGTGTACGTGCTTGGGTTCAAGATCCAGGGACGTATAACGACGGCCGGGGCGCCCAATTCGTACTCGCTTCAGATCAAGAGCTTTGACGTGGCAGGCGGTTTGACGGCGGTGCTGAACCAGGGAGAGATCGTGAACTCGGCCGACTTCAACACGGTGACATCGCAGATCGGCCAGCCGTTCAACTTCCTGACGTGGTGGCGAGATTTCAACTTCGACAACGTGGTCAACTCGACCGACTTCTCGGCCATGACAGCACACCTGAACCACACCTGCTCTTCGCCGAACAACCCGTAAC